>PJTQ01001045.1_pt1 | contig 9846 bp, 7 predicted proteins | sample 1512231 | NCBI WGS metagenome assembly PJTQ01 (sample SAMN08177688, study PRJNA422409) | Soil metagenome, whole genome shotgun sequencing project. | isolation source: Soil (3) enriched on wood chips | place: USA: Madison | collected 2015-01-15 | reverse complement strand
CAGTCCTATATGCTCACGAAAGGCTATCACGTATTTTCCTCGGCAACCCGGCCACCACCAGCTCATAGCTATGGTCGATAAGGCCCAGCAACGCTTGATCGCTTAACTCCCCATTGCAAATGACTTCGTTCCAATGCCGCTTGTTCATGTGATATGCGCCCTTTATGGCATGTGGATGTCTGTCACGTAACGCAATGGCACGTTCGGGATCGCACTTCACGCTGAATGACAAGGGTTGGCTATCCAGTCCCGTAAGTAGAAATAGTTTATCAGCCACCTTAAACACCAGGGTGTCCGGTCCAAACGGGCAGCTCTCCGTTACGGCGGGCTTACCGAGGCAATAGTCGCGTAGTTGTTCAATGTGCATGATGTAAAAGTAAAAAGTAAAAAACTAAAAATGCAGCAATCGTGACCCTAAGTTTACACCTGATCGCTGGTGTTCAACAGCTGTTGTCTAGTGTCTGATATCTAGCGTCTGATATCTAGCGTCTGTTGTCTAGCGTCTAACAACAACAAAATGACACATTGTCATGATGACGTCATCGGTAAACGGCCCCTTTTTCCCAATCTGGAGATAATTGGCACCAAATCAGCGATTGGCACAAGGCTTGTTACGTTGAATACAGCAATTGATTTTATCATCAACGTAGAAAAGGAAACATAGATATGGCAAAAATTATTGGAATTGACTTAGGAACTACCAACTCTTGCGTAGCAGTGATGGAGGGTAATGAGCCGGTAGTCATCACCAACAACGAAGGAAAGCGCACTACGCCTTCGATTGTGGCTTTTGTAGAGAATGGTGAGCGCAAGGTAGGTGATCCTGCCAAACGTCAAGCCATTACCAACCCGAAGAAAACCGTCTCGTCCATCAAACGGTTTATGGGCACCACCTATGACGAAGCAGCCAAAGAGGCTAAGCGCGTGCCTTACAGCATCGTCAAAGGTGACAACAACACGCCTCGTGTGGAAATAGATGATCGCAAATATACCCCGCAGGAAATTTCCGCAATGGTCTTGCAAAAGATGAAGAAAACCGCGGAAGACTTCCTTGGACAGGAAGTTACGGAAGCCGTAATCACGGTGCCCGCTTACTTCAATGACGCACAGCGCCAGGCGACGAAAGAAGCCGGGGAAATCGCTGGGTTGAACGTAAAACGCATCATCAACGAACCCACGGCAGCGGCGCTTGCATACGGATTGGATAAGGCTCATAAAGACATGAAAATCGCCGTATTTGACTGCGGTGGCGGTACGCATGACGTATCCATATTGGATTTGGGCGACGGTGTATTTGAAGTGAAATCCACGGATGGCGATACCCACCTGGGTGGCGACGATTTTGACCAAGTCATCATCGATTGGTTAAACGATGAGTTCAAGAATGATAATAATGGCTTCGACTTAAGCAAAGACGCCATGGCGTTACAACGCTTGAAAGAAGCATCGGAAAAAGCCAAGGTTGAGCTTTCAAGTTCCTCCTCTACCGAGATCAATCTGCCCTATATCACGGCAGATCAGACCGGCCCCAAGCACTTGGTACGCACATTGAGCCGTGCTAAATTCGAGCAATTGGCGGATAGCCTGATAAAGCGGACGATCGAGCCCTGCAAGTCGGCGTTGAAAAACGCGGGTTACTCGGCCTCCGATATCGATGAGATCATCCTCGTGGGCGGTTCTACCCGTATTCCTGCTATCCAGGAAGCGGTCAAGAAATTTTTCGGTAAAGAGCCTTCAAAAGGCGTAAACCCCGACGAGGTGGTAGCCCTCGGTGCCGCTATTCAAGGCGGTGTACTCACCGGTGAGGTAAAAGACGTACTTTTACTCGACGTAACCCCACTTTCCTTGGGTATTGAAACCATGGGTGGCGTGATGACCAAGCTCATCGAATCAAATACGACGATCCCGACCAAGAAATCGGAAGTATTTTCCACGGCGTCTGACAATCAGCCGTCAGTAGAAATCCACATCCTGCAAGGTGAGCGCCCCATGGCTGCGCAAAACCGTACCATAGGACGGTTCCATTTGGATGGTCTCCCGCCTGCACCACGCGGCGTACCACAAATCGAAGTAACGTTCGACATCGACGCCAATGGCCTATTGCACGTGTCGGCGAAGGACAAAGCCACAGGCAAGGAACAGAAAATCCGCATTGAAGCGTCTTCTGGGTTGACCGACGACGAAATCCAAAAGATGAAACAGGAAGCGGAAGCCAATGCTGACGCGGATAACAAAGCCAAGGAAGAAGTGGACAAGCTTAATGCAGCAGATGCCCTGATCTTCTCCACAGAAAAGCAATTGAAGGAATACGGCGACAAGATTGGCGCGGATAAAAAGGCACCTATCGAAGATGGCCTGAAGAAACTGAAAGCCGCACATGCAGCCAAAGACTTCACTGCCATCGATGCTGCCCAAGCCGAACTGCAAAACGCGTGGAACGCGGCATCAGAGGAAATGTACAAAGCTTCTCAGGACGCAGCAGCCAACGGACAGGCTGAAGGCGATGCAGGTCAGCCGACCGGCAGCACAGGCGATGACGTGACCGACGTCGAATTCGAAGAAGTGAAAGACGACGACAAGAAGTAAGGTATAAGTCGTAAGGGTAATAAAAAAAACCTCGTGAGCCAGTGCTCACGAGGTTTTTTTTATTACTACAGTGCTTTTACCTTTAAAACAACTTCTCGGGATACGCCTTGTTTTTCACCAGTTGGGCAATATTTTCCTGCACAATGGGTTTATCATCGGGATACGTAACCCCAAACCACTTTTGTGAAGTGGGAAGCACTTTAAATGTCGCTTTGCCCTGTTTGATCAGTTCATCGGCCACTTTGGGAATCAGGAATTCCGATTTCGGGTTGTGTTCATTGTCGGGTACAAACGCCTTGAAGAGCGCTTCGCTAACCCCGAAAATCGCCGGTGTAAAGCCCCAGAAATTCATCGAAACCCTGCTGCTCCTGGGTAGTTCGGTTTCTATGCCACCTTCTTCGAAGAAGATGCGCTTTTCCCCATCCACTTCCTTGAAGTATACGTTCAGCCGCTCGTTGATTTCGGTCATATTACCCTCATCATCCACCTTGCACACGCCACGGGATACCGAGCCATAGTCAGAAAGGGTCTTATCTATCTGGTAGCCCATCAGGGAAAATTTATTATCAGTGACCTCATAGGTTAAGAATTTTGCCATTTTCTCAAAGGCTTCATACCCATAGAAATCATCGGCGTTGATGACACAGAACGGTTCATTGATCTGGTCGCGCGCCGAAAGTACCGCATGGGCGGTACCCCAAGGCTTGGAACGCTCGATTTCCTTGTCGATACCGAAGGGGGTAAGGTCATAGCTTTGGTATACATAGTCCGTCTCGATTTTACCTGCCAGTTTCGGTTCAAAGATTTCCTTGAATTTATCGGCAAATTCTTCACGGATAATGAAGCTTACTTTTCCAAATCCCGCCCGAATAGCATCGTAGATGGAGTAGTCGATAATCGTTTCTCCATTCGGACCGAAAGGATCAATCTGTTTCATGCTCCCATAGCGGCTAGCCATTCCGGCCGCGAGAATCAATAAGGTTGGTTTACTCATTACTGATAGTTATAGTTATTGAAAATTAATATTCCTGAAACGGCCAAACTTAGATAAATTCCTCTTGATATGAAAGGATTTATTCGCAGCAGCTTACCTTCGTCGGTGCTCATGATCGCTACGCAGGTATCGACCTCAGCGTTTCTTCCGAAACATCGCCGCCAATAAACCGTTGGCGAGTTTAGCCAGGAGCTTAGTCCCTTCTCTAGCCAGCGTGGTTGTGGCCGCTTTCTGTGCGGCCTCTAATGGCGTCTGCCGTGCACTCCGCCGCGATCCCCCGGTTGCCTTTGCCTTCGCCTTGGCTTCCGCCTCACGGGCGTCCTTAGCCGCATGGGTTTGCATCCTTTCTTCCAGAATTTCCGAGGCACTCCGTCTATCTACAGCCTGATGATATTTGGCATAGAAAGGCGAAACATTGACCAACTGGCTATAGGTCTGCGCATCCACCGGTCCCATCACCGCACGGGGCGGTATCAGGTGCGTGGCTACTACTTCCGTGGGAATGCCCTTATCGTTGAGCACGGTAATCAATGCCTGTCCGGTACCCAGGGAAGTCAGCACCCGGTCAATTTCATAAAACTCCGAGCGCGGGTAGGTCTTTACCGTTTTGCGTAGCGCCTCGGCATCGTTGGGGGTAAAAGCCCGTAAGGCGTGTTGCACACGGTTGCCCAATTGCCCCAATACGCTCTCGGGGATATCCGTAGGTGCCTGAGTGCAAAAGAAAACACCCACCCCTTTGGAACGGATTAATCGTACGATCTGTTCCACCTGGGTAAGGAAGGCCTTTGGGGCATCCTTGAACAGCAGGTGGGCTTCTTCGAAAAAAAACACCAGTTTCGGCTTGTCCAAATCGCCCACCTCGGGTAACCTTTTGAACAATTGCGCCAAGAGACTCAATAGAAACGTAGCGAATAAAACAGGCTGGTCCTGGATGTCAGAGATGTTCAACAGGCTGATCACCCCTTTCCCGTCCACACGGCCGAACAGGTCATCAATATCGAATTCCCTTTCGCCGAAAATATCCGACACGCCCTGCTGCTCAAGCGCCACCAGTTTACGCAGTATGGTCCCCGATGTACTGCTGCTGATGCGACCGTAGCTAGCTTTGATTTCTGCAGCGCCCGGCCCATCGGTAAGGTAGGCGAGCAGCTTTTTCAGGTCCGCGAAATCCACCAATGGCAACTGGGTATCTTCGGCGTACTTAAAAACGGCGGCCAGTACGCCCGTCTGCGTATCATTGAGGTCCAGGATACGGCCCAGCATCACCGGACCGAAGTCTTCTACGGTAAGCCGCATCGGGTTTCCCACGTTACCTGACAGCGAGAAAAGTTCGATGGGGAACCCCGATGGCACAAACGGTCGTTCCAATGCCTCGCCGCGTTCCACCAATGCCGGATTCACTTCCCCGGGCTGGTGCAGACCGGAAAGGTCGCCCTTCACGTCTAACAGAAACACCGGCACACCGGCATCCGACAACTGTTCAGCAATGAGTTGCAACGTTCGGGTTTTCCCGGTACCCGTCGCCCCGGCAATCAAGCCGTGGCGATTCATCATCTTAAGGGCAAGATTGACTTTGGCTTGCGCCATGATCTCGCCGTCCAACAGGCCGGCACCCAGGAATATAAAAGCCCCCTTGGGATTGTAGGAGGCTGATACTTTTTCGACAAACTTGGCTTGATCTCCCATAAAGCATGTAACAGAATAATGGCTGAAAGCTACATACTTCCTCGGGGATTTGCAACTAGCAGCCGCTATATTTTAGGGATTGGTCGTCGGCCCCGACACGGTCAACACGCCATTCGCGTCAACCCCCATCTCATCGATGAAGACCACCCGCTCATTCCCCGTTTTCTCGGTACGGCCGTGGTACACGCAGAGCATCCGGCCGTCCGGCATAAATACCACACTGTTGTGGCCCGTACCGGTTACATCGCCGCCTTTTGCGGTATTCTTCTCCAGCACCGGATTATTCGTAGCTTTGGTATACGGGCCCAAAGGCTGTTTAGCGGTGGCATAGCCTACCGCGTAGTTTTCTCCAGCAAAATGATTGGCCGAATACATCATGTAATATGTATCGCCATGCTTGAATGTAAATGAGCCTTCAGTCCACCGACGGTTGATCTCCCGGCTGGTCACCGAGCGGCTTTCCCACTCGGCTTGGGCATCATCCATCTTAACAGGGGGCCGCAGCAGCAATACAGGCTCTCCGATAACTCCAGAAAAGTCCGGCTTGAGTTCTATCCCATATACCCAACTCTCTTCGATTTCGTCAAACCAACCCTTTTTCTTTGCCCAGTCGGCCACCTCGCTCTCCACGGCGTGTTTATAGCAGCAACGGGAATAGTAGAGGTATACGTGACCATCGTCGGCGAAATACACATTGGCATCGATAATCGGGTAACCTGGATCGAACAGCGGGCCACCGACCAGATCGATGAACGGTCCTGTGGGCTTGTCGGCCACGGCCACGCCGATACGAAAGTTTTCCAGCTCCTTTCCGGGATTATCTTTCCATTGCGCGCTATAGAACATATAAAATTTGCCGTTATGCGCATACACTTCAGGCGCCCAGTATGCTCCGCCCCATGCAGCCGTGGAATCACTCCAGCCATTTTCGTTGCTGGCGTGATAAACCTGGCCTTCGTTCTGCCAGTTCACCAGGTCGGTAGCCGAATAAGCGGCAAAGCCGTTGTTGGCACCGCCGGTGCCATACATATAATAACGTGCTGTCACATCATCATAGATGATATACGGATCGCCGAAGGCAACATCCAGTGGGTTGTCGAATGAAGAGGGCGTCTTCTGCGCGCTGGCTACGTAAGGTGCGACAAGGATAAAAAGGACTGCAATAATGGTATTCGACTTCATGGGATCTATTTCGTTGTCTTTAGTCTATTTATTAACGTAATGGAGCAGGATATGGAAGGCTGGCGCCGCCATGGCACCGTGGTCAAATCCGTCCAATTCATACAAGTGGACATCCTGGTGCCCGGCCACCTTCATCATGCGGTAGAAATACGCATTTTCCTCATACCTGCCGAGCATTTCCAGTTCCCGATCACCCGTGATCAGCACCAACAAGGGTGCATCGCTGCGCACATGGTAAAGCGGGGCATATTCGTCCACGATCGGCTGCGTATCCTTAATTCCCCGTTCGCCGCGGACGGTCATGTGGGTAATCGCATGACCGCTGAAGTCGATGATCCCGGCCAACCGGTCGGCGTCCACCCCATACTCGCCCAGCCACGACTTGTCGAGGCCCACCATGGCGACCAGATAGCCACCCGCCGAGTGGCCGGAAACAAAGATTTTACCCGGATCGCCACCATAATCCCCGATGTGCTTGAACACCCAGGCGATCGCAGCGGCGGCATCATCGATATAGGCAGGTGCGTTGACTTTCGGGCTCAGCCGGTAGTTAACCGCTACTACCGCGAGTCCTTTTTCCTTCAGTTCACTGGGGATAAATTTCTCGCCACCCGTGATTCCACCACCATGGAACCAGACTACTGTGGCGAAGCCTTTCGCATTTTCGGGGTAATAGACATCCAATACGCAACGTTCATTTGCGTACGCATCGTCACTATTTTCCGACCGATATCCCACGTCCTCGAGGAGTTGATACGTAGTCGGGTTAGCGGTTTGCTGTGCGTATGCGGGAAGCATGAAGGCAATTAAGCACCAGCCCATCACCAATAAAGAATATCCTTTTCCGTTTGCGGCCATGTTAACAATTTATTATGCTGAACTTTTTCCTATCGGAATCGCTAAAGTACACAATACCGTCGAAAACGGAAAACCTATTCCCGGCGTGGGCTTTGCGGACGTGGGGGCATTGCTTCCGGATGCTGTGCCAGGATTGCCTGAAGCTCCTTCAGCACATCCGGCTGTTCAGCAGCGATGTTCTTCACCTCCATTGGCCCGCTTTGGTAATCGTATAACTCGTATTCCACCGCTTCCGTGGCGTCTTGGATACTTTTCCACTCCACCATTCGGTAACGATCGGTTCGTATAGCTCTTCCTAACCGACCACCCCTTGGGAAACTATGGTAGGCATGGTCCCGGATGCGGGTTTCCGGATCCTTAAGCACAGGCACCATACTTAGGCCGTCAAACGGCTGCGATACCTGCGGAGCGGGCAAACCAGCAAGCTCCACCAACGTGGGGTAAATATCAACGGTTTCGGCAAGCTGGCCGGTATGCGAACCGGGCCTTCCTACGCCGGGTGCAGCGATGATTAACGGTATACGGTTTGCCAGCTCGTAGTTAACGTGCTTGGTCCACATTCCCATATCGCCGAGCATGTAGCCGTGATCGCCCCAAAGCACCACGATGGTGTTGTCATCGAGTCCGAGCGCCTGCAATTCATCCAGCACTTTGCCAATCTGGACATCCACGTAGCTGACGCCTGCGTAGTAGCCATGGATCAATTTGCGGGTGAGGCTATCCGGAAACGGTTCTTCGGTAACCTGTGTGGGTATAGGAATATATTGGTCAATTTCGGTTCCATATTTTACGGCATACGGCGGCGCGCCCTCGGGCCGGCTGGTGCGTTGTGGCAAAGGGAGTGCGTTTTCATCATATAAATCCCAATATTTTTTGGGTACTGAAAACGGAAGGTGAGGCCGGGCAAATCCCACGGCCAGGAAAAAGGGTTGTTCCGGCTGCGATTTCAGATCCCTGAGCCGATTTACAGCCCGGTTCGCTACGCGTCCATCCGCGTACGCATCGTCAGCGACATCCGGCGATTCCCAGGCAAGGCCACGAGGTAGTCCTTGAGCACGCTGGTTCGAAAACAGTGCCTCTTCACGCGTAAACCCGTCTTTTTTGCTGGCTGAATCAACGTACTCAATAACCAAGTCCGTGTGATGTGGCACGCTCCAAGAGGCCTCGTCTTGATAGGTGCCATGGCCGATATGAAAGACTTTACCCATCGCTTCCGTATGATAACCCTGTTGCTTGAAAAACTGAGGTAGGGTAATGGCATCGGGATAATAATCGCGGAAATTCTGGCCAAAACCATAAATGCCAGATGATGATGACCTGCTCCCCAATAGCAGGTTAAACCGTGAGGGGGCACATACCGCCTGATTAGCATATGCCCGTTCGAACAGCAAGCCATTAGCCGCCAGCTTATCCATGTTGGGGGTAATGGCCAAGGGGTCTCCATAAGCCCCGATTGCGGGGCGCAGGTCATCGATCAGGATCAACAACACATTCGGTTTATCCGGCTTGGTTGCCGTGGTGCAGGAAACACCCGCAAAGAGCGCGAGGCCAACCGCACATAGTGCGGTTAGCTTCACAAACCCTACATTCATCTTTTTAACGCTCATGTTCATTTTATTATGTGTTCCAATTATATCAACCAATAGTTAGTTAATTTTTAAGTAGTTCCGCTTCTTGATATCTGACATCGAGAAGGCACCACGTTGCGCCAGTTTGAAATGAAAGTCGAGTTTGTTTTCGCTCCGTGCCTGGCAGGTTTCCTGTCGGGTGAACTGTTTGGCATCGCGGCAGATAAACTTGATCACCAATGAGCTGCATTTGATTACCCATAATAAAATACTTCTTTAGTCAGCAATATTCATTTGCTTATACAGAGAGCGGATTCGCTCTCGGTGAGCAGCGACAACTGAAGTATATTCAGGGCTATCCACTACATTCTTATTTTCATCCGGATCCTTTTGACGATCGAAGAGCATGCTCGCCCCCTTATGCTTCTCCTCAAACCAATATGTGTAAGTATAGCGTTCAGTAACCAGCGTACGGGCCCCTTGCCACTCCGAAAAGGCTTCATTTTTCCAGTCTATATTTTCCTGATTCATTAAAGGTAAAAGGCTGGCGCCTTGGGCGCTATCAGGAACAGGAATGGATGCCAACTCACAAATCGTCGGATAAATATCAACGAATTCAACAATCTGATTAACCGTTACAGGGTGCTTCCTAGGTGCTTTTATCAGAAGTGGGGCATGTATTGCGTTATGCAATGTATTATGTTTCCCCCAAAAGTTATGTTCGCCAAGATGCCAACCGTGATCACCCACTAGCACCACAACGGTATTCTTTTCCAGATCAAGCCGTTTTAATTCGTCTAGTAACTTCCCTATCAAAGCGTCCACATAACTCACGCAGGCATAGTAGGCGTGACGAGCTTGACGATGAAATTCCTCGGTGTTATAATGATCGGTATAGCCATATTGCAAGATCTCTCTAGCCGGTTTGAGGGGTTCAGGTAGCGATTCGGGAAAATACCGGTTACCAGAAAT
>PJTQ01001043.1_pt1 | contig 9873 bp, 6 predicted proteins | sample 1512231 | NCBI WGS metagenome assembly PJTQ01 (sample SAMN08177688, study PRJNA422409) | Soil metagenome, whole genome shotgun sequencing project. | isolation source: Soil (3) enriched on wood chips | place: USA: Madison | collected 2015-01-15 | reverse complement strand
CAGTTTCGCCTGGGAGGTTCGTACCGCCGTGAAACCACGGTGTTTCCTGGTGATGATCTCGCTGACAACCGCGGCTCCGCCCAGCTCAACATCAACCATCACTCTGCCGATGATCGATTACAGGCGAATGTGAGTGTGGGGTACAGCGCAGGGAGGAATAACCTAATCACCAGCGATTTGACAGGGCAGATATACACGCCGCCGATGCAACCGGCTTATGATTCCGCTGGTGAACTGGTATGGAGTGAGAATGGTTCTTCATTCGTCAATCCCTTGCGATATCTCGAACAGAAAAATGCCAGCCGGACACAAAACCTGATTTCCAATCTAAATGTTCAATATGACATTGGGTTTGGATTGCAATTGAAAGCGAACGCGGGCTATACCGTTTCTAGGATATCGGCCGAACGGATCACACCCAACGCCTACTACGGCCCTTCTGCTGCAAACCAAAACCGGGGGTCATCCGCATTCAGCGACGCGAACGCCAAGTCGTGGATTATTGAACCGCAATTGTCCTATGCGATAGCTTTATCGGATGCTGATCGCATCCAAGCCCTTATCGGTGCAACCCTAAGGGAATCCATTAATGACTTATCGGCTGTGCAGGCCAGTAATTATTCCAACGACGCGCTGTTAGGTACTATCAATGGTGCGGCGTCGCTGGTGAATAGTGCCAGCCATGATCTTTACCGGTATCAGTCGTTTTTTGGCCGGATCAACTACAGCCATGCTGACAAGTACTTGGTCAATTTCACTGCACGGCGCGATGGCTCCTCCCGCTTCGGTACAGGCCGGCAATATGCAAATTTTGGCGCGGTCGGCGCGGCATGGATATTTTCCAACGAAAGTTGGTTGGAAAACACTGGACGGTTCTTGAGTTTCGGTAAGGTGCGGGGGAGCTATGGCATCACCGGCAACGACAACATCGGCAATTACCAGTACTTGGATACTTATGGCACGACCAATCCGTATCAAGGAATCGCAGGGCTGTACCCCAATCGGCTGTTCAATGCGGATTACGCGTGGGAGACGAATCGCAAACTGGAAGCGGCGCTCGATCTGGGTTTCGTAAGCGACCGCCTTCTTGCTTCGGTAGCTTGGTTTCGCAACCGCAGTGGCAACCAACTACTGCAGGATGCGCTGCCCACGCAGGTTGGTTTTTCGAATATCACACGCAACTTGCCTGCGTTGGTACAAAATACGGGTTGGGAGTTTGAGTTGAATACCGTACCCATCCAGCGCCCTAACTTTTCGTGGTCTTCTGACTTCAATTTGACCCTATCGCGGAATAAGCTGCTGGAATACCCCGGCTTGGAAGAATCCAATAACGCGTCGCGGTATGAAGTCGGCAAGCCGCTTGACATTGTGCGCCTGTGGTTGTATACGGGCGTCGATCCGGCTACCGGCCTGCATACCGTTGATATGGAGACGGGCCAAACGGTGTTTTACGATATTACGCCGCGATATTATGGCGGTTGGAACCATACGCTTACCTATCGGGGATTTGAAGCCACCATATTCGTTCAGTTCGTGAAGCAGGAAAAAATGAATGCGATTGCCACATTACTCAACCCGCCGGGCTACCGGCACAATGCGCCGGTATGGGCGGAGGAGCGGTGGCAGGGAGCCGGTAGTGGGGCTGTCTACCAGCGGTACACACAAAACAACAATGGGCGCACACCGTTCAATTGGTTCCGTTCGTCTACAGGGGCTTATACCGATGCTTCCTTTGCCCGGCTCAAAAATGTGTCGCTGGCCTATCAGCTGACCGGCGTTGCAGTGGGCAACTGGCGTTTAAACCGATGCCGTGTATATGCGCAGGGACAGAACCTGCTCACGCTTACCCGTTATGTGGGCAACGACCCCGAAACTGGAAATGCAAACATATTGCCGCCCCTGCGTATGGTTACGATGGGAATCCAAATTACCTTATAATCAACTTACGAGATATGAAATCAATAAAACACTTTTATATGTTGGCATTGGCGCTCATGTTATTGCCCAGTGCCTGTAGCTTCCTTGAAATACCCGCACCGAAAGACCAATTGGTGCGCGGTAATGTCTACACTTCAGACCAGAGTGCAACGGCGGTGATATCAGGGATATACTATGGGGTCATCGAGGCCAGTGGACAGTTGGGTAACTTGGGGATAGCTACGGAGCTTTCTTCAGACCAACTGGTATATGCTGGGAATGATAACGGTTATCGGCAGTTTTTTGAAAATAGCCTCGACGAATCAAATGGGATGATACAAAACCTGTGGACGGCCCTGTACCGCAGTATTTATCGATGCAATGCTGCGCTGGAGGGATTGGCAGGTGCGACCGGTCTATCTGCCGGCCTTGCCGACCAATTGCGGGGCGAGGTACTGGCCATCCGTGCCTTCTGCTATTTCTACCTCGTTAATCTTTGGGGAGATGTGCCACTGGTTGATGGTGCCGACTATCGCGTAAACCAACGGATTGGGCGTACGCCTAGCGCCACTATCCAAGCCGCCATCCTTGCCGACCTGCGGGAGGCGGAAACGTTGCTTTCCGATGCCTATCCGTCTGCAGACCGGGCGCGCATCAATAAGCGTGTGATAAAGGCACTGCTCGCACGTGTCTATTGGCTTGCTGGTGATTGGCAACAGGCGGCCGATGCTGCGACAAATGTGATCAACGACCCGGCGTATGTGTTGGAGGATACCGAAGCGGCCTTTTCCATGGGAAGCCGGGGTACAATCTGGCAATTGATTCCATTCAACTTGCCCGCTCAGGCGCCGACGTATATCCCCGGCCAGCCGGAAATCATTCCGACATACTACATTGCGCCGCAATTCTTAGATGATGAGCCCGGAGATCAGCGCACGGTGACATGGCTAGGAACCAATGTCGTTGACGGTGTTTCCTATCATTATCCTTACAAATATAAGGTGGCTTCCGGCAATAACCCGGCTACGGAAGCATTGGTGGTTTTTCGCTTGGCCGAGCAATACCTGATTCGCGCCGAAGCCCGTGCGATGCTGGATGATGATGCGGGAGCGCTGGCCGACGTAAATGCTGTGCGACAGCGAGCCGGTCTGGGAGAAGTTGATGGGCACGGTGAAGTGCTGTTGGAAGCTATCGCCCGCGAGCGGCGCATCGAGCTGTTTGCGGAATGGGGACTCCGTTGGCTGGACTTGAAGCGGTCGGGAACGGCAGACGAAGTCCTAACTATGTTGAAACCCGGGTTGCAATCCGCAGATCTGCTGTGGCCGCTGCCTTTGGCGGAGCGGCAGCGGAATCCGAATCTGACACCGCAGAACGACGGGTATTGAAAACTGGAATGATTTGCTTTAACACATACGTAATGCTTAAATATACGATAATACTGGCCGCTTTTTTTATGCTTATAAAAAGTGCTTCCAGCCAAGAGAATTTAAGCCGCCAAACCTTTTCGGTGGGCGATACTTTGCCGGACCTCCCGCTGGGTCTCTATCTGACGAATTTTGCGGACCGGCAAGCTACACTCCATGACTTCAGGGGAAAATACGTAATCCTTGATTTCTGGGAAACATTCTGCCAACCCTGTATCAATGCGCTTCCGAAAATTCAATCCCTACAGGATCATTACGGCGATCAATTGCAGTTCATTGCGGTTACGTCAGACAGTGAAGACAATGTAAAGAGACTGCTAAGCCGCTCTGAAGTAACTAAGGATGAGGGCATAGTTATCCCGTTTGCTATTCAAGATGGCGTGTTACAAAAGGTGTTTCCGCACCGTGTCATTCCGCATGTCATTGTGATAGACCCTAACGGTGTGGTCAGGGGGATTACTCATGGCGACGAAATCAAAGAGGAAAAGATTAAAGCGATGCTCAACGGTCAAGAAGTAACTTGGTGGCCAAAAAATGACCAACTGAATCGTATTATAGACAATGATGCCACTCCGAACGATGATGAAGAGGATATTTCCATGGTATGGTCTTCATCGTTGGGAAGAGGTGGGCTCGGGTCTGCAAGAATAATTCGATATGAGCACACCAATACAATAAAAAGTATTCGGATTGAATCGAAACCGATTGACATTTATTACAAAATGTTTTCGTTTTTTTCCTATGGTGTTATGGGAAATGCCAATCTTCAACGTATCCAAATAGATATCAAAGATAATTACACCAGGATGCGCTTTGCCAATAAAGATTTGACACTCCCCTTTTTCCCTGACGAGTTTCCGTATCTAGATTATTTAAATAGGGTGGAATTTAACAATGAGAACACCTACTCCTACACAGCCTCGTTTCCTCCAGCAATTCCTGATAGCCTCGTGTTGGATCATATATTCTACGATTTCAACAAAGCTTGGCCAATCAAAGGTGAGATAGTAAGAGAAACTAAGCGCAGCTACATAATCAGAGCGGATAAAGACGCCGCAAAACTGTTACGTAGTGGGGGTGGGGAACCGATTGTGCCATTCAACCACACCACTGTGCGGATTAAAAACCAGCCCATTTCAGAATTTGTTAAAGTCCTGGCGTGGTTTGCTGATGGGCCACCAATTTTCGATGAAAGCGGAATAGAAGGTCCGATTGATATTGAAATCGATTTTTCCAAATCAGAACTGCGTAATCCCAAACGCGGCTTAATCGTAAACAACCCGTTAGATATGGTGGTGCTTGAAAGGCAGTTGAAACGATATGGGCTTTTCCTGGTGGAGGAAGAACGGGAGGTGCCTATACTGCGCATCTATGACGAAGTGCCGGGCAATGAGAAGACAGCAAGCCGACCACTAAAATAAAATGCATATAAGCGCCCGTTGATGACCCGCATATCTCGAATCAGTTTGCCGTCGTCAACGGGCAAATAAAAGCTGCCCAAATAGTCGCCGGTTTGGACATCGTAGCCATCCACAGGGATATTTTTCATATAGGTTTGGTAGGTCTCGTTGTCCGCTCGGAGGTTCGAACAGACATACAGTGTTCCCTCGTGGACGCAAGCTGTTTTGTTGCTGATCAAACGTGGCTTAGCTGGATCGAGCCGGAGCTTGGGGGCTATAGTGTCTAATGTGGTAAACGTGTGCTTGGCTTGGAGCAAGGTGTCGAATACAGCCACCCGGTTGTTATAGTAATGCACATAGGATAGGAGACCGGATTGGCGATCGTAGATCAATTGGCCGTCTGTGCTGAGACCGCCATCCATGCTGGGGAGTGAGATATGGTTCTCCCATAACGTGTTTCCATCTGTCGAAATTTTGCCAAACAGTAAGGAAGAGCGGGCTGTATCATATCCCCTTACAATGACGGCGTCGGGACGCATGGCAGCAATGGCACTGCAAAAGAAACCAATGTGGATCGTGTTTTCGCGCCGGGCGCTAATCGGATCAAGCGCATATAATACGGTTCGGTTGAAATCATAAAGGTATAAATAGTTGCCCTCCAATCGCATGGCGAATGTATTGATTGCGCTCAATGCCTGCTGCATAATGCGTGAAGAGGTGGTTGGCATTGATCGAACAGAGCCAGTAACCGGAGAAATGCCGATAAGTTGATTGGCGCAGTCAGTCGAAAAAAGAATCTCTCCTTGTCGTTTACCGATGATAACACGTGCCTTATCCCCGAGATGGAATTCATTGATTAAATGGGGTGGCTCCGATACGAAGCGCCGAGTGAACCCATTGTCGGTCCTGTTAGGAAGTTCTGCTCGATAAAAGATAAAAGCGATAGGTATGACGGAAGTTGCGATTAGTAACAAGATCTTAATGAAAATCTTCATGGTCGAATTTTGTAAAAAGGGCTGCGGTGATCGCGCAGCCCCTTGTCGTCACTTAGAATTTGTTGGAACCGCCATCCCAGAAAATCTGGTTGTTTGGATCGGGTGGCAAAATCGCAACTGCGCAGAGTTGTCCAGCTCCGGGACAAACCGTGGATTCCAACTCGGCCTTCGTTTTCACCCGATCGTCTTCTTCTTCAATATCCGGGCCTTCCGGATAATCGACCGTCCTGAAAAGCGTTTCTGCCGGAGCGACGTGGTCGTGAAGGGCTTTCTTCACCTCTACACCCGATTGATTAGAACCCAAGAATAGATAGGCTGCCGCGGCCAATGCCAGTACACCTATTCTGCTTACTGTTTTTACTTGATTTACCGTTGTCATAACGTAAATATTTAAAATGAATGATTGAGTGATGTGTTGATCGCTTATAGCGAAAGAGCAATCCTGCTCGCTTGCACTTACATGCGGTCAGCTAAGGCGGACGGTTCCACGTAGTGGTTTGATTCGTTGTCATGGCTTATTGTTTTTGTGTGTTTGTCGTTGTCGTCTGCATAAGGCTGTGGCGGTGATTGCTATTGCCAGGAATAGGAAATTAAAAGCCAAATGTTGTTCCCAAGTAAGACTTTCTAGCGCTGCTGAGCAAAGGCAAGGCGTATAATAGCTGTAATTGAGCAACAAGTAGATATAGCCGGTGAACAAGCTCATTAGGAAGACGGATGCATAAAGCCCCCATAGTTGTAAGGTGCCGCCATAAACTAAAAGGAAAACTACGATGCCCTCCACAATGGGCGTGCCCCAAGCAACCCAGCCTTGGTACGCCATCAAAAACGGCGACTTGCCCAGCTCGGTGTAAAAGCGTTCAAACTGCACGGCTTTATCGATGGCGGTAAGGCCGAATAACATCATGAGTAAAACGGAAATGATTTCGATGGCAATGGTATGGCGATCCGGTTTCTGTTTCCAACGCGTGCGGAATAAAAAGCCTGTTATTTTTTTTGGACGGCTTAAATAGGACGCCTGCCTCGTGGCCAAAATATCGGATTTCATTGCTACCATAACCCGAAGGTAAGCAGCAACGCAGGCCAACCGTTAGCAACGAGTTGTCACTTTTTTTGGCAACTGGTTGGCAAATGTTAGCCTTCATAGGCAATGGAAGATGACATGTATAGGTTGTCAGATTATTTCTCGAGGTCTTTTACGGTCTTGACATACCAATATCGGCTCATGTGGTTGTGCATGGCGCAAATCTCCGCCGTTGTGCGGTAGGACAGGGTAGGGTGCTGCTCGAGAAAGGCTCGTACACAGGCTTTGGCGGGCAGCGTATTGCGGAGATTGTATTCCAACAGGTATTGGGTGCGTGATGCGGCAAGTGCGTGGAGCTTGGCATGAACCTCCGGATGCCGCTCGGCCCATGCGCGTACCGCATTGTATGGCAGTGCCAATAGTGTGGATGGCTCCAGTGCTCGGATGTAATCGGTGCGGGCCTCGCCCCGGTAAAAGCTCTCCGGTGTAAAGACGGCATCATGCCGATAGTATATATGGCGGCCCCATAGCTTGAGGGTGAACGGGCATCGGTAATAACTATCTACCAAGCCTCGCAATACCAACATAAACTGGCCTTGCTCCGCTGGCCCCGGCTCCTCCAGCAATTGGTATTTTACCGTGTGCAGCAGGCGACCGCCCGGAAGTAGGAACCCCACAGCATCGTCACGCTCGCCGAGCGGGATTTCAAAAAACGGTAACAGGTGATTCTGAATGGCAACGTGGAGTGGATGATCCCCATAGTCGAGTAATCGTCTTTTCATCGTGTTTGGTTCATAAATAGCTGATGGTCAATTTGAGAATAAAAAACACACGAAAAAAATAATTATGTACAACGCTTTCCTTGAAAGGCGAAACGCCGTTTGCTTCGGGTGAAACGCTTCTTGCCCGGTTAATACCGGGGTAAAATGAGTGTTTACCCGAGCTATCGAGCTTTATGCCCTTGATAAAGACGACCTAGCGATTTTTCTGCCAACTTCGACTCGATGATATCATAAATGCTTCATTGGCCAGTTTAGAAGTCGGAAGTGCCCGGTCCGGGTCCGGGCAAATGGTTTTACTGTTTAGGATATTACTATGGAAATCATAACACTGATGGATCTGCTCGAAACCTTGTCAGAGCAGCCCATATCCTTTTCGGAATTGATCGAGAATTACGACTTGCCGAAAACAAAATGCGACGTGGTATTCGTGTAATCCACGCACGGCGGGTAGCAGGTGTTACCCGCCCTTTTTTAGGTTAAATCACAACATTAAACATGATGAGTATACCAATAGAAAATCTCACAGCATTTACTTTTTTCAGTGCCAACCTATCCAAATTGCTCCCGCATGTGCCTTTGGCCGACCACCCGGCTTATTTCGAGGCTACCGGCCGATACCACCGGCTGGCCCACGATAGGCGGCATGACGACACCACGTTGAAACAGCTACCCCCCATGGCGCTCCAAGCCCTCCGGCGGGCGCCGGGACTGGTGGCGACCTACCACATAGGTGCTTACAAGCTTTTGCCGCTGTGGCTTATTAGTCAAGGCATACCACTTACACTACTCGTTTCGGCAGACATCGCGGCGAAGGAATACGCCACCTATCAGGCCACGTCGATGCGATTTTCCGCGCACGGGCAACCGCCGTTGGAAATTCTACAGGCACAAGACCCACTGGTGATCCGCAAAATGGTCCAGTCTATCGGTAAGGGCAATTGGGTGCTGGTGTTTTTGGACGGGAACGAGGGTGCGGGAAATAAGAAATCCACTGCCGGCCGCACGGATTTGGTGCTCGATTTCCTGGCACACAAGCTTTGCGTGAAAACCGGGGTGGCCGAGTTGGCCTACCTGATGAAATGCCCAATCTATCCGCTGGCACTGGTGTTTAATGATGGGCATAGTCCCATGCCGGTGGGATTGCCGCCAATGGATATGCCGGTAGGCCTGCGGCAAGATGTAGTGCGGGCTACGATGGTGAAGCTGTATGGGTGGCTGGCCGACCTGGTCTACCAATACCCGACCCAGTGGGAGGGGTGGTTTTACACGCACCATGATTTGTTGCACGATGCCGCAATCGACCCGCAGGCGTTCATTCTGCAATTTTTACCCTTTTCGGTAGGCCATCGGTACTTTGTGCTACAGCGCGAAACCTACCTTGCATACCCGGCATCCGACCAGATCTTCAGGAAGTTGTGTGATTTTTATGCTTGCAAAATTCCGAGAAATAATTAACTTGCGCGGCCTGTGGCCTTAACAAATCGGTCTCATTACCAATTTTAAACAAACTAACCGCATGACCTGTGACGGAATTTAGAAGAAAAAGGCGTCTCGTCTATGGCTACCATGTTTTATTTTGGCTGGGGTATGGCGTTTATTTTTATGGGGTAAATAAACTGGACAACAGCGAGTTTTCGTGGCAAAAGCTGGTGGTGTACATCCCGGGCTTTTCGTTGATATTTTACAGTGTGTATAGTATCCTAAGGGCAAATTTCTCCCGGCGGTTCACCTTGCGTGGGGTGCTTTACCTGATGCTGTTTTATGTTGGCTTTATGTTTTTAGCGGCGGTACTCACATTCGTGATCCTGCCCGATACGCCGTTGGACCTCACCACCGAAGCATTAAAAGAGCATTCTTTTTCCGGGTTTATGCAAACGTTGGTCGTGCTGTTGAGCAACTTTAGTGTGTATGCGCTGGCATATTTCTGGATGCGCAGAAGTATTGCAAATGCACAGGCAAAACTGGTGTTGGCCGAGGAAAAGGCGGCTGCGCTGCAACACTTGCTGGATACGGAACTGGAAAAGCGGCAATTCGAGTACCTGTCCTTATCGGGGCAGGTATCTCCTCATTTCTTGGCCAATCTGGTCAATTCGTGGCAGGGCCGGCTTGGAGAGAGTCATGGGGAGCTGGCTGCCGCTATGGAGAAAATGCATGCGATGATGGTTTACCACATGGAAGCAAAGGAACAAGAGCATACGGTGGTGTCTTTGCGTAAGGAGCTGGATTTTACGAAACTGTATGTGGAGCTCGCCCAGCGACCAGGCAGGCCGATATTCGTGGATTGGGAAATAACGGATGCCATCGCAGGATATACCGTTCCGCCGACCATGCTGT
>PJTQ01001042.1_pt1 | contig 9884 bp, 13 predicted proteins | sample 1512231 | NCBI WGS metagenome assembly PJTQ01 (sample SAMN08177688, study PRJNA422409) | Soil metagenome, whole genome shotgun sequencing project. | isolation source: Soil (3) enriched on wood chips | place: USA: Madison | collected 2015-01-15 | reverse complement strand
TGCAGGTGGACCTGATCGCGCCCGATGGCAGCGCGTACCTGCTGCACAACCGCAGCGGCGGCAGCACCGACAACATCATCCGCAGCTACACCCTGGACCTGTCGTCCGAAGACCTCGACGGCACCTGGCGACTGCGCGTGACCGACCGTGGCCGGGGCGACACCGGCACGATCGAGCGCTGGAGCATCACGTTCTGACGCTCGCCAGCCGATCGCGGGGCGACATGCAACGGGCGGGGCTGCGGCTCCGCCCGTTGCGCATCTGCGACGAGGCGCCGTGGCCCGCTTGGCTTGTGGCGGGGTTGCCGGCGGCCGGCGCGCTGGCCGGGTGCAGGTGCGGGTCCACGCCCGGCCAATCCAGTTTGCGCCGCGCTGTCGAATTCGCGACAAGGCATGTCCCCGAACCCGGGATGGACCGGGAGCCGGTCATCATCGGCTCCATCTCCCGGCCCGGGGCGCAAAACGCGAGGACGCGGTATCTGACCCTGCCGGCGTCGATCGGGCGGCAGTGCCACGCCGTTCGGGCGGTCGTCAGAGCGCTTCGAAGCGGTTCGCGTCGACGTTCTTGCGCACCTTGAGCGGGTCCCAGATGCGCCCGTTCATGGCGATGTGGACGCCGCCGGGCAGCGACTGCACCGCGCCCACCGCGCAGCCGATGTTGAACTCGGCGTCCGAGCCGCGGAAGCGCGCGGGGTTGAGCGCACCGGTCAGCACGATGGTCTTGCCGGGGATCGAAGCGAGCACCTTCGCCGTCTCCACCATCGTGTCGGTGCCGTGCGTGACCAGCACGTGCCGCGCCGGCTGCGCGGCGATGGTGGCACGCAGCAGCTCGCGGTCGTCGGCGTTGATGTGCAGCGAATCCTTGCGGATGATCGGGATCACCCGGAACCGGAACGCCACGCCCAACTCTTCCAGGATGCGCCCGATCTGCGGCTCGCCGACCTGGTAGTCGGACTTGTCGTCGAAATACACCTTGTCGATGGTGCCGCCGGTGGTGACGACGAGCAGTTCGTCCATCCTGGTTGTCCTGTATTGCATGGGAAAGCGGCCACGAGCTGCCGTGGCGTGGATTCTAGCGCCCGAAGCGCGCGCGCAGCCCCGGCCAGCTGCCGGCCACGATCACGACCAGCGACAGCACGATCTCGGCCCAGGCCCAGCCGGCGTCGGCCGGATGGCTCCAGGCCACCATCACCCCGTGAGAGAACCAGAACAGGCCCAGCACGCCGGCCCAGAACGCGGCCTTCGACGCCGTCGTGCCGCCGCGCAGCACGCCGGCCAGCGCCAGCAGCGGCGGCAGCGCGAACACCAGCATCGCGGCCAGGCGATGGCGGTCGTCGTGGAACCACAGCGCGTACAGCAGCGACAGCGCGAACAGCGCCACCGCCAGCACGATGCGCGAACGTTCCCGCGTCATGCCAGCTTCGCCGCGATCGCGGCCACGCGGCGGCCCAGCGCACGCGCCAGCTGCGCCTCGTCGTCGCTGGGCTGCGGATCGTCCTGCAGGCCGGAGACGTGGCTGGCGCCGTAGGGCGTGCCGCCGCTGCGGGTGGTGTTGAGCGCGGCCTCGGTGAACGGGATGCCCACGATCACGCAACCGTGGTGCAGCAGCGGCAGCATCATCGACAGCAGCGTCGACTCCTGCCCGCCGTGCAGGGTCGCGGTGGAGGTGAACACCGCCGCCGGTTTGCCCACCAGCGTGCCACTGGCCCACTGCGCGCCGAGCCCGTCGATGAAGTGCTTCAGCGGCGCGGCCATGTTGCCGAAGCGCGTCGGGCTGCCCAGGACCAGCCCGGCGCATTCGTCCAGGTCCGCCGGCTGCACGTACGGCGCGCCGTCCTCGGGCACCGGCGGCGCGGCGACCTGGGTGACGGCGGCCACCGGCGGCACCGTGCGCAGACGCGCGGACATGCCGTCGACCTCGCCGATGCCGCGCGCGACGTGGCGGGCGAGCCGGGCGACCGAGCCGCCGCGGCTGTAGTACAGGACGAGGATGTCGGGCATGCGCGATCGGAGGCGTGGAGTCGCGTCATTCTGACAGCTTGTGGCCGTCCGGACGCCGTAGGAGCGGCGGAAGCCGCGATGCCGTGCGGGGAAGGCCATCGCGGCTTCCGCCGCTGCCGCGGGCTCGGGGCGCGGGCCGTGGCATGCCACCGCCCTTTGCTACCCTGCGCCCGATGGAGCCCCTCGACACCCTGTACCGCTGGAGCGACCGCCTCCGCGATCGCGCGCGGACCGGCACGTTCCTGCGTTTCCTGTGGCGCCGTTTCCTCGACGACCGGCTGTTCGAATCGGCCGGCGCGCTGTCGTTCACGATGGTGTTCGCACTGGTGCCGTTGTCGATGGTGGTGTTCGGGGTGCTGTCGGCGTTCCCGATGTTCAACGACTGGAGCGACCGGCTCAGCGATTACATCTTCGCCAACTTCGTGCCCAGCGCGGCCAGCGCGATCAAGGTCCACCTGCAGAACATCACCAAGAACACCGAAAAGCTGACCACGATCGGCGTCATCACCCTGGTCGCCTCGCTCCTGGTCACGCTGGTCAGCATCGAGGCCACGTTCAACAAGATCTGGCGGGTCAAGACCGCGCGGCCGAAGTTCAGCCGCTTCCTCGTCTACTGGACGGTGATCACCCTGGGCGCGCTGGTTGCCACCGCGAGCCTGGCGCTGTCGACGCAGTTCTTCGCGCTGGGCATCTTCAAGACCGCCTCGGGCCAGTGGCTCGAAGGGGTGATGCTGAAGCTGGCGCCGATGATGATCGAGTGGGCCGCGTTCACCGGCATCTACCGCGTCGTCCCGCACCGCACCGTGCAGTGGCGCCATGCGATTGCCGGTGCCGCGCTCGCCGTGCTGCTGCTGGAAATCGTGAAGTGGGGCATCGGCCTGTACCTGGGCAGCTTCGGTACCTACCAGAAGGTGTACCAGGGGATCGCCTTCGTGCCGATCTTCCTGCTGTGGATCTACTTCGGCTGGGTCTCGATCCTGCTCGGCGCCTCGTTCGCCTCGTCGGTGTCCGCGTTCCGCTACCAGCCCGCGTCGATGCGGCTGCCGGTGGGGCACGAGCTCTACGGCTTGCTGCGCATGCTCGGCCGCTTCGCGATGGCGCGCCAGCAAGGCAAGGGCCTGCACAGCGACGAGATCCAGGAGATGGAGCCGATGCTCACCGACGCACTGGTGCAGCAGCTGCTGGCGCAGTTCAGCGAGATCGGGCTGGTCCGCCGCGCCGAGTCCGGCGAATGGCTGCTGGCGCGCGACCTCGACGACCTGTCGCTGGCCGAGCTGTACGACGCCTGCAACCTGCGCATCCCCATCAACGAAGCCCACCTGCCGTGCCGCGACGACGCGCTGGGCCAGAACGCCATCCACACGCTCGACGAGCTGCGCGTCCCGCTGCGCGAACTGCTCAAGCGCCGTGTCTCCAGCCTGTACGACCTGCCCCGGGAACCGTCATGAACCATCGCCACCTGATCGTCCCGTGCCTCGCCGCCCTGCTGCTGTGCGCGTGCAAGCGCCCGGCCGAGGAGCCCGTGGCACCCGCCCCGCCGCCCGACGCACCGGCCGCGCAGGCGCCCGCGCCGGATACGCCGACGGTCGCGGCCGACGACGACAAGCCGGATGCCCCGTCGCTGCGCGTGGCCACCCTGGACGGCGCGCAGTACGACCTGGCCGACCATCGCGGCAATTGGGTCGTGGTCAATTTCTGGGCCACCTGGTGCGCGCCGTGCCTGAAGGAAATGCCGGAGCTGTCCGCACTCGACGCGATGCGCGAGCACGTCGAGGTCATCGGCCTGGCCTACGAGGAAATCGATCCGGACGAACTGCGCAGCTTCCTCGAGACGCATCCGGTGGTGTATCCGATCGCGATCGTCGACGTCTACGACCCGCCGGCCGACTTCGCGACGCCGCGCGGCCTGCCGATGACCTACCTGATCGGCCCCGATGGCAAGGTCGCCCAGCGCTTCCTGGGCCCGGTGACCGCGCAGGACATCGAAGGCGCCATCGCCGCCGCAGGCGGCCCCGCGCCGGCCGCGGGCTGAGGCATGGCGGCCGCGCGATTCCTGGTCGGCGGCAGGGTGCAGGGCGTGTTCTTCCGCGCCGGCACGCGCGAGCAGGCACTGCGGCTCGGATTGCGCGGCCACGCCCGCAACCTGGACGACGGGCGCGTCGAGGTGATCGTGGCCGGCGCCGACGATGCCATCGACGCATTGGGCCGCTGGCTGCGGCTTGGCCCGCCGATGGCGCGGGTCGATGCTGTGGAGCGGTCCGAGCGCGACGCGGCGCTCGTCGGGGATGGGTTCACGATCGGCTGAAACGGCCCGCCAGCGGCGGCGTCCCGCGACCGCCGCATTGCGATTGTGTCGGCGCGGCTTCAGCCGCGAGTTCCTGGCGCCCCCTGCGAAGGCGGGGGTGGGGAAAACCACTGGCTCTGACGAACGCCATCGAGCGGTGCTCGATGACCGGGTGGACGGGGTGCCTTCGGGATCAGCGCGAACCGTGGTTACCCCCTCCCAGACTCCCCCTGCCGTCGCAGGGGGAGGAGCCAAGTCAAAAGCTCGCGGCTGAAGCCGCTCCCACAAGGGTGCGGCCGCGTTTGATCGTCATTCCCGCGGAAGCGGGAACCCAGTGACTTCGGGCCAGCCTGGCAAAAAGCTCGCGGCTAAAGCCGCTCCCACAGGGGGGCGGCCGCTCTTGATCGTCATTCCCGCGGAAGCGGGAACCCAGTGACTTCGGGCCAGCCGGGCGAAAAGCTCGCGGTTGAAGCCGCTCCCACAAGGGTGCGGCCGCCGGGCCTACGGCTTTTTCCGGGTTGCCTTGTGGCCGGCCATGCCGCGCGCGACTTCCAGCAGCGCGCCCTGCTGGCGGGTGTTGAGCGTGCGGTAGGCGGCGAGCAGGTCGTGCTCGCCCTTGGTGCGCGCGGGGTCCAGGGTGCTGGCCAGTTCGGCCAGCAGCGCGCCGGCGGGAACGCCCAAGGTGCGGGCGAGGGCGTCGAGCTGGTCGCGGCCGGGCAGCTTGTCGCCGCGCATCCACGCCGACACGGTGGACACGCCCGCGCGCGGGATCGCGGTGGCGATGTCGGTCACGGACAGGCCGCGCGCCTTGGCCAGCAGCCGCAGGGTCTGGTCGATGGACATGCTCACTCCTTGCTCGATCGCTCCGGATTGGGAGCGGTTGCCTCCATGTCCGTGCCTTCCAGCAAGCGCGGGCGCAGGGTGGCGAGGTTGCACGGGCGGGTGCGCGCGTCGAGCTGGGCACGGATGATCCCGTCCCACGCCGTACGACAGGCGGACGTGGAGCCCGGCAGGCAGAACACGAACGTGCCGTTGGCCAACCCCGCGAACGCGCGCGACTGCAGCGAGGATGTGCCGATCTCCTCGAAGCTGATCGCGCGGAACAGCTCGCCGAAGCCGGGCATTTCCTTGTCCAGCAGCGGCAGCAGCGCCTCGGGCGTGGAATCGCGGCCGGTGAAGCCGGTGCCGCCGGTGACCAGCACGCCGTCGACGGCGTCGTCGGCGATCCAGCGCGAGGCCACGGCGCGCAGGCGGTAGCGGTCGTCGGGGAGCAGGGTGCGTTCGTGCAGGCGGTGGCCTTCGGCTTCCAGCGCGGCGACGAGCAGGTCGCCGGAGCTGTCCTCGGCCAGGGTGCGCGAGTCGGAGACGGTCAGCACGCAGAGCGAGAGCGGGATGAAATCGATCTTCGCGGTCATGGTGCGAAGCCTACGCCATCGGCCGGTCGCGGCGCGCCGGTGCGGGGTCGCGCAGGCCGAGCAGCCAGTCCCACACGGCCTGCCGGGCCGGGCCTGCGTGCCGGTCGCGGTGGCGCAGCAGCGTCCAGCCCGGGGCGTCGAGTTGCGGGCCGAAGGGCGCTGCGAGCACGCCGCGCGCCAGTGCGTCGGCGACCAGCACGTGGTTGAGCAGCGCCACGCCCTGTCCGGCCACGGCGGCCTGGATCGCGTGCGCGACTTCGCTGAAGCGCAGGCCGCGCGACGCATCGTCGTGCGCCAGGCCGGCCGCGCGCAGCCAGTCCCGCCAGGTCGGGCGTTGCCCGGCGTCGCGCCGCCACTCGAAGTGGATCAGGCGGTGGCCGGCCAGGTCCCGCGGCGCGCGCAGCCCGAGCGCGGGGCTCGCGACCGGAAGCAGGTGGTCGTCGGCGAACCGCACCGCCTCGTGTCCGGGGAACGGGCCGTCGCCATAGCGCACCGCGATGTCGACGTCGCCGCGTGCCAGATCGACGACGCCGTCGCTCGCGTGCAGGCGCAGCTCGATGTCCGGATGCAGGCGCTGCAGGTCCGGCAGCCGCGACAACAGGCACTGGGTGGCGAACGCCGGCGTCACCGACAGGGTGACCACCCGGTCCGCGGCGTCGGGGGCAAGTGCCTGCAGGGCGTCGGCGAAGGCATCGAATCCGTCGCGCAGCACCGGGTACAGGCGCCGTGCCTGTGCGGTCGGCACCACCTCGCGGCTGCGCCGCTCGAACAGCGGCACGCCCAGGCGCGCTTCGAGGTCCCGCACCTGGTGGCTGATCGCCGCCGGGGTGACCGACAGCTCCTGCGCGGCGCGCTTGAAGCTGCGGTGGCGGGCCGCCGCTTCGAAGGCGCGGAGCTGGGTCAGGGGCGGCAGGCGGCGCGGAGAGTTCGACAAAATTTATTTGTTCATGCGTTGAGAAATGATCGTTTGTCGCCCGAAGTGGTGCGAAGCATAGTGAATCCACGCCCACGTGGCGAAAGAAAATATAACGCTTCCTCAGGAGATTTCCGATGATCCGATTGCTGCACCTCGACGCCAGCGCCCGCGGCGGGCGTTCCGACGAACAACCGCATGGATCCCACACCCGGCGGCTGTCCGCCCACTTCGTTGCGCGGTGGAAGGCGCTGCGCCCGGGTGACCCGGTCGTTTACCGCGACCTGGGCCTGGCGCCGCCGCCGCCGGTGACCGGCGACTGGATCCACGCCGCGTTCACGCCCGCGGCGCGGCGCGAGGCCTGGATGCACGAGACCCTGGCGCTCAGCGATGCGCTGGTCGACGAACTGCTGGCGGCCGACCTGATCGTCGCCGGGGTGCCGATGTACAACTTCGGCGTGCCGGCCGGCTTCAAGGCCTGGATCGACAACATCGTGCGCGTCGGGCGGACGTTCGGCTTCGACCGGACGCGCGCGGGCGATCCGTACTGGCCGCTGCTGGCCGGAATGGACAAGCAACTGGTGGTGCTGGGCGCGCGCGGCGACCACGGCTATGGCGCCGGCGGCCGGATCGAGGCGATGAACCACGTCGAGCCGTCGATCCGCACCGCCTTCGGCTACATCGGCATCACCCGTACGCACGCGGTGGCCGCGGAGTATGACGAGTTCGGCGGCGAGCGCCTGGCGCGCTCGCTGCGCGACGCGGAGGACGAAGTGGACCGGCTGGCGGCCCGCCTGGTGGCGAGCCTGGAGCCGGATTCAGCTGCCGCTTGAGGTCCCGCCCCGCTGTCCCTCGACGTCCGTCCGCGACAATGCCAGCGAATACCACTGCGTCGCGTCTTCGTGCCAGCCGGCGTCGCGATACAGGGCGCGGGCCGCGGCATTGTCGCGGGTCGTTTCGAGGCAGATGCCGGCCGCGCCATCCTCGCGCGCAAAGACGGCGGCGGCGTCGAGCAGGGCGCGGGCCACGCCCTTGCGGCGCGCGGCGGCGTCCACGTACAGGTCGTTGAGGATCCAGGTCCGGGTGGTGCGCACCGAGGAGAACATGGGGTACAGCTGGACGAAGCCCACGGCCGTGCCGCCGCGCCTGGCCACCAGCACCACCGATTCGCCGAAGCGCAGCCGTTCGCGCAACCACTGGCGCGCGCGCGCCGGATCGGGCGCCTGCCCGTAGAACTGCCGGTAGGCGTCGAACAGCACCGCCAGCGCATCCAGGTCGGCCGGGCCGGCGCGCGAAATCGCGGTGTCCAGCGTGGTGTCCAGGGTCATGCCTCCTGCGTCAGTTGTGCGAGCTCGTCGGCCTGGTGCTCGCGCGACAGGCGCTCGACCAGCGGGTCCAGCGCGCCCTCCAGCACGTTCGGCAGGTCGTACAGGGTCAGGCCTTCGACGCGATGGTCGGTGATCCGGCCCTGCGGGTAGTTGTAGGTGCGGATGCGCTGGCTGCGGTCGCCGCTGCCGACCTGCAGCTTGCGCGAGGCGGCGGTCGCGGCGGCCTGCTTCTCGGCTTCGGCCTCGGCCAGCATCGCCTTGAGCCGCTTCATCGCCTTGTCGCGGTTGGCGTGCTGCGAGCGCTCGGTCTGCGATTCGACCACGATGCCGCTGGGCACGTGGGTGATCCGGATCGCCGACTCGGTCTTGTTGACGTGCTGGCCGCCGGCGCCCGACGAGCGGAAGGTGTCGACCTTGAGGTCTGCGGGGTTGATCTCGATCGGCGGGCCGTCTTCCTCGACCGCGATGATCGCCACGGTGGCGGCCGAGGTGTGGATGCGGCCCTGCGATTCGGTCTCGGGCACGCGCTGCACGCGGTGGGTGCCGGACTCGAACTTCAGGTGCGCGTACGCGCCGCGGCCCTCGACCCGGGCGATCACCTCGCGGAAGCCGCCGTGCTCGCCCGGGCTGGCCGATTCGATCTCCACCCGCCAGCCCTGGCGTTCGGCGTAGCGCGAATACATGCGCAGCAGGTCGCCGGCGAAGATTGCCGCCTCGTCGCCGCCGGTGCCGGCGCGGATCTCCAGGTACAGGTCGCCCTCGTCGCGCGCGTCGCGCGGGACCAGCAGGGCCATCAGCGTGGTGTCGAGTGCTTCCAGGCGCGCGTTCGCGGCGGCGACCTCCTCGTCGGCCAGCTCGGCAAGCTCCGGGTCGGACTGCATCGCCTGCGCGGCGGCGAGGTCGGCGCGCGCCCGGCGTTCTTCGGCGAGCGCGGCGGCGACCGGTTCGAGCTGGGAGAACTCGCGCGAGAAGGCGCGGAAGCGGTCCTGGTCGGCGGCCACGCCGGGGTCGGCGAGCAGGCGTTCGAGTTCGTCGCGTCGTTCGGCCAGGGCCTCGAGCTTACGGCGCAGGGTCGGCAGCATCGTCGTCCTTGTTGGCGTCCGCGCCGTGCATCAGCCGGTCGACGGCGTGCATCAGTTCGGTGTCGCCGCTGATCGCGGCCTCGCGCAGCGCCACCGTGGGCGCGTGCAGGAGGCGGTTGGTGAGGGTGTGGGCGAGGAAGTCGAGCACCGCCTCGGGCGATTGTCCAGCGGCGAGCTGCTGCTTCGCCTTCGCCAGGACCTGCGCACGGGCGCCCTCGCCGTGCGCGCGCAGGCGCTTCAACGGCGCGTTGCGGCTGGCGGCGGCAAGCACTTCGACGTAACGCGCGACCTGCAGGTCGACGATGGCCTCGGCCGCGTCGGCGGCCTCGCGGCGGCCCTGGCGGTTGTCCTCGACCGCGCGCTCCAGGTCGTCGACGGTATAGAGGAACGCGTCCTTGAGCGTGGCCACGTCCGGTGCGATGTCGCGCGGCACGGCCAGGTCGAGCAGCAGCATCGGCCGGTGGCGGCGTGCGCCCAGCGCGGCGGCGACCTGCGCCTTCGACAGGACCGGCTCGCGCGCGGCGGTGGCGGAAAACACGATGTCGGCCAGGAACAGGTGGCGGTCGAGCTCGTCCAGCGGCAGCGCCACGCCGCCGTGGCGCGCGGCCAGGTCCTGGGCGTGCGCGTACGTGCGGTTGGCGACCAGCAGTTGCTTCACTTTTGCCTGCGCGAGATGGCGGGCGGCCAGTTCGATGGTTTCGCCGGCGCCGACCAGCAGCACGGTCGAATCCGACGGCTGTGCGAACGACTCCTGCGCCAGCCGCACCGCCACCGAGGCCACCGAGACCGGGCTGTTGCCGATCCGGGTCTCGGTGCGCGCGCGCTTGGCGGTGACGAAGGCGTGCTGGAACAGGCGGTCGAG
>PJTQ01001038.1_pt1 | contig 9902 bp, 10 predicted proteins | sample 1512231 | NCBI WGS metagenome assembly PJTQ01 (sample SAMN08177688, study PRJNA422409) | Soil metagenome, whole genome shotgun sequencing project. | isolation source: Soil (3) enriched on wood chips | place: USA: Madison | collected 2015-01-15 | reverse complement strand
TCCGCCTTGGCCTGCAACCCGGCCTGCACGCGCTTGCCGAAGGCTTCGCGGATGGCGTCGGCCTCGGTGGCGCTGAGCAGCGCGTCGCCGCCGGTCAGCGAGGTCCGCAGCGCCTGCATCGTCACCGCCAGGTCGATCTCGTCTTTCAGCGGCGCCAGGGAGCGGCCGATATCGGTTCCCAGCAGCAGGCCCACCTTGGCCTTGTCGACCTCCGGCGGCGGCGTCCCCGGCGGCATCCCGGGCACCGGCCGGCCGCTGCGCGCGGCCACGCGCAGCATCAGTGCCTGCCCGGTTTCGAGCGCGTCCTTTTCCTCGATCAGCGGCTCGCCGCCCTCGAAGCTGTTGCGCACCGCGCGTTCGAAGGCGGCCAGGTCCATGTCTTCGGAGGCGGGAGCCAGCGACGTGGCCACGTCCATGCCCACCATATAGCTGGCCTTGTCGCGATCGGTGGACAGGGCCTGCGTGTCCTGGGCGACGGCGTTGGCGGCCGGGAAGACGGCGACGGCGATCGACAGCGCGGCGATGGCGCGCAGCAGGGACTTCATACCGGAACGACTCCTGTAGGCGCCTGCGGGCTGCGGCGCGAAGTCGCCTATTGTCGCGGCCCGGGCCAGCCCGGGCAATCGCCGCGCGCATTACGGCGCACGTACTCCGGCGCGCCTGTCCGGAGACCGCCGAGCGCATCGCGACGCGCCACCCGGGCAAGTGCATCCCCAGCATACGAACGAATGCGCCGGCACGCGCGGCGCTGTCGCGCGGCGCCTTCCCCAATGCCTGCGAGGGGGTCAACCCGGCAACCGGGCTTCTTCCATTCAGGTACCAGGCTGGGCAGCCCATGGCCCGGCACGGCACCGGTCGGAGACCGCGGCCCAATCGGCCATTGCGCTGCGCCCACCTGCGCGCCCGGTCCCGCGAGTCAGGGCAGAATTACCGTAATTCGCTGATTCTAATGAAGAAAACAGACGGTGAACGCTCCCTTGGCACCCATGACTTCAGTTGGTGCAAAAACCCGTTGACTTGGCCTGTTCTGGTGTTATAGTTACATACAACACCGATCACCCAGAGCAGGACGTTCGCCATGAACCGCAAGCTTCACAACTCGATGCTCGCCTTCTCCGCCACCGGCCTGACACTGGTATTCGCGCTGATGGCCGCTTCTCCCGTGTCCCCCGGCCCGGCCGCCCCCACGGCCGTGGCGCTGGCCGGCAGCCTGGCGGCGACCGACCTCCCCGCTGAAGTCGATGCCGACGCGCTGGTGCGGCTCGACGCCGCCGAGCGCGACGCCAGGGACATCGAGGCCCTCGCCCGGCAGCTCGGGGACGAACTCGAGAACAGCAGTTCGCTGGGCGAGACGATCGCCAGCGCGGTGAGCTTCGCCGCCGCGATCTCCACCGAGACGGCGCTCAACGCCGCCTTCGAGGCCACCGCCGACAGGGTCGACGAAAAGCGCGACGCGGCCCGGGAGAAGCGTCGCCACGCGCGCCAGGTCCGTGGCACGCTGGCTGTCCCCTACTTCTCCTTCGCGCAGGGCCTGCGCCGCGGCAGCCGGAGCTGAGCCATGAGCGCAATCCAGTGGAATGATGGCGCGCCCATCTATCGCCAGCTCAAGGAGCGCGTCATCGCGATGATGCTCGACGGCGTGCTCAAGCCCGGCGATGCCCTGCCTTCCGTGCGCCAGGTCGCCGCCGAATACCAGCTCAACCCCATCACCGTCTCGCGGGCCTATCAGGAGCTCGCGGACGAAGCACTCGTCGAAAAACGCAGAGGCCTGGGCATGTACGTCACCGAAGAGGCATCGAAGAAGCTGCTGACCAACGAACGCGAACGCTTCCTCAAGGAAGAATGGCCGCTGGTGCTCGAACGCATCCAGCGCCTCGGCCTGTCGATGGAAGAGCTGCTCAAGCCGGTGCGCAACGGAGGTGCGGCATGAACGCGCGTCCTGCCATCGACGGGCACGTCGTCACCGCGCGCGGCCTGCGCAAGGCCTACCGCAACACCGTTGCGCTGGACAGCGCCGACTTCGACGTCGGCGGCGGCAGGATCGTCGGCCTGATCGGCCCCAACGGCGCCGGCAAGACCACCGCGCTCAAGGCAATGCTCGGGCTGACCCCGTTCGACGGCCGGCTCGAGGTGCTGGGCCGCGATCCGCGCACGCAGCGCGACGAGCTGATGAACGACGTGTGCTTCATCGCCGACGTCGCCGTGCTGCCGCGCTGGATCCGGGTCAAGGAAGCCATCGACTTCGTCGCCGGCGTGCACCCGCGCTTCGACCGCGCCCGCTGCGAGCGCTTCCTCGCCAACACCCAGCTCAAGCCGCGCCAGCGCGTGCGCGAACTGTCGAAGGGCATGATCGTGCAGCTGCACCTGGCGCTGGTCATGGCGATCGACGCCACGCTGCTGGTGCTCGACGAGCCCACGCTTGGCCTGGACATCCTATACCGCAAGCAGTTCTACCAGCGCCTGCTGGAGGACTACTTCGACGAGCAGAAGACCATCATCATCACCACCCACCAGGTCGAGGAAGTCGAGCACATCCTGACCGACGTGATGTTCATCCGCGCCGGCAAGGTCGTGCTGGACGCACCGATGGACGCGGTCGGCGAGCGCTTCGTCGAACTGATGACCGGTGCCGAGCAGGCGGAAGCTGCCCGTGGCCTCGGCCCCATCGACGAGCGCGCCCTGCCCTTCGGCAAGACCGTGATGCTGTTCGACGGCGTGCCGCAGGCGCAGCTGGCCCACCTCGGCGAAACCCGCACCCCGGGCCTGGCCGACCTGTTCGTCGCCACCATGAAGGGAACCTACGCATGAACGCCCCCGACACCATCGCCGTGCCGCGCGCCGCCACGCCGGTCCACCCCACCCACAAGTTCAAGCTGCTGCTGCAGCGCGAATACTGGGAACACAAGGGCGGCTTCCTGTGGGCGCCGCTGATCGCCGGCGGCATCTCGCTGCTGCTGACCGGGATGATGATCGTGTTCGGCCTGGTCGCCGCGCGCCGCGCCAGCGGCGACCTGGAGATCAACGGGCTCACCGTCAACGGCCTGGACATCGCCGAGCTCACGCGCGACATGAGTGCCACCGACATGGTGCAGTTCTCGCAGGGCATCGACCTGACCCTGTTCCTGAGTTCGTCCTGGCCGTTCATCGTGCTGGCGTTCGTGGTGTTCTTCTACTGCCTCGGCGCACTGTACGACGAGCGCAAGGACCGCAGCGTGCTGTTCTGGAAATCGCTGCCGGTCTCCGACGCGCAGACGGTGCTGTCGAAGGTCACCAGTGCCGTCGTCATCGCCCCCGTGCTCGCGGTGCTCGCGTCGCTGGTCACCATGCTCGGCCTGATGGTCATGCTCAGCGTCGTGGTCCTGGTCCACGGCGGCAACCCCTGGACGCTGCTGTGGGCCCCGGCCAACCCGCTGGCGCTCGCCGGCGGCAGCGTGGCCTGGATCCCGGTCTACGCCCTGTGGGCCCTGCCGACGGTCGGCTGGCTGATGCTGTGCTCGGCATGGTCGCGCAGCAAGCCGTTCCTGTGGGCGATCATGGTGCCGCTGTTCTCGGGCATCTTCGTCAGTTGGTTCGACCTGATGGAATTGTTCAAGCTCGACAGTTCCTGGTTCTGGAGCAACGTCGTTGGCCGGCTGCTGCTGGGCACGGTGCCGGGCATGGACCTGTTCTACCGCGACGGCTTCGGCCAGGGCAACGGGGAACACGGCATGCAGGAACTCATCCAGAACCTGTCCCCTGCCGGCCAGTTGGCCAGCCTCGCCACGCCGCAGATCTGGATCGGCGCGGTCGTCGGCGCGGTGATGATCTACGGCGCGATCCAGTTGCGTCGCCGGCGCGAGCTGGCCGACTGACCCGCGACTTCCGGCGGCGCCCTGCCCGGCGCCGCCCCCGGACACCACAAGGAGTTCCCCATGCGCAAGCAAGCCCTCATCCTCGGCGCCCTGTTCCTGCTGCCGCTGGCCGCCGCCGCGGCGCCGAAGTGCGAACACAGCCAGCCACGCGACCTGCAGTTGGACATGGCCGGCGTGAAGACGGTCGTGTTCGACATCGGCGCCAACGACCTGGACGTGCGCGCGGCGGCGAAGCCGGGCAACCGCGTCGAAGGCCGCGCCTGTGCATCGCGCGAAGACGACCTGTCGCGGCTGGTGCTGTCGCAGCAGCGGTCCGGCGACCGCCTGGTCGTCACCGCGAAGCGCGAGGGCAGGCTCGGCGGCCTTTTCACCGGCAGCCAGTACGCCTACATGAAGCTCCAGGCCAGCGTGCCCGACGACATCGCGGTGCAGCTCAAGGTCGGCTCGGGCGACGCCAGCGTCGAAGGCGCGCGCAGCGCCCGCATCGCCACCGGCTCGGGCGACGTGCAGGCCAGCCGCATCCGCGGCGAACTGGCCGCGTCGCTGGGATCCGGCGACCTGAAGGCCAATGACATCGGCTCGCTGGACCTGGCTTCGGTCGGCTCGGGCGACGCCACCATCCGCAACGTCGGCGGCGCTTCGAAGATCGGCAGCATCGGTTCGGGCGACGTGTCGATCCGCTCCACCCGCGGCCCGGTGGATGTGGGCTCGGTCGGCTCCGGCGACCTCGATCTCGAGGACATCGGCGGCAGCATCACGGTCGGCTCGATCGGCTCGGGTGACATCGAGGTCGACGGCGCCCGCGGCGACCTGACCGTGCGCTCGACCGGCAGCGGAGACATCGATCACCGCGGCGTCACCGGCCGCGTCGACCTGCCGCGCAAGCGCTGACGCTTCACCTGTCCATGACCAGGGGATCGACCATGACCAAGGCAACCACCCTCGCCCTGCTCGCCTGCCTGGCGCTCGCCGCCGGTTGCGGCCGCGACGCTCCATCGACCGCACACGCACCACAGGGCCCGGGCTCCGCTGACCGGGTCGCGAACCGCACCCTCGGCAAGGTCGCAACCAAGGTGCGTTCGAAGCTGGAAAGCCAGGACATCAAGCTCAACTCCGTCGACGGGCACGGCAACGCGGTGATCACGCCGCACGGCGACCTGGTCATCGAAGGCAAGAAGGTCGCCATCGACGACGCTCAGCGCGAACTGCTGCTGCAGTACCGGGCCGGCATCATCGACCTCGCCGCGACCGGCACCGACATCGGCATGCAGGGCGCTGACTTCGGCATGCGTGCCGCCGGCAAGGCGCTGCGCGGCGTGCTGTCCGGGAAGGGCGATAAGGTCGAAGAGGACATCGAGGCTGAAGCACGCCAGTTCGAGGCGCAGGCGCTCCGGATCTGCGACCACTTCCCGGCGCTGCTCGAAGCGCAGGAACAACTGGTGGCACAGCTGCCCGAGTTCGCGCCCTACGCGAAGATGGACCAGTCGGACATCGACGATTGCCGCGACGACGCGGAGGAAGCCGCGGCCACGGCGGCGACCGGCTAGGACCGCCCGCCATCCCCGCCGAAGCGGGAACGACGCGCAGGAAGCGATTGTCCGGGCTGTTCCGGCTTCAGCCGCCCTGGATGCCGCCGCGGGTGAGCGCCTTGGGGTCGAGCAGCCCGCGCAGCTCCGCCGCCGGCAGCCCGCTGTCTTCCAGCGCGACCTCGAACACCGGCCGCCCTTCCTTGTAGGCGCGCTTGGCGATGGCCGCGGCCTTTTCGTAGCCGATGATCGGGTTGAGTGCGGTGACCAGGATCGGGTTGCGGTCGAGCGCGGCGGCGACGTTGTCGCGGCGCACCTGCATGCCGGCGATGGTGGTGTCGGCGAGCAGGCGCGAGACGTTGGCCAGCAGGCCGATCGAATCGAGCAGGTTCGCCGCGATCAGCGGCAAGGTCACGTTCAACTGGAAGTTGCCGGTCTGCCCTGCGACCGTGATCGCCGTGTGGTGGCCCATCACCTGGGCGCAGACCATCACCGTCGCCTCGGGCACCACCGGATTGACCTTGCCGGGCATGATCGAGCTGCCCGGCTGCAGCGCCGGCAACTCCACCTCGCCCAGCCCCGCCAGCGGCCCGGAGTTCATCCAGCGCAGGTCGTTGGCGATCTTCATCAGCGCCACGGCCAGTGCGTTGAGCTGGCCCGACAGCTCCACCGCATCGTCCTGCGAGGCCAGGCCTTCGAACTTGTCGCCGGCCGATTCGAACTTGGTCTTCGCCAATGTCGACAGCGTCTTCGCCATCGCCTTGCCAAAGCGTGGATCGGCGTTGATGCCGGTCCCAATGGCCGTGCCACCTATCGGCAGCCGCCGCAGGCGCTTGAGCGCGTCCTCGACCCGGGCCTGCGCCGAGGCCAACTGCGACGACCAGGCCCCCAGCTCCTGCGCGAACGTCATCGGCATCGCGTCCATCAGGTGGGTGCGGCCGGTCTTGACCACCTTGCCGAAGGCGCGTGCGCGACCATCGATCACGCGGCGCAGGTGCTTGAGCGCGGGCAGCAGATCCTCGACGACCGCGAGCTGGGCGCTGACGCGGAGCGTGGTCGGGATGACGTCGTTCGAACTCTGGCCGAGGTTGACGTGGTCGTTCGGATGCACCGGCTTCCTGCCCGCACGCGAGGCGAGCGTGGCGATCACCTCGTTGGCATTCATGTTCGACGAGGTGCCCGAGCCGGTCTGGTAGATGTCGATCGGGAACTGCGCGTCGTATTCGCCCGTCGCCACCTGCAGCGCGGCGGCGCGGATCGCCCGGGAAACGCCCTTGGGCAGCAGGCCAAGATCGGCGTTGACCGAGGCCGCGGATGCCTTCACCAACCCCAGCGCGCGGATGAAGCCCCGCGGCATCGGCTGCCCCGACACCGGGAAATTCTGCACCGCGCGCTGGGTCTGCGCGCCCCAGAGCGCCTCGGCGGGCACCTGCAGTTCACCCATGCTGTCGTGTTCGGTCCGGTAGCGCTGCGTAGCCATGATGTCCTCCATTGCGTATGGCATCAGGATACGCCGCTGCCTCCCGGGCTTGTTTTCGTGGGAGCGGCTTCAGCCGCGAGCTTTTGCCTGCCCCTCCCCTTGATGAGAGCGGGCAGCTGGAGGACGGCCATGGTTCGCGCTGACCCCGAAGGCCCCTCCCCAGCCCCCCTCCCTTCGCAGGGGGTGGAGCAAAAGATCTCGGCTGAAGCCGCTCCCACAAGGTCGTCGCAGTAGAATGCGCCGTTTCCCGCATACCCCGCCGCCATGCCCGCCGAATCGCAACTGCTCGCCCTGTCCCCGCTCGACGGCCGCTACGCCGGCAAGGTCGATGCCCTCCGGCCGATCTTTTCCGAATACGGCCTGCTCAAGGCGCGCGTGCGGGTCGAGGTGGAGTGGCTGCTGGCGCTGGCCGCCGAGCCCGCCATCGGCGAACTGGCCGCCTTCGGGGACGATGCCGTCGCCCGCCTGCGCGCACTGGCCGACGGCTTCTCCGTCGCCGACGCCGCCCGGGTCAAGGAGATCGAGCGCACCACCAACCACGACGTCAAGGCGGTCGAGTACTTCATCAAGGAGCGGCTGAAGAATGACGCCGGGCTCGGCCCGGCGCTGGAGTTCGTGCATTTCGCCTGCACCAGCGAGGACATCAACAACCTGTCCTACGCCCTGATGCTCAACCAGGCGCGGCAGGACGTACTGCTGCCCAAACTCGACGCCCTGATCGAAGCCCTGCGCGCGATGGCCCACGAACACGCCGCGCTGCCGATGCTCTCGCGCACCCACGGCCAGACCGCCTCGCCCACCACCGTGGGCAAGGAGCTCGCCAACGTCGTCGCGCGCCTGCAGCGCCAGGGCGAGCAGCTGGCCGCGGTATCGCTGAGCGGCAAGATCAACGGCGCGGTCGGCAACTACAACGCCCACGTGGCGGCTTATCCGGACGTGGACTGGCCGGCGTTCGCACGGCGTTTCGTCGAATCGCTGGACCTGGACTTCAATCCCTACACCACCCAGATCGAACCGCACGACTGCGTGGCCGAGATCTGCGACGCCCACCGCCGCATCGACACCATCTGCATCGACCTGTGCCGCGATATCTGGGGCTATATCTCGCTGGGCTACTTCAAGCAGGCGGTCAAGGCCGGCGAAGTCGGCAGTTCCACCATGCCGCACAAGGTCAACCCGATCGACTTCGAGAACGCGGAGGGCAACTTCGGCATCGCCAGCGCGCTGTTCGACCATTTCGCCCTCAAGCTGCCGGTCAGCCGCTGGCAGCGCGACCTCACCGACTCCACCGTGCTGCGCGCGCTGGGCACGGCCTTCGGCCACGCCTTGATCGGGCATGACGCGCTGCTGCGGGGGCTCGGCAAGCTTTCGGCCAACCCGCAGCGGTTGGCGGCCGACCTCGACGCGTCGTGGGAAGTGCTGGCCGAAGCGGTGCAGACCGTCATGCGCCGCCACGGCCTGCCCAACCCCTACGAGCAGCTCAAGGCGCTGACCCGCGGCCAGGGCATCACCGAGGCGTCGATGCGCGCGTTCATTACCTCGCTCGACCTGCCCGATGCCGACAGGCAGCGGTTGCTGGACATGACCCCGGGCGACTACACCGGACTGGCGGAAGCCCTGGCCAGGGCGGTGTAGTGGCGGTCGGCGACGCGAGCGGAGTCCCGGGCGGCGACGGATTCGCCCAGGGCGTCGTCGAAGTCGTCGGGCCGGACCTGGACCGCGCGCTCGCGTTCTACCTGGCGCTCGGATTCGAGTTGCTGCGCCGGACCGGCGGATTCGCGGTCGTCCACTGGCAGGGCCAGCGGCTGTTCCTCGCCGAAAACCCGGACGCGCCAACGGCACCGCGCTGGACCAACCTGCGGATCATGGTCGAGGACGTGGATGCGCTCTGGATTCGGGCGAGGGCGCTGGGCATCGTCCCGGTGAACGCCATCGGGGACCGGTCCTACGGTCTGCGCGACTTCACGCTTGCCGACCCGTCGGGCTTCGAGATCCGCTTCGCGCAGGCGCTGGCGTGAACCTGCTGCTCAACATCGATGTCCCGGACCTGCCCGCTGCGGAGGCGTTCTATGTCGCGGCGTTCGGCCTGCGGCGGGGCCGTCGCCTCGGCGAGGACGGGCTGGAACTGCTCGGTGCGCAGGTGCCGGTCTACCTGCTGCGCAAGCCCGCCGGCAGCGCCGGCGCGACCGGTTCGCCGCGCGGTTATGCGCGCCACTGGACGCCGCTGCACGTCGACCTGGTGGTCGACGACCTCGAAACCGCCCTCGCCCGCGCACTTTCCGCCGGCGCGCGACAGGAAGGCACGGTCCGCGCGGCGGCGTGGGGGCAAATCGTCCAGCTTGCCGATCCGTTCGGCCACGGCTGGTGCCTGATCGAGTTCAGCGCAGCCGGCTACGACGCGATCGCCGATCCGTCCTGACCGCCGCAGGTTCCGGCCGCTTTCATCCGATTGGCGCGACAATGGCGGACCGACGACACGACCACTGGATCCCCCAATGGCACGCCCCCGCACCGCCCCACCCCTCGAAGTCGACGGCAGCGCGCAGCAGCCGCTGGGCATGCCTGCCGCCGATTTCCTGCGTGATTACTGGCAGAAGAGGCCGCTGCTGGTCCGCAACGCGTTTCCCGGTTTCGTCTCGCCGATCGAGCCCGAAGACCTCGCGGGACTGGCCTGCGAGGACACCGCACTGTCGCGGCTGATCCAGCACGACCGCGAGCGCGATGCCTGGAAAGTCCGACACGGCCCGTTCGCCGAGGCCGAATTCCCGGGTCTGGGCGACCGCGACTGGACCCTGCTGGTGCAGGACGTCGACAAATGGGACGCCGACATCGCGGCGCTGCTGCCGAAGTTCGACTTCCTGCCGCGCTGGCGGATCGACGACGTCATGGTCAGCTTCGCCGCCACCGGCGGCTCGGTCGGCGCGCACGTGGACCAGTACGACGTGTTCCTGCTGCAGGCCCAGGGCCACCGGCGCTGGCAGATCGACACACGGGACGGCCCGCCGCTGCATTTCCGCAAGGACGTGGAACTCAGGATGCTGCAAC
>PJTQ01001034.1_pt1 | contig 9936 bp, 8 predicted proteins | sample 1512231 | NCBI WGS metagenome assembly PJTQ01 (sample SAMN08177688, study PRJNA422409) | Soil metagenome, whole genome shotgun sequencing project. | isolation source: Soil (3) enriched on wood chips | place: USA: Madison | collected 2015-01-15 | reverse complement strand
CCTCGTCGACCAGCTGCTCAAGCAGTCCGGCACCCTGGACGAACGCGCCGTGGTCCCCGAGCGGGTCATGGACAGCAATGACATCGAGAAGGAACGCGGCATCACCATCCTCTCGAAGAACACCGCGATCCGCTGGACCCACCCGCAGACCGGCGAGGTCTGGCGCATCAACATCGTCGACACCCCCGGGCACGCCGACTTTGGTGGCGAGGTCGAGCGCGTGCTGTCGATGGTCGACTCGGTGCTGGTGCTGGTCGACGCGATGGACGGGCCGATGCCGCAGACGCGCTTCGTCACCCAGAAGGCGTTCGCGATGGGCTTCAAGCCGATCGTGGTGATCAACAAGGTCGACCGCCCCGGCGCGCGCCCGAGCTGGGTGCTGGACCAGACCTTCGACCTGTTCGACCGCCTCGGCGCCAGCGACGACCAGCTCGACTTCACCACGGTCTACGCCTCCGGCCTGCAGGGCTTCGCCGGCATGGACGACAGCGTGCGCGACGGCGACATGACGCCGCTGTTCGAGGCGATCTGCGAGCACGTGCCCGCGCCGCCGGTCGATCCGGACGGCCCGTTCCAGATGCGCGTGACCTCGCTGGACTACAACAATTACGTCGGCGTCATTGGTGTGGGCCGCATCCAGCGCGGCAAGCTGCGCACCAACATGCCGGTCACCGTGGTCACCGCCGAAGGCAAGACCCGCAGCGCGAAAGTGCTCCAGGTGCTGGGCTTCATGGGCCTGGAGCGCGTCGAGGTGGCCGAAGCCGGTGCCGGCGACATCATCGCCTTCAGCGGCATCGAGGGCCTGGGCATTTCCGATACGCTGTGCGACCCGTCCGCGGTGGAACAGCTGCCGGTGCTGACCGTCGACGAGCCGACGATCTCGATGACCTTCCAGGTCAACGATTCGCCGTTCGCCGGGGTCAAGGATCGCAGCGGCGGCAAGTTCCTCACCTCGCGCCAGCTGCGCGACCGCCTCACCCGCGAGACCGCGCACAACGTCGCGCTGCGCGTGGAGGACACCGCCGACGCCGACAAGTTCAAGGTCAGCGGCCGTGGCGAGCTGCACCTGTCGATCCTGATCGAGAACATGCGCCGCGAGGGCTACGAGCTGGCCGTGTCGCGCCCGGAAGTGATCGTGCGCGAGATCGACGGCGTGATGCAGGAGCCCTACGAATCGCTGGTCGTCGACATGGACGAGCAGTACCAAGGCGGCGTGATGGGCCGGCTGGGCGAGCGCCGCGCGCAGCTGCAGGCGATGGAGCCCGACGGCAAGGGCCGCGTGCGGCTGGACTACATCATCCCCGCGCGCGGGCTGATCGGTTTCCAGACCGAGTTCCGCACCCTCACCGCCGGCACCGGCCTGCTGTTCCACGTGTTCGACCACTACGCCCCGAGGGCCGACGGCTCGATCGGCCAGCGCCAGAACGGCGTGCTGATCTCCAACGGCACCGGCGCCTCGCCGGCCTATGCGCAGATGGCGATGCAGGAGCGCGGCCGGCTGTTCATCGAGCCGGGCGAGGAGATCTACGAGGGCCAGGTGGTCGGCATCCACAGCAAGGACAACGACCTGACGGTCAACGCCCTGCGCGGCAAGCAGCTGACCAACTTCCGCGCCTCCGGCAAGGACGACGACGAGGGCCTGGTGCCGCCGGTGAAGCTGTCGCTGGAGCAGGCGCTGGAGTTCATCGACGACGACGAGCTGGTCGAGGTCACGCCCCGGCAGATCCGCCTGCGCAAGAAGCAGCGCACCGAAGTCGACCGCAAGCGGGCCTCGCGCGCGGCGTGAGCCAGGCGCTGTTTCCCGGCTGGCGGCCGAGCGCCGACGAGGCGGCGCGGCTTGCGCCTGTCGCCGCGGCGCTGCGGGACGGCATCCGCGAACGTGGATTGAAACTCCGGTCGCTGCGCAGGCCGGACCAGTGGCACGCAACGCTGTGCTTCATCGGCTACGACCTGCGGCATCTGGTGACGCCTGCACTGCTGGCGTCCTTCGTACAGGCGGCGGCGCAGATCCCGCCGCATGCCTTCCGGATCGAACGCATCACGTACTGGCCATCCGGCGTGGTCGTGGCCCGGCCGTTCGACTGCCCGGAACTGCAGGCGCTCTGCGACGCCACGCGCGACGCGATCCGCCGCCGCGGGATCTCGCCGCTGAAAGTCACCACGCAGCCGCACGTGACGCTGGCCTACCTGGACCAGCGCCTCGCGCCGCAGGACTGGCTGGACGACTTCGACTGCACCGCGGCCGGGGCGTTCCTCGTCGATCGCTTCGAACTGCTGTTCAATCCCGGCGGCCGCTACGACGCGCTCGCGGACTGGACGCTGACCGGCACCGGGCTGCCGCGGCCGCCGGAACAGGGCACGCTGCTGTGACGGACGCCGTCTACAACCCGGATCCGCACGCGCACCCGGGCCTGCACGCCATCGCGATCGTCGAGGCCGCCAAGGGCGCGCTGGCCGTGCTTGCCGCGAGCGGGCTGGAACTGCTGGGCCCGGCACCGCTGCAGCGGTTCGTGCAGCTGCTGGTCGCCCGCTTCCAGCTCGACCCCGACCACGGTGCGATGGCGTGGCTGGCCAACGCGATCAATCCCGGCGCCGTGCACATGGCCGCGGCCGCGGTGTTCTGCTACGGCGCGCTGCACCTGCTCGAGGCCTGGGGCCTGTGGCGGGCGAAATCGTGGGCCTCCTGGCTGGGCTGCGTGACCGCCGCGGCCTACCTGCCGTTCGACCTGTATGCGCTGGCCACGCACCCGGGCTGGATCGCACTGGCCGTGGTGGCGATCAACCTCGTCGTCGTCTGGGTGCTGGCGCGCGACCTGCTCAAGCGCCATCGCGCCGCCGCGCGGCGGGTGCCGCAGAAGCTCGCGGCTGCCGCCGCTCCTGCGAAAACCCCGCTCGCGTAGGAGCGGCGGCAGCCGCGATCTCCCCGTCCTGTTGCCCGCACGCCCCCGCCGCGCGATGCTGGCCGTTGGCCACCGGGGAGACCGCCACGATGCCGCACCCATCGACCTTCGCGCTGCTACTCGCCTGCACGCTGCTCGCCGGCTGCGACCGGCAGCCAGCGGCGGACGCGCCCGCCTCCGATGCCGCCGCGACGGCCGCGACCGATACGTACGACGCGTTCGCCTTCGAAGAAGCCGATATCGCCGGCCTGCAGGCGCGCATGGCCGACGGCACACTCGACAGCCACGCACTGACCCGCGCCTACCTCGACCGGATCGCCGCCATCGACGTCGCCGGGCCGCGACTGAACGCGGTGATCGAACGCAACCCGCGCGCACTCGAGGAAGCCGACGCACGCGACGCCGAGCGCCGCGCCGGCAAGGTCCGCGGACCGCTGCATGGCATTCCGGTGCTGCTCAAGGACAACATCGACGCCACGCCGATGGCCAATTCCGCCGGTTCCCTGGCGCTGGCCGACCATCGCCCCAGGGACGACGCCTTCCTCGTCCATCGCCTGCGCGAGGCCGGCGCGGTGATCCTGGGCAAGACCAACCTCAGCGAATGGGCGAACATCCGCTCCTCGCGTTCGACCTCCGGCTGGAGCGCCCGCGGCGGCCAGACGCGCAACCCATATGCGCTGGACCGCAGCCCCTGCGGTTCGAGCGCCGGGACCGGCAGCGCGATCGCGGCCAACCTGGCCGTCGTCGGCGTCGGCACCGAGACCGACGGCAGCATCATCTGCCCGTCGGCGGTCGCCGCGCTGGTCGGCATCAAGCCCACGGTCGGGCTGGTGAGCCGCGACGGCATCATCCCGATCTCGCACAGCCAGGACACCGCCGGACCGATGGCGCGTACCGTCGCTGACGCCGCGGTGCTGCTGGCCGCGATCTCCGGCAGCGACGACGCCGACGCCGCCACGCAGGCAAACGCCGGCCACGTGGTCCTGGACTACGCACCGCACCTGAAGGCCAATGGCCTGGAAGGCGCGCGCATCGGCGTGGTGCGCGGCCTGATGGGCTATCACCCCGACGTCGATGCCGCGATGGCGCGGGCGATCACGACGATGCGCAAGGCCGGCGCGACCGTGGTCGAGGCGGAGATCCCCACCCTGGGCCAGTGGAACGAGGCCGAGTTCAAAGTGCTCAAGTACGAACTCAAGGCCGGGCTGGACCACTACCTCTCCGAATCCGGCGCGCCGATCACCGACCTCGCCGGCCTGATCGAGTTCAATCGCGAACACGCCGGGCAGGAGATGCCGTTCTTCGACCAGGACATCTTCGAGCAGGCGCAGGCACTGGGCCCGCTGACCGACGCGGCCTATCTGGAGGCGCGCGACCGGACGCGCCGGCTCGCCGGGCCGGAGGGCCTCGACGCCGCGCTCGCGGCGCAACAGCTCGACGCGCTGGTGGCACCGGCCACTTCGCCGGCCTGGCTGATCGACCCGATCAGCGGCGACCATTTCACCGGCGCCGGCTACGGCGTGGCCGCGGCGGCCGGTACCCCGAGCATTACCGTGCCGATGGGCGACAGCCACGGCCTGCCGCTGGGCATGGTGCTCATGGGCCAGGCATGGAGTGAGCCGCGGCTGGTGGAACTGGCCTATGCATTCGAGCAGGCGACGCAGGCGCGCAAGCCGCCGCGGTTCCTGCCGACGGTGACACCAGCCGCCGGGCCGATGCCAGCGGCCGCCAGGCCGTAGTCAGTCGTCGATCGCGATACGGGCGATGCGGCCCCCGTCGCCGCTGGCCCAGCCGGTGCTGCCGGCGATGTCGACGGCATCGTATCCGGTGGCGGACACCGGCTTCCATGCGGTGCCGTCCCAGATGTCGACGCCCGACGGGCCGACCGCGATGCATGTCGTTGCCGCAGTCGCGCACGCGACTCCGGAACGGTAGCCGGGCGTTGCCGGCAGCGACCTTGCCTTGAATCGCGCATCGGCGGCGGGTTCGAGTGCGGCATCGCCCTCCCCTGCTCCGCGCGGCGCGACCTGCACGCCGGTCGCCACGACCCTCGCCGCAGCGGCGGGGGCTCCCTCTGCGCGGAAGTCCCCACCCACGGCGATGAAGTCGCCGGAGTGCGCAATCGGCGCCAGCGAGAACACACCCTTCGATTCGGCACCCGCCTCGAAGCCGGACGCGATCCGCGTCCACCCTGCCCCACCGTCGCGGCGCAGATGGACCTGCGACTGCGTACCGCCCGTCGCCACGGCGAGCGTCGTTCCCGCGCGCGCGATGCAGGTCCCGCTCGCCGCGAATGCGGCCTCGCCGTCCACGGCATGCGGCCCCTCGGGCAACAGCGCCCAATCGCGGCCGCCGTTGCTGCTGGCATACACCTGGAACCGCGATTCGACCGGGTCGCCCAGCAGCCAGCCTCGCGGTCCGTCGAACACCATGCAATCGAAGAAGGCGCGGGGATCCGCGTTCTGCAACGCAAGGCGCCAGGTCGCGCCGCCATCGTCGGTGCGGTACACGCGCGACGCCTCGCCCGGTCCGATGGCGAGGACCACGGCCGTGTCGGCATCGAAGGCTTCGATGTCGCGGAAATCCAGTTCGCCCGCCCCGGCAACCGCGACGCGCTCCCAATGCCGGCCCCCGTCGCGCGTGCGCAACACCGTGCCTTTCGCACCGCTGGCCCAGGCCACGTCGGCATCGACCGCGGAGATGCCGCGCAGGCGGACGTCGACGCCGCTGTGCTGCGGCACGACGCGGACTTCGGCGCCCGCGCAGGCAGCCAGCATCCACAGCACGACGGCAACGGCGATTCGGATCGGAAGCATGGGGCGTCCCCTGGTTCGCCCCGAGTCTGCCATGCGCGGTTTCCGCTGTCGTCCGCCGAAAGCGACGCCGAAGCGTCAGATGGTCGCCAGGCTCCGCTTGCGCACGATCAGCATCGCCGTTTCCAGCGCCTGCTCGTAGTTCAGGCGCGGGTCGACGCTGGAGCGATAGGCGCGCTCGAGATCGCGATCGCTCAGGTCGCGGGCGCCGCCCGTGCATTCGGTGACGTCCTCACCGGTCAGCTCCAGGTGCACGCCGCCCAGGCGCGTGCCGGCGGCGGCGTGGATATCGAAGGCCTGCTCGATCTCGCTGCGGATGTTGCGGAAGCGGCGGGTCTTGTAGCCGTTGCTGGTCGCCTCGGTATTGCCATGCATCGGATCGCAGATCCACAGCACGCGACGGCCGTCGCGTCTGAGTGCGTCGAGCAGCGGCGGCAGTTTTTCCGCCACATGCGCCGCGCCCATGCGATGGATCAGGCTCAGCCGGCCGGGCTCGTCGTCGGGGTTGAGCACGTCGACCAGCGCCAGCAGCTGGTCGGGCGTCACCGACGGGCCGATCTTCAGCGCCACCGGATTGCGGATCCCGCGGAAATACTCGACGTGCGCGCCGTCGACCGCGGCGGTGCGCATGCCGATCCACGGGAAGTGCGTGGACAGGTCGAACCAGCCCCACTGCCGCGGTACCTGCCGGGTCTGCGCCTCCTCGTACGGGAGCAGCAAGGCCTCGTGCGAGGTGAAGAAGTCGACCCGGTTGAGGTTGTGCACCGCGGTCCCGGACAGCGTCTCCATGAAGCGCACCGCATCTCCGATGCCCGACACCATGCGGTGGTACTCGTCGGCCAGCGGCGAGTGCCCGACCCAGCGCAGGTCCCAGTACTCGGGGTGGTGCAGGTCGGCGAAGCCGCCGTCGATCAGCGAGCGCACGAAGTTCATCGTCATCGCCGAGCGTGCGTGCGCCTTGACCATGCGCCGCGGGTCCGGGATGCGCGCCTGCGCGGTGAATGTCGGTGCGTTGACCATGTCGCCGCGGTAGCTCGGCAGGGTGACGCCATCGCGCGTCTCGGTGTCGGCCGAGCGTGGCTTGGCGTACTGTCCGGCGAAGCGGCCCACCCGCACCACCGGCAGGCGCATGCCGTGCACCAGCACCAGGCTCATCTGCAGCAGCACCTTGAGCCGGTTGGAGATCACGTCCGGGCTGCAGTCGGAGAAGTTCTCCGCGCAGTCGCCGCCCTGCAGCAGGAAGCGCTTGCCTTCCTGCGCCTGCGCCAGCTGCTGCTTGAGCGCCATGATTTCCCACGACGTCACCAGCGGCGGCAGCGCCCGCAGTTCGTCCTGCACCTCGGCCAGCACGGCTGCATCCGGATAGGTCGGCAACTGCTTCGCCGGGCGGCCGCGCCAGCTGGACGGCGTCCAGTCTTCCGGCAGGTGGACGGGATGGAGTGGAGATGGGTCGGCTTGGGACATCGTCGGTTATGTTGCGTTGCAGCGAAACCCCATCATCTGCCTGAAACGCAGCGCGCGCAACCGTTGCCTACGCCGGCTGGCGACGCCGGAATGCCGCTGCCAGCACCAGCAGCGACAGCAGGATGAACCACAGCAGGCTCCAGGCCGGCATCGACAGGCCGAGGAAGGTCCAGTCCACGTTCGCGCATTCGCCCGAACCGGTCAGCACCTGGCGGATCACGTCGGTCAGCGGATTGACTTCCATCATGAACGACAGCGGCGGCCCGCAGGCCGGCACCTGGTCGGCCGGCAAGTGGGTCAGCCAGACGTGGCGCGCAGCGATACCCATGCCCACCAACGCGGGCACCAGCGCGACCAGCCCGTACACGCGCCGGCCCGTGGTGCCGCGCGGCGCATGCAGCCCGGCGACCAGCAGCACGAGCGCCAGCGCGGCGAAGGCGATGCGCTGGAAGATGCACAGCGGGCACGGCTGCAGCCCCCACTGGAACTGCGAGAAGATCGCGAAGCCCACCAGCGCCACGCATGCGGAAAACCCCGCGAGGCACTGGTTGCGGAAGGACCAGCGGAAAGGATTCAGGGTCACGGGCGGGTCGCCTTGTTCTTCGGATCGGTTGCGGTGGTCACCCGCCGCGGCGGCGCCAAGATAGCAAAAACCCCGGCGCGAAGGCCGGGGTTCGTGGGTGCTGCGCGCGGGACTTGCCGGCTTACCCGGCAGCCTGCGGCCGGTCGACCAGTTCCACGTACGCCATCGGCGCATTGTCACCGTCGCGGAACCCGCACTTGAGGATGCGCAGGTAGCCGCCGGGACGGCTCTGGTAGCGCGGGCCGAGCTCGACGAACAGCTTGCCCACCGCTTCCTTGTCGCGCAGGCGCGAGAAGGCAAGGCGGCGGTTGGCGACGCCGTCGGTCTTGGACATCGTGATCAGCGGCTCGGCGACGCGGCGCAGTTCCTTCGCCTTGGGCAGCGTGGTCTTGATCAGCTCGTGCTTGAACAGCGAGGCGGCCATGTTGGTGAACATCGCATCGCGGTGCGCGCTGGTGCGGTTGAACTTGCGTCCGGATTTCTGGTGGCGCATGGTCTTGGTTCCTGGTTGATTCCCGGCTTAGCCGAGCATGCCGTGGGCGGAGACACCGGCCGGCGGCCAGTTTTCGAGCTTCATGCCGAGCGAGAGACCGCGCTGGGCGAGGACTTCCTTGATCTCGGTGAGCGACTTCTTGCCCAGGTTCGGGGTCTTGAGCAGTTCGACTTCGGTCTTCTGGATCAGGTCGCCGATGTAGTAGATGCTCTCGGCCTTCAGGCAGTTGGCCGAACGCACGGTCAGCTCGAGGTCATCGATCGGACGCAGCAGGATCGGGTCGACGCCGGTCTGCGGGGCCTTCGGCGCGCCGCGGTCGCGGTGGGTGAAGTCGCCGAACACGCTCAGCTGGTCGGTGAGGATGTCGGCGGCGGTGCGCACGGCCTCCTCGGCGTCGATCGTGCCGTTGGTCTCGATGTCGATGACCAGCTTGTCCAGGTCGGTGCGCTGCTCGACGCGCGCGGCCTCGACCTCGTACGCCACGCGACGCACCGGCGAGAACGAGGCGTCCAGCATCAGGCGACCGATCGCACGGGTTTCCTCGTCCGGATGTCGGCGCGAGGCGGCCGACTGGTAGCCGAAGCCGCGCTCGATCTTCAGGCGCATGTTGATCGACGCGTCCTTGGTCAGGTGGCAGATCACGTGCTCGCCGTTGAGGATCTCGACGTTGTGGTCGGTCTTGATGTCGGCGGCGGTGACGACGCCGGGGCCGGACTTGGCCAGCGTGAGCGTGGAGCTCTCGCCGGTGCCCATGCGGATGGCGACGTCCTTGAGGTTGAGCAGGACTTCGAGCACGTCCTCCTGCAGGCCCTCGATGGTGCTGTACTCGTGCAGCACGCCGTCGATCTCGACCTCGGTGATCGCGAAGCCGGGGATCGACGACAGCAGCACGCGGCGCAGCGCGTTGCCGAGGGTGTGGCCGTAGCCGCGCTCCAGCGGTTCGATCACGACCTTCGCGCGGTTACCGGCGAGACGTTCGATCTGGGGACCACGCGGGCGCAAGACCTGGTTGGCGTTAGCCGTCATGTTCTGGTGTCTCCTGGGGCTCGCCGGTGGGGGACCGGCGACGCCATGTGATTACTTCGAATACAGCTCGACGATCAGCGCTTCGTTGATGTCGGCAGGCAGGTCGCCGCGATCGGGCACCGCCTTGAACACGCCGCTGAACTTCTTCGAATCGACCTCGACCCACGACGGGGACAAGTCCATCGTCGAGGACACGGTCAGCGCTTCCTGCACGCGGAGCTGCTTCTGTGCCTTCTCCGACAGGGCGATCGCGTCGCCCGCCTTGACCTGGTACGAAGGCAGGTTGACCTGCTTGCCGTTGACCGTGATGCCACGGTGCGAAACCAGCTGGCGCGCGGCCGGGCGGGTCACGGCGAAGCCCATGCGGTAGACGACGTTGTCCAGGCGGGTTTCGAGCAGCTGCAGCAGGTTCTCGCCGGTATTGCCCTTCCGGGTCGAGGCCTTCTTGTAGTAGTTGCGGAACTGGCGCTCCAGCAGGCCGTAGATGCGCTTGACCTTCTGCTTCTCGCGCAGCTGGGTGGCGTAGTCGGACAGCTTGCCGCGACGTGTGTTGGTCGCGCCGTGCTGGCCGGGCTTCTGTTCCAGCTTGCACTTGGAGTCCAACGCACGCGTCGGGCTCTTGAGCGACAGGTCGGCGCCTTCGCGACGGGCGAGCTT
>PJTQ01001032.1_pt1 | contig 9973 bp, 4 predicted proteins | sample 1512231 | NCBI WGS metagenome assembly PJTQ01 (sample SAMN08177688, study PRJNA422409) | Soil metagenome, whole genome shotgun sequencing project. | isolation source: Soil (3) enriched on wood chips | place: USA: Madison | collected 2015-01-15 | reverse complement strand
TACCTCTGGAGCAAAGAGGGGATTTGCCAGGCCTGAACGCACAATTTGCCGTTGTTCCTGAAGGGCAGGATGGAAAGAATCTTGTGGCTATTGATTTCCAAGGAACTGCCGGAATAGATAACCGAAAATCATTTGAGTACAATTTGTTTTCTCCGGAGCGTGTATACAGCATAGGCATCAACGGGAATCTTGAATTAAGTCATGGGTTGGAGCTGTTCACGGAGTGGGCATTCAGTAGGAGGGATATGCCAGCCGTTCCCGTAGCGATGCAGATGAGCGGCGGCCAGTATGGTTCGCCGCTTGCGGTCATTCCCGCATCTCATCCATTCAATCCATTTGGTTCGGCGGTAGGAATCGACTATAGATTTGAAGAAACTGGAGTATTTAGAAAATTCTCCCAGCGCTATTATCGGGGACTGCTTGGTGGTCGCGGTCAATGGAGGCGTATGGAGTGGGAAGTAGCCGGTTGGCGATCTCAGGATAGCGCCGAGATCGGTACGCAAGGATTTGATCCTGAGGCGATTGCGGCGGCATTGAGCGCATCCGATCCGGCAGCCACTTTGAACCCCTTTGTTGGAGATGGTAGTTCCCCGGGATCATCGGAACTGCTGAAATCGTTGTTGATTCAGAACGACAACGGCAAATTCAAAAGTGAGCTCAGCGGAGTAAACGGATTCGTACGCGGGCCGATTGCCGAGTTGCCCTCCGGCAAAGTGGTAGGGCTTGCAGGTATGGAATATCAGAAACATGAGGTACTCAGGAGCTCGCCGCTCGAGGCGGGGGGCGAAGGGAGTGAAGGAGGCGTTGGGAGTCGCGCCGTCTTTGCGGAACTAAGAGTTCCCATGTGGGCTGCTAGGCCAGGAGAATCTCTGGAACGCATGGCGGTAACCGGCGCCGCACGGCGTGAAACTAGCGATCGTTTTGAGGGTAACGCTACAACAGAAACCCTTGGGATTGTGATTAATCCAACGCGGAAAATCTCATTTCAGTCAAGCTACAGTTCTTCTTTTAGGCCCATGGTGGCTTTCGATGTGGTTCGAAATCCGATATCAGTTCTAGGCGGGGCTTTCGATCCTAAGCTAGGAGGGGAACGTTTCCTATTTGATGCTTTAGCGAGGGGGGGGGTTCCTGAAGGTCTCAGGCCAGAAACTGGTGTGAGTCGTACTCTTGGGATCACATACTCCCTGAAACCTGATCTGACGGTATCCGCCAGGTATTGGGATACTAGACTTCGAGACAGAATTGCAGGAATACCGCTTCAGCGCCTGATTGACAATGAAGAAATTTTCCCGGGTCGGGTGACCCGTGATCCTTCAACAGGGATCATCACCCATGTTGATTGGCGGCAGGTCAACATAGGCTTGACCAATACAGCCGGCGTCGACCTTAGTCTTGATCGCGGCTGGTCCACAGCGAGGGGTGATTTTACTTCGTCATTGGCCGCGACCTATGCACGTAAATACGAAGTGCAGTTGGCCAACGACACTCCTGTGGAGAACAGCCTAGGTGTACTTAGGTTTGCTGGTTGGTCTCCGCGCTGGAAGGTTGTTTCCCGGGTGGCCTGGGACTACCAGAGCTGGTTGCGTGCGTCATTGATGGGTCGCTACGTTAGTTCCTACGCTCAAGATGGGACTGCCACCATCCTGCCCAGCCCCGATGCGGAGATCGCAGATCTCGGGGATTTTTGGCAATTTGATCTAAATGTAGATATCGCATTCGGGCGTAAGTACTTGGCGGACTCCGCTTATTTTTCTAATGCCAGCGTTAATGTTGGAGCGTCGAATATATTTAATCGACTCCCGGATTTTTGCATTACTTGTGACTATAAGGGGTATGACGCTAGTCAGTACGATATTCGTGGCCGAACCATTTATGCCGAATTGAAGATCGGTTTCTAAAAATGAACAAGGAATCGTTATGAGGTTCGATGTCGTGACTGGAATATTTAGTGCACTTGTTATCGCGCTCGCAAGTATTTGCTTTGCTCTCTCGGCGGAAGCCAGCACAGGGAAGAGTAGTTTAGGCCTTGATTATGATCTTTGGCACGAGATGGGCCAGGAGAAAATATCCGGTGACGGGGAGCTAATTTCGTATGTCAATGTATATAGAGGATCACAAAATTCAACTCACATCGATTCAGTAATAGGCAGTGTTACTAGTCTAAGAACTGGAGCGAAGATTGAGTTCAGTGGGGGGGGTGATTTTTCGCCCGATAGCAAATGGTATGCATCTAGAGACGGAAATAACGTCGGGTTGTTAAATACGACTAGCGGCGAAGTCGTTCATATAGGGAATGCAGTTCGGTACGAATTCTCTAATAATTCTATGTACTTCTTGGTGCAGACAAAGAGTGGTGATGACGGGGGGTTGCCTGGAAAATTAATTATTAGGGATCTTAATAAATCCCGGAATGTTTCAATCGAAAATGTGGAGAGCTATAGTTATAACTCGGAAAAAAATATAATTGCATATACAACAAAGGCTGGCGATCTGTGGTCCTTGTTCGTGAAGAACTTGATGGGCGCTGAAGCTCAGGGACTGCCGGTAATTTCGATATCTTCAAAAATTAGTTCGCTGAATTGGGACAGGGATGGTCAGAACTTGGCCTTCTTGGAGGAGATCAAATCGAGCGAAGCCGAGAAATCGAACTATGCCGTTAATTACTACAGTAATGCGGGGAATAAGCCTGTGCTGCGGCGCTTCGACCCTAGCGGCTCTCCGGCCTTTCCTTCCGGGATACGCGTATCACCCAGGGTAATGTATGTGTCTCATAAGAGTCAGGTTGTGTTCTTCGAGATTAGTTGGGTGAGTGATGAGGCAAGAGTAAAAGTTAATGACTCGAGTGTCGACGAGCCAGATGTGCAGATATGGCACTCGCTAGATACAAGAGTCATCTCTGACAAGAGGCGCGTAGGGTCCTCAAGTGCGATGTTGGCGTGGTGGCCTTTGCTCGATAGAAGCGTGAAAATAGGCGGTGAAGAAGAGCGATTTGTTGCGCTGACGATGGACGATCGTCATGCAATCACTTCCTCTGGAAGGCTTCAACTATTTGATGGGGATCAAGTGAGTAGTACTAGGTACTCCATGATCGATACGTTTCTCGGCCAGAGGCGGCAATTGATTAGCGATATGAAAACCGGAGATAGGAGGATGATTCTGTCCCCGGGTGGGAAGTACATTGGATATTTCAAGAATGATGCATGGTGGGTTTACGACATCGCGACGGACTCACACACGAATGTCACTGCTGGTATAACGTCAAATCTGTACGATGAAGATTACGACAGGGCCGGTTGGTCGCCACCTTATGGCAGCCCAGGCTGGACTAAGGGTGACGGGCAAATGATCATTTACGACAGGTATGATATTTGGCTTGTTGCTCCGGATGGTACTGTTGCTGAAAGAATAACCAATGGAAGAGAGCGCCAGATAACCTATAGGATTCATGGCGCACCTTCGCCGATCTATGCACCGGATAGGCAAATGACAATGGGCTATGAGGGAAAGGCGTTTGATCTTTCCGGCGGAGTTGTGCTTTTGTCGTATGGTGAGAATACCAAGCGCTCTGGATTCTCAAGATACCAATATGGTGGGGGGCTCGAAGATTTGGTCTTTCAGGATGCACTTGTTGATGTCGTTTTGCCTCGAAATGGTGGAGGCTACGTATATCGGAGACAGAGATTTGATCTGCCTCCAGAGCTGGTGAAGGTGGATTCTCAAGGGAAGTCCGAGATTGTTGTTGCGCGAAGCAATATTCACCACTCTAGCTTTAAATGGGGCAGATCCGAGCTTGTTGACTATGTAAATAGCGCTGGGGATAAGCTGCAAGGGGCTCTGTTTTATCCATCTAGCTACAAACCTGGTAAGAAATATCCTATGATTGTATCGATATATGAAAGGCAGTCGCGTAAATTACATGAATATGTGAACCCCTCCAGGAGTTCCTACGTCCCGACGTCAAATTGGACAAACGATGGCTATTTTGTGTTTTTGCCTGATATTTCATATGGAGACGGCGACCCCGGGTACTGGGCGCTTGACGCAGTTACCTCTGCGGTTAATGCGGTGCTAGATTTGGAAGTTGTAGATCCAAAGGCAATTGGTCTTACTGGAGCTTCGTGGGGTGGGTATCAAACGGCATACATCGTAACGCGGTCGAATATCTTCGCTGCTGCAGTTGCAGGTTCGGCTGTTACAGATCTTGTTAGCTCATATCTCAGCATAGAGCCGGGCTACGGTGTTCCAACATTATGGCGTTATGAGTTGCAGCAGCTAAGAATGCATGATCCTCTGCACAAGGCGTTTGACGCCTATATCAGAAACTCTCCAGTTTTTAATGCAAACGAAATTGAAACCCCCTTGTTGTCATGGTTCGGTGGCAAGGATCCGATGATTAGTTCTTCTCAAGCTCTCGAGATGTATATTATTATGCGTCGTATGGGTAAGGAGCATGTACTATTGCTATACCCTAATGAGGGGCATGTAATTTCGAGCGATCGAGAAGCGACTGACCTTTATGAGCGAGTGAAGAGTTGGTTTGATTACTACCTTAAAAATGAAGATCCTGCGCCATGGATTACTGGAGCGGCTCATTAGCGAGCTCTTTTTAGAGTAGATAACGAGGGATTGCTGCCGGATGATGACCAAATCAGCAGCTGGAGGCGGTGAAGAGTAGCTATAGTTTTGAGTTGGCGTGTTATAATAGCTAGGTTAAAGCCGATGATGAGAACGCACGGATCGCGAATCTTCACACGGGCTTATCGCCAAGCACCATGAGAAGGGCGTCTTTTCATTCTTCCTATATTTGCGCAGCTATTTTGTGACTGATTTCGTAATCATGTTAACTGCATCTACTGTGACCTCAAATTGAACCTGTCGGTCAAGGAGAGAATGCGGATCGTGCGTGAGCGTCTGGTACCGGGGCACGCCAGAGGCAAGCAATCACTTTTAGCCGTGCCTCTAACAGTGTGTTTGGCGCTAGCCGCCGCCCTACTTTTTTCTGGCGGCCGCTTGAATTTTGGCTTGCTAAGCCCCTGTCTCGCGCATTGGTGGGGGCCCTAAGACGCCCGACTAGAGCGCCCCCCTACTGTTGCACGGGCTAGAATCATCAAAAAGCAAGGAAGGCGCGTTCTGCGGTTGTCACGAGCGTCTTGGGGTGAGAGATTCTTCACGTCGTCACTTCCATTGATGTGCCCGTGGGAAACGTCATTCATCTCGCCAGCCACCCTGAGGACCCCGGTGACCCCGGAGTTGAACCTCAAACGTTCGAGGTGTTCTTCACCGAACACCGCCGGGCGCTGTCGTCGTACCTGCGGCGCCGGATGGCCAACGAGGCCGACGTCCAGGAAGTGGTGCAGGAGAGCTACGCGCGCATCCTGAGCTACGGGTACGGTTGCTCGCGCCCGCCGCCGGTCTGGAAGGCACTGCTGTACCGCATCGCGACCAACCTCGCCTTCTCCCACGGCCGCATGGGCAAGGCGCGAAATCGTGATGGGCATATGCCGCTGGAGGACGTGGACCTCGTCTGCGAGGCGCCGTGCCAGGAGCGCACAGTGCTGGCCCAGCAGCAGCTCCAGATCGTCAGGCGGGTGATCCTGGAGCTGTCGCCGAAGTGTCGCAAGGTGTTCCTGCTCAGCCGCACCCACCGCAAGACCTACCCCGAGATCGCGGAACTCTGCGGAATCTCCGTGAAAATGGTGGAGAAGTACATCTCGCAGGCCCTGGCGGCCCTGCGGCGGGAATTGGGGGAACGGCCATGAGCGGCGTCTTGGATGGTATGGACGGAATCGCACCTACCGATGTGGCCGAGCGCTGGCATGCCCGGCTCATGTCGCCGGATTGCAGCCTGGCCGAGCGCGAGAAGTTCGAAGCATGGCTCAGGCAGTCGCCGGAGAATGCCCTGGCCTTCGAGGACACCAAGGCACTCTGGGCAAGCCTGGATGGTCTGGATGGGGATGACGTGCTCGGCCCTCACGCCGCGGCAGCCTTGGCAGCAGACGCGGATCACTTCATGGGGCGGTGGTCCCGGGCCGCCGAAGGGGTGGGGCGGCGCATACCGCCAGTACGTCGACGTACTTGGTGGCCAATCGGTGCGGGCATCGCTGCGGCGCTTGCGCTGGTGGTGGTGCTGTGGCCGGGACTGCAGCCGGACGTTCCGGTCCGGACCTACGCAACGTCCGACAGGATCGAATCCGTTCGGCTGCCCGACGGCTCTTCCGTCCGGCTCGATCTGGAGACCTCCATCGACGCGAGGTTCGGCACCGCACGGCGCGACATCGAGTTGCGGCAGGGCAGGGCGATGTTCGACGTCGCGCGCGATGCGAGCCGTCCGTTCGTCGTGGATGCCGGCGTGGGCACGGTGACGGCGTTGGGGACGCGGTTCCAGGTGCAGCGCAATGGAGACCGTGTCTCGGTCACCTTGCTCGAAGGCGCCGTCGGCATCGCGACCGCCGGTCACGGCGACGCGCGCTCGCTCAGGCTGGTGCCGGGGCAGACCGCCTACTACGCACCGCAAACGCAGAGCTGGACGGTCGAGGCAACCGATGCCGCCATGCTGACCAGCTGGAGCCAAGGGTTCCACGTGTTCGGTGCCACTCCACTTCGCGACGCAGTGGCGGAAATCAACCGTTACTCGGACGTCAAGCTGGTGCTGTCCGATCCGGAACTGGGCGATCTGGTCTTGAGCGGCAGCTTCAAGCTGGGTGACGGGGAGGCCGTATCCGAAGCGTTGCCTTACGCACTTCCGGTGAAGGCCCAAGAAAAGGACGGGAACATCGTGATCTCCAGACGGTAGGGGGGCGTGCAAGCCGCGCGTCTCAGGTGGATGACCAGCCGATGCAATGCATCGCACATCCATAGCTGCCTGGGGAGAGCACGCCAATGAACCGATCCAGCCGTCGCCATGCGACGTCGTTCCTGAAGAAGAGTTGCCTGTCCGTCCTCGTGGTCTTTGCGCTCACCGCGAACGCCAGTGCTCAGGAGCCGACACAACAAACCGTTCAATACGAAATCGCGGCTGGCGATCTGGTTCAGGTGGTCAATGAAATCAGCCGCAGCAGCGGCGTTCAGATCGTGTATGACATCGAATTGCTTCGAGGGAAGCGAGCCGCAGAAGTCAGTGGGACCATGACTCTGGAGCAGGCGCTCGGCCGGGTCCTGAGTGGAAGCGGACTGGTATGGGAGCGCGCAAACGCAACTACCTTGGTGATCAAGATGGATGCCAAGGCGGATCATTCGCAATCACCACCGAAAGCATTTCACGGGAAAAAGGCCGAGGATGGAACGAGCAGTGCTGAAACAACTAAGGACTTGGAAAAACTGGTTGTAGTTGGCTCACGTCTTGGAGCGCTACCGACGGACTCCGCATTGCCAGTTAAGGTGATCAACCGGGACGAGATCGAGCGATCTGGAGCCAGTAGTATTTCGCAAGTACTCAGCCGGCTCCCTGAAGTATCAGTCAGCAATGCACCTGACGGAAACATTGGCCCTGCTGGCAGCATCGACGGTGTTGATATCAACGCGACGTCCGTCCAACTCCGTGGCTTGCCTTTGGGGACAACACTGATACTGATCAACGGGCGGCGCGCAGGGGAGTCATCCGCTTTTGCGTCAACAGGTCTGTTTGACCTGAGTACGATCCCACTGGCGATGGTTGACCGAATCGAAGTTCTTCCAGCAGGCGCATCGGCGATCTACGGAGGCGACGGCCTGGCCGGGGTAATCAACATCGTGCTCAAGCAGAATGCTGATGGTTCGGAAATCAGGGTTCGCCACCTCAGCGCAGATGGATACTACGAAGATCAAGTAAGTGTTCTGTGGGGGAAATCATGGTCTCGAGGTTCGCTACTCGCAATGGCAGCTTGGGGAAGGAATGACACCCTCAAGAACTCTGAAAGGCGTCTTACGGAGAATCACGACTTCACTAGGTACGGAGGAGTGGATCGACGCCTGAGTACCTATAGCTACCCTGCCAATGTCTACTCTCTGGACGGATGTCCGGAGGGAATGCCGTTCTGTCTGATCCCCTTGGATGAAAGAGGCAACTTGCCCGGAACCGGATCGCCTTACGCCACGGTTCCCTCGGGACAGGATGGAGCAGGACTTAGTACAGATGACTTCGAACATACTTCTGGAATCATCTCCAGAGAGACGCCGGAATTGAAGTTCAAGAACGCTGAGAAGGACCAGAGCCTACTGCTGAGCGGATCATTTCAGATATTAAAAGATACCGAGGTTTCCGCGGAGCTGGTTCACAACAAGCGCTCAATACCTGCGCGGGAGCTTGTGTTGTGGACGTCAGGCGGGGAATACGGGATCTCCGGAGCCATTGCATCGAAGGATAATCCGTTCAATCCATTCGGGGTAGATGTTGGAATTGACTACTGGTACTCAAACACGGGGATATTCTCGTCCTTCTCTCAAAGCCATCAAAGACTAGCTGTGGGGGCTAAAGGCCGTTGGCAATCCTGGTACTGGGACTTCAGTGGATCAAGGACTAGAGATAGATCCATACTCGATGGTCCAGGGGGTTTTGACCAGTATCTTGTCGGCGCAGCACTTCTGTCGGCCAATCCGGATACGGCGCTTAATGTGTTCACCGGCGATGGCAGTGCGCCGGGGACGCGGGATATGTTGACCACTCTAATCTCCACGACAGAAAGAAATTATGGAAGTGACAGTCATGATATCTCTGCGTTTGTCAGGGGACCATTGCTAAAGCTTCCGGCTGGAGACTTGCACGCACTGATTGGCGGGGAGTACAGAAAAGTCAAACTGCTTAACGTAAATGATGGAATCGCTGGTATAGAAGGTAAGGATGCAAGTCGGGCTATATATGCCGAAGTTCGTGCTCCAATTGTTTCTGCGCAAAAAAAAGGCGACAACAATGAGCTGATGGCTATTACAGGTGCGATCCGGAACGAGTCTCTAGGCCGATCAAATGAGGATGCGACTACCAGCACGGTTGGATTTGAATTTTGGCCATTCAAGTCATTCCTAATCAGGGGTACTTACAGTACTGCTTTCAAACCGATTCTCACGTACGACGCGGTCCGTTCGGTTGAAATTTGGCCATTCCCTGTGCAGTTGCAGGATCCGGCATTTGGCGGGCAGGAGTTTCCGGTTCAGCTTCTGATGGGGGGTGGAACACCGGCAGATCTGAAACCGGAGACAAGCACAAGCAAGACATTTGGGTTTGTGTATGCGCCAGGTGGCTCGTTCAGGGCATCATTGTCGGCTTGGGAAACAAATTTCAGAGACAAGTTCGAATACTTGCAGCTGTACCAGGCACAACTACTCCTAAATCACGAATCAAGCTTTCAGGGAAGAATCAAGAGGAATCCAGAGTCCGGCGTTGTCGAACAAATCGACGCTCGGATGATAAATGTTTCCTCTACTAAGATCTCGGGGATCGATGTCGCAATTGATGGGCGATGGTCTACATCGATTGGTCAAATCGAGTCCTCGTTGGCGGCAACACATACTCACGGGTACAGAACAAAGCTATTTCCGGAATCTCCCTCGGAGAGCAAACTTGCAATTCTAAGCAGTACTGGATGGGCGCCAAAATGGAAAATAACTCCCAGACTCAGCTGGTTCCACGAAGATTATCTATCCGCATCGCTCATGGGCCGATACATCAGCAAGTATAAAGACACATTTCCGTTGGCCAGCGGCGCCAATCAGGGTGAGCTATTGACGCTTGGAGACTATTGGGTTCTGGACTTCTCGGCGGATATAGGTCTTGATCGATGGAGTCGCGGTATGGGCCCCTGGTTTTCCGGGACTCGGTTGAGACTTAACGTCAATAACGTTACTGACAGGCTACCGGATTTCTGCAACAGCTGTGCTTACGGATACGACGCTACTCAGTACGACATATTTGGCCGTACCGCGAGCGTGGAGCTGATTCTAGGATTCTGAGGCTCTCCGACTGTTTTATTTTGGTACCGGATGCTTGGACATCCGGATGCAT
>PJTQ01001031.1_pt1 | contig 9998 bp, 6 predicted proteins | sample 1512231 | NCBI WGS metagenome assembly PJTQ01 (sample SAMN08177688, study PRJNA422409) | Soil metagenome, whole genome shotgun sequencing project. | isolation source: Soil (3) enriched on wood chips | place: USA: Madison | collected 2015-01-15 | reverse complement strand
TCTACCGGCAGCAGATTGCCATCGAGTTGTCCCGAGCCTTCATCTCTGGTTCGGTATTGCGTACCAAAACCTTCGGTGCCCAATGATTTGGATAACCCGCCTATGCTGGCAAAACCATGGTTATTAATAAGGATAATGGTTAGTTTATAATCTTCCTGTATGGATGTCACGATTTCCGATGACATCATCAAGTAACTTCCATCGCCTACCATCACATAAACCTCACGCCCCCGATCAGCCATTTTAACACCAAGCCCCCCCGCAATTTCATAGCCCATGCATGAGTATCCGTATTCCAGGTGGAAGCCCTTTGGATCGGATGTACGCCAAAGTTTATGCAGATCGCCCGGCAGGCTTCCCGCAGCACATACGACGACATCCTTTGGTGCGGCAAAATCGTTGACCAGCCCGATGACCTCGGCTTGCGAAAGCGGTTGGTCATTTTCCGGTTGATAGGCCAACGTGACTTTTTCATCCCAGCTCCGGTTATAGGCCGTCACATCGGTTTCGTATGCTGCATTGACGTGATAGCCGTCCAACAACCCAGTCAACGCGTGTAAAGTTGCCCGCGCATCTCCGGTAAGCGCCAGCCCTGCTTGCTTATGGGCGTCAAACTCGGCAATGTTGATATTGATAAAGGAAACCTCTGCGTTTTGAAAGGCGGTTTTGGAAGCTGTGGTGAAATCGCTGTACCGCGTACCTATACCGATGACCAAATCCGCATTCGCACTTATCGCATTCGCACCTTCCGTACCCGTAGCCCCTACAGCACCCAGCTGGTGCGGGTCGTCATAGGGTAGGGAGCCCTTTCCGGCAAACGTCTCCGCAACGGGGATGCCCGTGGCGTGCACAAATGCTTGAAGGGCATCGGTGGCTTCGCCGTAGATTACCCCCCCTCCTGCCACAATCAACGGATGCTTGGCGGCGCGGATCTGTGCGACAGCGCGCTGTATCAACTCAGCGTCTGGCAATGGGCGAGGGATGTACCATACCCGCTTTTTGAATAATTCGGAAGGAAAATCGTAAGCTTCTGCCTGTACATCCTGTGGTAGGCAGAGGGTAACCGCACCGGTTTCCGCAGGCGATGTAAGCACCCGCATGGCCTGCATCAACGAAGCAATCAGCTGCTCGGGACGGTTAATACGGTCCCAAAACCGAGAAACAGGCCTAAAGCAGTCGTTGACGGATACGTCTGCCGATGTCGTGTACTCAAGCTGTTGCAGCACGGGGTCTACGTGCCGCCCCGCGAAAACATCACCCGGAAGCAATAATACGGGCAAGCGGTTGATCGTAGCTGCGGCTGCGGCCGTCAACATGTTGGTAGCCCCCGGACCAATGGACGATGTACAAGCAATGGTAGACAGCCGGTTTTTCATGCGGCTGTAAGCCGCAGCGGTGTGCACCATGGCTTGCTCATTACGTGACTGGTAGTAGGTGAATGCTGGATATTCAAATAACGCCTGGCCAATCCCCCCTACGTTACCATGTCCGAAGATGCCGAAGCATCCGGCGAAGAATTTATGCTGTACGCCATCCCGCTCTACATATTGCTGGTCGAGGAATCGGATGAGCGCTTGGGCTGTAGTTAGTTTCATTCGTATATATTTTTTTCGTAATGGCCTCATGGAACCTGCATTTTCATCGCCTCTTGTGTAAGACGCTGATATGGCAGGTTTCATATTAAAACCCTCCATGTTTTTCAATGAATGCGGCTGATTCCTGTAGAGTGGGCATAAAGTTCGCGCACCCCGGTTGCAACACCACTTGTGCTCCGCTGGCATTGCCCATCCGGCAGGATTTGTATAAATCCCAACCTTTCAGGTAACCGTAGATAAATCCAGAAGCAAACGCATCGCCTGCACCGAGGATGTTTAGCGGCACCACTGGAAATCCCGGCACTTCTTCCTTATTTCCTTTATTATCGTAGACCGTGGCACCGGTTGCGCCCCGCTTAACCACCAACACGTCCACCCCCAGCGACAGCACATTTGCTATCGCCTTGTCGATATCACCCTTAATGGTAGGCGCTGAAATCTGCTGATGTTCAATGGTTACCTGCGAGGCATCCTCCAACATCGCCGCGAGGAGCTCTTCCTCGGTACCGATGGCAATCTTGATGTTGGGCAGCAACGCCCGCACCATGACACCGAACGACCGGATGTCCGACCATTGGTCGGCCCGGAAATCAATGTCGAGCACGGTCGTTACCCCATGTGCGTTTGCCCGTTCCACGGCGTGAAAAACGGCGCTTCGGCTCGGCTCGATATTCAGGGCCGTTCCCGACAGCTCGATCAAGCTCACTTCATCCATATCAATGGCATTCACATGGTCAATGGTAATCTGGGAATCCGCTGCATTATTACGGTAAAATACCAATGGAAAAGTATCCGGCGGTTGGATGCCCAACAGCACGGCACTGCTCCTTGCGCCCGGGATACGGGGGATAAAGGCTGTTTCCACGTTTTCCTGCTTGAGGAAATTCAAAATAAAATCACCCACCTTGTCGTCGCCTACGCCCGTAAGCAGTGCCGCACGGAGGCCCAGCCGACTGCAACCCGTCGCGATATTCAATGGCGAACCGCCAACAAAGGCATCAAACCCCTTGATTTCGGTAAATTCGGCTCCGATATTCTGTGAATACAGGTCTATCGACGAGCGACCAACGGTGAGCACATCATATTTTTTTGTTTTTTCCATCATCCATTCATTTTTGCGGTTACCATCGGAATCCGTTCATCTGTACCTTTCCAAGTACCGAATATCCACGCATGGTCAGGGTCGGGCGTGTTAGCCAGCGACTGGTCCGAGCCTGCCAAGAAGTTGAGGTAATATACATCATACCCATGCCCAGCCACCACGGGGTGATAGCCCTTGGGTACCAGCACTACATCATTGTGCCTGGCCACCGCTATTTCGTCTAAGCTACCGTCGCCTGTATATACGCGTTGGATCGCATATCCCTGCGGTTTACTAATTTTATAGAAATAAGTTTCCTCAAGCCGTGCTTCCAGCAACGCTCCGTGTTCGTCGATGATGCGTTTATCGTGCTTATGGGCAGGAAAGGAGCTCCAATTACCCGAAGGCGTATATACCTCCACGGCTACCAAGCGATGGCAGGGGAAGCCAGGTCCTAGCAAATCGTTGATTTGGCGCGTTGCATTGTCTCCGCCGCGAATCTCGACTTGCACCTCTTCCGGACGTTTGAAGGCGGGCGCGAAATCCCGGTCGGTCTCGCACCAACCGTAAGCAATATCGAGCGTGTCGCTTTCGGCAACCAACTTGAACGCGGTGTTACGCGGCAGGTACAGCGAATGCGCCATACCGGAAAAAACATCCTTGCGCCCATTCACCGTCTGCCACTCGCCCTTATCGGTCGTGACGCGGTAATTACCGCCCAACAGGATAATCGCCCACTCGTTGCCTTCGGTGTGCCCCTCCCAGCTTTCGCCCCGACGCAAGGTGCGGGCGGCGAAATTGAGGTATTCCCATCCGCCGTCTTCGCGGGTGATGTGCTGGTATACCGCGGAGGCTCCATCCGGTTTGGCCAAAAGCCGACATTTCTGGTCTTGCTTCATTTTAATTGGTTACTTTCTAATCATGTAAAAGCATTCAGGCCAAAAAGGCTTCCGCCTTTCCAACCGCTCCTAATTTTTCAAATTTTTCGATACACAACTTCTCCAGCTCCTCGATATATATCTTGCCTGGGGTAATCGGATCAAACTGCTCGGGGTGAGTGGTGAAAAACTCACGATGCACTCGGGCCCAAAGCACCCGCAGATCTGTAGCGATGTTGACTTTGCAGATACCGTAGGTGGTCGCCCGTGTAATCTCGTCGTCAGAAACCCCGCGTGCGCCTTCTTGTAGTCGCCCCCCCGCACCGTTAATCCGGGCCAATTCACTCGGATCCACAGCGGACCCGCCATGTAAAACCAATGGAAAGCCGGGCAACCGCTGTTGGATGTCCCGCAGGATATCAAACCGAACACCCTGGTCGCCGGAAAACTTATAGGCCCCATGACTGGTCCCCACGGCTACCGCCAGGCTATCGCATCGGGTTTCTTCCACGAAATAGGCGGCGTCTTCGGGTCGTGTATACCGTGATTCGGACTCCTCCACATGCAAGTCATCTTCCACACCGCTCAATACACCCAGTTCGGCCTCGACAAACACCCCTTTATGATGTGCCATCGACACCACGTCGCGCGTGCGGGCGATGTTTTGCTCCATCGGATCGTGCGATGCATCGATCATCACCGACGTATAGCCACCGGTCTGCAAGGCAGCGTTGATATGTGCCTCGTTGCCGTGGTCGAGGTGAACAGCATACACCGCGTCCGGATACTGCTGTGCGGCCGCTGCAATCATGCTAAGCAATACCTCCGGGGTTGCATAATCCCTCGCGACAGGTGTTGTTTGGATAATAACGGGCGACTGACAGACACTGGCTGCACGGAATACGCCCAATACCTGTTCCAGCGTAAAGACGTTGATAGCCGCGATAGCATATTTGCCGTAGCAGTTATTGAATAGGGTATCGGGGGTCACTATCATTTGGTTTATTTTATTTTGGTTATGCAATTAAACGACAATTCGCCTGAACATCCAAACAAAAACTGGGTGAATCGGACGCAAAGGTTTGCGTAACCATCAGGGGCCTTCTTGATGGCTTATGTCTCCGGTTTGAATTGGATTGCTGTTTCATTAATCTCATATGACCAACGGTTTAATAAGGCGATCATCTCGGCTCCAGCGAGCAGGACCGGTCCATAGCTATGAGCTGCAAAAACATTGACCGGCCGGTAATAGTAGAATGCAGGATCGAATCCCATGCCTGTCCCCACACATGTGCCCAATATCTGGCCGATGGGATTGATCTGGCTGACCAGCGCCTCCCAGGCGAGTAGTACCATAGGGCCGAAAGCGTCGTGCGCTAACCAACCGTTATTAATACCCTTGGCAATAGCATAGGTAAAAATGGCTGTCGACGAAGTCTCCAAATAAGAATCATTGCGGTCAAGCAATTGGTGCCAGAGCCCTTTGTCCGACTGTAAAGCTGCGAGGCCGGCAACGTGGGTCCTATAGTAAGTCATTATTTCGGGGCGGTTCTTATGGTCCAATGGAAGCACGTCAAGCAATTCTGTGATCGCCATAATTGCCCATCCGTTGGCCCGAGCCCAATGGTATTTCGGCTGGAGTTCAGCTTCAGCAATCCAACCATGGATAAAGATTTTTTTGTCGTGGTCAAACATACGCGAAGCGAATTGGATAACCTGCCGGGCTGCCTCATCAAAATAAGCCGCGTCACCTGTGAGCTTGCCCATATACGCTAATGCAGGAACACTCATAAAAAGGTCGTCGAGCCACACCGTGTTTTTCAAGGGCCGATTACGAGCCAAGGTGCCATCGGGCAGCCGGTGCTCTTTGTATAATATGAAGTCGATGAAATGATCGATAATTGGCCGAAGAGAGGTATCTCCCTTGACTAGGCTGTATTTAATCATCGCCATACAAAGCGCACCAGCGTCATCAAGCGCATGGGGTACCAGCATGGACCGGATAGGCGCGTCGTTCCATGATGTGCAACCAATATCTTGGTAGTGAACAAACAAATTATGCAATAAGTTAAAACGTTGCTCGACATATTTCTGATACCGGAAGTCAGCAGTCTTGCTGTGTACAGCGAGCATGGCCGCATAGGTGACCCCCCACTCGTAGCTAGTAAGCCTAAACTGTCCGGGCGCAAATATAGGGGAAGGGCCTGGTGCTTCAGCCGACAACTCTTTGCCATTATATTTATCGACAATTGCAGCGGGTGTCACTGCATCTAAGTAAACGAAGACACGATCTAGGTGCCGTTTAATACCCTCAACGGTTGCCTCACCGTATGGATGCGGATAGTCTGGCTTCAATAAGTGTAGCGGCGTATTCGTATCGGTCATCACAGTGTCCTGCGCCATAGCGGCCGAGACAGGCAAGGCACAGCATACAAGCAATAATAACCGATAGACCATAGAACGCTCAGCAGAGCTTGAGCGTGTTAAACTAGTTGTCATAATGGATAGCGATAGTTACGTTATTGGATAGTCGGCGAACAAAATCACGAAGATATTCCTCAAAATAGTGCGTGTCCCTGAAGCCGGGATCTCGAAGTTCCCAACATGCAAGGGCATAATACGAGACCGGCTTGCTCTCTTCAAGCCTTAGTTTGGCGAGATAGGTGGTAGCGATGCGACCTACGTCTGGTGCCTTCATATATCCTTCGTAAGTCAATCTGGGTAATACCAAAGCTAGGCCCAGCCACCATTCCTTCTCATATGTCTGCTGATCATGGGTAGCCAATACAATCCACTGGTCATCGATATATACTTCGTTCAGTTCCTGATCGGTACGCGAATTGACCAACCCGATCACTGCGTGTTCATCACCTTGCAGCCCAGAAAAGGATATGGTATTTTTATACCCGTGGAATCCCGGCCAGATCTCAACGATCTCTTGTGCACTATACACCCGTCCGATAACCGGCAGTCGCCAATGGTGGTATTGGAAATCTAGGATCGAGCGGACCGGGCCTTCACTGTAAACCTTGAAATCCGTGCGGTCAACAGGCCCTAAGGTGTCGCCCTCAATACTACCCATACGGTAGAGATTATCCTCGCCAATCAATAGGGACACCCCACCGATACCCAGGGAATTGCCCACGGATAGAATGTCGCGCCCCCAATCCTCCATCGTATGGTAGTTGTCTTCAGTGACGCCTCGTTCATTGATTCCGACATTCTGCGGTGACATATATGCCACGCGTTTTCCAAAGACGTCTTTCGAATTGCGGCCATCGAGATAGTGACGAAACCCAACCAGATCGTTTTCCCAGGAGGGTCCATCAGTTTGGAATGGCTGATATCCGGTTACCAAGGGCAGTTGACGTGGGAGAAAAGTACCTGATCGGGCGCGCTGGACCGTATCGTCGAGTGCTGTCCGGACACCGTGACGCACACTCGTACGCTGTTCAAATGCCAAGCTATCGGCTATCCAACGGAACGTCAACATACGTTTCTGCCGTGGCTCGAGGTTGATCACGAAAAAAAGTTCGTCCCATTTCCCGTCTCCGTTGGTGTCATCCAGTTGAACAGCTAGCGTATCGTTGTGATTAGAGACCAGTAGCGGAAACCTCGCTTCACCGTCCGGCCTTCCGAGCGTGTCAGCCCCGATCGCCATTGGATAGTCGATTAGCGCGTTATCCGAGTGATTATGAATGACCAAGCGTATAACCCTCTCGTTCCGACCGCATGCTAAGAGCAGGGTGGCAATTGCACAGCCTATTACAATAGATCTTATATGCTGCATAAGTTATTTTATTAAGCAAATGAAAGGGTATACGTAAATGGTGTATATCCCGTGATAAATACGCGTTGTCCTTCCGAAGGCAACCCGCCGAAATGGACACTGTATTTCTCGCCATCCAATCCGCGAATCCACTCGTGATCTTTCTGGCCTGGACCAAATGTAATCCGGTCGTCGCCGAGGGTATAGACACCTTGTCCGTTCGCCAGGAAATAGTCGTGTTCACCCCCGCCTCGAAGTGCCTTCTCCACACCGCGGAGCTGCCCTCCATGTTCAAAACAAAGTTCGATGGTCACCGCCACCCCCTCTTGACCAAGGATTGAGACTTCCAATGCCATCGCCTGACCGACATTTGTTACCCGTACTGTACTATCCAGAGTCTTGACATTACTCACGGTGCGCTTGTCAAAGGCCATCTTGCTCCAGAAACGATCGTCAGTGCTCGGCGTCAGCTGATAGTCGCCACTGGCATTACGTTCGGATACCGCCAGCGGCTGGAAGTAATACGCCTCCTGCTTTTTATGCAAAACGTAAGTGTTCCCCTCGACGGTCATACCTTCACTGCGGAAGTGTCCCATACTGAAAAACCGCGACGACATGCGTACATACTTTAGTATTGCGCGACCTTTACGATAGCTAAAAAAATTGGGGCTCACCGATCGGCCAGAGGCGATGATCAATGGCCAATCTACTCCACCGAATATCGTAGCGCTCATATCATCACGTCTTATCCTCACCAAACTGCTTGTGGGAAACACCTTATCAAAGACCAGGGGTGGGTAATCAGGCGTAGGCAATTGCCTAGACAGCGTAGGGTTAGCCATAAACTGGAACAAGGCTTCATTCACGATATCGTCCTCAAAATCTGGCAGTTGTGCAATCCGCAAAGCGACCGCCGCAAAAAAACCGCTACCCTGCGTGATGGCCAAATACCGGTAGTGTAGGTATTGCATCGTAATCCTGCGAGAAGAATACTGGTCTTGCCGACGAGAGTCCACAGTGACCAAGTCGCCATTAGGTTCCATATAATAGTAGGTCGCTGTCAGGTTCTTGATTACCGGTTCGTACAATGCTGGCCGCTCCAGCAGCCTACCGATGGTCAAGAATGCCCGATTTTCGACGTCTGCATAGTTCATACTGCGCTCAGGATAATGTCCATCGGCGTCGATATAGATCCCTTCGCCCAACCAGTCATCAATACGGTCGACCAACCCCTTGTTGGGATACAGTGCATTTATCCAAACTAAGGCCGCGCAGATCTCCCATCGGTGGTTGGGTGTGTGTACGCCTCCCGTCCGAAGCGATTCGGCTACCTTGAGAATAAACTCACGGATGCCGGATTTCACTGGCTGTAGTTCCTTCGCATTGCTACGTTGAAGAATATATACTCCCGCACAAAGTGGCTCCATGATAAACGCTGTATCTGGTGGAGATTCGAGGTTTCCGGCATTGATCGTTCCATCAGGTCGCTGCACGGCGACTAACGCAGCCGTGATCTCAGTAAGCTTCGCGACAATCGCCTTGTCCGCCCGGAAACGTGAATCAGGGTGTGTGTAAGCGGCAGCCATCTTGGCAAAATTATATCCCAAACTTCGTCCGCCATGGCGATTCGCTCTGTCTCCTAGCGTAAGTAACTGGTGTACATGCTCGTCATTGGCTCGAACCAACCGCTGCATCAAGGCTTCATCTTCCAACAACATATCCTCCCCGAATGCTGTCGCTACAATCGGCGAATGGAATAACCCGTACCCTACGGCAGCTCCCACGCCGAGTTGTTTAATAAAGGTACTTCTAGGAATTGCTTTCATTACTGTGTCAGTTAAGTTTGTTCGAAATAACCGTCCTATATAGCACGGCCCCGTTATGGGCGATGGCGTGGACTACGAGCTGGTCAGCAGTAGCTGAAAACAGCAGGAATCCATACGCGGACGCCGCAAATTCGCTGAAAGGCAGCATATCTACCTCCGTCGCTTCGGAAGCGGATCCTGATATGAAATGGTGCACATTCCCTTCCGGCCGCAAGTGCTGAAGGCTATGGTCATGGCCACATAGGTACACATCTACGCCAGTACTGATCAACAGGTCGTTCAGCGAGTGACGGATGCGCCGCGTATCATAACCTTCACGGCGAGCCTTGCTACCAGTAAACAATGGATGATGGCCTACCACGATGTTCCATCCGACATCATCACCTACATCGGCCAGTCGTTCGGTCATCCACTTCTTTTGTGCGATGGTATCCTGTGTCCGAACATTGGGTCCATATTCCGGATTGTCGTAAAACTCTGGAATAAGCGGGTTGGTATCGATGAAAGTAAACATAATTTTCTTGTGCGACCCGTCACGGAGGCTGATAGCCCCATCAAAGTACCGAGCCGGCATGTGCCAGCGCCGACTGATTTCAGTGTAAGCCACCTGTGCATCGGGGTTGCCCATGTAGTCGTGATTACCCAGAATGCAATACCATTCCCGTTGCAGTGCAAAGTCCTGATAGATATCTTCTAACGAATACTTCCAATGCGGGTCGGATACGCTGCCCACCCCTTTGGGGTAAAAGTTATCACCTACACTGATGAAAAATTGCACATGGGCTTCACGTGCCGTTTTAGCCATCTGCTGAGCCACGAGCAGTTGGTGGTCGTCACCGAATCGTCCCC
>PJTQ01001030.1_pt1 | contig 10002 bp, 6 predicted proteins | sample 1512231 | NCBI WGS metagenome assembly PJTQ01 (sample SAMN08177688, study PRJNA422409) | Soil metagenome, whole genome shotgun sequencing project. | isolation source: Soil (3) enriched on wood chips | place: USA: Madison | collected 2015-01-15 | reverse complement strand
TTAGTTACACGAACCGCCTTCTTTTATTCATTACCCTGCCAAATGCTCCCATTGCGTCTTGTTATCTTTCCGGAGTATCTCCACATCGGAAGCCACCATTTCCTTGCAAAGTGTAAAGAGATCATAAGCCGGTTTCCATCCTAGCTTCGTTCTGGACTTGGTCGGATCACCGATCAAGAGCTCAACTTCGGTCGGTCGGAAATAGGCGGGGTCTACACTGACTACTTCTTGGCCAACGGCTAGCGAAAATTCGGCATTGGAAACCGATTTGATTAAGCCTATCTCGTTTACTCCGCTGCCACTAAATTCCACTTCGGCGCCTACTTCGGCAAAAGCCATTTTAACAAAATCCCTTACCGGCGTGGTAATACCGGTAGCGATGACATAATCTTCTGGCTCTTCCTGCTGTAAGATGAGCCACATCGCTCTTACGTAATCCTTGGCATGCCCCCAGTCACGCCGGGCGTCTAGATTGCCTAAAAACATTTTCTGCTGCAATCCGAGCGCTATGGCCGCGACTGCACGGGTGATTTTACGCGTGACAAAGGTTTCGCCACGTAAAGGGCTCTCGTGATTGAACAAGATGCCGTTACAAGCATATAAGCCATAAGCCTCCCGGTAATTTACCGTAATCCAATAGGCATATAGTTTGGCAACCGCATACGGGCTGCGTGGATAAAATGGCGTGGTTTCGTTTTGGGGCACGGCCTGCACTAAGCCGTACAATTCAGATGTAGATGCCTGGTAGATGCGGGTTTTTTCCACTAATCCAAGTATGCGAATGGCTTCCAGGATACGGAGGGTGCCGATACCGTCCGCATTGGCAGTATATTCCGGCGTATCGAAGCTCACCTTTACATGGCTCATGGCCGCCAGGTTATAAATCTCATCCGGCTGCGTTTCCTGAATGATGCGGATGAGGTTCGTGCTGTCTGTCATATCACCGTAATGCAACTTGAACCGCACGTCTTGATCATGTGGATCTTGGTAAAGGTGATCGATACGATCGGTATTGATGAGCGAGGAACGGCGTTTGACGCCGTGCACCATGTACCCTTTTTCTAGGAGTAATTCTGCTAAGTAAGCGCCGTCTTGGCCGTTGACTCCGGTGATGAGTGCTGTTTTCATAGTTCTTCTATTTGTTTGTTCTTGTTCATCCACTGATTTATTGTTTACCGTTCTGCATACGTGTTTTGGAGGAAATCTTGATATGCCTTTGCAACCCCTTCCTTAAGGGCCGTCCGGTGTTTCCATCCCAAACCATGCAGTTTGCTGACATCCATGAGTTTGCGGGGCGTTCCATCTGGCCTGCTGGTGTCGAATGCGAGTTCACCCTCATACTCAACCACTTCTTTAATCAATTCGGCAAGTTCCTTAATGGTTAAGTCCTCTCCTGTGCCTACATTGACCAAGCTACGGTCACTGTACGTGTTCATGAGAAATACACAGGCTTCGGCCAGATCATCGGCATAAAGAAACTCCCGTTTGGGCTTTCCGCTACCCCATATCGTTACATTTGGCTTATTTTCTTCCTTGGCTTCATGGATACGGCGAATCAATGCGGGCAGTACATGCGAATTTTCCGGATGATAATTATCGCCAATGCCATAAAGATTGGTAGGCATGACACTGATAAAGTTCCTTTCATATTGATCCCGATAGGCCTCACACAGCTTGATGCCAGCAATCTTAGCGATAGCATAAGGCTCATTGGTCGGCTCCAGTGGTCCTGTCAATAGGTATTCTTCTTTCAGTGGTTGCGGGGCCATTTTGGGATAAATGCAGCTGCTTCCCAAGAAAAGCAGCTTTTTCACCCCGTACTTGTGCGCGGCATGGATGACATTGGCCTCCATAATGAGGTTGTCATAGATGAAGTCTGCACGATAGGTGTTATTGGCCACGATACCACCCACCTTAGCCGCTGCAAGGAATACGTATTCGGGGCGTTCTGCTGCGAAGAAATCGTCCACGGCCTGTTGGTTCCGTAAATCCAGGTCCGCGGACGTCCGTAAGATGAGGTCGCTGTATTCGTTGTCCTTCAGGTAACGTGTAATGGCTCCGCCCACCATACCCCGGTGGCCTGCGACATATATCTTGCTGGTAGTTTCCATTATGATGTTATTGTTATTGTTTATTTTGCCCAAAATTTCCACCAGGGATTATTTTCGTCTCCATTCTCGTAATAGCCATTGCCGTAGCCACGCCCGTAACCGTATCCATATCCGCCCTTCGGATCGATATCATTAACCAAAATGGCCAATTGCTTGATTTTCTGGTTACGGAAAAGTTCTTCTACGATCTGCAATTGGCTTTTATAAGTATACCCCAACCGCACGAGGTATAATGTTAGGTCGGCGTATCGACTGAGCAACTGGGCATCTGTCACCAAGCCGATTGGTGGTGCATCAATAATAACGTAATCAAACTGCTGCTGTAGGTGCTGTATCAATTCATCGAGCCGATGGCTGAGGATAGTCTCGGCGGGGTTAGGCGGAATGGGGCCGGAACTGATGAGAAATAGATTTTCATGTGCGCCGGATGCGGCTAGGATGTCTGCGGGTTTCAAGTCGGAATTAACGACGTAGTTGGTAAAACCGGCTTCGTTTGGGTTATCCAATTTAACGGAAAGATTGGGTTTTCGGAGGTCCATTTCCATAAGCACCACCCGCTTACCCGAAATCGCCAGAATGGTCGCCAGGTTGAGCGCAACAAACGATTTTCCTTCTCCACTCATGCTGGATGTGAGCAAAATGGTCTTTTGGGTTGGATTGGTCAGGTAAAACGCCAGATTAGTCCGCAAGGTGCGGAATTGCTCTGAAATAGCTGAACGGGAATGCTTGTTAACAACGAGCGTCTCTTTATATCGGCTACGGATGATTTCCCCGATTATCGGCGTCGAAGTTTGTTTCTTTATATCGTCTTGGCTGCGGATCTTGGTATTTAGCAGGTCGCGGAAATAGATAAGCGCAGATGGAATGATTAACCCAATCAACAGCCCTGCCAAAAGGGTGGTTGTGCGCTTAGGGCTGAAGGGTGAAGCTGCCGCTTTTGGCGGATCGATTACCCTACTGTTTGAAACGGTCGCTGTTTTGCTGATAGCGGTTTCTTCCTTTTTTTGTAACAGGTATAAGTAGAGGTCCTGTTTAATTTGTTGCTGACGGGAAAGGCTAACGAAGACACGCTCCGTTGCAGGCACATTTTTTACCGCTGTTTCGAGCTGTCTCGTTTTTTTCGTTAAGTCGTCCTTCGTGATGGAAAGCCTGCTCCGTGTACTGCGCAGATTGGCAAGCATGTCTTGCCGCAATGCGCCAAGCTGCCGATCCAGATTGATAATGGTAGGGTTGTCTGGAGTGGCACTGAGCAGTCTTCTACCTCGTTCCAATAGTAGTCCGTTGTACTGTTGGATCAAGTCATTAAAGACTACATCGCCATCCAATACGGCATTGGGCAAAACACGTGGATTGGCTTCGTCGTTCAGGTATTCCTCCACGTTATCTAAAATATTCAATTGGGTTTGGGTTCCCGCCAGCTGATTGATGTAATCGCTTGAATTCTCTAGCAGTAATTGGGCCTGGGTTGTCATGTTTGCCAGGTTCTGATGTTGGCGGAAACCTTGTATTTCCTGTTCAATGTCACCTAATTCCTTCCCAACAATGGCAAGTCGGTTGTCAATGAACGCAATCGTACTGTCTGCAATGGTGTTTTTATTGGTTAGGTTGTTTTCCATATAGACCTGGATCATCTTATTGAGGATTTTTTCCCCTTTATCCCGCAACGGGTAATCGAAACTGAGGTCTATAACGGAGACTAGGTTATTTTTAATGGATACGGCAAGCCGGCCCATAAAATTGCTTACGCGACTATCAAATGCGGTGATTCTGATCTTGAGAACTTTATTTATGTCACCGCCTGTTGAATTTGCCCTTTTGATATTCACGAGGCCAACCCGCGGCAGTTCAACGGGTTGTCCGAATTCGAATTCCGCCGAAAACCCGTTGTCCTGATAAATCCGTCCTTTTTTTTCATCCAGGGCCTCCAGCATAAAAACTCCGCCTCGTATGGAATCTTGCGAAGACAGCAGCGAAACGTCAAGGGGGTTAGGGTACGTTTCGATATCGCGCACGGTCCCCGGTTGGAAGATCGAAACCTGTTCGTTGAGATCCGCTACGACCTGTTCCATGAGATAACGGGTTTTTATGATTTCGGCTTCATTATCAACCGAATTCGGCCCCCCGATGAACGGGCCAAAATCACCCATAAAAGAACCATGGTCAGACGCTGCAGAGGAAGTAGATTTTGCTCCGTCGACGATAACCTTAGCGTGTATCTTGTAAACAGGTGTGCTGTATCTCAACTTTAAATATGCGACGGAAAGTCCAAGCAAACCGCATAAGATAAACCAATGCCAATGTTGTTTGTATCTATTTACTGTTTCCAGGAGGCTGTTTTGCGCCGGCCGCCCCATTTGTTCAAATCGCTCTTCGTAGGATTCCTTCACGGTACAGTTCTTTTAACTAAAATCGAGTAATTGCCAAGGTGATAACGGATAATGCAGAAAGCGCAACGGATATGATTTGAAAGGTAGCCGAGTTATTGGCGTTTGCCCGACTACGTGTGGGTTCTACATAAACCACATCGTTTTGTTTCAAATAGAAATAAGGCGACGTGAACATGTCATAGTCATTGAGGTTGAAACGCACGAATTCCTTTTCACCATTAGCGTCTCGAATCAATAAAACAGTTTTTCGCTTCCCATAGATGGTCAGGTCTCCCGCCATGCCGATTGCGTCAAGCAGCGTGACCTTTTCATTTGGCACCGTGTACGTAGCGGGTTTAGAAACTTCGCCGATTACCGTAATCTTAAAATTGGCGAAGCGCACCTGTACAGTGGGGTCGTTGAAATATTTGGCGGCTTGTTTATGGATAAGGGTGCGAACTTCCGAAGTGGTCAGCCCTGCAACCTGAAGGGTACCCAACATAGGCAACGTAACCTTGCCTTCCTCGTCTACCAGATAGCCGTTTGGGGTATTATTGTTAGTGACGGGGGCGGGATTACCTGAGTCATCACTGCCACCCGACAAGCGATTAATGGCTGTCGTGGTGCCGCCATCAAGGGTTTGAATGGTAATATGTAAGATGTCATCAACCTGAACAATAGGTTCCTGATATTCAGGCAGCCGGATTTTGGGGTCGTCGGCGGGTATATTGCCAAAATATACGGTGTCTTTGGTAGACACACAGGAGCCGAGGAATAAGGCGGCAAAAGCAAAAATGGCGAGAAAAGTTTTTGATTTTCTTATCATCAGTTATAGTTCATTATTCTTTATTGGATTCTTTTTGAATGCACCGTGAGCCTCACCGCTGAGCACAAACTTTTCAATGGCAGCAAGGTGCTTTTGATGGTGCAGGTCGGTGCCGACAAAGTCAACCATGCCTCGCTTCAATAAGTATTGTGCTGCTTTCTTGACCTGGGGATTGTAATAGCCTGTAGGTGAAAGCAGGTTCATCTGCAACAGGCAGCCGAGATTTTTGAGCTGTTGGTATCGCTCCGGACGTCCATGATAATATATATATCGCTCGGGATGAGCGAGTATAGGCCTATAACCATGCACCTGCAATTCAAAAATGACGCGTTCAATGTGTGCGCTCTCGGCAATGTAAGACATTTCAACGAGTACAAGATTGCCCGGCAGCGTTAAAAGTTTGTTGCCATGACCAAAACGCGAACCGAAGGTTTCATCTACCATGTACTCGGCTGCGGCATCCAATTGAATGTCCATCTGAACGGCCTCACGCAAGTGTTCCAATGCCGAATGGATGGTCTCGGCGGTATTGGGATAGAGTTCCTGATAGATGTGGGGGGTCGTGTAAAACCGACGTAGCCCCAAAGCCTCCAGTCGGCTGAGATAGGTAACAGATGTCTCCACGTTTGGACTTCCATCGTCAATACCGGGCAGTAGGTGTGAATGCATATCAACACCCAGCCATCCAAGGTGCGTTTCGTTTTTTGATTTGTTTAAAAATGTAAACATGTAAATAAATAACTCAGCAACGCCAAAAAAACAACGGGTCAGTATGCGTTTTCTTCGCCAACTACCAGATTAATCACCGTCATAAACACTATGCGCACATCCAGCATGGCTGTCCAGTTTTCCAGATACCAAATGTCATGGGCAACGCGTCGCTCCATCAACCGCGGATTGGTTGTTTCGCCACGGTAACCGTTTACTTGAGCCCAGCCGGTAATGCCAGGCTTAAGAAATTGCCGGGCCATGTAATTGTCGATGATGGCACGGTATTGTTCGGTGTGTTTGAGCATATGAGGCCGTGGGCCGACCACGCTCATATGACCTTGCCACACGTTGAAGAACTGAGGAAGTTCATCTAAACTGGTGCGGCGCAAAAAGGCGCCGATCCGGGTGATGCGGCGGTCGCCGCGGATGGCTTGCCGGCTGTCTCTGTTGGTACTGACATACATACTACGGAATTTGTAGCACCAAAAGGGTCTGTTGTCACGTCCGCTACGCTGCTGCTTGAACAAGACAGGTCCACGGCTTTCCAATCTGATGAGTAAGGCAATGATGGGATAAAGCCAACTGAGTACAAATATAATGACCAAAGCGCTGAACGCCATGTCAAACAGCCGCTTCTTGAATCGGCTCTCAATGTCGTATACAGGTTCCTGGCGAATGCTCAACACAGGCACCGGACCGAGTATGCTCACTTCATAGGGTACATTGTCGAGTCGGATTAAGTCGGGCACCAATTTTACACGCAGACAGTTACGCTCAGCTTCCTCCAGCAACGCTGCAGCTTGAGCCATGCGGTGTGACGGAAGCGAAATATATACCTCCTGAATGCGCTTTTCTACGGCGCGCTGGAATTGTTTGCGGGCGGCCGGCGTTACTTCGCCCTGATCGGTTAGTAGCATACCGCCGTTTTCTGCCAGGTAGCCTTCAAACAGGTAGTTGCGCTCATGTGCCCGGAAATAATTGGCAAGTCTGCGGCCGCCATCATTTTTGCCCATAATCGCTACCGTTTTGCGAATGCGGAAATATCGGAGCAACAAGCCTTGGATGTAGGTTCCGATTAAACGACTAAACACCAAAGAGACCGCTAATAAGAGATGGAAGCTAACGAGAAAGGCACCGGCGTCAATCCCCCGGCCATCGGCCAATAGCAACAAGTACATCGAGAATAATGCAGCATGGAGCATAGTTGTGCGCCAAGTAGCCCGGTAAATGTTTTCGAGGCTATCCATCGTCGCCTGTAAATACAAACGAAATATCCCTCCGGACAGCAACCAGAGCAGGTTGGCCACGGGCAAGTAATATCGGTATAGCGTAGCAGGGTTTGCGTAGAAATACAATTGCGTAATCTCACCCGCAACAAGGAATGTGGCATTGAGAAATAACAAATCGGTAAAGGCCAATACAAATTTCAAGAGGAAAATGTAGCGCGTTTGCATGTTTTTGTTACTGAAATAGTGAGAACAAATTGCTTTTCAGAGCCAGCAGCGTTAATAATATTGCTTTGGTGTTAAAATATTATTAACGTTTTGTTTGTTTTATTAGTGATTCTTTAAAAGAATCGGTAGATGTATGAGTAACTTTTCAAAAAACATGCCATTTATTCAAAAGTGGATGGCAAAAAAACCAAAAGTTACAAAGCACTTGTGGATTTTAGTGCTTTTAGGGTAAATTGGGCGAGTTTTGAATGTGTTTTTTAATTTTTTGGATTAAAAATGCTATTGGATCCCATGCACTGCTTTTGGGGCGGCCTCGATGCAGGGCTGGTGTGCTTTTCCGTTAGGCAGTCCAGTTAACGGCTTAGGCAATTGCTGAAAATCGACTGATTTCCGCACTAATCAAGACTTCAAACATCCGCTACGTGTGCTAAAACAATCCCATCTGCCCGTTGTCGTCTACCCGGATATCGTCCGGGTTGGTGATCTCAAAATCGACATTGGGTCGTTCCTTGGGTTGGTGGGGTTCTTCGTCCAATGACTTGCCGGGATGGTCGTGAGGATTGGCGTCATTGTCTTCTGACGCGGCTGGCGGGTGCGTATGGGCCGCTGGGTTGCTAGCCGTATCCGTGTCGGGCGCTTTGCCGGTGTTCGTCTCTTTTTCCATTACGGTTGCCGCCACCACCTGATCTTTTTCCCCCTCAACTGAAGGGCCTTCGTCAACTTCGGCGGTCATCAATACCACCTTTTTTACGTCATGGGGGCTTAGTCTATTGCCTTGAGCCCTCATGCCTTTGACATCGATGATTTCAGTGAGGTTTTGTTCGGTCGTTTCGAGTGTGCGGGACTTTCCTTTCGATGCCTCGACACGGACCACAGGAGTGGCGGTATTGGTGATAATTAGCAACTTTGAGCCCGGCTCGTCATTGATGATGGAGGTTCGCTTGCCAATAGGCATGTCTTCAAAAGCAAAACGCTTGACGTAGTAAATACCGGACTTGCCGTCGCGATGCACTACACTGTAAACCTGTTGGGGATTGTATTTCTCAATGCGGATCAGCTTATCATCAAAATGATTGCTCAGGTCGAAGCTGGTTAACTCATATGTGCCGTCGGCCATGACGGTGAGGATTTTGTCGTCTCCGTCAAACTCTCCGAGGTATTTACCGCGGCTATCCGCATTAAGTCGTTTAAGCGTGTCGTCAAACCAGAGCTTCCGGCCGGATAAGGTGGAGATACCTTTGCTTTTGAGGGAGATTTTTTTTACCGGATACTTTGTTACTATATTGCCCTGCGAACTGCGACCCTTGATAACGACTTCAGCGAAGTCTAAATCAACCTGCAATTTCCGCAGTTTGGAATGCGGTTTAAGCTGCACCGTTACCACTTCGGCTTCCCCATTGGGATTGGCTGTGAAGTACAGTACTTTGGAACCTTTTTCGCCTTTGGTGAGATCGTATTCCCTGTCGCGCGTGACGCCCAATACCGAAAAGCGCTTTAGGTAGGAGGTGCCTGACTTCCCATCACGGTAAATCATATTGTACACGGTACGATCGTCGCCTTTTTTGAATACCGCTACGTGTAGAATGTCCTTTCCTACGAACACCTTGTCTTGAACTTTGGTGACCACACATTTGCCGTCGGTACGGAAGACAATGATATCATCAAGGTCAGAACAGTCGCCCACATATTCATCCTTCCGCATGCTGGTACCGATGAATCCGTCCAAGCGGTTTACGTAAAGCTTCACGTTGGCGAGCGCGACCTGCGCGGCTTCGACCCGGTCAAATGCCCTGAGTTCTGTTTTCCGCTCACGGCCCTTTCCATATTGTTTTTTGAGTCGGTCAAACCAAGCAACGGCATAGTCTGTGAGGTGGCGGAGGTGATGGCGCACCTTTTTGATTTCTTCCTCCAGCGTAGCCATCTGTTCGTCTGCTTTTTTTACATCGAAACGGGTGATGCTGCTCATGGGCTTTTCAATGAGCTTCTTGTAGTCTTCCGGTAATATCTCACGGTAGAACTGGTCGGAAAAAGGGCTGAACAGTTGGTTGAGCACCTGTACCACGGTTTCGAAATTGCCGGAGTTTTCATAGTCGGGATGTTTGTACATCCCTTCTTGGATGAAGATTTTGAGCAGGCTACTGAAGAAAATCTTTTCTTGTAGTTCGTTGAGACGGATTTCAAGCTCTTGCTTGAGCAAGCTCCTCGTTTGTTTTGTGTTTTCAATGAGCACGTCATTTACGCTCATGAAATGGGGTTTGTCATCCCGGATGACGCATGTGTTTGGAGAAATGGATACTTCGCACGATGTGAACGCGTACAAGGCGTCGATGGTCACGTCGGGCGAGATGCCAGATGCCAGATGGATGATGATTTCGACGTGCTGCGCCGTGTTGTCTTCTATTTTCTTGATTTTGATTTTGCCTTTTTCATTAGCGGTTACCACGCTATCGATCAGTCCACCGGTGGTCGTGCCATATGGGATTTCCGTGATGGCAAGGGTCTTTTTGTCGCGTTCTTCGATTTTAGCCCGCACC
>PJTQ01001025.1_pt1 | contig 10055 bp, 14 predicted proteins | sample 1512231 | NCBI WGS metagenome assembly PJTQ01 (sample SAMN08177688, study PRJNA422409) | Soil metagenome, whole genome shotgun sequencing project. | isolation source: Soil (3) enriched on wood chips | place: USA: Madison | collected 2015-01-15 | reverse complement strand
ATAGCCCGTATCCTGGACGAAGCGCAGCGGGATGCTGGTCTCCGCATAATTCTCGCGATCCTGGCAGGTGCCGACGCTGTTGAAACAGCGCGCTTCGCCGGTCACGCCGAGCGCGGCAGTGCACGGCGCCACGCCGTAGCTCAGCGCGCAGACCGGCAAGTCGATCTCGACGAAGGTGAGCCACTTGCGAGGGACCATCAGTCGCGCGGCTCCGGCGACACCTCATCACGGATCGCGTCCACCAGCTTGCGGTGACCGCCATCTCTGATGCTTTCGGCGAGCGCGTCGGCGACCTCGTCGACGCTTATCATCCCCGAGCCCCGCAGGGTGATCACGATCGGCTCCGCCTTTCGCTTCGGACCGCACCGGTAGAGCGCGAGCCCGACTGGTCCCGAAACGGCGAGGAACACCACCACGGCCAGCCATGGCTGCACCTGCCAGGCGCAGGCCAGCAAATCCCAATTGCCCATGAGAAACGTCCCCAGATCGGTGGAATGGTCGAGCGCGAGATCGTGCGCGTCGCAGCACGCGCCGATCAGCCCGTCGAGCCAGTCGCTCAGCGGTCCCGCCGTACAGCCGTCGTGATACATCAGAGCGCGAGCCCGATGAGCTTCAGCGTGACGTCCATCTCGCCCCGCCACTGATTGACTTCGCCCTGCGGCACCGCCTCGAACTTGGCGAACCCCGCTTCGCCCGGGTATTGCGCGGGTGACCAGCAGTAGAAGAACGGGGCTCCAGCCTGCACGAACGGGCGCATGCTCTCCCGGTACCAATCGCCGCCGAGCAGCTGGAAGCTGACCGTGGTGCTCAGCCGCTCCGAGGTGACGATGTCTCCCAGGAAGTCGCCATTTTCAGCGATGCCGGTCAACGTCTCGCGCTCAAGCGCATCGGGCAGCGGCACGAAGCCGGCCGGCGTCGAGCGTGGCATGATAAGCGCTTTGCCCACCTGCAGCACGGCGGCCTGCGGCGGCACCTCGTCAGGTGTCAGCTTGAGCCTGACACCGATGTAAAATCCCGCTTCGAGCATGATCAGCAGCGGGCTGTCGTCGCCGGGCACGAGCGACGCGACTTCCTCCCATGCGGCACCCGGTTCGGCCGTCTTCACCTCGACCGCGACGGCAATTTGTCCTGACCCGAAATTGTGCCGCGCCACGCCGACATAGTCGACCGGCTCGTCACTGGCGACCGCCACCGTGATGTACTGTTCGTCGGTCGTTTCGGACTTCCACACGGAGCTTGTCTGCGGATTTGCGAGGTTGACTGCCGGATAGTCCGCGTCCTCGCTGTCGGCTGCGACCGAGGCCACGTCGACGACATTGCGCCAGCAAAATACGGGGTTGGCGAGCCCGGCATAGGCAGCAGGCGCCAGGACCAGGGCGGGCGAGAGATACAGCATCAGGCAGCCCGGATGACATTGATGAGAGGCTGATAGCCGCCGTCGGCGATGCCCTTGGTGAGCTGCGAGGCGAAGTCGTCGACGCTCATCATGCCCGAGCCCCTGATCGTGAGATTGAGCGCGCTGCCCTGCTGCGCCTGCGGCGCCGCCGCTACGTTGGCCGACGAGATGCCGGGCCGGGTGGCGGTGCCTTTCGACGCACTGAGGATCGTCGCGATCTGTGCGGCCCCGGACGCGGCGACGGCTCCTGCCTGTATCCAACTCGCAGGCGGAGGAAGGGTGAGCGCCTTGGTGATGCCGAGCGCTGTATTCGCCACTGCCTCGCCTACGGCAAATGCCTTCGTGATCGCGAGGTTCTTTGCGCCAGAACTTTCGAGCAACGAGCTGATGGAGCCCATGATGCTGGCAACGCCGCCGATACTCTGCTCGCGGATACGCCGCTCTTCCTCGACTTGCTTTTCGGCGAGGGCCTTCATGCGCTCGCCATGCTGCTCTTCCGCGCGCTCCTTCAGGTCATTGTACTCGGCCTTGAGGATGGCACCGGCCGCGTAGAATTCCTCGATCTGGGCCAGCCGCTTCTGATAGCTGGCGAGCTCTGCCTCCTCCTCGGTCATCAGCGATTGCCGCAGCGCGTCGAGTGCGCCCTGCATCTTTTCGCTGATCGCGCCGCCGGCTGCGCCGGCCGCGCCGGAGATGTCTCCAAAGCCCTTGACGACAGCGGCGGCCGCGTCCTCGCCGCTCGTCCACATGCCGGTGAGCGCCGATGTGACCTGGCCGATATAGTCGATCGTACTCGTGTCAGCCGCATTCTTGGACAGCTGGCCGCCGAGGCCGCCGAGCGCGCCTTTCCAGGGATTGTCGACCTCGCCGATCTCAACGCCGCCGATATCACCGACCTCGAGCCCAACGGCGCCAAGCGCGTCGCGCGCACCTCTCGTAAACCCGTTGATGAGATCGATGGCGCCGTTGATCATCGCTTCGATGCCGCCGACCACCGCATTGGCGGTGGACATCACGATGTCGCCGAGCACCGCCGGCAACCTGCCCCAGATCGTCGCCACGTTGCGGAAAGCGAGGTCGAAGGTGCGGATCAGCACATTGCCGACCGTCTTCGCGATGGCGACGACATCGACGCCGATGGCCCGCTTGATCTGGTCGCGAAACACGAACGCGGCCGTCACGGCGGCCGCCAGTGCGGTTGCGATCAAGGCGAACGGGTTCGCTGCATTGATCGCAGTGCGGATCCCGAGCATCACGTCCTTGACCGTCTTTCCGAAGCTGACGGCGGCCGCCGACATCAATCCCCAAACGGTCGGTCCCAGCGCCACGCCAAGCGCCACGCCGGCCACCGTCGCGACCTTGCCGATTGTGTCGAGATTGGCGGTGATGAGGTCGATGGCAGCCGCCGCGCCGGTCAGCGCCATTTCAAGCGCCGGCGCGACCTGCAGGCCGGAGGCCATGCCCTCGAACAGGTCTTCGACGGCCTTCCAGGCATTGGCTGAAGCCCTGGTGAGGCCGCTGAAGCCGGCCTCGGCCACGCCCTTCACCTGCCCCTCGAGGGCCTCGAAGATCACGCCCTGCGCGCCGGCCAGGTCATTGACCTTCATGAAGTTGGCGATCTGGGCCTTCTGCTGGTCGTCGAAGGTGATGCCGCGCTTGACCAGCATGGCGAGGCCCTTCTCGGGCTCCGCCAGGGCGCGGCCGAGGCCTTCGATATTCTGCTTGAGATCGCCGCCCCAGGCGGCCGCCATGTCGTCGGCCAGCTCGATCGCGCGGAAGAACGCCTCGCGCCCGAAGTCGAAGGTCGCGAGATTCGCGCCGATCGCCAGCACCTCTTCAGCGGCTCGGCCGGTGCGCCGCTCCAGCTTGTCGGCGAAGGCCTCGACCTCCTTGGCGCTGGTCTTCGCCGCATTGCCGGTATTGGCGAGCGCCCGGTCGAGCTGGGCACTGAGCTTGCGCGTCTCCTCGAGCCGCTTTACCGCACCGCCCAGCCCGGCGATGAAGCCGGCGAAGATGGCGGTGCCGCCCAGCGCGGCGAAGGCCTTGCCGATACCGCCGAGCTGCCCCTGGACGCGCTTCACGCCCGTCTCGAATTCGGCGCTGTCGATCCCGAGATTGACGCGCAGGGCGCCGATCACGGCATTTCCGACTCCGGGCATCACATCACCATGTCATGAGCAGCGCTTCGAGCGCCTTGGGGTCCTGCCGGCGCGGCCGGCGCTTGTGCTGGCCGACCAGCAGCTTGTCGAGCGTCGGAAAGCGCTTGCCGCGCGGCAGCGCCGCGACGTGCCAGGCAAGGCTCATGCGCTCATTGTGCTCGCGCTCGAGCCGCTCGGTGCCCGCGCGCAGCAGCAGGAAGATTTCGCGCGGCGTCCGGCGCCAGAAGCCATCGGCGTCGGCCGGATAGAGCGCGACATACGAGATCAGGAGGCCTTCCCAGTCCCACCCGATCTCGCTGCCGGAGAAGGGCGGGCATCCTCCGGCGCGGGGAAGGCCGACGACATGGCCTGGCCGAGAGCGGCAATGACGGCAGGCACGCCGGCGGCCGTGATGAGATCGCCGGCGCCGTCCTCGTCGATATCGGCATGATGGGCGCGCAGGGCCGCGTGCAGCACCAGCCGCCAATCGCCGAGGCGCATCTGCGCGCCATCCGCCAGCTTGGCGGCGATCTGGGTGATGCCGAGCTCCATCGCCGCCTCGAGCGCCACGATCTCATTGGCGCTGAGGCGGAGCGTATAGCGCGTGCCGTCGACGACGAGAGGCGCCTCGCCACGGATCGGATTGGCCATGATCAAGCGCCCTCCGCCACGACATCGACGCTCTCGGCGCTCGTCGCCGAGGCGCTGCCCGCGCTATTCGTGCAGGTGACCACGACGCTGATGGCCTTGCCCACATGCGCCTCGGCGAGCAGCAGGGTGGCCACCGTGGCGCCGCTGATGTCGTCGCCATCCGCCTTCCACTGATAACCGAAGGTGCCGTACGGCGCCCACACGCCGGGCCAGGCGGTCAGCGTCTCGCCCTCTTCCAGTTCGCCCGAGATCGCCGGCGCCACACCATTGACGGGCAGCGTCGCCGTGTCCGTCACCGTCTCGCCGGCCCGCTGGAAGCTCGCCGTGAAGGTCATGCGATCGTCGAGCGGGATCGCCGTGGTGTAGCCGCTGCGGACGATCGGAAAGGTCTTGCGCACCCCATTCGGCAGCGTGATGCGGCCGACATTGCGCTTGCCGCGCGCCGCCATCAGCGACAGGTCGGTGGCGCTGCCCGGCACATAGTTGCCCTCGATCGTGCACGTCCCCGGCGTCGTCAGCCCCGGGATATATTCGCGCACCTTGCCGGGCGATTGATAGTGCGTCGCCTCGACCTTTTCGTCCTCGTCGTCGCCGGGGTCGATATTGATCACTTCGCCGAGGGCGGTGAATGCCGCCGGCGCCTCCTCGGTGGCCATCTCGAACACCGAGCCATAGCCGATGCGGGCCTCTGTTGCAGGCATGGGAGTCTCCTTTGCTGCGATTGGGGTCAGGCCGCGGAGCGCGACCAGATTTCGATATCCACCTGTATCTGGTGGAATAGAATGTCGTTCGGCTTTTCCGAGCGATGCCGCTCCGCGCGGATGAAGATGCCGCCAAACTGAGTGGCGCCGACGCGACCGCGATAGCCCGACACACGTGCGCGCAGCGCATCGCGCACCGCGAGTGCCGATGTGTAGGTCAGCGCGCGGATGTTGGCCTGGACGACCGTGCGCTGCAGGTCGTCGGCGCCATGAGTGGTGTAGCCGGCGCCGCTCACCACCTGGAACAGCGCGATGTTCGGATCGGCCTCGCCCTGCGGCACAGCATTCCACGCGATGCGTGTCCCGACCAGGGCGGACAGCGCGGTGTCGCCGGCCACCAGCGCGACCAGATCGGTTTCCATCACGCCTTCGCCTTCGCCGCTTTCCGGGCCGCGCGGCGCGCCGCACGCTGGGCTGCCCTCCGGATTTCACCGCCGAGTTCGGCCTTGATGATCTCAAGCGCTTCGCCCTTGTGCTGCTCCCAAGCGGGGCGAGCGAAAGGCTGGGGAGCATGATTGACCGTCCCGAATTCCTGCAGCACGCCATGCGCGCCGCCCTTGCCGGGGCCCACGTAGACCTCTGCAAAACTGCCGCCGCCGGCGCGACGTGCATCGCGCAGGGCTTGGACGGCCTCAGCCTTGGTGCCGCCGAGAGCCAGCGTGTCTGAATATTCTTTGTGCCCGACCTTGTTCTTGAGTTTCGGGGACACGGCGATAGACGTCTTGAGATCGGGTGCTCCGGTCTTGGGATCGTCGGGCGCGAGGCGCCGCATCGTCTCGGCTATCGGCTGGCCGGCCTTGGTCAGCACCTTGCGAAGTACGTTGCGCGCCGTGGCCTTGGTGAGATGGCCCAGATTGGCGTCGAGCTCGGCGAGCCCGTCGACGGATACGGTCATCTTCGGCCCCCGCATCAGTCTGCCCTCGCCGCGGCCGTGACTTCGAGTCCGTCGTTGCGGCCGAGATACTTGACACCCCAAATGTCGTACGTGCGGCCGTCGCAGATCAGTCGGTCCTTCGGGTTGAGGTCGGCATAGGCAGGCGACCAGAGCAACACAAAGCGCGTGGTGATGGTCGCCGAAACCTCCGCCGCGGCTACCCGCTCGCTGTCGGACACATCGCGTCTATCCGCCCAGGCCTGGGCGAGGGCGGCCCATGTCTCGACAATCTCGCCAAGGCCGTTGCGCGTGCGCGCCGCCCGCTCGATCGTCAGCAGCCACTCTCGTCCGGTCGCGCGCATTAGCCCCACCGACGTTCATTGCTGAGCAGGGCCTCGACGGCCATCGGCACCTGGCTAACGATGTTGCCGACATTGACGGCCTCCCGCACGGCGAACCAGTGCGCGACCAGCATCAGCATCGCGTGGGCGACACCCTCCGGCACGCCACCGCCGGAGACGACCGCAATCCCGATCGCGGTTCCCTCCGGCCATTGCTGACCGTCCTTGAGGACAATGGCAGGCGAGAACCGATCGCCGCCGAGCTCATAAACCGTGTCCGACAGCGTCTGTTCGTTGCCCGCCGGGTCGCGATACGTGATGCTGGTGACCGCTTTCAGCGGCGCTTCCGGCAGGGTCGCGAGATCGACGAAGCTGTCGGCGCGCATGGTGATGGTACGCTCGGCAAAGCGCATGGCGCAGTACTTTTCGACGTGGTCGCGCGCCGCCGCAATAAGCCGGGTGAGTTGGGTGTCGAAGCTGGTGTCGCTCGACACGATCCGACATTGCGTGCGCGCGTCGGCCTGCGTCACCGGCTCGGCCGTGACGGCGCCAATGCTGGTGACGCGGATGCTCATCAGCCGCGCGCCTTCGACGCAGCTTTCTTGCGGACAGGCGGCTTGGCACCGCCCACCTTGCCGTCGCCGTCATGATCGCCCTTGCCGCCGAATGGCTCGCGCTTCTCCGGCGGCGCCGGCCTGGTAGCAGTCTCACGGCCGGTATCGGCCACGGGCACGGCATAGCCAGCCTCGACCAACCGGATCGCCTCGGCGTCGGAGAACTCGCGCTCGTCACCGCGCGCAAGTGAATAGGCCGGGCCGGACAAGCCGGTGAGCATCCGCACCCGCATCAGCTCGCCCCCGAGACCTTGAGGACCCCACCGTCATTCCAGATGGTCACGCCGTCGTCGGCCGGGTCCGCCGTCGGGATATTGTCGACGATGGTGAGCAGCGCCGCCACTTCGGACTTGAGCGTCACCTCGCCGTCGCTGACGGTGAAATAGTCCGCATCGAAGGTGACCGACTGCGTGATCTCGCCCTCGATGTCGAGCGTGCTGCCCGGCTTCATGGTGATCTTGCCGCCGCTGTCGACGACAAGCTCATTGCCACCGAGCGCCTTGTAAACCTTGGTCGTAAACATGCCTGTCTCCGCTCATTTAGAAAGGGAGGGCGGGGCGGGAGCCCCGCCCCATGGATCAGGGCTGCAGCAGGTGCTTGACGGCCGCAGTATCGCCCAGCTCACCGTCCAGCCGGACCAACCCGAGAAGGCCGATGTCCGGGGCGAAGCGCTCGCGCGCGACGAACAGCACGATGCCGCCGACCTTGCGCACGAAGTACTTCGAGAAGTCGCCGAAGATCATCGACTTCTTGCCCGTAGCCACGCCATCCATCGCCTGGTTGACCGAGTAGCGGTAGCCGAGGATGTTGCCCGGCACGCCCTGGGTCACGTCGCCCATCGTCCAGATGTAGCGGCCCTCGCCGTCCTTCAGCTTGCGCAGCACGCCCAGCGTCAGATCGTTGAACATGAAGCGCGCCTTGGGCGAGGTGCGGTAGGCGGGGTCGACCGAATGCACGAGATCGATGATCTCGTCATAGGTCAGGGCCGCAGCCGCCGCGGCCGTCTTGCCCAGCGACGAGGCGGTGACGATGCCGTTCGGATCGTCCGTGCCGTCGCCGACGGTCAACTCGGTATTGGCGCGACGCCCGAGGCGCTCGCCGAGCAAACCACCCAGCAAGGTCTCGAAGTTGAAGATCGAGTCCTGCGCCAGCTCCCAGCTGAAGCGCACCCATTCGGTGTCGTAGGCGAAGGCATTCAGCGTCTTCTTGCCGAATGTCGCATCCGAGCCGCCGTCGTCGGTGACCGCTCCGGCCTCGGTGTGCTGTGCCACCGGCACCGCAGTGTCGTTGATCGTCGGGATGTCGATCGGGTGACCGCTCGCCGTGTTGATCGCGGTGCAGATATCCTCGTCGTACATCGGCCCCCAGGCCGCCATCGACTTGATGATCTGGTTGCTGAGTTCGGTCGGCACAGTGTAGCCGCCGGCGGCCGGGGTGCCGACGGTCTGGGCACGGGCCTCGCTCGGCGCCACGCCGGCGCGCAGGGCCGCCCGCTCTTCATCGCTAAGCTGCGACAGGTCGCCAGCCACCTGCACATAGCGATGGAAGGCGTCGCGATAGGCAATCGGCTTGTCGGGATCGTCGGCACCACCCGTGTCATCGTCACCCGGGTTCGGGCGACGCTTGGCGCGGGCTTCCTCCGCCACCTTCTCGGCCGCGGCGACACGATCCTCGCGCGCGATTAGCGCTTCGACCTTGTCGAACTCCGCCATGATGTCGTCGTGGCGCTTGTCCAGTTCCGCGGCGCGCGCCTCATCGGTGTTCTTGGTGATCTCTTCGAGGGCGGCGCGGGCATCGACAACCAGCTTCTCCCGCTTCTCCTGCAGTTCCTTCTTGCTCATGGATATCTCTCCTGTGTGAGCGCGTGAAAAAGCCCGCGAAAGCGGGCGGTTAGGGCCGGAAGCGGGATGCTTGCCGTGCCACCTCCGGCGAAGCCGGGGAAATCTCAAGCGATGCCGCGAATGCGCTGCTCCATCAGCGCGCGGCGCGCCTCGATCCGCTGATGCGCCGGGTGCTTGTGCCGCTCCTGCCGGGCAGCCTCCAGCGAGCGCAGCGCGATCGACGTGCCCTCATAGGCCGGCTCGGACACGATGCTGACCTCGAGCAGCTCGACCTCGTGGATTGTCCGCGTCGGCGGATCGCTGGTCTCGTCCCACTCCTGGCGCAGCACCGAGAAACCAAAGCTCATCCCCGTGATGTCGCCGCGCTCCACCAGCGCCGCGACATCGCGGCCGTCCGATGTGTCCGGCAGGTCGATCTCGACGGCGAGACCCTTGCTGTCCTCCTTGAGGCGCAGCGTGCCGGCCGAGGACCGACCCAGAACCCGCCCCCGATCATGATCGAAATAGGCGCGCGCATCCGCGGTCTTGAGCGTCTGCGTGAAGGCACCGCGCGCGATCACCTCGCGGAAATAGCCGCCAATATCGGCGGTGGCACCGAACACGGCCGCATAGCCCGCGACCGTCACCGTGCCGGCGTCGTCGGCCCGACGCTCCACCGGCACAACGAGCGAGCGGCGTTCGGTTTCAGGACTGGGTATCGTCATCGGTCTTGTCCTCTTTCGGTGCAGGCAGCACGGGCTGCTGGCCGAGCACGACTGTGGCGCCCTGCACCAGCAGCTCGCCGGCGGCGGGGTTCGCGTGCTTCGGTCGATTCTCAAGAGCGCGCGCCTCGTCAGGCGTGAGCTGCGCGGTCTGGATGCCGCGCGCCAGGGCGTCGATCCGGCTCTTGAAGTCGCCGCGCAGCAGCCCGTCGAGATTGTGCTCGACATAGTGGTCGGCGGCACGCGTGCGGCCGTAGATTTTCAGCGTCATCTGCGCCTCGAGCGCCTTGGCCCACTGGCCGATCAAGTGCTTGACCAGATGCAAGTCCTGCTGCTCGACATTGGCGAAGGTGCCCTTGCTGAGATCCTGCAGGAAGGCCGGCGGCATCTGCCAGGCGCGCGCGATCTCCTGAATCTGGAACAGCCGCGCCTCAGTCATCTGCCCCTTGGCGGGGTCGATGCCGACTGGCTCAAGCTTGTGGCCGGCAGGGATTGGAACGATCGGGCTGCCGCTCGATCGAGCCAGCTGGACCGAGCGCTCGATATCGGCCTGAGCCCGCTTCAGCGCCGTCTCGCCTTCCGGCAGCGGTCCCGAGATCGACAGCGGCGGCACGCCACCGCCGGCGAAGAACGTGCTTGCATAGTCGTTCATCGCGATGGCCAACTGGATCGCCTTGCTCGCCAGCGCGATAGGCCCGTAGTGACCGAGCTGGTCGGCCTTGAGCAGGAAGGGCACGT
>PJTQ01001022.1_pt1 | contig 10080 bp, 5 predicted proteins | sample 1512231 | NCBI WGS metagenome assembly PJTQ01 (sample SAMN08177688, study PRJNA422409) | Soil metagenome, whole genome shotgun sequencing project. | isolation source: Soil (3) enriched on wood chips | place: USA: Madison | collected 2015-01-15 | reverse complement strand
CGTGCCGCCCACGGACAGCGCACCGTCTTGCTCGATTGCGCCGCCGTTGCTGCGCGCGACCAGGGCACCCGTCACCTCGGTCGTCCCAAGGTCCAGGCGGCCAGTGCTTGTCGCCGTCAGCTGATCGGCCGTGACCGTACCCAGGGTCAGCGCGCTGGCGTCCCGGATCGATACCGCGCCGCCGGCCAGATGCACCGTGCCGGCGAAATCATTGCCTGTCGCGTTCAGGGCAATCGCGGCATTGCCCGCATCGAATGTCGCGGTGCCGCCGATGATGAAGGCGCCACTTTGCCCGATGCCGCCACTGGCGGTCACCGACAGGTTGCCGAAAACGGTGAGGGCCGGCGCCAGGAAACTGGCGGCATCCACCGACAGCGAACCCAGCGCGTTGGTCTGACCGACCGCCCCGCCGAATCCGACCGTGCCGGAAGCGCTCACGGCCAACGACTGGGCACCGTCCACCGTCGACCCGAACTGGATGTCCCCGCCACTGCTGGACAGCGTTGTGTCCCCAACCAGCATGACAGCATCGTCATAGCCTTGGCCGCCCGACGTGTCGACGCTGCCGCCGAGAAACAGACCGCCCGTGCCTGACATCGACACCGTGCCTGATTCGATGTCGCCGGTGGAACGCACCGCACGACCCGATCCAAGCAGGGTGACGCTGCCGTCATCCTGCGTGCCCAGGCCCGTGGCATCGATCGTCCCGCTGTGGTTGACCGCGTCGGCCAGGACGTCGCCGGCGAGCCTGGCATGCAGGTAGACCTCGCCCCCGCGCGCTTCCAGGTGCCCCTTGTTCTCGACCACGGCGAGCGCACCATCGATCGTGGATTCGAGTGCGTCGCCGACCGCGATCGAAAAATCGCCGTTCGGGAACAGGTTCAGCGTCGCGGTTGCTCCACCGAGCAGTTCCACCCGGCCTGCCTCGGCGCTGACCAGGCCGCTCGTCTCGTTCAGGACATGGCTGCCGAGCAGGACGGCATGGCCGCCGTTGGTCACCACGATGTTGCCGCGGTTGATGATCGAGGCCGGGGACCCGGCCTGTTCGAACACGACACTGTTGTTGACGTACTCCCCGTCCTCCTGCGCAAGGAAATCGGAGCTACTGGTCGACAGCGTCGACGCGACCAGCCCGCCGACATTGAGATGCGCGGTTTCGCCGAAGACGATGCCGTTCTGGTTGAGCAGGAAGATGGTGCCGGGAGCCTCGATGCTGCCGAAGATCTGGCTCGGATCGATATCCATGATCTGGTTGAGCGCGATATCGCCGATCCCCTGCTCGAATATCACCGAAGCTTCTTCACCCACATCAAAGGTGTCCCAGACGATCACGGCCCGCTTGCCGTCCTGGACGATGGTCATCTCGCCGGTGGCAAGATCGCTGGTGATGCTCTGGATGCCGCCCAGCGCATTGCCTCCCGTCGGCAACTGGGTGGGCGCCACCTGCGCCCCGGCCGGCAGGCCCGCCAAACCGAGCGCGAGGACTGAAAGCACGACCGCACCCCGACGCCCGCGCCGCGCGCGCACCGTCACGCCGTGCCTGCGATGTGCGAATTCCGACACCGCCTGGACCTGGCCAAGTGCACGGTTGAAGACGAGGTTGTAGATGCGATTCATGGGAATGCTCCCTAGAAGGTCATGCCGAACTTGGCCCAGATCCTGAAATCATCGCCGTCGGAAGCGTCTTCGCTCCCGACGGGAACCGCGGCGGCCAGCCTGAAGTCCAGGTCATGCACGCCCGGCAGCTGGAAACGAAGGCCCGCGCCGACGCCGTCGAACGTCCTGCCGGAACTGCCCACGCTGCCGGAGACCGACGACACCCGGCCGTGGTCGGCGAACAGCTCGAACTGCAACACGTCGCGCCAGGGCCGCCCGCCGAACGGAGACGCCTTGTCACCGAATCCCGGGGCATCGACGTGGTACTCGAGCGCGACGTGGTAGCCGCGGTCGCCGAGCGCGTCGGAAATCGGATAGGCGCGCACGCTGTCCGGGCCGCCCAGCGCAAATTGTTCCATCGGCACGAGCACGTCGTCGCTGTACTGTCCGTTCAACTTCAGGTACAGCCGCTGCGAGCGGGTCAGGTATTGCATGCGCACGAAGGAAAGCCGCAGCGACCAGAAGTCGCTGGCGCGCAGCGGCGTGATCAGGTCCGGACTGGCCGAGCGGTCGTTGAGCGCGTGGCGGGCGCTGGCCTGCAGCAGGCTGACGCCACGGAACCGCCGGTCCACGTGCCGCAGCAGGTACGCGGCCTCGCCCACGTCGAACCGGTGGTCCGACAGCTGGAAGCCCAGTGCCTCGAGGGTCGATCGCTCGCGCGCGAACCGCAGCGCGGCCTGCATCTGGAGGTCTTCCCGGTTGATGAACTTCCACTCCGCGCCCACCTGCGCGATCTCCGTGGGGCCGCTGATGCCAAGCGCGGCGAACGGCCCGCTCCTGATCTCCATCTCGCTGCGCGCGTAGCTCAGGTTGGCACCCATGCCCGGGACGACGGCGACCGGAATGGAATACGACAGCGCACCCTGGTTGCTCTGCTGCGGGTTCAGCGCATGGACGTAGCTGGCCGAAAAAGCGTCGCCCAGGCCGAGCGGCGCGTCCCAGGCCACGCCCACCTGCGCGCGGTAACGCCCGGTGAGTTCGGTGCCGTGGTTGCTCAATCCAACGGAAAAGCGATAGGGGCGCTCGGCCTCCCGCGCCACCATCACCAGGTCGGTCTGGCCCTGCTCCGCTCCCGGCTGCAGGACCGATGAGGTCGACACACCCGGAAGGTCGCGCACGTAAAGCAGCGCGGTATCGAGTTCGCGCTTGTGCAGGATCCGGCCGCGCAGGTGATCGACCGGGGCGGCAACCACGCCGGGACGATAGCGTTCGGTGCCCTGCACGATCACCTCGCCCAGCCGGCCCTCGAGCACCTCGATGCGCACCCGCCCGTCCGGGCCCAGCGACTGCGCGGGCAGGTAGGCCTTGCTGACGATGAATCCGGCGTCGCGATAGGCCGCGGTGATGGCTGCGGCCACGTCCTGCAGCTGGTCGAAGCTCAGCTCGGCCTCGTCCTTCCCGTCCGAGAGTTCGGCGAACCCGGCATCGGCGATGGCCTGCATGGCGGCCGGTGTGATGCCGCTGCCCGGGTGCGTGCCGACGCCTTCCACGACGAATCCGCGCATCCGCAGGGTCGGGTCGGCCACGTAGGCGCGATCGCGTAGCGGCGGCAGGTCCTGTCCAGCGGCGGCATCGGGCCCTGCAGCGAGCGCGGACGCGGCATCGGGCTGGGTGGAGGGCTGTCCGGCCGCATCCTCATCCGCCACCGACGGGGGCGAATGCGGCGCCTGTGCGCCCGCGCCCGGCACGTGCAGCGAGGCGGCGAGGAGCCAGGCCAGGCAGCTGCGCCGCATCGCCCTGCCGCATCGTGTCGCGCGCAGACGCTCCGGCTGTCGTCGGAATTCTTCTTCAAGCATGTGTCCCCCCTCCCGCCAGCCATACTACAGCCACTGCGACGACAGCAACGGCCAGTACCACCAGCAGGCTCCAGCGGCCCACCGACACCCAGGGCGAGCCGAGCATCAGCGGCAGCGCATCGCGCTCGCGCGCGGGCATCGGCGCGGGGTCCGCAACGCCGGCAACCGCGCGGCGCGCCGTGATCTCGGACTGGTCGCGGAACGACGCCATCAGCCTGCGACGACGCTCGCGATACGTGTCGCGGCTGATGCGCCCCTGCTGGTAGGCGTCGCCCAGCGCACGCAGCGCATCGTTGGCATGCCGCTCCCACTGCCTCATTTCAACTCCCGCAGAATCCTGAAGCCGACATCCCGCTGCGCGTGGCCGTTGTCGGCACGCTTCGCATCCACCGTGCAGTCCGACCAGAAGCTGGTGAACGCCCCGCCACGAACCGCGCTGGCGCCGCCGCCGTCGACCCATTCCCAGACGTTGCCGGTCAGGTTGATCAGCCCCCATGGATTGCGTGCCCGGCCACGCGCGGAAACCGGCGCGCCACCGGCATCGGCCGCGCTGGCCGCCGGCGGGATGCAATTGCTGTCGGGCGCCTGCGCCCAGCCGGCATTCGCCTTCGCGGCGTGCACCCACTCGGCATCGGTCGGCAACCTGTAGCGCCAGCCGCCGGTGCTGCGGATCAACCAGCGCGCGTAGTTGCGCGCAAGGTCGATGGAGATGTTCTCGACGGCGGCGGCGCCGAGTACGTCATCGGCCACGCGGACCGGCCGGCACTTCCCGGTTGCCGAACAGAACAGGTTGAACTCGTTGATCGTGACCTCGGCGCGGGACAGCGCATAGGGCTTGCCGCCGCCGATGCCGGGCACCACGACCAGCGTCGGTCCGCGGCCCGATGCCAATGCGTCGAAGCAGAATCGCCCGCGACCCACGAGGTTGGCGCTGCCGCAGGGATCCGGGCCATCGGGCACCGGCGGCAGGGGTTCTTCCTCGTCCGCCGCCGTCGCCAGGGCGGCGGGTGCGGCCGCGACCGCGGTTTCCTGCGTGGATGCAGGACGCGGGCGCGTTCCCGCGCGGGCAGCGGCGCCATCGGACGACGGCGCAAGGCGCTGCAGGCGGGCGCGCAGCGTGCCTTCCGGGAGATGTCCACCTTCCCTGAGTTGGGCTTCGGCGGCTGCCAGGCCCTTGGCATCGGTGCGCTCGAGGTCTTCGAGCCGCTTGCCGAGCTCGGCGTGACGTCCGGCGTCCAGCGGCTCCCCGGCCGCCGCCATGATGGCCGCGATGGTTTCGTAGCGCGCGTGCGCGGTCCGCAGCTCCAGCCGGTCGCCCAGCAAGTCCAGCGCTTCGCCGGTCAGGGCCGCGGAATCGGCATACGCGCCCCGGTCAAGCCCGGCCTCCGCCGCGCGCAGGTAGGCGCTCGACAGCAGCTGCGGTGCCTGCTTGCCGACGAACTCGCCATCGGGCTGCTTCTCGCGCAGGCGCTGGAAGGCAGCGCGCGCCTTTTCCAGGTCGTTGGCCACCGCGGCGCGGCGCATGGATTCGGTCAGCGCCGCGACTTCCGCGGCGACACCGTCCTGCTCCATCTTCGCGATCATGTCCGAATGCAGGCGTTGCAGTCTTGCCTGCTCGGCCTTCAGCTCCACCGAGTCCGGTGCCAGTTCCAGGCCGAAGGCGACCAGCGACAGGTCGCTGGCCAGGCGGACGGCTTCCGTGGTCGTGGAGACCTGGTGCGCGATCGCCTTGCCCAGCAGGTCGAACAGCTGGCGCGTGGATGCCGAACGGTCGCCGCGCAGCGTCTCGACCGCAACCGCGACGTCGTTGCGCCAGCCCGGCTCGCCGGACGGACTGGCGATCAGCGCCGCCAGCAGCTTGCGCGCGGCCTCGCCATCCATCCCGGCATTGCGCCCGGCGACCTGCTGGCGCCCCTGCTCGGCCAGCACGGCCGCCTCGAACTCGCCGCGCACCAGCTGCAGGCGCAGCGAGTCGGGAAACACCTCGGCCGCGGCTTCAAGCCGGGTCCGGGCGGAATCGAGATCCCCGCCGGCCAGTGCGGCCGCGATCTCCTGCTCGTAGGCAAGCTCCAGCGCCGGGCCGCGCAGCAGCGCGCTGTCCGGATCGATCGCACGGACCCGGTCCAGGATGTCGATGGCATCGAGCTGCGGGCCGGCGAAGATCGCCCCCTGCGCGATCTGCCGGCCCAGCTCGGTGTCCAGCGCGTTGAGCGTCTCGTTCCTTTCCAGTTCCATCTGCTCGCGACGCGCATCCAGCTTCGGGGAAAACAGGCGAAGCTCATTGCGCAGTTCGAACACCTCCTGCGCCTTGACGTACTCGTAACGCCCCTGTTCCGGATCCCACAGTGCATCGAGGCGGTCGAGCAGGAACGCCTCGATGAGTTCGTTCTGGTCGACCAGCAGTCCGCGGCGGTCCTCCTCGTCGAGCGATGCCAGCGCTGCGGACGCCTGCGCGATCGTGGCGAAGCGATGCGGGCCGTTCGCGGAGAATCCCGCCACCACGTCGTCGAGATGGCGCGCGTCGAGATAGCGCGACACGCCCCAGCCGGTGCCCGCGGCCAGCAGCACCGCCGCCGTTCCATAGCCGAGCAGCGGCAGGACGCGCTCCCTCAGGCTGACGTCGCGCAGGCCCTCAAGCAGGTGTTCGACGGCCTCCAGCCGGTCCTCGCGGCGGAAGGCGACGGTCTCGCACAGCACCTTGTACTGGCGCCTGGTCAGCCCCGGCACGCGCGGCGGCTTGCGCCCTTCCTTCAGCGCGACCTCCGCGCTGACCTTGTCGAACGGATGCTTCCCGGTGAGCAGCTCGAAGCACACGCAGCCCAGCGCGTAGATGTCGTCGCGCGGCGTGGGCTCGCCGCCCTGGAGCATCTCGAGACTGGCGTAGGCCGGCGTCATCGCGCCGAGCGTGGTGGCGTCGAAGATCGTCTGTTCCCCGTCGGCGCTGGCGGCGTGCTTGCCGGCGCGCGCGATGCCGAAGTCGAACACCTTGGCCACGCGTTCGCCGGTGACCATCACGTTGCCGGGCTTGAAGTCCGAATGCACGATACCGGCGGCGTGGGCACGGCCGAGGGCCCGGGCCATGCCCTCGATCAACGGGCGCGCGCGCGCCAGCGGCATGCCGTTCCAGGCCTGTTCGCGGATCAGCGTGCGCAGGTCCTGGCCATCGATGTATTCCATCGTCATGAAGACGATGGTGCCGGCCTTGTCGAAATCGTAGACACGCACGATGTTGTCGTGTGCCAGCTGCTGCGAGCGCCGCGACTCGCGCTGCAACGCGATCAGCGAGTCGGGATGGCGCCGGAAATCGTCGTTCAGGACCTTGACCGCCAGGTACGGATCGCGATCGCGGGCCTCCACCTTGCGCTCGTCCCGGGCCAGGAACACCACCCCCATGCCGCCGCGGCCGAGTTCGCGCTCGAGCAGGAAGCGTCCCTTCAGCAGCATGCCCACGCTGGCGCTCTCGCCCGCCGCCGCTTCGGCGATCGCTTCCCAGTCCGCGGCACTGGCCGACGTGCCGCCGGTCCCTGCGGTCATGCCGGCATCCGGTGGCCGCCCGCCCGTGCCGGCAACCGCCGGCCTGACCTGGGTGGCGTCATCGGGCTGTTGCGGCCGGCCGACCGCCGGATCGCCACCGGCAGCGCCGCCACGGGGTGCCGCGGGCCGCACCATGGTCGCGTCGTCGGCCTGCTCGCGCAGCGATGCCATGCGGGTGATCAGGGTCGTAACGGTCACGTCGTCCAGCATTCTTTCCTCGCGCAGCCGGCGCAGGGTTTCCACGCCCGTGTTGTATTCGCCCTCGGGCATGAAGCCACGCCTGGACAGCGATTCGAGGACCTTGTCCAGGTCGATCCTGCCGGCGGTGAACGCCGTGATCAGTGCGACGGCGCTGGTGTCTTCCTCGACCATTTCCCTACTCCTGCAACTGCATTGCGACGACGGAGATGTTGTCCCGCGCGGACCGCGACAGCGCCAGGCTGCACAACCGGTCGACGAGCGAGCGCGGATCGCGCGCACGCCCGCATTCGAGATCGATTTCCTCATCGGCGACTTCCTTGTTCAGGCCGTCGGAACACAGCACGAACGTCTGTCCGCCCCGCGCCCCCGACACCACCCAATCCACGAACAGGCACTCCTGCGCGCCGATGGCGCGCGTCAGCGCACCCGGAGGCGGATCGGACGGCGAACCGCGCTGGCTGAACTGGGTGACGTCGTCCTTGACCCCGTGGACGTGGTCCTCCGTGATCTGCCGCAGCCGGCTTTCGTCGAAAACGTAGCCGCGGCTGTCGCCGACCCAGCCGCAAACCGTGAAATCGGGGCCGTGGACCAGCATGACGACCGTCGATCCGATCAGGTCCTGTCCGCGCTCGGCGGCGACGGCGATCAGTTCGGCGTTCACCTCGACCAGCGCGTCCTCGATCGCGTCGATGAAGTCGCAGATGTCGTCCGCACGCGGCACCTGCGCCAGGCGCTGGACGATCAGCTGGCTGGCATAGTCGCCCGCGCTGTGGCCGCCGAGTCCGTCGGCAACCACCCACAGCCCGGCCTCGTCGCGCACCAGGATCGAGTCCTCGTTGTGGCGGCGGACCTTGCCGGTTTCGGTTCGTCCGAACGAGCGGCACGCCACCGCGCTCATGGCCGCGCTCCCGCGGCCCGGGCGCCGAATGGCAGCTGCGCCAGTTCCACCGCGACGTCGGCACCGGCCTCCAGGAATGCCACGAAGATCTCGGTGGTCGGAAGCCCCCCGCCGACCAGGACCCGGCTTGAAATCGCGTCGTTCCCGGCGCTCCACCAGAGCCCGCACCCGGCCGGCGCCAGATGCGCCCAAAGCGCGGCGAGCATCGGCGCGTTCATGTGCGGCAGCGACAGCCAGTAGTCCCGGTTGCGCCGGTCCAGTCCGTTGGGAAGCATCGGGACGGTGGGTTCGTCGGGTTCGGGCGGAAGCGGGAGCGAGCCCACGGCTTCGTCGAATGCCGCGACGTTGACGTGCCGGTCGTGCTGGGCGGCGTGCGCGGCCTGCTCCGCGGCCCCGAACCATTGCCCGCCGTCGTAGAGCACGCCCGGCAGGCGCGTCCCGGACGCCAACCGCGCGCCGATCATCATCGGAAAGCAGCGGCCGACCCGGTCGGCGGAGGGCGCCAGCACCCCGGCCCATGCGGATCCGTTGCAGACACCGGGCGCGATCAGGAAACGCCAGATCGGGCTTGCGTGGTAGACCGACAGCCAGCGCTCGCACAGCAGGTCGCGGCTTTCGGCGATCGCGCGCGAGAAGCTCCGGTCCCAGACGTCCAGGAAATCCGGCGGCAAGCGTCGCTGCACGAAATCGCCCGCCCCGCGCATCTTGCCGTAGAAACCGGGAACCTGGGCCTGCGCCATCGTCAACCTCCGCAGCGGAAACGCCGCACGCCGGCGTCGAGGAACGGATGCCGCAGGCTGCCCGGCTGCAGCGGAATCTCCACGGCATGCCCGCCGAGGTTGAACCTGGCCGCGTACAGCATGTCCGACTGCCTGGCCAACCCGCCGGCCTGCAGCAACCGGAACAGGGCCCAGTCGCCTTGCTGCACGACTTGTCCGAGCTGGGTGCCGCCGGCATCGAACGCGGTGACCGATGCACGCCCGGGCGTCGGGCCGGGCCAGCGCATGGGCATGCCCGCGTCGCTGCCCGGTGTCGCCTCGTAGGCCTGTCCATCGATCTCGACCACCAGCTTCGCGATCCCCGGGGCGAGCGTGGGTGCGCGCAGCGTGAAGCGCACGTCCGGCAGGCTGCCGTCCCGGAAGTAGCTGCGCTTGATCGCGTCGGCGGCCTGCATCCGCGCCGGCAATCCCGCGGGCCCGGGGGTCATGCCCGGCCCCTCGCGCCAATGCCAGGTGCGGCCGCTGGTATCGATCAGCCGCTCCAGCGACTGCTTAAACAGACTGTCGAAGCGGCCGCCGTATCCGAACAGCTCACCGAAGTTCTGCAGCGGGATGTCCGACTTGCTGGCCGGGTCGAACGGATAGCGGCCGGCGATGAACGCCGCGCAGTCCGGGCCGACCGCCTCCTTTGCCTGGTCGCCCAGCGCCTCGCGCGCGCCGGACGCCACCAGCGCTTCGCTCTTGCCGGTCAGCGATGCCACCCACTCCGACACCGGCGGCGGCAGCTGTCCGGCTTCCTGCCGCGCAAGCAGCAGCTGCGGGTTGGACTGGCCGGCATCGAACTCGGTCATCGTGAGCAGCGTCTTCGACAACTGGTCGAGCACGCCCAGCGTGCGGTCGATCGGCGCAGCGCCCGCCGCACCTTCGGTCAGCAGGTTGAGAGTGGCGAAGTGTTCCTCGATCGACTTGCCCGGCGGCGGTGCGGCCGCCGCGTCGGCCTGGTTGCCGAGCACCGCGGCAAGCGCCGCGCTCCTGCTCGCGGCCCGCTGGCGCGCGGCATCGGCCACCGCCGAGGCGGCCTTGTCCGCCGCGCCGGCCACGTCCGCGCCGCCCGCCTCGCCTTCGGCCTCGGGCTTGCGCAGCATGTCGCTGGTGTTCTCGCGCACCACCTTCAACAGCAGCCGCAGCGGCGAACCCGGCCCGGACAGCTTGGCCGCGATCATGCTCGCCTGCGGCAGGTCCGCGGCCGGCTGGAGCTTCATGTCGGCCAGCAGCG
>PJTQ01001018.1_pt1 | contig 10104 bp, 10 predicted proteins | sample 1512231 | NCBI WGS metagenome assembly PJTQ01 (sample SAMN08177688, study PRJNA422409) | Soil metagenome, whole genome shotgun sequencing project. | isolation source: Soil (3) enriched on wood chips | place: USA: Madison | collected 2015-01-15 | reverse complement strand
AGCGGCAGCAGCCACGGCAGCACGCAGGCCACCACCATCAGCAGGATGCTGCCCAGGCCGCTGCCGCTGTAGTAGCTGATGGCGATGGCGCTGCCGGTCAGCAGCGCCAGCAGCAGGTAGTCCAGCGCGCTGGCACGGCGCGCGCTCAGCGCGCGGGTCAGCCAGGCGTAGCTGAACCCGAAGGCAGCCCAGGCCAGCCAGGCCTGCCAGCCCAGGGCCGCGGCCACCATCAGTTCCTCGCCCGGGTCCAACGGCTGCGGCAGCGACAGCAGCAGCAGCGGCAACCCCACCACGGCCCACGTGAACAGGCCGGCGAAGCGCAGGAGTCGACTGTGGTCGAGGCGCGCGAACATACCCCATGGTAGGCGTAAAGCGGCCGGAAACGACCGTCCAGAAGTCATGCAGGCGCCACCGCGGAAGTCGCCCCGCCGGGCCTGCCGTGCGATAATCCGGCCGCGGCCAAGCGTCCGTTTCGTTATCTCCGGCCGATGCCGTACTTTTGAAGCAAGGGAGTCAGGAATGTCGATCGTCGTCCGCGACGTGCGCGAGCACGAGCTGGATTCCATCCTTGCCCTGAACAACGCCGCCGGCCCCGCCATCCTTCCGCTTGATGCCGCGAGGCTGCGCTGGTTCTTCGATACCGCCGAATACTTCCGCGTCGCCGTGCGCGACGGGACGTTGTCGGGTTTCCTGGTCGGCTTCGGCTCCGACAGCGACCACGACAGCAGCAACTTCCGCTGGTTCCGCGAGCGCTTCGAGCGCTTCTTCTACATCGACCGCATCGTGGTGGCCAGCCGCCGCCGCGGCGGCGGCCTGGGCCGTGCGTTCTACGCCGACGTGCAGAGCTACGCCGAGCTGCGCTACCCGCAGCTGGCCTGCGAGGTGTTCGTCGAGCATGACAGCGACCCGGCGCGGGTCTTCCACGGCAGCTTCGGCTTCAACGAAGTCGGCCAGCACGTGATGCCGGGCACCGACAACGAACCCTCCGGGATCCGTGCCTCGATGCTGATCAAGGAGCTGTGCAGCTACGCCTGGGTGCGCGAGCGCTACGGCGACCGGCTGCCGACCGCGCCCTGGCTGAGCCAGCCGCGCGCGCCCGCCGCGCCCCATCGCGCGACGGGGACCTGAGCGTGGCGTCGCCTTCTGCCGCCCCGGCCCACGATTACGAACCCGCCGGCGAACTCAAGATCGGCCAGGTCGGCATCGCCAACCTGCGCGTGCGCACGCTGGACGTGGCGCGGCTGGCCTCGGAAATGGCCGACCGGGTCAAGCGCGCACCCAAGCTGTTTTCGCGCGCCGCGGTGATCGTCGACTTCGGCGGCCTGGCCGCCACCCCGGATGCCGCCACCGCCCGCGCCCTGCTCGAGGGGCTGCGCGGCGCCGGCGTGCTGCCGGTGGCGCTGGCCTACGGCAGCAGCGACAACGAGAAGCTGGCGGTGGAACTCGGCCTGCCGCTGCTGGCCAAGTTCCGCGCCCAGTACGAGTCGACCGCCGGAGCGGCTGCAGGCGCGGCGGAAGCCGCCACCCCTGTCGCGCCGGCCAAGCCGGTCGCGGCTTCCGCCGCGCCTGCGACGGCAACGGCCGAGGCGAAGACGCCGGCCAGGCCGGCGCCCGGCGGCCAGCCGGGCCTGGTCCAGGCCACCCCCGTGCGTTCGGGCCAGCAGGTCTACGCCGACAACCGCGACCTGACCGTGCTGGCCACCGTCGGCGCCGGCGCGGAGGTCATCGCCGACGGCTCGGTGCACATCTACGGCACGCTGCGCGGCCGCGCGCTGGCCGGCGCGCAGGGCAACGAAAAGGCACGTATCTTCTGTCGTGCGTTCCACGCCGAACTGGTCGCCATCGCCGGCAACTACAAGGTGCTGGAAGACATCCCGAAGGAACTGCACGGCAAGGCGGTGCAGGTGTGGCTGGAAAAAGAAGAACTCAAGATCGCCGCGCTGGACTGACGCGGCCAACCACGGAGAAGCATTTTGGCTGAAATCATCGTAGTCACATCGGGCAAGGGCGGCGTCGGCAAGACCACCAGCAGCGCCAGCCTGGCATGCGGCCTGGCGCGCCGCGGCAAGAAGGTCGTGGTGATCGACTTCGACGTCGGCCTGCGCAACCTCGACCTGATCATGGGCTGCGAGCGCCGCGTGGTGTACGACTTCGTCAACGTCACCCAGGGCGAGGCCTCGCTGCGGCAGGCGCTGATCAAGGACAAGCGCTTCGACAACCTGTTCGTGCTCGCCGCCTCGCAGACCCGCGACAAGGACGCGCTGACCAAGGAGGGCGTGGAGAAGGTGCTCAAGGACCTGGCCGAGGACGACTTCGACTACATCATCTGCGATTCGCCGGCCGGCATCGAGAAGGGTGCGTTCCTGTCCATGTATTACGCCGACCAGGCGGTGGTGGTGGTGAACCCGGAAGTGTCCAGCGTGCGCGATTCCGACCGCATCCTGGGGCTGCTCGACTCCAAGACCAAGCACGCCGAGGACGGAGAGTCGATCAAGGCGCACCTGCTGCTGACCCGCTACAACCCGCAGCGCGTGGACGGCGGCGAGATGCTGTCGGTCAAGGACGTGGAGGAGGTCCTGGGCCTGAAGACGATCGGCGTGATCCCCGAGTCCGGCGACGTGCTCAACGCCTCCAACAAGGGCGAACCGGTGATCCTGGACATGGAGTCGATGGCCGGCCAGGCCTACGACGACGCGGTTGCGCGGCTGATGGGCGAGGAGCGGCCCATGCGCTTCACCCAGCTGGAGAAGAAGGGCTTCTTCAGCAAGATCTTCGGGAGTTGAGGCATGGGCATGTTCGATTTCCTGAAGGCGAAGAAGAATACCGCCTCCATCGCCAAGGACCGCCTGCGCATCATCATCGCGCAGGAACGCACCAACCGCAGCGGCCCCGACTACCTGCCGCTGCTGCAGCGCGAACTGCTGGAAGTGATCCGCAAGTACGTCAGCATCGACGCCGACGCGGTGAAGGTGGACGTGGTCAAGGACGGCGAGCACGACGTGCTCGACATCTCCGTCGCCCTGCCCGAAGGGCGCGCGGCGACGGCCTGACAGCCCTGAAAGGGAGACCGAATCAAAGCCCCTCGTCCTTTCGAGGCCACGCCAAAGCCCTCCCCTTCAAGCCCACGAACGCCCCCTTCAAACCGCACTGAAAGCCCTCCCCTTCAAGGGGAGGGTTGGGTGGGATGGGTTTCCGGTCCGCGCCCACGAATCAGACACATGCATCCCGCCACGCCCCACCCCCGCCCCGGTCCTCCCCTTGAAGGGGACGGCGCGAAGCACGGGCGCGTGCTTCGGTTGCGCGACATCGTGTTCGCCGACGTCGCCGCCCTCCTCGCCCGCTACGACCTGCGCCTGGAGCGCGTCGCCGACGACGCGCCCATCCCCGGCAGCTACTGGGGCGACAGCGAAGCCGGCGTGATCGGCCACGCCGTCTACGCGCGCGACGACACGCCGGTGCATTCCCTGCTCCACGAAGCCTGCCACCTGATCGTGCTGCCGCCCGGGCGCCGTGCCGCGGTGCATACCGACGCCACCGATTCGGTGGAGGAAGAAGACGCGGTCTGCCTGCTGCAGGCGCTGCTCGGCGACGCACTGCCCGGCGTCGGCCGCGCGCGCGTGCTGTCCGACATGGATGCGTGGGGCTACACGTTCCGGCTCGGTTCGGCCGCGGCGTATTTCGAGCGCGATGCGGACGCGGCGTGGGCGTGGCTGGTTGAGCGCGGCCTGGTCACGGCCGACCGCACGCTGCGCCTGCCGGGCTGAGCGGGCCCCACGGAAAGGGCATTCCCTGCCGCGCCACGTGCCATGCACACCGCGGCCGCTAGAGTCGCTCGCCATGGTCGCACCCGCGGCGGAATGGCTTGGCGATGCTCGAATTCACCGTGCTCACGCTCAACATCCACCAGGGGTTCAGCGCCCTCGGGCGCCGTTTCGTGCTGTCCGAACTTCGCGAAGCGGTGCATGCGGTGTCTGCCGAGGTCGTCTGCCTGCAGGAAGTGCTGGGCGCGCACGAATCGCGCTCGCGTCGCCACGCGGACTGGCCGGCGGTGCCGCACTACGAGTTCCTCGCCGACACGCTGTGGCCGCAGTTCGCCTATGGCCGCAACGCGGTCTACCCGGAAGGCCACCACGGCAATGCGGTGCTGTCCAAGTTCCCGATCGCGCGGCATCGCAACGTCGACGTGTCCGTGCCGCAGGCGGAGCAGCGCGGGATGCTGTGGTGCGTGCTCGACGTCCCCGGGACGCCGCTGCAGATCCACGCGGTATGCGTGCACCTGGGGTTGCGCGAGGCGCATCGCCGGCGGCAGCTCGAGGCGCTGCGGCAACTGGTCGACGAGCAGGTGCCCGCCGACGCGCCGCTGGTCGTCGCCGGCGACTTCAACGACTGGCGGCGCAGCGCGGACGCGATCCTCGCCGGCTGCGGGCTGCACGAAGCGTTCGCCGGCGCGGACGGCCGCAACGCGCGCACCTTCCCGGCGCGCTGGCCGCTGCTGCCGCTCGACCGGGTCTATGTGCGCGGCGTGCGCGCGACGCGCCCGCGCGTGCTGTCGGGCCGTCCGTGGTCGCACCTGTCCGACCACGCACCGCTGCTGGTCGACGTGCAGGCATGAGCGGCGCGTGGGTCCCGGGCAACCGCGTGCACCTGCTGGAGAACGGCGATGCGTTCTTCCCCCGCGTGCTGGCGGCAATCGAGGCTGCGCGCGAGGAAGTGCTGGTCGAGACCTTCATCCTGTTCGACGACGAGGTCGGCCGGCTGCTGCAGGCGGCGCTCGTCGCGGCCGCGCGCCGCGGCGTCCGCGTGGCGCTGACGCTGGACGGCTACGGCTCGCCGGACCTGCCGGCCACCTTCACCGAACCGCTGGTGGACGCCGGCGCGCGGCTGCGCTACTTCGATCCCAAGCGGCGCCTGCTGGGCCTGCGCACCAACCTGTTCCGGCGCCTGCACCGCAAGATCGTGGTGGTCGACGGACGCACGGCCTTCGTCGGCGGGATCAATTTCTCGGCCGACCACCTGGCATCCTTCGGCGAGACCGCCAAGCAGGACTACTCGATCCAGGTCGAGGGGCCGGCGGTGGCCACGCTCCACGCCTTCGCCCGCGCCGCGTTGCTGGCGACCGAGGCGCCGCGCGGCTGGGAGCGCGTCTCGGGCGCATCGCGCGGCGCCGTCGGCGATGCCGAAGTCCGCTTCGTCGTGCGCGACCACCGCCGCCCCACCGGCATCGAGGACGCCTACATCGCGGCGATCCGCGGCGCGCGCCGGCGGGTGGTGATCGCCAACGCCTACTTCCTGCCCGGCTACCGGCTGCTGCGCGAACTGCACCGCGCCGCACGCCGCGACGTCGAAGTCACGCTGGTCCTGCAGGGCAACCCCGACATGCCGATGGTCGCCAACGCCGCCCGCGGCCTGTATCCCTACCTGCTGGGCGGGGGCGTTCGCATCGTCGAGTACTGCCGGCGCCCGCTGCACGCCAAGCTGGCGCTGGTGGACGACGACTGGGCCACCGTCGGCTCCAGCAACCTGGACCCGCTGAGCCTGTCGCTGAACCTGGAAGCCAACGTCCTGGTCCGCGACCGCGCCTTCAACGCCCACGTCCACGACCACTTGCAATCGCTGATCGACCGGCACTGCCGCGAGATCGACGCGGACGCGCTGCCGCCGCGCACCCCGCTGCGCACGCTGTCGCGACTGCTGATGTTCCATGTGATCCGTCGCCTGCCCGGCTGGGCCGGGCTGTGGCCGGCGCACACGCCGCGGGTGGTGGCGGTGGCGCCGGGGGAGGCGCCGCCGCAATGAACGCACGCGCGTGGTGGCGCCGGTTGCGGCCGCTGCTGCTGGCCGCGTTCCTGGCGGCCGCGGCCTGGCTGCTGTGGCGGCAGGCACGCAGCATCGACTGGGGCGCCGTCGGCGAGGCGCTGGCGGCGTATCCGCATTCGCGCCTGTTCGCCGCGGCGCTCGCGGCGCTGCTGGCGCATGCCTGCTATTGCGGACTGGACCTGCTCTCGCGCCGCATCGTCGGGCATCGGCTGCCGTGGACGCGCACGCTCGCCATCGCGTTCGTCAGCTATGCGATGAACCTCAACATCGGCGGCACGGTCGGCGGCATCGGCTTCCGCTACCGGCTGTACGCACGTAGCGGCGTCGACGTCGCGTCGATCTCGCGGATCGTGGCCTTCGCGATCGCGGGCAACTGGTCGGGCTTCCTGCTGCTGGCCGGGCTGCTGTTCCTGTTCGCCCCCCTGCCCCTGCCGCCGCAGTGGTCGCTGGCGCAGGACGCGCAGCGGCTGCTCGGCGGCGGGATGCTCGCGCTGCTCGCCGCGGCGATGGCAATGGCCGCCTGGTCGCCGCGGCGGCGCTGGACCTGGCGCGACCACGGCGTCGAACTGCCGTCGCCCGGCCATGCGCTGGCGCAGATGGCGATCGCGACCGCAAGCTGGCTGGCCATCGCCCACCTGCTGCACCTGCTGCTGCCCGCCGGCATCGGCTACCTCGACGCGCTGGGCGTGCTGCTGTGCAGCGTGCTGGCCAACCTGGTGATCCGCGTGCCCGGCAACCTGGGCGTGCTGGAGGCGGTCTTCCTGGGCCTGCTTGGCGGACGCGCCGACGCCGCGCAGATCCTCGCCGCGCTGCTCGCCTACCGCGCCATGTTCTACCTGGGCCCGCTGTTGCTGGCGCTGGCGGTCTACGCGTGGCTGGAGGCGCGCACGCGGGGCCAGTGACCCGCGCCCTCCGCCAGCGCCCACGCCCGGGTGGCCGCCATGGCGGTCCCCATGCGCTTGCGGGTACGGCGGCCAGACACTAGCCTGCAGCCTTCCTGCCACGGCCCCGGGGAAATTCCGTGACCCATCGCCACCTGCTGCTCGCCCTGTTCGTCGCCGGCACGCTCACGCTTTCGGCGTGCAAGCGCGAGCCCTCGCCCGATCCGTCGATCCCGAAAGACGAAACCGCCGACCAGTTCATCGACCGGGTCAACAGCGAGCTTCGGGCGATGTACCCGGAAATCACCGGGTCGCAGTGGATCTCCAACACCTACATCACCGAGGACAGCAAGCTGATCGCGGCCAAGTCCAACGAGCGCTTCCTGACCCAGCTCAACAGCTGGCTCAAGCAGGCCAAGCGCTTCGAGGGCAAGGAGATGTCGCCGCAGACCGCGCGCGCGATCAACCTGCTCAAGATCGGCACCTCGATGCCGCCGCCGCAGGATCCGGAAAAACTGGCGGAACTGACCCGCATCGCCACCGAGATGGAAGGCATGTACGGCGCCGGCACCTACTGCAAGGGCGAAGGCGACGACGCGGACTGCCGCCAGCTCGGCGAGCTGGAGGACGTGCTGCGCAACGACCGCGACTACGACGACCAGCTCGACGCCTGGCGCGGCTGGCACGCGATCGCCAAGCCCATGCGCGAGGACTACGTGCGATTCGTCGAACTGGTCAACCAGGGCGCGCGGGACATGGGCTATGCCGATGCGGGCGAGATCTGGCGCTCGGGCTACGACATGCCGCCGACCCAGATCGGCCCCGAGACCGACCGCCTGTGGGACCAGGTCAAGCCGCTCTACGACCAGCTCCACTGCTACGCGCGCACCCGGCTGGAGTCCAAGTACCCGGGCGAAGGTTCCGTCGACGGCCTGTTGCCCGCGCACCTGATGGGCAACATGTGGCAGCAGGACTGGAGCAACCTGTGGGACCTGCTCGAGCCCTATCCCGATGCCGGCAGCCTCGACATCACCGGCACGCTGAAGAAGCAGTACGAGGCCAACCTCAACCAGATGCTGGTCAAGCAGAACGTCATGCTCGACACCGACGGCCGCGCCGAGGTGGTCCACGCCGCGCAGCTGGACATGGCCAAGAAGATGACCGAGCGCGCGCAGGACTTCTACGTCTCGCTGGGCATGCCCAAGCTGCCGGCGAGCTACTGGGAGAATTCGCAGTTCATCAAGCCGCGCGACCGCGACGTGGTCTGCCACGCCAGCGCCTGGGACATGAACATGGCGGGCGACGTGCGCACCAAGATGTGCATCAAGCCCAACGAGGAAGACTTCACCACGATCTACCACGAGCTCGGGCACCTGTACTACGACCTGGCCTACAACAAGCAGCCGCCGCTGTTCCAGGCCGGCGCCAACGACGGCTTCCACGAGGCCATCGGCGACACCATCGTGCTGGCGATGACGCCCAGCTACCTGCATTCGATCGGGTTGGTCGACGAACAGCAGCAGGGCCACGACGCGTTGATCAACTCGCAGATGCGCATGGCACTGGCAAAGGTGGCGTTCCTGCCGTTCGGGCTGATGATCGACCGCTGGCGCTGGGGCGTGTTCGACGGCTCGATCAAGCCATCCGACTACAACGCGGCCTGGTGGCAGCTCAAGGCGAAGTACCAGGGCGTGGCGCCGGTGGAGCCGCGCGGCGAGGAGTTCTTCGATCCGGGCGCGAAGTACCACGTGCCGGCCAACACGCCGTACACGCGCTACTTCCTCTCGCACGTGCTGCAATTCCAGTTCTACAAGGCGCTGTGCGAAACGGCCGGTTACAAGGGCCCGCTGTACGAGTGCAGTTTCTACGGCAACAAGGTCGCCGGGCAGAAGTTCTGGGCGATGCTCGACAAGGGCGCCAGCCAGCCGTGGCAGGAGACGATGAAGGAGCTGACCGGCAGCGAGCAGATCGACGCCTCGGCCGTGCTCGAATACTTCGCGCCGCTGCAGGAATGGCTCAAGCAGCAGAACGAGGGCCAGGCCTGCGGCTGGCAGGCGCCGGCGCCGCGGGCGGCACCAGGCACGGCCGATGATGATGCGGCGAAGAAAAAGGATGCCGCGCCGGACGCCGATGCCGACGCGCCGTGACACGGCTTCCCGCCTTGCCCGCCTGATGCGACGACGCAGGCGGCGCCACATCGGCGACCCGAAACCCGGTGGCGCGATGCGATGACGACGCAGGGTACCCGCCGCCTGGTCGCGCTGGGCGTCGCCGCCTGCGCGGTCGCCGCGATCGTGGCCTGGTTCTGGCGGGGAATGCCGGATGCCGCGGACCATGCTCAAGTCGCGGACTCGGCGGAGAACGCCGCAGCCGCCTTGCAATCGGCCGTGGCCGGCAACACAGGTGCTTCCGGCAGCGCCAGCACCAGGAACAGCAGGACCGGCGCCGCCTCGAACGCGCCGCCGCTGCCATCCACCGACCTGCCGCTGCGCGACACGCTCGGCGAACTCGAGCGCCGCGCCGGGCAGGGCGACCCGCGTGCTTCGTGCCGCCTGGCCATGGAGCTCGACTACTGCAGCTCGCTGCACGACTGGACGCGCAGGATCGAGCGCCAGGCATCCAGGCGCCCCGTGGGTCTCCCGGGCATGTTGCAGCAAGACTTGCGCGACTACGTCGCCAACCTGCAAAAGTGGACGGACGAGGCAATGCAACTCTCCCCGCACTGCGAGGGCGTGCCGATCGCATCGTCACAGGAGCGGATGCAGCACTGGCGAACCGCCGCGCTGGGCGGCCATGTCCCGGCGATGACCCACTATGCGATCGGGAGCGGTTTCAACCGCAAAAACACCCTGCAGGACCTCACCGCACTGGGCATCTACCGCGCGGAAGCCGAAACCATGGCCCGGCGCGCCGCGGCCGCCGGCGATCCGCTGGCACTCATGGCGTTGATCAGCGCCTACATGCCCGACCCGAGCCATTACGTCCGCGACAGTGCCATGCGGAACATGTCCGAGTTCGATTTCGTCGGTTACCTGCAGCAGGCCGTCAGGAAGGATCTGGTCGAGACGATGGCATTGGTGCTGCTGGGCCGGCAAGCCTACGCCGGTGACGACGCCCCAAGGACGGCGCGGAAATTGGCAAGGCGCCTCGCGAAGCAGATCGAAGTGCTGGACGGCCTGGCCACGCCCGAGCAACGCCTCCAGGCACGGCAGCGGATGCAGGAGCTGCGCTCCGAATGGGCGCCGATCGACCCGCGCGAATCCGAGATCGGCCCACCCCTGGTCTCCTTTTTCGGCGTCCGGGGCTGGGACACGGACAATTTCAGCATCTGCGAGACCGGGCGCCGCCCGCCACGGCCCGTCCCGGCGACCCCATAGTCCGCGACCGCTACAGCTGCTTCGTCGGT
>PJTQ01001016.1_pt1 | contig 10148 bp, 11 predicted proteins | sample 1512231 | NCBI WGS metagenome assembly PJTQ01 (sample SAMN08177688, study PRJNA422409) | Soil metagenome, whole genome shotgun sequencing project. | isolation source: Soil (3) enriched on wood chips | place: USA: Madison | collected 2015-01-15 | reverse complement strand
CCGAACTGGAGCGAGGACTCCGAATTCAGCGCCGCGCGCGACGCCACGGCAGCCGATCGCGAGTAGCGCCATCCTGCAGGGGCGGCTTCAGCCGCCCCTGCGACCAAGGTGGACTGACACGGCGACTACGCGCACTGGCGCATGGTGGATCCCTCCACTTGCCGGTCATCGCCATGGCGCTGCGCGCATTCGGACTCAACTGCACCCTCAAGCCCGGCCCCGAGCCGTCGTCCACCCAGAAGCTGCTCGACCAGTTGCTGCGTGCGCTGGGGAAACACGGCGTCGCGTCCTCGCACGCACGGGTCGCGGATTTCAACGTCAAACCGGGCGTCACGGCCGACGAGGGCGACGGCGACCAGTGGCCGCAGCTGCGCAAGCAGGTCATGGACGCGCAGATCCTGGTACTCGCCACGCCGATCTGGATGGGCCAGCCGTCAAGCCTGGCCAAGCGCGTGCTCGAACGCATGGATGCGTTCCTCGGCGAGATCGACAAACAGGGCCGCTATCCCACCTTCGGCCGCGTCGCCGTGGCCGCGGTGGTCGGCAACGAGGACGGCGCGCACCACGTCTGCGCCGCGTTGTACCAGGCGCTCACCGACGTGGGCTTCACCGTTCCGGGCGGCAGCCCACCGTACTGGGTGGGCGAGGCCATGGGCAGCGTCGACTACATCGATCTCGAGCGCACGCCAAAGAAGGTTTCGGAGACGATCCGCACCATCGCGAGCAATACCGCGCACCTGGCAGGGCTGCTGCAGGCCAACCCCTACCCGGCGCCGTAACCAGCACCGGCAGAAACTGTGGAAGCGGCTTCAGCCGCGAGCTTTCGACTTCGGCGCAGGTGCCCCTGGAAGCTCGCGGCTGAAGCCGCTCCTGCAAACGCGGCCAGCGATCAGGGCCGCACGTCCGGTTCCACCGCCAGCGGCCGCACGTCCCCGAGCAGGCTCACCAGCAGCTTGCCCGGCTCCTCCCACGGGATCATGTGCGCCGAACGCTCGAACCAAACGCCGCGCTTGTACGGTGCGTCCACCCGTTCCAACCACGCCACGGTCAGCTCGGACGGCGTGGTGTAGTCGTGGCGGCCCATGAACATCACCACCGGGACCGGGAACTCGCGCACACCCTTGTAGTCGACCTCGAGGAACTCGGGCAGGATCCTGCCGAGCGTGAACACGTTGCCGTCATAGACCGCCTTCGCGTCGGCGGCGTCGTACTCGGGCGACAGCCGTGCCGCGCCGAAGAAGTACGTCGCCGAGCCGTCGCGGTACGCGCTCATGCCGCCGTAGAACTGCGGCCACTTCCTGGCGATGATGATCCGCTCGCGGGTGATCGGCTGGTCGCCCGGATACGGGGCGATCGATTCGAGTTCGGCGATGGCCTCGCGGTTGTCGTGCTGCCTGGCCTGCGCCAGCCCGTACTCGAAACTGATGCGCTCGTTGTCGCGCACCTTGATCACTTGGCCGATGCCGACGTAGGCGTGGAACAGGTCCGGGCGCTTGAGCGCGGCGCCCATGCCAACCACCGTGCCCCAGCTGTGCGCCATCAGGACCACCTTGTCCTTGTGGTAGCGCTTGCGGACATGCTCGACGACCTCGATCGCGTCGTCGATGTAGCGATCGATGTGCAGCGTGTCGGCGACGGCGTCCGGGTCGTTCGCCAGGAACGTCTTGCCGGCACCGCGCTGGTCGTAGTTGACGACGGTGAAGTATTCCTCGATCGGCCGCTGGAACTCCCAGATCGTCGGGATCAGCGGCGTCGCCGGACCGCCGTGGATGAACACGATCACCGGGTTGTCGCGATCCTGCCCGCGCACGTTGATCCATTGGTCGATGCCGCCGATCCGGGCCTTGTAGGTGTCCTGGATCCCGGTCGGCGCGACGATGCGCTGCAGGTCGCGGACGACGTCCCGGGCCTTGGCATACGCCGTGTCGTCGCGCGCATCGTCCTGCGCAAGGGCCGCCGGGCACAGTGCGGCGAGGAAGAGCAGGAGGAGGGTGGTGGTGGTGGTTTTCATGCAAGCGGCTCCGATCGATGACGCGCCCGCCGTGTCCAGGCAGCGCACCCATTGCGTGGATACGTTAGCAATCGATGGCGGAACGGTCAGTGCCATTGGTCCTGACCTCGGCATGCGTGCCGGAATTGCGCGCAACCGTCATGGTCCGGCGCGCCCGTGCCCGGGCAAGCGAAGCGCCTCCGGAAGCGGCGTTACTGCCGGCGACCCTCGCGCAGCAGGCGTTCGATGACGTCGTGCAGTTCCGGGTGCGGCGGCACGCGGACGCCGAACTCCGAGTCCAGCGCGGCGATGACGGCGCCGGCATCGGCCAGGCGCCGGCGCTGCGTGTCCCGCCCGGTGCGATGGAGGGCGAAATCCCCGTTGCGCAGCGTCTTGCGCCAGCCGTCCCCGGTGCGGGCCGCAACCAGCGTGCCGAGGAAGACCGAATCCGGATGCGTCGACACGTACCAGTTGCCCACCTCGTAGTCGACGTGCGCCTGCGGCTGGAGGTCGAACGCATACAGCGCGCGCCATTCGCCGGCGACCTGGGCACGCAGCAGGTAGCGGCCATCGCGATGGTCCAGCCGGTAGGGCTCGTGCGGCGTGGGCTGCACGTCGGTCGAGTCGAGCAGCAGCGGCGCGGTCGGCACCATGCCGCCGAAGCCCACGTCGGCGACATGGCGCACGCCGTCCAGCGTGACCAGCACCAGCATGTGCGTGCGCGCGGTCACGGCGTCTTCCGGCCCGCCCATCACCACGCGCCCGGTCAGGCCGCGGGCGTCGAAGCCCAGGTCCTGCAGCAGGGCCAGGAACAGCTGGTTGAGTTCGTAGCAGTAGCCGCCGCGGCCCTCGTGCAGGACCTTGCGCTGCAGGGAGGCCAGGTCGATCGGGACCGGCGCACGCAGCATCGGCGACAGCGTCTCGAACGCGATCGCGCCGGTATGGCGCAGCTGCAGGTCGCGCAGGGTCGCCAGCGTCGGCGCCGGCCGCTGCGCAAGGCCGAGCCGCCGCAGGTAGGTCGAGGTCTCCAGTGGGGTGTCGCGCATCGGGTTCGCTCCATGCTGCATGCGGTGTCCTGCACAAGCATGCGACCCCGGGCGCCGGCCTCAACCTTTCCGCGCTGCAACGGACCATCCCACGCGCCCGCCAGCCTGCGCATTCAACGGGGTACGCGGGGTACGCGGCATCCGCGCCCGCACATCCACCGCACGGACGCGGGCCACGACCCGGGGTTACAGCCGCACCAGCTCCACGCGCCGGTTCTGCGCGCGCCCGGCTTCGGTGTCGTTGCCGGCCACCGGCTTGTCCGCCCCGAACCCGCGCGACTGCAACCGCGCCGGCGGAACGCCCAGGGTGACCAGCGCGTCGGCCACCGCCCGTGCGCGCGCTGCGGACAGGTCGCGGTTGTGGTCGGCGTCGCCGGTGCTGTCGGTGTGGCCTTCGATGGACAGCTCGAGCGACGGGTCGGCTTCGAGCAGCGCGTGGATCTCCCGGATCACCGGCCGCGCGTCGGCCCGCAGGCTCGCCTTGTCGACATCGAAGTTGACGTGCAAGGCGACGCGACCGTCGCGGTCGATCGCCTGCTTCATCGCCGCCGCGTCGAGGAAACCCAGTGACTGCGCCATGGCCTCGCGCTCGAGCACCACGACGTAGCCGTGCAGCGGGATCGCACCGGTGCTGACGTCGATCCAGTATTCCCGCTCCGGCGTGCGGACCAGGTAGCTGTCGTGGCGGTAATCGGCAATCGCCGCCGCGCCGTGCATGTGCTTCTCGACCGCCGCGCGCCCCCCTGCCTGCGCCGCGATCTCCGCTGCGTACTGCACCTGGTTTACTTGCACGCCGCCGAGCGCCTTGATCGCGTTCTCGTAGTTGCGGTGGAACTCGAGCTCGGTATACCGGCGCGCATCGCCGGCGAGCCTGAACTTGTCGCGGAAGACGCGGCCCTCGACCAGCACCGGCGCGCTGCCGGCGATGAAGTACTGCGCGTCGAAGGGGATGTCGCGCTCATCCTCGCGATAGGCGCTGGCCAAGCCGTCGGGCACGTCGAAGAACGGGAACGGCGGCAGCACGACGGAACTCGGCGGCACGTCGGCCGGGTCGAAGGCTCCACCCGTTGCGGGCGTGACGGCCTCGATTTCGGCATCGGCTTCGGTTTCGGCATCGGCTTCGGCAACCGTGTCCGTGTCCGGCGACGCTGCGCCGGGCGCCGGCATTGCCTGCACGGCCACCGGTTCGTGCACGTCCGACGCGGTGTCATCGGCCACGGGCGGCTCCGCGACCGAGCCGTCCTGTTGCTGCGCGCAGCCGGCCAGCAGCAGTGCCAACAGCAGTGCCAGCAGGCCGGCAACCAATGAAAGCATTCGATGGTCCATCACAGTCCTCCCTTCCCGGATCGGGCGTCTCCGTCGAGCCAACGGCGCAGATGGCGCAGCGGGGCCACCCGGCGCCTGCCGGCCTCCGCGCGCCCTGCCGCCGGAACCCCGTCGCAGGCATGTGCGTTCGGCCGGCAGGTCCGCGCACGCAGCGAGGCGTGCCCACCCCGGTAGTCGGCGTGCGTCGAACGCTCCTCGAGCGCCAGGCCACGCATGATGCGGGCGAACAGGCGCATGACGGCATTGGGCATTACTGGGTTTTCCGGGGCTCGATCCCTTGTATACGCAGCGCGGCAGCGATTCATGCCATGACGCGTCCGCGGGGATCGGCGACAACAGCAGGCCAGCCGGCAGGCGCCTCGCACCCGGCCGCCATCGACCAGCGCGGCGAACTCGACGTGCACATGCGGCACCTGATCGCGCGACTCAGGCGGCATCTCGTCGCACACCGGTGGATCGCCGCTGGTCATCGGCGGCCCCGCCAGGCGCCTGCTCAGATCAGGCTGAGCAGGACCAGGGCCGAGGGGCATTGCGCTGGGCGGGGTATCGCATCAGGACTCCGGCGGATGCGAGGCGGACAGGGTGCGCATTGATGGCCGCGCGCACCGCGGACACGATTGCACTTCATGGCCGTGCGCGTCATTGCCCTGCGCGCAGGCGCGGCCGATGGCGCCGCGAGGCCCCCGTCTGCAGCGCAGCCGCGCTGAACTGTTCAGCCGGCCGCCACCCCCGTACAGGATTCCTTCGCAGGAACAAAACGCATGCCACGGCACACTCCGCCTGTCCTCCCCCGAGCCGCACCGGAGCCCCCGATGGCCGCACCCTCGCCTCCTTCCTTCGATCACCTGCCCTTCGCCGCCGACGCGGCGCGCGAACCGTACGCCGCCCACCCGATCCAGGCACAGATCTGCCGCAACGGCCAGATGAAGTACCGGCGCGTGAACGCACACGCCCAGGCGCGGGAAGTCGTGATGCCCGACGGCGAAGTCATCCTGCGCGACATCGACGACGGTGCGGGCGGCCGCGGTACCGGGGACTGATCCCGGTCGTTCCATTCCACCACGCGCCAGGCAACCCCGCGGAGAGAGGACCGGTCGCCGCGATCCGCAACCGGTCACGCGCCGGTGCCGTCAGTCCCCGCCGTCGGCGCCGATCCTTGCCCAGACCGGTGCCGCCTGTCCCTCGACCTGCAGGTGGAGGTCGTTTCCGTGCACTTCGACGACCGAGAACACGCGCGGCAGGTCGCTTGCGATACCGACCGCGCCAAGCGAGCCATCGCGCAGGTCGAATACCGACAGCACCATTGCATCGGGCGATTGCGATTCGATCTCCGCCGCGGTGGCCGCCGCGTCCGCCGCGCCGGGAATCGCGGCAATCCCGAGCAGCCGGTCGCCATCGAGCCAGTGCCAGGCGCCGAATGCCGTCGCACCCGCCCGCGCCGGCCGCGGCGGCAACGCCGTTCCGGCGTCCGCAAGGGCGTCGACCGGGCGCACGCTGTAGGTGGCATCGCCGAAGTACAGCAGGGCACGGCGCCCGTCCGGGCTGACCTGCAGGCCGTACAGCGGCGTTGCCTCCGAGCCCTCCCACACCACGTTGCCGGCGGCATCGACGATGCGCCCCGCGGCACCGCGCCCGCGCATCGCCAACCCCGGCGCCGGCGGCGCGGCCAACGCCGGTTCCGCCGCGCGTCGGAGCCGGTAGGCGGGCGCCGCTTCCGCGACGGCCGTGCGGTCGTGCATGTCCGCGGCCGGCCCGTTCGAATCCGTCGTCGCGACGCTGCCCACGCAGCCCGAAGCGATCCCGGCCAGCAGCAGCATCGCCGCCACCAGGCCGCATCCACGCACTGGCGTCCGGTGCGTCACGGGTTGCTCCTCAGGTCCTCGATCAGCGCGGCGGCGATCGCATCGGCGATGTCCTGCCGCACCTGGCCGTGGTTGGCGTTGTTGGTGAGCAGGTCGTCGACGTCCTGGTTGTCGATGAACTCGATCTCCAGCAGGACCGACCGTAGCGGATGGTACTGCGCACTGTTGCCCAGGCTGGTGTCGCTCACCACCGCCCAGCCGCCCTCCTTCAGGCCACGATCGCTGGCACCGTCGTCGTGGGCGAGGATGGCCTGGTAGACCGCATCGTTGACGCGGCGCGCCAGCGCCTCGTCCTCGGCCAGGTTCACGTTCTGCGACGGTCGCCGCACCCACGTCTCGGTGCCGCGCACCTTGTCGTCGTATCCGTTGAAATGGATGCTCAGCAGGATGTCGGCGCCCTTGTCGCGGCCGACGTTGGCGCGGCCGCTGCCGGACACGTTCACGTCCTCGTCGCGGGTCATGTAGATCTTCAGGTGTTCGTTTTCGCCGGCGCGCAGCGCGCGCAGGCGGGTGCGCACGCGGCGGCACAGATCCAGGGTGAGGTCCTTTTCCTTCGCACCGCTGCTGGCGCCCTCGGCATGGTCGGCGTCCGAACCGGGCAGGTTCTCGGTGCCGCCGTGGCCGGGGTCGAGCACGATCACCGCCGGCACCTCGAAGTCGATCAGTTCCACCGCCTCGTCCATGCCTTCGACCTGCACGCTCACGCGCGCGGCGTTGAAGGCGATCGGCGGCAGGTTGACGCGGATCGCGCTGTGGCCTTCGGCGTCGACGGTGGTGGTCGCCGATGCCTGGCCGTCGCGCGCGAAGCCGTGCGCACCGAAGGCGGTGGAGGCCTCGAAACGGTCGCGATGGCCCTGCGCGGCCTGCGCCCAGTCGCCACGGAACACCGCATCGCCACCACCCGGGGGCGTGAAGCGCGGTGCCATGGTCCAGGTCACGCGGCGTCCCTCGAAGACATCGTCCGGCTGGCCGTCGCTGCAGACCCGGATCCGGACCTCGCGATGGGCGATGCGATTGGTATTGGGCGCGTCCTCGACCATGGGATGGCGATGGTCGCGGCCCTGGGGCGTGGTCGAGCCCGCCACCGGCTCGTCGTCCTCGTCGAGGATCTCCGGGGCCAGCTCGACGGCGTAAGCCATCGGCACCGGCTCGTCCTCGTCGTTTGCCGCGGCGCTGGCCGCCGGCGCGGCGGCCAGCGCCCGTGCGGCCTGGGCGGCCGCGGGTGCCGCGCGACCACCGGCGCCGAGCGCCTGCGTCGCGGCACCCGCACCGGCGCCGGCGCCGGCGCCGGCACCTTGCGCGGCACCCGGGTCGATGAACGCCCGCTGCTGCTGCGCGGACAGCAGCGTGCAGCCGCAGGCACAGGCATCGCCCTGGCGCGCCAGCGCCTGGCCGTCGATGAGGGTGGTCGCGTCGCCGCTGACGATGGTGGTGGCACCGTGGCGGGCGCAGGCCACCGCATCCCCCACCCGCGCCACGGGCTTGCCGTCCACCGCGGTAAAGGGCGAACCGGCCACGACGCTGCCGCCACCGCTGGTGGTATCGCCCACGACAATCCACATCCTTGCCATTGCAGCCTCCTTGCGATGCGTCCGCGGCCGCCGCGGATGCCTGACACCGCGCGCCGGCTCAGGCGGCGGAGTCCATTGACCCCCTGTCATACCCGGCCGGTGGCCGCCGCGCAACCTGGGGCCACCGCGGTGCGGACGAGACGCCACCGGAAACGTGATGCGCTTCGCGCCGCCCGGGTCGCGCGGCGCTGCCCCGGGCCGCGCCTCCGGGCGACGCAAGCGTTACTCCACGAACGCGGCCAGCGCGCGACGACCGCGCGCGGTCACCACCAGCGCGCGCGAGCCGGGCCGGCGCCGCAGCCAGCCCTGTTCGAGGCAGCGGTCGAGCAAGGCGGCGCCCAGCGCACCGGCCAGGTGGTGGCGACGCTCGCTCCAGTCCAGGCAGGTGCGGCACAGCGGGCGGCGCGAACGTGCCAGCGCATCGAGGTCGATGCCGGCCGCTTCGAGGAAGCGGCGGCCGGCGTCGGTGAGTTGCAGCGCATCCGGTTCCAGCCGCAGGAAACCGCGGCGCACGAAGCTGTCGTGGATGCGCACGCCCCACTCGCCGGCCAGGTGGTCGTAGCAGGCCCGCGCCTGCCGCAGCGCCGGGTCGACCGGCCCGGTGCGCACCGGCGCGTGGGCGACGCGATGGGCCACGCCCATCAGGCCCTCGAGCATGCCCGCCACGTCCTCGTTGGCGAGGCGGAAGTAGCGATGCCGGCCCTGCTTTTCCGCCTCGACCAGGCCGCCGTCGACCAGCGCGGCCAGGTGCCCGCTCGCGGTCGGCCGCGCGATGCCGGCGTGGTCTGCCAGTTCGGTCGCCGTCAACGCCCGGCCGGCCATCAGCGCGGCGAGCATGTCGACCCGCGCGCGTTCGCCGATCAGCGCCGCGATGCGGTTGAAACTGGCGGTGGTGTCCATGCCGCGATCTTGCCGTTTGCCGGTGCGCGATGCTTCGATCCTGACCGAAGCATCGGCCGCGGGCAAACGCGAGCATGGCGTCGTCCCCGACACAGGAGCCAGGAACGCACGGCGCTTGCCTGACCGATACCCCGTCACTTCCATGCGGCCGAATCAGGCGTTCCGTCCTTGCCATGCCTGCATCCGTGGATTCCTGCCATCGCGGGAAGGGCGGCGGGAAGCACGAACCAGCGCAAGCCCCGCCCGAACCCCACCCCATGCGCATCGCCTGCCTGATCCGCTACCGGATCGATCCCTTCCAACGCGAAGCCTTCGCCACCTACGCTGCCCGCTGGGGCACGATCATCCCGCGCTGCGGCGGCGACCTGGTCGGCTACTTCCTGCCGCACGAAGGCAGCAACGACATCGCCTGGGGCCTGGTCGCGTTCGACAACCTCGCCGACTACGAGGCCTACCGGGTGCGCCTCGGGGCCGACCCGGCCGGCCGCGACAACCTGCGCTTCGCGCGCGAGCAGCGCTTCATCCTGCGCGAGGAACGCAGCTGGCTGGAGATCGTCGACGGCACGGCCGGCCCGCAGGCGGGCAAGGCGGCCTCGTCGTGATCGCGGTGCTCTTCGAACTGACCCTGCGGTCCGGGCGCCGGGACGACTACCTCGGCGCCGCCGAGCGCCTGCAGCCGCTGCTCGCGGACATCGACGGCTTCCTCTCCATCGAGCGCTTCGAGAGCCTGTCCGAACCGGGCAAGCTGCTGTCGATCTCGTACTGGCGCGACGAGGACGCCGTCATGCAGTGGCGCAACGTCGAAGCGCACCGGCAGGTGCAGGACACCGGCCGCCGCGCGATCTTCGCCGACTACCGCCTGCGCGTGGCGCAGGTGCTGCGCGATTACGGGATGCACGACCGCGGGCAGGTGCCGGTGGATTCGCGCCGCGTGCACGGCGGCTGAAGCCGGCCCGCGGCCACGCGGCGGGCTCGTCCGCAGGCAAACGAGGGGCCAGCATCGTCGACGGCCCCCGCACGGAAAGCAGTGTCGCCGGCAGGCAACGGCGCGGGGGCCTAGAATGCGCGACCGCTCCCGTTCCCGGTCGTGCAATGCCGCGTCGCCTGCTCAAGCTGTTCCTCGGATTGATCGCCTACGGCGTGTCGATGGTGATGATGCTGCAGTCCGGCCTGGGGCTGATGCCGTGGGACGTGCTGCACCAGGGCATCGCGCTGCAGGGCGGCTGGCCGATGGGCCGTATCACCATCGCGGTCAGCTTCGCGGTGCTGTTGATGTGGATCCCGATCCGGCAGAAGCCGGGCTTCGGCACGCTGTGCAACGCGGTGGTGATCGGGCTGGTGTTCGACCTGGTCAACGGATGGCTCGGCGACCGCCTGCTCGACGCCTCGCTGGCCCCGCGCCTGGCCCTGCTGCTGGGCGGCATCGTGCTCAACGGCGCGGCCACCGCCGCCT
>PJTQ01001014.1_pt1 | contig 10159 bp, 8 predicted proteins | sample 1512231 | NCBI WGS metagenome assembly PJTQ01 (sample SAMN08177688, study PRJNA422409) | Soil metagenome, whole genome shotgun sequencing project. | isolation source: Soil (3) enriched on wood chips | place: USA: Madison | collected 2015-01-15 | reverse complement strand
CCAGCGTCTTGAAGGCCATCGGCTTGGGTTCGGGCGCCCGCAGGTGCGAAACGATGGTGTGGATCGCGGCCATGAGGTAGCCGCGGAACGCGCCGCCGGCACGCGCGCGCCAGCCGACCTGGTTTCCCGCGTCGGACTGGATGCCGTGGTTGGCCGTCTGCGAGCGGGTCAGCAGCGAGGAATCCGAGCCCTCGAGCAGGGCATGCGCCGAGCGGACCTGGATGATCGAGGCGCGCCCCTCGGCATCCGGTCCGCCCTTGAGGTTGGCCGCCATCACGCGGAAGAGCGGCAGTTCTGGCGTCGCGAACACGTCGCGGCTGATCGACAGCCACTTGTCCGGATAGCCCTCGAAGCTGTCGACGTCCTCGACGCTGGTGATCGCGTGCAGGATGTGCCGGGCGAACGGATGGCCCGGACGGGCGCCCTTGAAGCCATGGGTCAGCTGCGGCGCCAGCGCCACCATCTGCTCGACCAGATCCTCGACCATCTCCTTCTCGAAGTGGGTCTTCGAGAAGGCGGTGAAATAGATCGTGTCCTTGCCCTCGAACAGGAACCACTGGAAGTCGGTGAACAGCGCCTGCGGATTGTCGCGCACCGCATCGGCGGCGAGGTCGAGGGCAACGGCGTTGTCTGACGCGAAACTGGAGGACGAGAAGCTTTTCATAGGAACCCGGTGATCTTTTGTGCGGATTTGACACGGATCGTGCGCCGGGAGCAACGGGGTGCGGGCAGGCTCGTTCCCGTTTTGGAGCCATTCGGCGGGGCGAAAGAACGGGGTGCGGAGCCAAAAACGCCGGCCCGCGGCATTGTCACGATTGGGAAGGTGGCTTATCGGACAGGCTCTTTCCTCGCGCGCCCTGCCCCGCGAACCCGCCCGATAGCCGGAAGTGAACCGTGTAACGCCCCTCATCCTCGCCGTCGCGCTGTTCATGGAAAACATGGACTCGACGGTCATTGCGACGTCGCTGCCGGCGATCGCGACCGATATCGGCTCCGATCCGATCTCGCTCAAGCTGGCGCTCACGGCCTATTTCGTGTCGCTCGCGATCTTCATTCCGATCTCGGGCTGGATGGCCGACAGGTTCGGCTCGACGGTGGTGTTTCGCGCCGCCATTTTCGTTTTCGTCGTCGGCTCGGTCGCCTGCGCCTTCTCCTTCTCGCTCAAGACCTTCGTCCTGTCGCGCTTCCTGCAGGGGGTCGGCGGCTCGATGATGACGCCCATTGCGCGCCTTGTGCTGCTGCGCTCCACGCCACGCAACCAGCTGGTCGCGGCCATGTCGTGGCTGTCGGTGCCGGCGCTCATCGGGCCGCTCACCGGCCCGCCGCTGGGCGGGTTCCTGACCACCTATCTGAGCTGGCACTGGATCTTCTGGATCAACGTGCCGATCGGCCTCGCCGGCATTCTCCTCGCCACCAGGTTCCTGCCGCCGCCCGAGCCGCGCACGCCGCGCCCCATCGACATTCTCGGCCTTCTCCTCACCTCCATGGCGTTCTCGGGCATCATCTTCGGGCTCTCGGTGATCAGCCTGCCGGCCATCCCGCCGGCCACGGGCTATGCCGCGATCATCGTCGGCGTCATCGCTTCGGCGTTCTACCTACGGCATTGCCGGCGCACGACGTTCCCGCTGCTCGACCCGAAGCTGTTCAACAACCATCTGTTCCGCACGGCGATGGTGGGTGGACTGTTCTTCCGCATCGGGGCCGGCGCCTTCCCCTTCCTCATGCCCCTGATGTTGCAGCTCAGCTTCGGCCTGACACCGTTCGAGAGCGGGCTTACGACGTTCGTCGCGGCCTTCGGGGCGATCCTCAGCAAGGTGCTCGCCGAGCGGGTCTATGCGCGCTTCGGCTTTCCGCGCATGCTCACGGCGATGGCCACCGTCGGCTGCGTGTTCCTCGCGGTGAACGGGCTGTTCTCCCCGGCGACGCCGCACGTCCTCCTGATGGCGTGCCTGTTCGCGGGCGGGATCGGCCGCTCGTTCTTCTTCACCGGGCTCAACGTGCTGAGCTACGCCGACGTCAGCGAGGCCGAGGCGAGCCAGGCAACGTCGATCGCCGCCGTCAGCCAGCAGATCGCCGTGGCGCTCGGCATCGCCCTGGCCGGCGGCCTGCTGGAGCTGACCACGCATATCCGCGGCGAGGCGCTTGCGCTCGTCGACTTCCAGATCGCCTGGTTCGCCGTCGCCGTCGTCGCGGCCTTCAGCATCATCCCCTTCCTGCGCCTGCCGCCGGATGCCGGGGCCGACGTCTCGGGACACCGGAGCAAGCCGCTGCCGCCGGCCCGCGCCGAGGCCATCGCCTGATGCCGTCGCGCCTCGTCCCGCTGATCCTCGCCGTTGCGCTGTTCATGGAGAACATGGACTCGACGGTGATCGCGACCTCGCTGGCGGCCATCGCCGCCGACATCGGCACCGATCCGGTGGCGCTCAAGCTCGCGCTCACCGCCTATTTCGTAGCGCTCGCCATCTTCATCCCCATCTCCAGCTGGATGGCCGACAGTTTCGGCGCCCGCAACGTCTTCCGTGCGGCGATCGTCGTGTTCAGTGTCGGCTCGGTCGCCTGCGCCATGTCGGATTCGCTGCCGACCTTCGTGCTCTCGCGCTTCCTGCAGGGCATGGGCGGCGCCATGATGACGCCCATCGCCCGGCTGGTGCTGGTCCGCGCGACGCCGCGCCACCAGCTCGTGGACGCCATGGCGTGGCTGTCGATCCCCGGCCTCGTCGGGCCGATCGTCGGGCCGCCCGTCGGCGGCTTCATCACCACCTATCTGAGCTGGCACTGGATCTTCCTCATCAACGTGCCGATCGGCCTTATCGGCATCGTGCTGGTCAGCATCTACCTGCCCGACTGGGCGCGCAGCGCGCCGCGCCGCATGGATTTTCCCGGTTTCTTCCTCGCCGGCGCCGCCTTTGCGGGCTGGGTGTTCGGCATCTCGGTGGTGACGCTCCCCGCCCTGCCCCTGAGCATCGGCGCCGGCGCGCTCGCCGGCGGCACGCTCTGCGCGCTGATCTATGTCTGGCATTCGCGGCGGACCGACTATCCGCTGCTCGATCTGCGGCTCTTCCGCCTGCCGCTGTTCCGCACGACGATGATCGCGGGCACCTTCTTCCGGCTCGGCAGCGGCGCCATGCCCTTCCTCTTCCCGCTGATGCTGCAGCTCAGCTTCGGGCTCAACCCGTTCGAGAGCGGATCGGTGACCTTCGCCACCGCCGTCGGCGCGTTCGCGGCGAAATTCGTCGCCGAGGGCATCCTGCAGCGGCTCGGCTTCCGGACCTCGCTGGTCGCGGCGACGCTGGTGACCGCGTTCGGCCTCGCGGCCATGGGCGTCTACACGCCCGACACGCCGATGCCGGTCATGCTGACGCTGCTCGTCGTCACCGGCTTCTTCCAGTCGATCTTCTGGACGGCGACGAATGCCTTCACCTTCGCCGATGTCGACGACTGCGACGCGGGCCAGGCCAATGTCATCAGCCAGGTCGGCATCCAGCTCTCGCTGGCGTTCGGCGTGGCGCTGGGCGGCGGCGTGCTGGAGCTGGTCCGGCTCTCGCATGGCGGCGAGCCGCTGCTGGCCGATTTCCACATCGCCTTCTACGTGATCGCGGCCGTCGGCATGGGGGCGGCGCTCGTCTTCGCACGCCTGCCGCGCCACGCCGGCAGCCATATCAGCGGGCATGGCGTGCGGGCCACGGCCGGGGCGGGCAACTAGCGCTCGGTGCCGCCCTTGAAGCCTCGCGCCACGAGATATGTTTCGGCGCTGCCGGCGCGCGAGGCAGGGGGCTTGGCGTGCAGCGTGCTGGTAAAATGCCGCTTCAGCAGGGCCAGCAGCTCGTGCTCCGTGCCGCCCTGGAAGACCTTGGCAACGAAGGCACCCCCCGGCGCCAGGACCTGGATGGCGAAGTCGGCGGCGATCTCGACAAGATGCATGATGCGCAAATGGTCGGTGCCGCGATGCCCGGTGGTCGGCGCCGCCATGTCGGAAAGCACGAGATCGGCCTGCCCGCCCAGGGCGTCGATCAGCAGTTGCGGGGCGTCGTCGTCGGTAAAATCCTTGCGGAACAGGATGACGCCCTCGATGGGATCCATCTCGAGATAGTCGATGGCGACAACCAGCGGCTTGTCCGCGGTCGAGCCGACGATGGGCACCGCCACCTGGCTCCAGCCGCCCGGCGCCGCGCCCAGGTCGACGACCCGCATGCCCTTGCCCAGCAGCTTGTAGCGCTCGTTGAGCTCGATCAGCTTGTAGGCGGCGCGCGAGCGATAGCCTTCGGCCTTGGCGCGCGCGACATAGGGATCGTTGAGCTGGCGTTGCAGCCACAGCGTCGAGCCGATCTTGCGGCCCTTGGAGGTCTTTACGCGCACCTTGAGGTCGCGGTCGGACCGGCGGCCCGCGCCGCCGCCCATATTCGTCGTCTTGACCATCAGCGCCTCGCTACATGCTGGCGGTGGACGGCACCGCGATCCTCGTCGATCAGCGAAATGAGAATGCCCTCGCGCAGCCCCCTGTCGGCGACCCGCACCCGTTCGGTCGGCCATTCGCGGCGAATCGCCTCGAAGATGGCGCAGCCGGGCAGCACGAGGTCGGCCCTGTCGCGGCCGATGCAGGGATGCGCCACGCGGCGCTCGAACGGCATGCCGAGCAGCGCCTTCATCGTCGCGTCGACCTGGGCGCGCGCCATCCACAGCCCGTCGACCTTCTTGCGCTCGTAGCGCTCCAGCCCCAGATGCAGGCCGGCCAGCGTCGTCACCGTGCCCGAGGTGCCGATGAGATGCACGGGGTGCTCGGCGATCATCTGCCTGAGCTTGCCCCGCCCCTTGAACTCGCGCAGATGGCCGGCAACGTAGGCAACCATCGCCTCGAAGGTCTCGGGCGTCACATCAACCCCGCCGAAGCGCTCGGCGATGGACACGACGCCCACCGGCAGCGATTGCCAGGAGCGGATCGAGGCCGCCATGCGCCCCTGCCGGCGCGGCCGGCCACCGCGGAAATCGAGCCAGGCGAGCTCCGAGGAGCCGCCGCCGATATCGAACATCAGCGCGCCGGCGCTCTCTTCCTCAATCAGGTCCGCGCAGCCGGTCACGGCCAGCGCCGCCTCGGTCTGCCGGTCGACGATCTCGAGGTGCATGCCCAGCTCGGTCCTGACGCGCGCGATGAAGGCCTCGCCATTGCTGGCCATGCGGCAGGCCTCGGTGGCGATGAGGCGCATGCGCGCCGGCTCGTGGTCGCGCAGCTTGTTGCGGCATTGCCGGAGGGCGTCGATCGTACGCTCCATGGCGGCATCGCTCAGCCGGCCGGTGGCCGAGAGCCCCTCGCCCAGCCGCACGATGCGCGTGAAGCCGTCCAGCACGCGGAAGCTCTTGTCATGCGGGCGGGCGATCAGCAGGCGGCAATTGTTGGTACCGAGATCGAGCGCGGCATAGCACGGCCAGCGCGAGCGGCGCGGCGCGGCCTGGCCGTTGTCCTTCCGCCTTTCCGCAGCGCCGCGCGGGCCCATGAGCCCATTCGTGGCGGCTGGCCGCGCGGGCGCCATGCCCTCGGCCTGCGTTGCGCCCGGAAGCGCAACCGCGGCGGCGGATCGATCATCGTCGATCACTCGCCAACCTTATCCTGCGCGGTCGCCGGTCCGGCCGATGCCGGCAGCGCCCGAGCGCAGCCCTGTTCATACGTCGCGAAAAGCTTAGGGCATGGGTGGCAGAGGTGTCAAAGGCGCAGGCCACGAAGACGGGGGCAGAGCCCGCCGGCTCCGCCCCCTTTCTCAAACTCGATGCCGAACCGGTCGTCAGACGCGCGTCAACTGGTAGGTCTGGCACAGGATGCCCGAGCAGCCCTTGAGCGTCATGTAGTTCGTGCTCACGAGGGTGAGCGTGCCGTCATAGCTGCGGCCCTCGAATGTCACATTGCCCGACCACTTGTTGGCCGCGGCGCGCTCGGCGCCCTGCACGACGAACGTATTGAGCACGGCGAGATTCTCCTCGGTGCGCTGGTCGGCGCGCAGCCAGACGAGCTTGGCGCAAAGCTGGCCTTCGCTGCCGCAGGCCGAGATCTGGTAGCGTGCCTCGCCGGTCGTCACCTCCCACGAGCCAACGGGCGTGGCGGGAGCGGCGAAGGCCGGGGCGGCGGAAATTGCGGCGAGGCCGATCGCGGCCAGCCACTTGAGCGTGCGTGTCATGTTCAATCCTGGTGGCCGGTTCGACACCGGCGCGATTTGGGGTTTCGAGACGGGACGGCGCGAAGAGCGTCCGCGGCACATCCCTGGGGCGATGCCCCGTTCCCAGCGCAGATGGTGTTCAATCAAGGCGATGACGTGGCGCCAGCCCACCGATCTCGACATGGCGCCTCCGCGCGACAGGCAGGGCGGCGCTGCGGATGGGCGGCAAGCCGTTGACGCAGCTGACACCTTCAGCAGGTCCACACAATCGCGTGATTACGGGAGTCGGTCGTCCTCCGGTCCGTCTTCGATGGTGAGACGCTCCAGCCGCTCCGGCGCAAGGACGATCTGGATCTCGTCGATCTGCCCGCCGCGGAAGCCGAGCAGGACCACGCCCGACAACCGTCCGCCGACGGCAACCGCAATGGCGGGCCGGCCGTCGACGGTGACCAGCCGGCCGTGCCGCGCGCGATCGGCGAAGCCCGCCGCGCGCCCGGCGACCCGACCGGCACCAACGACGACCTCGTCGCCCTCGCCCCCCGGCCTGTCGACGCGAAGCGATACATCAGGCGCCAGCAGGGCCAGCACTGCGGGAATGTCCCCGTTCCGCGAGGCAGCGAGATAGGACCGGGCAATCTCGAACTGCCGGTTTGCGCCCGGCGACGGCCGCGCTTCGCGCGCCAGGATCTTTCGCCGGCCACGGCTGGCGAGCTGGCGAATGGCGGCCGGCGACTTGCCCAGCATGCCGGCGATCTCGTCGAAGGGCGTGGCGAAGACATCGTGGAGGACGACCGCCACGCGCTCCGCCGGCTCCAGCGTCTCGAGCACAACGAGCATCGCCTCGCCCACCGCCTGGGCTAAGTCCACCGCCTCGTCCGGGCCGGGCTCGCGCGGGGTCAGGGCCTGTTCCTCGGCGGCGGGCGTCAGCGCTTCTGTGCCGCGCGTCCTGCGCCGGCGCAACTGGTCGAGGCAGAGGCGGGTGAGCGTCGTCGTCAGCCAGGCGGGCAGGCTGTCGATCGCCGCGACATCGACCGCGGACAGCCGCAGCCAGGTGTCCTGCACGGCATCCTCGGCATCGGCGGCATTGCCGAGCATCCTAACGGCCAGCGCCCGCAGGCGCTTGCGTTCGTGCTCGAAGCTGTCGGCGGCGGGATTGCCTGGCATCGTCCGTCACACCTCACGCAGGTCATTCGTCAGGTCTTCGACGGCGCATCGTCGCCGATGAGACAGGAGTAGACGAATTGACACGCACAATACTTGTAACCGGTGGGACCGGCACCCTTGGGCAGCAGGTGCTGGCGCGCCTGCCGGCGACCGACGAAATCCGCGTCCTGACGCGGCAGGACCGCGAGGATGCCGGCAATGTCCGGTATTATCGCGGCGACCTGCTGAGCGGGGACGGCGTGGCGCCCGCCCTTGCGGGAGCCGACGTGGTGATCCACTGCGCCGGGGCCGCCAAGGGCGACGACAGCGTGGCGCGCCACCTGATCGCCGCGGCGCAGGCGGCCGGACGGCCCCACATCGTCTCCATCTCGGTCATCGGCGCCGACAGGGTGCCGCAGACGGGCTGGCTCGACCGGTCCTTCTTCGGCTATTTCGGGGCCAAGCGCGATGCCGAGAAGGCCATCGAGGAGTCCGGCCTGCCCTGGACGATCCTGCGGGCCTCGCAATTCCATCAGCTCATGCTGGTGGTGGCCGAGGCGCTCGCCCGCCTGCCGGTCATCCCGGCGCCGAGCCGCTTCCGGGTGCAGCCCGTCGATGCCGGCGACGTCGCCGAGCGTCTGGTGGCGCTGGCGCTCGGGCCGGCTCGCGGGCATGTCGCCAATATCGCCGGCCCTGCCGTGTACGACATCGCCGATTTGATCCGCACCTATTTGGTGGCGAGCGGCACGCACAGGCCGATGCTGCCGCTGTGGCTGCCGGGCGCCGCCGCGGGCGCGTTCCGCGCCGGGGCCAATATCGATCCGGCGCACGCAACGGGAAGGGTCACCTGGGACCAGGCACTCGCCGAAAGGTTCGGCGGATAGTGCGTCATGCCGCGGCGACACCTGCCCTCCGGTGCGTCGTGTCGCGCAGCAGGAACACGATGGCTCCGGCGCCGACCGCCAGGGCGAGCGAGCTGAGCCACACCCAATCGTACCGGATGGTCAGGTCGAACAGATACCCGCCCATGAACGCACCGGCGGCCGCGCCGATCGAATGGCCGGCAGAGATCAACCCCATCGACAGCCCCATCACGCGCAGGCCGAGATGGCTGGCGACCAGGCTGGCGGTGACCGGGACGGTGGCATAGTCCACCGCCCCGAACAGCACGGCGAACGTCACCAGCATCTCGTAGCTGCCCCCGACCTGCATGAGGAGGATGAAGGTCAGCCCACGGAGCAGATAGATCGAGCCGAGCAGCACCACCCGGTTCATGCGGTCGGTCAGCCAGCCGGCGCCGATCATGCCGAGCATGTTGACCGCCGACAGGACGCCGTAGGCGGCGGCGCTCGGGACGGGGTCGAAGCCGCAGAACGCGGCATAGGGGAGCAGGTGCGTCTCGATGACGCCGGCCGTCGTGTAGCCGCAGAGCAGGAAGCTCCAGAACAGCACGTGGAAGGCCGGCTTGCGGATGACGGACGCGATGTCGGCCCGCAGCGACGGGACCGGCGCACGCCCGACGGGCGTGGTCGGTTCGCGTCCGCCGAGCGTCCACCACAGCAGGGGGACCAGCGCGAGGCAGCCGATGCCGATCGCCAGGAAGCCCCAGCGCCAGCTGTAGGTCGTCAGGACGACGGCGACGAGGGGAATGATCACGAACTGGCCGGCGGTCGCGCCGGAGGTGGCAATGCCCGTCGCCAGCCCCCGGTTTTCGCCGAATTGCCGGGCGATGGCCGTGGAGACGACATGGGTCGCGACGATGGCGAAGCCGATGGCGGAGAGGCCGCTGAAGGCGATCAGAAACACGATCGCACTGCTCGTCGAGGCCACGACCAGGCAGCCGCAGCCGACGAGCGCGAGGCCGAGGGCCAGCGTCAGCCGGACGCCGTGGCGGTCGATGAAGCGGCCCGCAAAGGGCGCCGCCGCCGCCATGATCAGCAGCGCCGAGGCCGCTGCGCCGGAGATGAAGCTCCGCGACCAGCCGAGATCCTGCGTCCATATCGGCATGACGAGGCCGAGCGTGGCACGAGCCGAGAAGGTGAGGGCGAGCGCCAGGAAGCCGAAGCCGACCACCAGCCAGGGGCGATAGGACGGGCGCTGTCGAGGCATGCGTTTTCCTCTGATTGCACCCGAAAAATCCGCGAAAATATGGCTTTTGACAAACGACGGTTTTCACACCCATGTTTAGCTGTGCTAAACTTGGATCCATGACTGTCCGGTTGGCCCTGCTGCATACGTTCGTCGTCGTGGCGCGCTCGGGACGCATGCGCGATGCGGCCGCCGGCATGGCGCTGTCGCCGGGCGCCATCAGCCAGCGCATTCGCGAGCTCGAGGACGCTGTCGGCCATCGGCTGTTCAAGCGCGTGCAGGGGGGCGTGGCGCTCAACGAAGCGGGCGCGGCGCTGTTCGCTTCGCTCGACGCGCCGTTCCGGCAGATCGAGGCGGCGGGCCGCGCGCTCGAGAGGGCGTCGCCGCGGCGGGTCCGGATCAGCACCATCGGCTCGTTCGCCGCCAACTGGCTGGTGCCGCGCCTGCCCGGCTTCTCGCGGCTGCATCCCGACATCGATGTCGCGCTCGAAACCGACGGGCGCGTCGTCGACCTGAGGCACGAGCCGATCGATCTGGCGATACGGCACGGGCTCGGCGCCTATCCGGGGCTCGAGGCCGCCTGGCTCGCGGCGCCGGCGCTGATCGTCGTCGCCAGCCCGGCCCTGCTCCGGTCGCGGCCGGCGATCGCGGTTCCGGCCGATTGCCTCGCCTTCCCCCTGCTGCATGACATGCAGCGGGCGGACTGGCCCCTCTGGTTCGAGGCGCAGGGCGTCAAGCCGGCGCGCGAGCTGACGGGGCCGTCGTTTTCCGACGACCACCTCATG
>PJTQ01001013.1_pt1 | contig 10163 bp, 10 predicted proteins | sample 1512231 | NCBI WGS metagenome assembly PJTQ01 (sample SAMN08177688, study PRJNA422409) | Soil metagenome, whole genome shotgun sequencing project. | isolation source: Soil (3) enriched on wood chips | place: USA: Madison | collected 2015-01-15 | reverse complement strand
CGTCGTCCTCCCCGCCGCAGGCGAAGCCTGCGTGGCCCAGGCGCCAGGCGCCGCCGTCGACCACGCCTTCGATCCCGGCGCCCGGCACGGCACGGACGCCGCTGGCCTGCGGTGCATCTTCCACGTCGGCAAACACGTGCGCCAGAGGGTGGCCGCTGTCGCGCTCGAGCGCGGCGCCGATGCGCAGCGCGGTCGCGGCATCGAAGCCGTCGCGGGTGTCCACCGTGGCCCGGCGCGGGCGCCCGTCGCTCAGGGTGCCGGTCTTGTCGAACACCACGTCGGTCACCTCGACCAGCGTCTCCAGGGCATCGGGCCGCAGCGCCAGCACGCCGATCCGCGCCAGCGCGCCGTGGGCCACCGCCAGCGCGGCGGGGATCGACATCGACAGCGCGCACGGGCAGCTGATCACCAGCAGTGCCAGCGTCACCTCGAACGCGCGCGACGGGTCATGGATGCGCCAGCCCAGCCACACCAGCAGCGCGGCCAGCAGCAGCGCGACGACGAAGTAGCCGGCGATGCGGTCCGCCAGCCGCGCCAGCGGCGGACGGTGCGCCTGCGCGTGTTCGACCAGCCGCGCCAGCTGCGACAGCCGGGTATCGGCACCCACCCGGCGCACGTGCACGCGCGCCGGGTGTTCGCGGCAGACGGTGCCGGCGAACACCTCCGCGCCTGCCGGCTTGCGCACCGCGGTGGATTCGCCGGTCAGCAGGGCCTCCTCGAAGCAGGCCGCGTCGTCCAGCAGGCGGCCGTCGGCAGGAAGCACGTCGCCGGCGGCGACGCGCACGATATCGTCGACGCGCAGCGCGGCCACCGGCACCGCCTCGCGGCTGCCGTCGGCCAGTTCGCGCACCGCGATCACCGGGCGCGCCCGCGCCAGCGCATCGACCTGCGCGCTGGCGATGTTGCGCGCGCGCTGTTCGAGCATCCGCGCCGCGAGCAGGAAGAACACGAACATCACCGCCGCATCGAACCAGACGTGCGCGCCGCCGCGGAGGGTTTCCACCAGGCTCGCGCCGTAGGCCAGCAGGGTGGCGCTGGCGACCAGCGTGTCCATGCCCAGCCTGCGCCCGCGCAGCTCGCGCAGCATGCCGGCGATGAACGGCCAGCCGGCCCAGAACACCACCGGCGACGAGACCATCAGCGTCACCCAGCGGAAGAAGTCGCGGGTGGCCACCGGCATCTCGTTGTTGAAATCCAGGTACAGCGCCTCGGCGAACATCATCGCCTGCATCGCGCCCAGCCCGGCCAGGCCCAGGCGCAGCAGCCAGCGGTTGCGTTCGGCGCGGCGCGCCTGTTCGCGCGCTTCGCCGCCGCTGAGGTACGGCCGGTAGCCGAGCGCGGCGATGCGCTGCAGCAGCGCCGACAGCACCGTCCTGGCCGGATCCCAGGCGATGCGGATGCGCCCGGTGACGGCGTTGGCACTGATGTCGAGCACGCCCGGTTCGCGGCGCAGGGCGCGGTCGACCAGCCATGCGCACGCAGCGCAGCGCATGCCATCGGTGAGCACGGTGATCTCGCGCCCGCCGGCGACCGCATGCACATGCTCGTGCAGCAGGTCGTCGCGGTCCCAGGGCGAGAAATCCACCGGCTCCACGCCCACTTGGCCGGCCGGCGCGCTGCGCAGCTGGTAGTAGTCGCCCAGGTCGGCGTCGCGGATCCACTGCGCGGCGCCGGCGCAGCCCTCGCAGCAAAACGCGCGCGGCCGGGCGTCGATGGTCGCGGTGGCGGGGCTGTCGGGGAGGGGTTCGCCGCAGTGGAAGCAGGCGTGGTCGGGCTGCGCGTTCACTTCGCTTCCAGAGCGGGCCCCAGGTGGGTGGCGTGCTGGCCACGCGGCAGGCGGCCACGCAGGCGCCAGGTGCCGGCGGCGTCGCCAAGCTGCACGTTCCAGTCGTGCGCGGTGTCCGGCGCGTGCTCCACGTGCCAGCCAAGCTTGTCCGGCTGCAGCGCCAGGACCACGTCGGCATCCTCGTCCTGGGGATGCAGGAGCGTCAGCCGCAGCGCCTGGCTACGATCAAACCGGCCGCCGGCGGGAAACACGCGCAGCACGCCTTCGTCCGACTGCAGCACCGCGCCCAGCTTGCGTTGCGCGGCGCGCTCGTCGGGGCCCAGGTCGGTGGTCTGGATCTGGCCGGTGCGTTGCACCTGGTCGGCGACCGAGTCGATGCTGCCGCCACGCGAGGACAGCACCACCAGCCAGAGGCTGGCGACCACCGCCGCCAGCGGCAGGGCGATGACCAGCCAGACGATGGGTTCGCGCAGGGGGTGGCGCTGCTTGTCGTCCATCACATCGGTCCGAAGAAGGTGCTGTCGACGGTTTCGCTGGCCGCGCCGTCCTGGCTGCTGATCGTGAACGCCACGTCCTGGCGGCCCGTGACCGAGGTCGGCGCGGCGAGCACCACAGGCAGCGACAGCACTTCCTCGGCTTCCGCGTGGACCGGCTGCTGCATGCCGCGCAGGAAGATGCCGGGCGTCGCCGACGCGACCTCGATGGTGAACGCGCGCGCCTGCCCGGCCTTGTTGACCAGCTTGAGCGTGTAGCCGTTCTCGATCTGGCCGTCGGCACCGCTGCGGTACAGCGCGTTGCGGTCGCGCAGCACGTCCACGATCAGGTCGCTGCGCGTGGTCACGCCCCAGGTCCAGGCGGCGACCAGCGCCACCAGCAGCGCGGTGTAGACCAGGATGCGCGGGCGCAGCACGCGGGTGTTGCCGCCGTCGATGGCGTTCTGCGTGGTGTAGCGGATCAGGCCGCGCGGATAGCCCATCTTGTCCATGACGTCGTTGCAGGCGTCGATGCAGGCGCCGCAGGCGATGCACTCGTACTGCAGGCCGTTGCGGATGTCGATGCCGGTGGGGCAGACCTGCACGCAGATGGTGCAGTCGATGCAGTCGCCCAGTTCCTCGGGGGCGAACTTCGGCAACGGCTTGGCATCGGCGTGGACGTCGCCGAGCATGATCGTGCCAGCCGCCTGCAACCGATTGTCGGCCGCGCTGGGATGGCGCGTTGCGCGGAAGACGTAGTCGTAGGCGGTCGCGACGTCGAGCAGCTCGCGGGCGCGTTCGAACACGCTCTTGAGGGTGCGCTTGCGCGGGCCGCGCGGCTCGCCGCGCATCGGGTCGTAGGCGATGATCAGGGTGTCGCGGTCGAACATCGCGCCCTGGAAGCGCGCGTACGGGCACATGTACTTGCACACCTGCTCGCGCAGGAAGCCGGCATTGCCCCAGGTGGCCAGGGCGTAGAACAGCACCCAGAACACCTCCCAGCCGTTCCAGCCGAACGGCCACAGCCGCGTCCCCAGGCTGGTGATGGGGGTGAAGAAACCGACGAAGGTAAACCCCGTCCACAGCGCGAACACCAGCCACAGTGCGTGCTTGGCGCCCTTGCGCAGGATCTTCTCGCGCGTCCACGGGCCGGCGTCGAGCTTCATCCGTTTTGCGCGGTCGCCCTCGGTCCAGCGTTCCATCCACAGGAACACTTCGGTCCACACCGTCTGCGGGCAGGCGTAGCCGCACCAGACGCGGCCGAGCAGGGCGGTGGCGAAGAACAGCACCAGCGCCAGGATGATCAGCAGCATCGCCAGGAAGGTGAAGTCCTGCGGCCAGAACGTCAGCCCGAACACGTGGAACTTGCGCGCCGGCAGGTCGAACAGCACCGCCTGGCGACCGTCCCACGTCAGCCACGGGAACACGTAGTACATGCCCAGCAGCCAGAACACCGCCGCCACGCGCAGGCGGTTGAGCGTGCCTGCCACGTCGCGCGGATAGACCTTGCGCTCGCTGACGTAGTGCGACCCGCCCTCGTCGAGCAGGTCCAGTTCGATCTTCTTGCTCATTGCCTTCAGCTCACTCGTGCACGATCACTTGTGCGGGATCGGCCGGTTGAAGCGGCTGGCCGGGCGCAGCAGGATCCAGGTGAACAGGCTTGCGGAGGCGGTCGCGATCCAGAACATGAAAAAGCCGATGCTGTAGCCCAGGCCGCGGGTCATCGGCATCGACGGGAACGTCATGTCGCGCAGCATCAGCGGGTCGACGAAGGCGAAGAACACCATCGTCGCGACACCGGCGGAAAAGAAGCTCGGCCATAGGATTGCGCCGATCCGCTGCGCCATCGGACGCGGCGGGTGGTCGAACCTGGGCTCGGTGAAGTCGGTCACTGGCTGGCTGTCTCCTTCGCGGCGGGCGTGGCCGTGGCGTCGGTGCCATCGTGCGACAGCGACCAGACATAGGCGGCCACCAGCCGCGAGCGGGTTTCGCCCAGCATATCCCGCCACGCCGGCATCACGCCGTGGCGACCGTTGGCAATCGACTCGGTCAGCTGCGCGGTGCTGTCGCCGTACATCCAGTAGTCGTCGGTCAGGTCCGGCGCGCCGAGCGCCTGGTTGCCCTTGCCCTCGACGCCGTGGCAGGCGATGCAGACGCCTTCGTACAGGCGCTGGCCCTGCACGGCGAGGTAGTCCTTGCCGCGCGCCGGGTCCGACAGCGAGCGCACGTAGGCGACCACCGAGATCACCGCGCTTTCGCCGCCCATGCCGGTGAGTACCGCGCCCCACTCGGGCATCACGCCTTCGCGGCCGTCGAGCACCGTGGCGAGGATGTCGTCGGGCGTGCCGCCCCAGTGCCAGATGTCGTCGCGCAGGTTGGGGAAGCCGATCGCGCCCTGCGCCGAGGAGCCGTGGCAGGTGGCGCAGTTGTTGTTGAAGATCGCCTGGCCGAGCTTGATCGCCGCCGGGTCCTTCGCGATCTCGTCGATCGGCTGGCCCCTGTACGGCGCGAAGGTTTCCTCGAGCCGGGCGTCATCGGCCGCCTTGGCCAGCGCGTGCTCGTGCGCCGAGCTCCACTTGCCGTAGCCCTCGTAGCCGCCCAGGCCGCCATACCAGAAGATGTAGACCACCGAGAACACCAGCAGCAGGTAGAAGCCGTTGATCCACCAGCGCGGCATCGGCTTGTTGTACTCGGTGATGTCGCCGTCCCAGTAGTGGCTGGTGTCCTCCGGCTTCGGGTCGCCGGGGCGGCGCTTGGCCGTCCACCACAGCAGCCAGGCGCAGCCCAGGATGTTCAGCGCCACCAGCGCGATGATGTACCACGACCAGCCGGCGCTCACGGGCGGTCCTCCGGCGCGTCTTCATCGAGTGCGAGCCTGGCGGCGGCGTCGAAGTCGGCCTTGCGGCGCGGACTCCACGCCCAGGCCCATCCGAGCAGGAACAGCAGCAGCAGGATCGAGGTCACGATTCCGGACAACATGGCTCATTCCCCCCGCGGCGCGTGCTTGCCGAGCGCCTGCAGATAGGCGACGACGGCGTCCAGTTCGGTCTTGCCGGCGACATCCGACGCTGCGGCGGCGATCTCCTCATCGGAGTAGGGATCGCCCAGGCGCTGCAGCGCCAGCATGTGCGCGGCGACCTGCTTGCCGTCGAGCGTGTTCTTCGCCAGCCACGGGAAGCTCGGCATGTTCGACTCGGGCACCACCGCGCGCGGATCGATCAGATGCACGCGGTGCCACTCGTCCGAATAGCGTCCGCCCACGCGCGCCAGGTCCGGCCCGGTGCGCTTGGACCCCCACTGGAACGGGCGGTCGTAGACCGACTCGCCGGCCAGCGAGTAGTGGCCGTAGCGCTCGGTCTCGAAGCGCAGGGTGCGGATCATCTGCGAGTGGCAGTTGTAGCAGCCTTCGCGGACGTAGACGTCGCGCCCGGCCAGTTGCAGGGCGGGGTAGGGCTCCACCCCGGGCAGCGGCTTGATCGCCTCGGCCTGGTACATCAGCGGCACGATCTCCGCCAGGCCGCCCAGCGACAGCGCCACCGTGATCAGCACCGCCATCAGGCCGATGTTCTTTTCTACCTTCGCGTGTCCGTGGTTGCTCATCGAGTCAGCCTCCGGCCCGCACGTCGGCCGCATGGGGAGGCAATACCGGGTTGGCTGCCGGCGCCTTGGCCAGCTGCACGGTCTTGTACATGTTCCACGCCATCAGGCACATGCCCGACAGCACCAGGATGCCGCCGAACAGGCGTCCCAGGTAATAGGGATAGGTGGCGTTGAGGGCCTCGACGAAGCTGTAGGTCAGGGTGCCGTCGGCATTGGTGGCGCGCCACATCAGGCCCTGGGTGACGCCGGCGATCCACATCGAGGCGATGTAGAACACCACGCCCAGCGTGTGCAGCCAGAAATGCACGTCGATCCACTTGACCGAATACATCTCCTTGAGCCCCTGCAGCCGCGGCAGCAACGAATAGACCGAGCCGATCGAGATCATCGCCACCCAGCCCAGGGTGCCGGCGTGGACGTGGCCGATGGTCCAGTCGGTGTAGTGGCTGAGCGAGTTGACCGTCTTGATCGAGAGCATCGGCCCCTCGAAGGTGGCGATCATGTAGAAGCTGATCGCCACGATCAGGAACTTCAGGATCGGGTCGGTGCGCAGTTTGTACCAGACGCCCGAGAGCGTGAGGATGCCGTTCATCGCGCCGCCCCAGCTGGGCGCCAGCAGGATCAGCGAGAACACCATGCCCACCGACTGCGCCCAGTCGGGCAGGGCGGTGTAGTGCAGGTGGTGTGGGCCGGCCCACATGTAGACCGAGATCAGCGCCCAGAAGTGCACGATCGACAACCGGTACGAGTAGATCGGCCGGCCTGCCTGCTTGGGCACGAAGTAGTACATCATCGCCAGGTAGCCGGTGGTCAGCAGGAACGCCACCGCGTTGTGCCCGTACCACCACTGCGCCATCGCGTCGACCGCGCCGCTGTAGATCGGATACGACTTCGACAGGCTGGCCGGCAGCGCCAGGTTGTTGACGATGTGCAGCATGCCCACGGCGATGATGTAGGCGCCGAAGAACCAGTTGGCCACGTAGATGTGCTTCACGCGCCGTTTGGCGATGGTGCCGAAGAACAGCACGCCGTAGGCCACCCAGACGGCCGCGATGAGGATGTCCAGCGGCCATTCTAGTTCGGCGTATTCCTTGCCCTGGGTCAGGCCCATCGGCAGGGTGATCAGCGCGCCCAGCATCGCGGCCTGCCAGCCCCAGAATACGAAGCCGGCCAGGCGGTCGGAAATCAGCCGCACGTGGCAAGTGCGCTGGACCACGTACAGCGAGGTGGCGAACAGCACCGAGCCGCCGAAGGCGAAGATCACGCCGTTGGTGTGCAACGGCCGCAGGCGGCCATAGCTCAGCCACGCGATGCCTTCGCCGATCTGCGGCCAGTACAGCTGGGCCGAGATCAGCACCCCCACCGCCATGCCGGCAATGCCCCAGAAGATCGTCGCGGCGACGAACTGGCGCACCACCTTGTCGTTGTAGCTTCCGGCAGGTTCGGATTCGGCACGCACAACCGCGGCCGACGCGCCGCCCGGCGCGGGCTGTATCGCTTCAGTACTCATGGAAAGACCTTCGTTTCGCGCCCGGATATTGTCCCGAACGCAGGCTGGCGCCGACTTGATCCAGATCAATCGCCTGCCGGGCGCGCTGGGGCAAGTCGCGTGCGGGGCACGTCAATTCAGCCACCGACCCCGTGTGGCTCGATGATGCCGCCGGCGATCCCCGCCACGACCAGCAGGATCAGCAGCACCGAGAATCCGATGCGCCGGGTCAGCGAGTCGACGGTGCGTCGGGTGGCGCCCTTGTCCACCAGCATGTAGTACAGGCCGGCGCCGAGGTGGTACACGATCACGCCGAGGAAACCGACGATCAGCAGGGTTTTCATGGTCCGCGTGCTCCGGAAGGCCAGGGGGTCGCCGGCGTCGATTCCCGCAGGAGTGCACGCCGCACCGGCAATGCGACAGCCAGTACGAGCAGGAACATGCCGTAGCCGACCGACGTGGCCAGCACCTGTTTCCAGATCGCGTTGGCCCCCGGATCCGCATGCCCCATGCCCCAATGGGTGCCGGCGGCCGCCGCCGCGCACGCCAGGAGTACGGCAACCAGGTCGATCGCCGTCCTGCGCCATCCGCGCGGCCGGCGCGGGAACAGCCAGAACAGCACGATGAGGATCGAGAACCAGGGGATGAACAGGATCAGGGCCAGGTTGAGTGCGACCTGCGGCGGCATGGCGGCGATCAGGGGCAGGGAGGACACCGCGACATGCTAGGCGGACCAGCTCAGTTTCAATAGAATCAGTTTTCAGGAAAAAAACCGGATCAGATTGCGCCTGCTCGGCCAGGGGACATGAAACGCTACGAAGCCTTGGCCGACGAGGTCGCCCGCTCGATCCATGCCGGCCTGTTCAAGCCCGGCGAACGCCTGCCATCGGTCCGCAACACCAGTGCCGCGCGCAAGCTCAGCCCATCGACCGTGTTCCAGGCCTATTACCTGCTCGAGGCGCGCGGGCTGGTCGAGTCGCGCCCGCGCTCGGGCTACTACGTCGCGCAGGCCGCCGCGCGCCTGCCGCCGGAGCCGGAAGTCCCCTCCCGGCCGGACGGCGAGTCGCGCGAGGTGGACATCAGCGCGCTGGTGTTCGAAGTCCTCGAATCGGCGATGGCGCACGACGTGGTGCCGCTGGGGTCGGCCTTCGCCAGCCCCACGCTGTTTCCGCTCGAACGGGTCGGGCGCGCAGTGGCGTCGGCGGCGGTGCACCTGGACCCCTGGAGCACGGTCGACGACCTGACCCCGGGGAGCACCGCGCTGCGACGCCAGATCGCGCTGCGCTACCTGATCGACGGCATGGACGTGCCGGTCGACGAAATCGTCATCACCAACGGCGCGCTGGAGGCATTGAACCTGTGCCTGTCCGCGGTGACCCGGCCGGGCGACGCGGTGCTGGTGGAGTCGCCGTGCTTCTACGCCACGCTGCAGTCGCTGGAGCGCAACGGCCTGCGTGCGATCGAGGTACCGACGCACCCGCGCACCGGCGTGGACCTGGGTGCACTGGAGGCCGCGATCTCACGCCACGCGCCACGCGCCTGCTGGCTGATGCCGACGTTCCAGAACCCGCTGGGCAGCACCATGCCCGATGCCGGCAAGCAGGCCCTGGTGTCGATGCTGGCGCGCCACGACATTCCGCTGATCGAGGATGACGTCTATGCCGAACTCCATCATGGCGCCGCCCGCGTGCTGCCGGCCAAGGCCTTCGACCGCGACGGCCGGGTGATGCACTGTTCGTCGTTCTCCAAGTCGCTCGCGCCCGGCTACCGCATCGGCTGGGTCGCGGCCGGGCGGCATGCGCAGGCGGTGGCGCGGCGCAAGCTCACCACGACCCTCAACACCAACGTGCCGGCCCAGATCGGCCTGGCCCGCTACCTCGAACGCGGCGGCTTCGACCGCCACCTGCGCCGCCTGCGCCGGACGCTGGCCGAGCAGCAGTCCCGGTACATCGCCGCCGTCGCCGGCGCGTTCCCGGACGGGACGCGGGTGACCCGGCCGGCCGGCGGCTACTTCCTGTGGATCGAGCTTCCGCCGGGCTGCGACGCGCTGCAGCTGCAGCGCCAGGCGTCCCGGCTCGGCATCAGCATCGCACCCGGGCCGATGTTCTCGGCCAGCCGCGGCTTCGGCCACTGCCTGCGGCTGAACTGCGGGCATCCGCTCGAACCGCGCATCGACGCCGCGCTGGCAACGCTGGGGCGCATCGCGGAACGGCAGCTGTCGTGAGCCGGTCCCGATCGCGATGACCCCGAATTAACCCCGCGACCGCTAGCATGGCGGGCGCACTGCACCCAGGACCGGACCCCGCTTGACTTCCCTTTCCGACGCATTCGTTTTCTTCGGCGCCACTGGCGACCTTGCCTACAAGAAGATCTTTCCTGCGCTGCAGGCGCTGGTCGCCCGCGGCCGCCTGGACATGCCGGTGATCGGCGTGGCACGCGCCGGGTGGTCGGTGGAGCAGTTGCGCGAGCGCGCCCACGACAGCCTCTCGCACAACGGCGGCGTCAACGAAGCCGCGTTCGAGAAGCTTGCCGCGCAGATGCGCTACATCGACGGCGACTACACCGATCCCGCCACCTTCGAACGCCTGCGCGCGGAACTGGGCGACGCGCAGCGGCCGCTGCACTACCTGGCCATTCCGCCGAGCCTGTTCGGGACCGTGGTCCGGGAGCTGGACAGCAGCGGCTGCGCCCGGGGCGCGCGGGTCGTGGTCGAGAAGCCCTTCGGCCGCGACCTGGCGTCGGCCCAGGCGCTCAACGCCACCCTGCACGAGGTGTTCACCGAGTCCTCGATCTTCCGCATCGACCACTACCTCGG
>PJTQ01001012.1_pt1 | contig 10182 bp, 7 predicted proteins | sample 1512231 | NCBI WGS metagenome assembly PJTQ01 (sample SAMN08177688, study PRJNA422409) | Soil metagenome, whole genome shotgun sequencing project. | isolation source: Soil (3) enriched on wood chips | place: USA: Madison | collected 2015-01-15 | reverse complement strand
GACCTTCTTCGTCGACGTCACCGGCATCACCGGCGCGCTGCCGGCCTCGCTGCAGGCCACCGGCACCATCCTCAGCGACGACTTCAACCTGGTCCCGGTGCATGCCATCCAGGGCGCGGGCGCCAGCTCGCCGCTGCTCGGCCAGACCGTCATCACCAGCGCCATCGTCACCGCGGTGCGCAACAACGGCTTCTTCATCCAGATGCCCGACGCCGAAGCCGACGCCAATCCGCTGACCTCCGAGGGCGTGTTCGTGTTCACCAGCGCCGCGCCGCCGGCCGCGGTCGCGGTCGGCAACCGCGTGCAGGTGCGCGGCGAGGTGCAGGAGTACGTGCCCACGCAGGATCCCGCGCAGCCGCCGCTGACCGAACTGGGCGGCCCGCTGGTCATCACCCTGGTGTCCACCGGCCATGCATTGCCGGCACCGGTCGAACTCACCACTACCTTCCCCGATCCCGACGGCGGCTACGACCAGCTCGAACGACTCGAGGGCATGCGCGTCACCGCGGCCAGCCTGACCGTCAACGCGCCGACCCTGGGCAGCGTCAGCGAAACCAATGCCACCGCCACCAGCAACGGCGTCTTCCACGCCGTGGTCACCGGCGTGCCGCGCGCGTACCGCGAACCGGGCGTGCAGGAGCCCGACCCCCTGCCCGCCGGCAGCCCGGCCGGCGTGCCGCGCTGGAACACCAATCCGGAAGTCATCGCGGTGAGCAGCCGCGCACTGGGCGGCGACACCGCCGACGTCATGTCCGGCTGCCTGGTCACCGGCGCGACCGGTCCGCTGGACTACACCTTCCGTCGCTACACCCTCTACCCGGAGACCTCGCTGCAGGTCGACTGCAGCGGCGTGGACCTGCCCCGGCCCGCGCTGGCGCCTGGCGCGGACGACGCCAGCATCGCCAGCTTCAACATGGAGCGCTTCTTCGACGACACCAACGACCCGTCCATCGGGGAGCCCGTGCTCACGCCGCTGGCCTACCAGACGCGCCTCAACAAGGCTTCGCTGGCGATCCGCGACTACCTGCACGCACCCGACATCCTCGGCGTGCAGGAGGTCGAAAACCTCACCGTGCTGCAGGCCATCGCCCAGCGCGTCAACGAGGACGCGGTCGCCAACGGCCAGCCGGACCCGCAGTACGTCGCCTACCTGGAGGAAGGCAACGACGTCGGCGGCATCGACGTCGGCTTCCTGGTCCGCACCGACGAGGTCGGCGCCGGCCTCCCGCGGGTGCAGGTGCTCGCGGTGACCCAGGAAGGCAAGGCCACGGTCTGGACCGAGCCGGGCGGCGGCACCAGCCTGCTCAACGACCGCCCGCCGCTGCTGCTGCAGGCGCAGGTCAACTTCGCCGATGGCCGCAACCTGCCGCTGACCACGATCGTGGTCCACCAGCGCTCGCTCAACAGCGCCGAGCAGGACAGCCCCAGCGGCGAACGCGTGCGCGCCAAGCGCCAGAAGCAGGCCGAGTTCCTGGCAAATCTGATCCAGGGGCGGCAGGTCGCCGATCCGTCCGAGCGGCTGGTGGTGCTGGGCGACTTCAATGCCTTCGAGTTCAACGACGGCTACGGCGATTCGATGGGCACGGTCACCGGCCTGCCCAGCACGGACGACGCCACCGTGGTGCCCGGCGACGGTGCCGACCTGGTCGATCCGGACCTGTACGACCTGACGTTCCTCGACACCCCGGACGTGAGCTACTCGTACGCCTACGACGGCAACATCCAGTCGCTCGACCACATCCTCGCCAACGCGGCGCTGATGAACGCGGCCGACGTGGACACGCTTTCGGTCAGCCACGCGCGCATCAACGCCGACTTCCCGGCCGTGGCGCGCAACGCCGCCGACTCGGCCACGCGCCTGTCCGACCACGACCCGACCCTGCTGCTGCTGCGGCTCAAGGCGTCGCAGTCGGCCGACCTGCACGTGGCCGCCAGCGTGTCGCCGGGCAGCGTGCTGCCGGGCGAGACCGCAACCTTCGGCGTCGATGTCGGCAACGCCGGCCCGGACGCGGCGGCGTTCGCGGCGGTCGCGTTCGTGTTCGACCAGGCGGTCGCGCCCACGGTCACCCCGCCCGCCGGATGGAGCTGCGGTCCGGCCGACACCACGACCACCACCACGGTGACCTGCACCATCGGCTCGCTGGCCGCGGGCGCGACGCAGGCCTTCTCGCTGGCCGTGACCGCCACCACCGCGCAGGCCGGCAGCACACTGGGCCTGGCGACCGCGGTGCAGTCGCAGACGCCGGACCCGGTGGCCGGCAACGACGCCGCGCAGGCCGCGCTGGAGATCCTCCTGCCGGCGCAGGCCGACCTGTCGCTGTCGATCGACGGCCCCGCCACCCTGGCGCGGATGGACTTCGACGCGCAGTACGCGTTCACCCTGGCCAACCACGGCGGCGTCGCCGCGGCGCAGCCGACGCTGGTGATCGACGGCAACACCATGACCGCGACCGCGTCGGTGTCGCCGCCGGCCGGCTGGCACTGCAGCAAGGCCAGCCACGGCGGCCCGCGCTCGGCCACGTTCACCTGCACCACCGCCTCGCTCGCGGCCGGCGCCAGCGTCGACTTCGCGGTCCGGGTCAACGCCCGTCCGACCCCGGCCGGCGGCGTGATCACGGTGCAGGGCGCGGCCTCCTCGTCGACGCCGGACGCCAATCCGGCGGACAACCAGGCTTCGTTCGGAACCAGCGTGCAATAACCCGCGCGCTGGCGAGGTAGGGAAAAAGCGCGGCCCGGCCGCGCTTTTTCTTTCCTGCCCCTCGTGGGAGCGGCTTCAGCCGCGAGCTTTTGCTGTAGCCCCTCCCCTGCGAAGGCAGGGGGTGAGGAGGCACGCTTGGGAGCCATCGGCGCGCGCGCCGACGAACGCCCGCCAGCGGTGTTGGCGGGCCGGACGGGTTGGGAAGGGGTGCTTTTGGGATCAGCGCAAACCGTGGCCTCCCCCTGCCGTCGCAGGGGGAGGAGTTAAACCCAAAAGCTCGCGGCTGAAGCCGCTCCCACGGAAAAACCGGGGAATCGCCCTCCCTACGCCCCGCCGGCCGCCCTCTTCCGCACCGCGCAACGGACGTTTTCGCCGCAGCGGGTATCATCCTCCGACTGTCGCGGGGCCAGGCGCCCTGCGGCGCCGAGCCAGTACCGGGACCACCGGTACGGCTCGCCCGTCCGGATTTCCAACGCGCGCCCACGGGCGCGCGCGGCCCGGGCCCGCCCCCCATGACCAGGATCCCGATGCGATGACCATCGCCGCAAAATTCGAAATCGAATACCTGCAATACCTCGACCCGGACGGCAAGCTGTCCGGCAAGCTGCCGCCGGCGGTGAAGGACGCCAAGGCGCTGCTGCCGCTGTTCAAGCAGATGCTGTACGTGCGCACCTTCGACACCAAGGCCATCGCGCTGCAGCGCACCGGCAAGCTCGGCACCTACGCCTCGTGCCTGGGCCACGAGGCCACGCACATCGGCATCGGTGCGTCGATGCGCGAGGAAGACGTGTTCGCGCCCAGCTACCGCGAGTACGGCGCGCAGTTCATGCGCGGGGTCAAGCCGCGCGAGGTGCTGATGTACTGGGGCGGCGACGAGCGCGGCAACGATTTCTCCGGCCCCAAGCACGATTACTCGTGGTGCGTGCCGATCGCCACCCAGTGCCTGCACGCCGCCGGCGCGGCGCTGGCATTCAAGCTGCGCGGCGAGAAGCGCGTGGCGGTGACCACTTGCGGTGACGGCGGATCGTCGAAAACCGATACCTACGCCGCGATCAACTCGGCCGGCGCCTACGCGCTGCCGTTCGTGCAATGCATCATCAACAACGGCTGGGCGATCTCGGTGCCGCGCAACGCGCAGACCGGCGCCAAGACGCTGGCCCAGAAGGGCATCGCCGGCGGCCTGCACTGCCTGCAGGTGGACGGCAACGACCTGATCGCCGTGCTCGAAGGCATGCGCCGCGCCATGGAGCGCGCGCGCAGCGGCGAAGGCGGCAGCGTGATCGAGTTCATGACCTATCGCCTGCACGACCACACCACCGCCGACGACGCGCGCCGCTACCGCGGCGAGGACGAGGTCAAGGACGCCTGGACGCGCGAACCGATGCTGCGCCTGCGCAAGTACCTCACCGCGCAGAAGCTGTGGGACGAGGACCAGGAAAAGGCCTGGGCGGAGGAATGCGCCAAGGCCATCGACGTGGAGCTCAACGCCTACCTCGAGACGCCGGTACAACCGGTGGAGGCGATGTTCGACTACCTGTACGGCGATCCGCCGCCCGACCTGCTCGAACAGCGCGCCACGGCGATGGCGCTGGACAAGGCGGCACGGGAGAAGCACGCATGAGCGCGGCGAAGAAGCAGGCCGCAGCCGCGGCGAACAACGAACCCAAGGCGATCACCCTGATCGAGGCGATCACCCAGGCGCTGGCGTACGAGATGCGCGCCGACGAGTCGGTGGTGGTGCTCGGCGAGGACGTGGGCGTCAACGGCGGCGTGTTCCGCGCCACCGCCGGGCTGCAGGCGCAGTTCGGTCCGGAGCGCGTGCTCGACACCCCGCTCGACGAAACCACCATCGCCGGCCTCACCGTCGGCATGGCCACCCAGGGCATGAAGCCGGTGGCCGAGGCGCAGTTCGACGGCTTCGTCTACCCGATGGTCGACCACATCATCTGCCACGCCGCGCGCTTCCGCTATCGCACCCGTGGCCGCCTGCACTGCCCGATGGTGCTGCGCGTGCCGTGGGGCGGCGGCATCCGCGCGCCGGAGCACCACTCCGAGGCCAACGAATCGATCTTCACCAACGTCCCCGGCCTGCGCGTGGTGCTGCCGTCGTCGCCGCAGCGCGCCTACGGCCTGCTGCTGGCCGCGATCCGCGACCCGGACCCGGTGATCTTCATGGAGCCCAAGCGCATCTACCGCCAGTACAAGGAACTGGTGGCCGACGACGGCGAGGCGCTGCCGCTGGACGTGTGCTACGTGCTGCGCGACGGCACCGACCTGACCCTGGTGACCTGGGGCTCGCAGGTCAAGGAAACGCTGGAAGCCGCCGAACAGCTGGCCGGCGAAGGCATCAGCGCCGAGGTCATCGACGTGGCCACGCTGCGCCCGCTGGACTTCGCCACGATTGCCGAATCGGTGTCCAAGACCGGCCGCTGCGTGATCGTGCACGAGGCGCCCAAGACCGCCGGTTTCGGTGCCGAGATCGCCGCGCGCCTGGCCGAGGAATCGATGTACGACCTGCTGGCCCCGGTCGAGCGCGTCACCGGCTACGACACCCACATCCCGCTGTTCCGGCTGGAGATGAAGTACCTGCCGAACGTGGACAAGATCGTGGCCGCCGCCAAGCGCGCCCTGGCTGCCGGTTGATCGCACGTCGTTCCCGCGAAAGCGGGAACCCGGTGCCTTCGACGGCCGCGCAAGCCATACCAAAACCCTAAGTCGCTGGGTTCCCGCTGTCGCGGGAATGACGGCAAGAAGAAGCGGACGAAACCACCATGACCACCAAACAATTCCTGCTCCCCGACCTCGGCGAAGGCCTGCCCGACGCGACCATCGTCGAGTGGTACGTCAAGGAAGGCGACACCATCCGCCTCGACGACAACCTGGTCTCGATGGAAACCGCCAAGGCCGTGGTCGACGTGCCCTCCCCGGTCTCGGGCAAGGTGCTCAAGCTCGCCGGCGGCGCCGGCGACGTGATCGTCACCGGCACGATGCTGGCCGAGTTCGAACTCGACCCCGACGCGCCGCAGCGCGCGGAAGGCCAAGACACCGGCCACCACCACGGCCCGTCGAAGGGCGCGGGCAGCCCGGCGCCGGACGACGGCGACAAGGTGGTCGCTTCCGACGAAGGCGGCGAGATCACCGAAACCGATGCGCCGCCCACCGCGGCCGAGCGCGAGGACAGCGGCACCGTGGTCGGCGCGATGCAGAGTTCGGACGCGGTGCGCAGCGAGCAGGCGGTCGCGGTCGGCGGCGTCAAGGCGATGCCGGCGGTGCGCGCGATGGCGCGCAAGCTCAAGGTCGACCTGTCGCGGGTCAAAGCCACCGGCGCAGACGGCGTGATCACCATGGCCGACGTCAAGCAGGCCGCCGCCAACGGTTCGGCAAAGGCCGGTTCCGCCGGTGCGGCCCCCGCGGCAGCGGCCACGGCCACGGTCGCGACACCCGCCGCCGCCCCGGCACCTTCGCGCGATGCCGCACAGCGCACCCAGCTTTCCGCCTCCGGAAAGCCCATGCGCACCCAGCCGCCATCGGTCTCCGCCAGCGGCCAGCCTGAACAGCTCAAGGGCGTGCGCCGCAACATGGCCCGGGTCATGGCCGACGCGCACGCCAAGGTGGTGGCGACCACGCTCAGCGACGACGCCGACATCCACGCCTGGACGCCGGGCAACGACGTCACCGTGCGCCTGATCCGCGCGATCTGCGCCGCCGCCAAGGCCGTGCCCGCGCTCAACGCCTGGTTCGACGGCGACAAGCTGGTGCGCACCCTGCACCCTCACGTCGACATCGGCATCGCGGTGGATACCGACGACGGCCTGTTCGTGCCGGCGCTGCGCAACGCCGACGTGCTCGACGCGGGTGGCGTGCGCGAGGGCGTCAACCGCCTGCGTGCGCAGGTGATGGACCGCAGCATCCCGGCCTCGGAGCTGTCGGGCTACACGATCTCGCTGTCGAACTTCGGCATGTTCGCCGGCCGCTACGCGACCCCGATCGTGGTACCGCCGACCGTGGCGATCGTCGCCGCCGGCCGCGGCCGCCACCAGATCACCCCGGTGGTCGGCGGCTTCGAGGCGCACAAGGTGATCCCGCTGTCGCTGACCTTCGACCACCGCGCCTGCACGGGCGGCGAGGCTGCGCGCTTCCTCAAGGCGTTGCTGGACGATCTGGCGCTGCCGGGCTGAGCGCTCCCGTGCTCCCTTCCAGGAGCGGTCGATTGACACTCTTCGGTTCCGCGCCGCCGGACGGCGCGATCGAGCCCCGCCCGATCGCGGCGCTGCACACGATCCACGGGCGGGCCATCGTCGCCGGCGTTGCCGGCCCGGGCACCACGACCGGCGACCGGCCGCACGCACGTGGCTGAGGCGTCGCCGTCGCCCGAGCTCGCCGGCCGCCGCGCGCTGGTCGCCGGCGGCAGTCGCGGCATCGGCCTTGCGATCGCGGAAGCCCTGGCCGGCGCCGGTGCGGCGGTATCGCTGTGCGCGCGCGGCGTACGGGACCTGGAGGCCGCGGCGGCACGCCTGCGTGCTTCGGGGGCGACCGTGCACACGCAGGCCTGCGACCTTGCCGACGCCGCGGCCATCGAGGCCTGGGTCGCCGCCGCCGCGGACGCATTGGGCGGCGTCGACATCGTGGTCAACAACGCCTCGGCGCTGGCGCACGATCCAGGAGACGCGGCCTGGCAGGCCGGCTTCGACGTCGACCTGATGGCGGCGGTGCGCTGCAACCGCGCCGCGCTGGCGCACCTGCTGCGCTCGGACGCACCGGCCATCCTCAACATCTCCTCGATCAACGCGCTGCGGCCGACGCCACGGGCGGCGGCGTACTCCACCGCCAAGGCGGCGCTGAACTACTACACGGTCACGCTGGCCGCAGAACTGGCCCGCTCGCGCGTGCGGGTCAATGCGATCGCGCCCGGTTCGATCGAGTTCCCGGGCGGATTGTGGGCGCGGCGACGCGACGAGGACCCCGCACTGCATGCGCGCATCCGCGATGCGATCCCGTTCGGCGGCTTCGGCGACGTGGCCAACGTCGCGCACGCGGCGCTGTTCCTGTGCTCGCCGCGCGCGCGCTGGGTGACCGGCCAGGTGCTGGCGGTCGACGGGGGCCAGTCGCTGGGTGTGTAATCGGCCTCCGCCCGCAACCGGAGCCCGCCATGCCCCACCACAGCCGCCTGTCCAGCCTCGTCCTCGACTGCGACGTCGACGACCTCGCCCCGCACGTCGAGTTCTGGCGCCAGGCGCTGGGCAAGCAGGTTGGAACGGTCGACGAGGACGGCGACGGAAAGTACGCGCGCCTGGACACCGACGACGACGAGCCGATCCTGCTGCTGCAGAAGGTCGCGCACCCCTCGCGCATCCACCTGGACATCGAGACCGACGACGTGGAGGCCGAAGCCGACCGCCTGGTGGCACTGGGCGCGAGGAAGATCGAGAAGGTCCGCACCTGGTGGGTGATGGAAGCGCCCAGCGGCCACCGCTTCTGCGTGATCCGCCAACAGCGCAAGCCGTTCGGCCCGCACCTCAACACTTGGAACTGAACCCCCGGCGGGTCAGCGCTTCGCGCGATCCAGCCAGACCTCCAGGCCCTGCGCGTTGAGCTCGATGTCGACGGCCAGCAGTTCCGGCACGCACGCCTGCGCATCATCCACGCCGTGCCGGCGCGCGCGCTCCACGTACAGCGCGACCAGCGCCCCGGCCAGCCGCGCGTGGCGCGCCGGATCGCCGTCGCATTCGCGCGCCAGCGCCACCATCGCGTCGACCTGTTCAAGCAGGTCCGCGCCCAGCCGCTGCACGTCGTCCACGCGGCCGTAGTGGGTCAGGTAGACCGCGACCGGGTCTTCGGCCAGCAGGCGCCGCACCGAAGCGCGCATCTGGTCCGGGTCGAACTGCACCGGCGAGGTCGTCGGCACCACGAACGCGCCGCGCGCGGTGTCGAACTCCCGGTACGACAGCCCGAAGATGTCGCCGCTGAACCAGCTTCGGCTCGCCGCATCCCACACCGCGATGTGGTGGCGCGCATGGCCGGGCGTGTCGGCACACAGCAGCGGCCGGCCGGCGAGGTCGACGACGTGGCCGTCGCCGGCTTCCACCACGCGCTCGCGCGGCACCGGCAGCAGCGTGCCGTAGCTGCGCGCAAATTCCTCCTCGCCGTAGACCGCGGTGGCACCGGCCACCAGCCGCGACGGATCGATCATGTGCGGCGCGCCGCGCGGATGCACCACCAGCCGCGCATTCGGCAGTTCGCGCATCAGGGTGCCGGCGCCGCCGGCGTGGTCGAGGTGGACGTGGGTCAGGACCAGCCAGTCGACCGCCTCGCGCGCAAGGCCCTGCGCGTCGAGCGCGGCCAGCATCCGCGGCACGCTGTCGTTGCTGCCGCAATCGATGAACGCGGCGCGCCCGTCCTGCACGACCAGGTAGGCCGCGCAGAATCGCGGCCGGTCGCCGAAGCCGGTGTCGATGGTGGTAATGCCGGCTGCGCCCATCATGTCACTCCAGGTCCGGGGCGCCGACCCCATATCCGCCAGCGCACGACGACGGCGATCGCCAGCACGCCGAGGAAGACGCCGTAACCGACCGACGTGGCCAGCACCTGCCGCCACAGGTGCCCGTGCGCCGGATCGGCATAGCCGTGCGCCCAGTGCAGCGCGGCAACGAACGCCACCGTCGCCAACGCCAGGCTGCCCAGGTCGAACAGGCGTCGCAACACATGCCGCGGCTGGCGCGGGAACAGCCAGAACAGCGCCCCGAGGATCAGGAACCAAGGCAGGAACAGCAGCAGCCCGAGGTTGAGTTCGAGCTGCGAACTCACGCCGCCTCGCCTGCAAAGCGGGCCAGCGCCGCGACGACATCCTCGATGGCGACGCCTTCGCCCAGCGCGCCGACCGCCTGGTCGTCCAGCCAGACCGCGCCGGACTCCGCGCGCAGGCCCGCGCCACCGGCCTGCTTGAGCCGCGCCACCAGCTGCCCGGCCTCGCGCGCCGAGGCGTGCCCGGCGCCCTGCAGCAGCAGCGCGCCGGCGGCGTCGACCAGCTTGAAGTGGAAGCGGCCATCGGCCTCGCGATACTGCTTGAACTGCGGCGTCGCGGCCTTCGCCGCCCCGGCCTTGCGCCGGCTGCCCGCGTCCTGCGACAAGTCGCGCAGGCCCACCGCCGCGCGCAGCTCGCGCAGCAGCGGCCGTGCATGGGTTTCACGCAGGCGCTGCGCACCGTCGCGCAGCAGGCGCTCGATCTTCTGCGGCTCGGCCATCAGCGCCTCGTACCGCTCGCGCAGCGGCGCAATCTCCGAGTCGATGCGCTCGAACGGGCGCTGCTTGGCGTCGCCCCAGGCGATGCCCCGCTCGAACTCGCGCCGCATCGCCGCGGTTTCCTCGTCGCTGGCGAACGCCTGGTAGAGCTGGAACACGTTGGACGTCTCCGCATCCTTGGATTCGCCCGGCGCGCGCGAGTCGGTGACGATGGACGCGATCAGCTTGCGCAGGTTCGCCCGCGG
>PJTQ01001006.1_pt1 | contig 10222 bp, 11 predicted proteins | sample 1512231 | NCBI WGS metagenome assembly PJTQ01 (sample SAMN08177688, study PRJNA422409) | Soil metagenome, whole genome shotgun sequencing project. | isolation source: Soil (3) enriched on wood chips | place: USA: Madison | collected 2015-01-15 | reverse complement strand
GATTCATTTCGATAAATACGTGCTGTCCTGCACGCTCACCCTCTGTGTCTACTAGGAACTCAACGGTTCCGGCATTCACGTAGCCGATGGATTTAGCAAATGCGACAGCGTCACGGTGTAACGCATCCCTTAGTTCTTCAGAAATTCCGGGTGCAGGGGCAATCTCAACGACTTTCTGGTGACGACGTTGCACAGAGCAGTCTCGCTCAAAAAGGTGAACGGTCCCACCGTCTTTGTCAGCGAGAATCTGCACTTCAATGTGGCGCGGACGTAGAACTGCTTGTTCTATGAACATAGTTGGGTCACCGAAGGCAGTTTCTGCTTCGCGCATCGCAGCTTCTAGTGAACCGCGTAATTCTTCTGGCTTGTTGATGCGCCGCATTCCGCGACCGCCACCACCGGCCACTGCTTTGGCGAATACCGGGTAACCAATTTCGGCTGCTGCACCTTCAAGGTAGTCAAGATCTGTGCTCGGTTCGGATGATTTGAGCACCGGAACACCGGCCGCTATTGCCTGCTCTTTCGCAGAAACTTTATTGCCTGCACGAAGTAGCACTTCTTCGCCCGGGCCGATAAAAGTAATTCCTGCTTCTTTGGCTGCTCTAGCTAGCTCGGGGTTTTCTGAAAGAAAACCATAACCAGGGTAGATTGCATCCGCTCCAGCTTGTACTGCCACCCGCAAAATTTCGGAAACGTCAAGGTATGCCTTGACCGGATGACCTTTCTCACCAATCAGGTATGCCTCATCGGCTTTTAGGCGATGCAGGGAGTTTCGATCCTCCCAGGGAAACACTGCCACAGTCTTTGCGCCAAGTTCAACAGCTTCTCTAAAAGCTCTAATCGCGATCTCTCCACGGTTGGCAACAAGGACTTTTTTGAACATTAATGCTCCTGAATTTTAAAAAACTGGTAAATGAATTCGGCTATCTAAGCTTAGTAAAGGTAGCCTAAGACTTGTGCATGTACTAAGCATCGGATCATTAAAAGGTGGAGTGGGTAAGACAACCGTAACTCTTGGGTTAGCATCCGCAGCTTTCGCAAAAGGAATCAGCACCCTGATAGTAGATATGGATCCACAGGCGGATGTTTCTACCGGACTTGCTGTGGACGCTGAAGGCGCCTTAACCGTTGCGGATGTTCTAGCTAATCCGAAGGAACGAATCGTCAGAAAGGCAATAGTTCCAAGCAGATGGACTAGAGGAACTGATAAAAAATTACACGTAATGCTGGGTAGCCCAGCAGCAATTAATTTCGATTCTCCGCATCCAAACAGTAGAGAAATTTGGCGCTTAGAAGAGGCACTTGCTCTGGTAGAAAGCGAATACGATTTGGTAATCGTAGACTCTGCACCGTCACTAAATGCGCTCACCCGCATCTCTTGGGTGGCCAGCGATCGTGTGGCTATTGTTACAGAACCGGGACTATTTTCTGTCGCCGCTGCAGACCGTGCTCTTCGCGCTATTGAAGAACTCAGACGTGGCCTCTCCCCCAGATTGCAGCCATTGGGAATTATTGTAAACCGGGTAAAGCCACAGTCTCTTGAACACCAGTTCCGCATCAACGAGTTGCGGGAAATGTTCGGGCCAATGGTAATTGCTCCGTACATTCCGGAACGCACATCCATGCAACAGGCACAGGGTGCGGCTCAGCCACTGCACATTTGGCCTGGCGAAAGCGCCCAAGAAGTTTCCGGTTACTTTGACCAGATTCTAGAGCGCGCTCTTCGCAGCGTGAAAATGGCTAACTAACAAAAGCGCTTATTTACAGAATAAGAAAGACTAGCTGGCGCGGTAGGCTCTGCGCGCTGCTAATTCGTCAAGAGGTTCGGCAGGATCAGTGTCGATGTTGATTAGTGTGCTTTCAACTTCGCGCATGATTGTGCCCACAGCAATACCGAATACGCCCTGGCCACCGTTGAGAATGTCGATGATTTCATTCTGTGAAGTGCAAAGGTATACGGTAGCGCCGTCACTCATAAGTGTCACAGCTGCTAGGTCGCTGATTCCGGATGCTCGTAGTTCGTTTACTACTGCGCGGATCTGCTGCATAGAAATTCCGGTATCTAGCAGGTTCTTGACCAGCTTCAACACGATAATGTCTTTGAATCCGTAGAGTCGCTGCGAGCCAGAGCCCTGAGCCCCGCGCACTGAAGGTGAAACCAAGTCGGTGCGTGCCCAATAATCAAGCTGGCGGTAGGTGATACCAACTGCGTTAGCTGCTACTGTGCCCCTGTAACCAGAGTTGGCATCTAGCTCCAACAAACCGTCGCTGAAGAGCATCTCCTCAGTGGGTCTTGGTTCCAACTCCATTTGTTCTCCTAAAAGCTACCGAATTTCGGATGTTTATCTAGGCTACCTTCCATAAGGATACCCCAACAGATTCAGCTTTCGGCGTGTCGAACCTTCTAGCAGAGCTTTAGGGTTCTCTAGGTGAGTTCGTCAAGCGCTTTCCGCAATAGGGTTGTGCGAATAGCGTTTAGTTGCACGGCAATATCGGTTGCCTGTTCTTCTGCTTTGGCCCTGCCAGCAGCTGTCTTTTTCACGCCGCCTAATGCGCCACTAATCAGATCAGCTTCACGCTGCACCGAGGTTTTTAGGGTGCGCAGGTGACGAGGTTCAATACCGACTTGAGCAAGTTCAACAACTCTACGCAAAGTATCCAACGAAGAATCATCAAACAAAGCACCGCTTGGAATCAATCCAGCAGAAATTGCTTCAGTAAGTTGAGTTTCTGTTGCTTTAGCGAGCTCTAGTAAATCTGCACGCTTGAAACTTGTTACCGAGGATGCGGAAAGCTGCGCACGAGCTGCTGGGAGCACACCGGGCTTACCAGCATCCAGGTCAGCAAGGTACTGTCGAATAACTTTGTGTGGCAAGTAGTGGTCGCGCTGGAGCACCAAAATTAACCTCACACGATCAATGTCTTCCGCAGAATATTTTCGATAACCGCTATCGGTGCGGTGCGGAGAGATAAGATCTTGGTCTTCAAAGAAGCGGAGCTTGGACGGGGTTAAATCTGGGAACTGTGCGCTTAATTTTGCAAGTACTTGACCAATACTGAAAAGGGTTTTACCCTGCGCGACCTCGCGCTCTTTAGCGACTCCCACTTAAGCCTCATTCACAATATCTGTTGGGGAAGCAAAAAAGGTCAGCTTAAATTTTCCAACCTGAACTTCCACCCCGCTGTACAACTTCGTAATAACAGCGATGCGTTCACCCTGCAGGTAGGTTCCGTTCAGCGAACCGAGGTCGCTGACATAGAAATCTTTATCTACCCGCTCGAATTTTGCGTGTTTTCTGGAAACAGTTACGTCATCCAAGAAAATATCGGCTTCTGGATGTCTACCAGCAACAGATTCTTCCTTATCGAGCAAGAATCTTGCGCCAATATTCGGACCCCGTTTCACAATCAAAAGGGCAGAACCGCTAGGAAGTGAAGCAATAGCTTCTTGTTCCTCAAGGCTCAAATCTGCCAAAGAGATGTTCAAGGCCAACCCTAGGTCTACAGCGAGACTCGCGGTCGCCTCCGTGGGAGGGTTTGAGCTGTGATCTTCTTCGGTCACTGACGCTACCTCCTTTTGTTTACTCTAATTTTTTTGTGCATCGCTTTATTCGATACTACTTACTTTTGCCACTTCTCAAAACCAGAAAAGTCACAAATCTTCAGCAAATGTTTTGGCCATGCCGATTCAAAGCCCGGATGGAGTGGATAGTTAGGGAAATCTTGAGGCATCACCCAGCGCAATTCAATACTTTCAGGATCAGAGACGACAGGCGTGAATGATTCCAACACTCGGACCGCCACTGTGGTGTACTTCCAATACCCGATGTCATACACGCTAGTAAACAAAACTTCAGTATTGGCTGGATCAATACCGGTTTCCTCATTTGCTTCCCGCAGAGCACCGGTTATCGGATCTTCACCCTCCAGGGTTGCACCACCCGGAATACCCCAGGTCCCTCCGTGATGGCTCCATTCGGCTCGGTGCTGAAGCAATACACCCAAGTCGGGATGTGCGGCAATAATTCCTGCTGACCCGAACTTGCCCCAAAACTTACCCAGAGGTCCTTCAACCCACTGATCGCCAGGGTCTCGATGCAAAATCATTCGCGAACCTCCTCTATCCAGACTAACCCTTGCCACTAGGCTGAGGGTGTGAATCCTGAACCTGGTAATCAGCCCAGAAGAAGTCAGCTTTTGACCGATGCCTCGGGCTCGCTCTCACCCGATTTACGGCTTGGTGAAGATGGCTTGGCACGCCCTGTCTGGGCATACTCGAGCGAGCTGATGCAAAACTATTACGACACCGAGTGGGGTAATGAGGTGCGAACAGAGATTGGTCTCTATGAACGCATCAGTTTAGAAGGAATGCAGGCAGGGCTCTCGTGGGCAACAGTGCTAAATAAGCGTGAAGCCTTCCGAGAAGTTTTCCACGACTTTGATCCCGATATTGTTGCAGGGTTCAGTGAGAGCAAAATTGAGGCTTTGCTACAGGATGCGCGCATCATTCGTTCGAGGCCGAAGATTTCTGCAGTCATTTCTAATGCTGAAGCAACCATCCGACTTAGAGATTCCGAAGGGCTTGTTGAATTTCTTTGGAGTCGCAAACCTCAGATTGAGTATCGCCCGGCGACTCTTCGGGACATCCCTACCCAGTCAGCAGAGTCGATTCAGCTTGCAAAGGATTTGAAAGCGGTTGGGTACAAATTTATTGGCCCGACAAGCGCATTCGCACTAATGGAAGCAGTTGGGATGGTAAACACCCACCTGATTGGTTCGTGGAGAAGAAACTAGCGACGTGTTTGGGTATCGATTCGGGAAATGATTCCCCAAGGTAGCCAAAACGAAAAAGCCATCAGCAGCAAAGCGCCACCAAACAATAGCAACTGGTAGGAAGGCGCGATGATTGCGTATCCCATCAGGTAGATTGACGCCAAAAAACCACCGAAAGAAATGATGAAACCGACGATTGTGAGCGCTTTACCGTTCTTGATTGGTTCATGCTGTGACTCTGACATGTCTTTAGTCTAACTCAGCCCAGACGGTTTCAAGTGCTTGACTAAACATTTCCTCAGGCTGCGCCCCAGAAATTCCGTATTTCTCTTGGAACACAAAGAAAGGCACTCCTTGGATACCAATTTCTCTAGCCGCTGCAATATCTGCCTGCACCAATTCTGCGTAACGATCACCGTCGGCAACTTCACGAATCTCATTGGCGTCTAGGCCAAGAGGCTGAAGCAAATCAACCAGAGTATCGGTGTCTGCAACGTTCTTTCCTTCAGTGAAATAAGCCTTGAAAAGCGCCATTACCGCAGAGTGTTGCACACCTTTTTCGGCAGCAAAATGCAAAAGCCGGTGCGCCTTAAGCGTGTTCACGGTTATAGCTTTATCGAAACGGTAGTCAATACCGTATTGGTTTCCGCGAGCAACAATCTGAGCGTTCATCTGTTCGACTGCTTCTGGTCCGCCGTATTTCTTAGACAGATGCTCCACCAGGTTCACTGCCTCACCCGGCTCGATTTCCGGCATAAGTTGGAAGCTGTGGTAACGAATTTCTACAGCATCTGCGTGCTCAAATTTAGAAAGCGCTGAATCCAGAATCGTGTCACCTAGGTAGCAAAATGGACAAACTACGTCGCTCCAGACATCGATAGTAATTTTAGTTTTCGAATTTGATTCTGAATTTGTGCTCATTAGTCAATTATCCCAGAGTCCATTTCAATTTTGCTGGGCATTACAGCACCAACCTGCCCCACTGTAAAAGCAGCGCATTCGCTGGCAAAGTTGATTACCGAAAAAAGATCTAGGTCTTCAAAGCAGCCGAAGGTTAGTTTTCCGAAGGAGTGCGGCCAAATTGCTAGAGCGTTGATTAACCCGGTCATAAAGGAATCTCCAGCACCGATCGTGTCTTTGACAGCGACTTTTCTTGCCGGATGCTCGTGCGCGCCAGATTTTGTGGCTGCTACCGCCCCCAATGCTCCCCTGGTAACAACTGCCAACTTAACTCGATATTTTTCTACTAGTAGTTGAGTAACTTCCTGCGGGCTTTTTCCAGGGAAAAGGTATTCAGAGTCTTCATCACTCATTTTCAAAACGTCAGCCCTGGCAGCAATTCTTTCGAACTGAGCGAAATTTTCTTCAAGAGGACCAATAATTGACGGCCGAATATTCGGGTCGAAAGTCACCATAACTTGCGAATTGACGCTCGCAAGCCAGTCAGCAATTATTCCTGCCCCAGGCTTTAGAAATGCGGCGATAGATCCAATATGCACTACCGCTTCCCGGTTGTATACCGGACTCGGAATATCCCAACTAATCTCAAAGTCGTATTCTGCTGCACCACTCTCGTTTAGGTGTGCTGTGGCTGTGGATGTTGCCCCTGCAACAAATGATTCTGGCGTAACTGAAACACCTGCTTCAGCAAGAAGCGATTTCAGCTTTTTACCGTTGAAATCTGAACCTATTTGCGAGTGAAAGCGCACATCCATTCCCAGCCCAGCTAGACCAGTGGCAATGTTGTAAGGGCTGCCACCCGGATGCACTTCTGTCCCGTTCGTGGATTTGATGATATCCATGAGCGCTTCGCCAATCACTAGCACGCTGGTTTGTTCAGGTTCGTTTAGTGTAGGCAACTCTTTTCCTCATTTTGCATGGTCTTTGAAGTGCCTCTAATAATAATCGAGCCTGTGAGCCTCGTTAAGTTATCCACAGAGACTAGATTTTTTCTACTGTTTGTTTCTCTTGCGATGCAATTGCTGCCGCATAGATTTTGTGAGTAAAGGCCGCTTCCTCAGGCAGAGCGGGCCCGAACTTGCCTCCTAGTTGCCCTTCACGCTCTGCAAGAAAAGCTGCCCACATCTGCAAAATAGAATCGGAGAAACCGAATTCAAAAATCCCTCCGGTAACTGTTGGCCAAACAGACTGACTCCCCGCATCTATGCGCTGCCAGCTTTGTTCCTTACCGATTCCTGGAACATTCACTAGAGCAAACACTTCCACAGTTTTAGGATTCTTAGTGCTGAACCTAACCCCGCCTTTAGTTCCTTTGACTTCTAGTAACCAAGTGTTTTTCTCGCCGGGTTCAATGCGCTTTACTTCTACTGTTAACGGGAATGTCTCCTCGGTAGCGCTCTTATCTTTGTGTGGCACGCTCAGATGCAGTGTTGCATTATCCCAAGTGTCGCATTCTGCTATTCCGCCTTTACCGTCTGGCCTTTGCGGAACAATATTTTGCAGTACCGCAAACACGCTGCTCGGCTTCCAACCTAGGCGAAGTGGAATATGGAAAGCGTGCATACCGAGGTCATTCATTACCCCTGCTTCGCCGCAGAACTGCACTTGGCGCTTCCAATTGATTGCTTTTTCTTGATCGAAATCACTGGAATGCAGGAATGAGCTTCTGGCTTCAATAATTTGACCCAGTGCACCAGACTGGATGTAATTTATTGCCCACTGTGCGCCGGGGAAGAATGGAATCTCACTAGAGCAGCGAACAAATGATTCTGGTGTCTCATTTACGGCTTGCATAATCGCATCCGCAGCCTTTCCATCAATTCCAAAAGGCTTCTCTGCTAGCAGTGATTTACCGGAACGGATTACGTCGGTGTAAATCTGTTCGTGTAGGTCGTGCCGGACCGCAACATAAACGACATCCACTCGCGGATCGGATAACAAATCGTGGTAGTCGGTGGTGAGAATTTCCACAGTTGGAACGGTTTTAAACCATTCGAGGGCTGCTGGATTGATATCTGCAACACCTACTAATTCCGGAACAACAGGATGATCGATCAGTGCCGACCATCTGCTTAGAGCAGCGGCAATTTCTCGCCCCATGAGTCCTCCGCCGATGATGGATATCCCGACCTTTTTTACGCTCATTATGCTTCCTTAATAAATTTCAGTGCTTCTTCAACTGAAGCGTTTTCGTGCAACTGAGCCATGAGTGCACGGGTAATCCCAGCAGGGTCTTGATGTTGAATAACGTTGCGGCCATAAACAATTCCGCGTGCGCCCTGCGCAAGCAACTTTTCAGTGCGCTGCAAAATCTCTAAATCAGGAACTTTTCCACCCCCGCGCACCAGCACTGGAATATCCCCAGCAACTTCGATAACGCGATGATATTCATCAGGGTCATCGGTAGGGTCCGCTTTAATTAGGTCGGCACCGAGTTCTACTGCCTGTCGCACCAGGGTAACGATCTTATCCGCGTCGCCATCAACCATGTAACCTCCGGCAATGGAGTTGTCCTGCATAACCAGCGGCTCAACCATCATCGGCATGTTGTAGCGAGTTGCTTCTTTCCTAATCGCCATTATTGAGCGGATGCTCGCTTCCCTGATTTCCGGACGATTCGGAAGCTGTAGCAGGTTTACACACAGCACCGCAGCATCCAACCGAACTGCCTCCTCAACAATGTGCGGAACATGGTGGCTAAAAATATGGCTGTCGAGTGGGTTGCCGTAAACATTGGCTATGTCTGTTCTTAGAACCAGCGCAGGCTTTGTTTTGCCATGAACCCGCTGTAACCACTTCGCCTGCCCCAGTGTGAGCTGGATAGCATCAGGATTAGCGTCGACAAGTGTCTGCACAGTCTTTTCCATGTTTTCAATACTTTTGATGTAACTGAATTCACCAAAAAATCCGTGATCAACTGCCACATCCAGCACGCGACCAGATTCCGCGTTGAAAAAACGATTCAGTCTGTAAATCATCCCGAGCCTCCACAATCCGAGTTATTAGGTTTACTCTATTGTCTTTATGACAACGTTGTCTATACTGAGAAATATACCAGAACTTTTATGAAAGTAGGAATAGCAGTGATTGACACCTTCACCGTTGCAGGGCATCTTTGCGTGGATCTTGCGCCAGAACTACCAGCTGAGCTAGAACTGACTCCGGGTGCGCTACAGAATATTGGCCCAATGAGGATGGTCGTGGGCGGATCGGTAGCGAACACAGGCAAGGTACTCCACAGTCTTGGAGCAAAGGTTACGGCCAATGCGGTGGTCGGTAAAGACGAGCTCGGGACCATTACCAAGAAGCTACTAAGCGATGTCGGGATTGGTGTCGAAAGCATTATTGAAACATCCGAAACCACCAGTTCGTACTCGGTGGTTGTTGAACCGAAAGGCATCGACCGCACATTCTGGCATCATGTCGGTGCGAACAGTCTGTTCAACGCTTCTCATATAGATACCAGCAGCAAAATTGTTCACCTAGGGTATTTGCCACTGCTGCCTGCCACTTTCGAAAACGGTGGGGCAGGTTTGCGACAGATTATTCGTAAAGTAAAGGATGCAGGCTCGGCTCTCTCTATCGACCTTGCGGTTGTCGATGCGAACTCCGCTGCCGGGGAAGTTGACTGGGAATCCGTATTTTATGAAAATGCGCCAGACATCGACATTCTTACTCCGAGCATCGACGATTTAAAGTCAGCTTTCCAAATCACCGAGGATTATTCCAGAGAATCTTTGGAGATGCACGCGGCTCGACTCATCGATTGGGGTGTTGGTATCGTGGCAATTTCTGCCGGAGAGCACGGGATGATTGTAAAAACTTCAAACGAAAATAGACTACAAAATTCCGCACTCTCCCAAATTCTGAATGTGGAAGATTGGGCGGATATAACGCACTTCCAAAAAACCCTAGTTGCTGGAACTCCGGTAAGCACTAACGGGGCTGGAGATGCCTCCACCGCAGGATTTTTGTTTGCACTCGGTAGGAGCGCGAACCCGATACAGGCTGCTACAGCCGCCGCGGCTGCAAGCGCCACGGTAATCTCCGGTTCAAAAGCAACAGTTGCAGAACTAACTAAAATTGCACCAGAACTATCGAATCTATTGGGGAGTTAGTGTTAGCAGCGAAATTCATAACAGCGAATCCGTTATTTTGGCTGGGAAGATCGCATTTCCAAACCTACGGATTCGATCTGCTGATAGATTTTGCAACTAATGCCGGTGCAGATTCCACTAAAGTTCGAACAGAAGAAAGAAGCTTTCAAAAGGGTGGCTCATTCACCGCCGAGTCCATAACCCTTCTTTCAGTTGTCGAAGGTGACCTGAGTCTTATGCGTATTACCGACCAGGAAACTAGGCGAATGTCTGAGCAGGCAAGCGCAGAAATTTCAGCAACTGCGGTAGCAGACATCCGGAACACGATGCTACTCCCCTACAACTCGAAGGTTGAATTTTTAGGGAATGTTACCGTGCGAATCCAGCAAGCG
>PJTQ01001005.1_pt1 | contig 10227 bp, 9 predicted proteins | sample 1512231 | NCBI WGS metagenome assembly PJTQ01 (sample SAMN08177688, study PRJNA422409) | Soil metagenome, whole genome shotgun sequencing project. | isolation source: Soil (3) enriched on wood chips | place: USA: Madison | collected 2015-01-15 | reverse complement strand
TAGCCCGGTGATTGCAGCGCCAGGCTGCGCAGATTGGGCGCGTACAGGCGCACGCGTTCGACGCGGTGCGCAAGCGCGGCGGGCATCCTCCCCAGGGGTGTGCCCTCCGCGGCCTCGCGCACGACGATCCCGGTGGTGTGCAGGCGGATGCCCGGGTCGCGCTTGCGTTCGAGTACGCATACCCGTAGCCCCGCGCGGCGGGCGGCCAGCGCGCAGGCCGCGCCCGCGAAGCTGGCGCCGACCACGACCAGGTCGCGATCGCGGTGGTTGTCCGGTGTCCGATCCATGGCGCCAGGTTGCCCGCGTGCCGCGTGCGCACGATGGCGTGAACGTGAAGCGGGTGCGAAGCCGCGCCGCGAGGTGCGTTCAGCAGTGTCTGCGGACGATTAACGTGGCACTCACCGCGGGTTACGCGTCCGGCGGCAGCATGGCTGCACCCCTTCTCCGGCAGATCCCGCCGCCATGAGCCAACTGGCCGAACATGTCTATACCGAACAGCGCGACATTGCGCGCATCGAATCGTGGGCCGAGCAGTTGGACGACGAGGCCCGGGTGGAAATCCAGCTGGCCGACGGCGCGCGGGTCGACGGCTACGTGACCGCGCGGCCCACCATCCAGGTGTTCCGCGACGGCGACGGCAGGGAAGGATTGAACGCGCTGGTGCGGATCGACGATGCCGCCGCCCCGGAGTGCGCGCATTACCTGTGGCTCGACCGCATCATCGACGTCCGCCGCGTGGGAACCGCATAGCGGCGCGCGCCTGCCCGGTTGCGGTACTCGCTTGCGGTCAGGGCACGAAGCCCACTTCCAGCGATGCGTGGAAGGGCGTCCTCGGCGGCACGAACATGAGCCGGCCGCGTGCGTGGCGTTCGATGCACAGCGCCAGCGGCGAATCGCCACGGCGCCAGGTACGGACGACGTGGCCGCTGTCGTCCAGGCGCACTACCACGACGAAGTCCTCGAGCCGGGCCGTGTTGCGCACGTCCGCGCAATAGGCCACGCCTTCCTCGAGGAAACTGCGCTGGCGTTCCAGCGTGGCCGCGCGTGCAGCGGCATCCTGGGACGCTTCGTCGGCGTCGGCGGCGGCCTTCGCCGCGGTGAAATCCATCTCCGGTTCGGCCGCCTGCGCCAGCGGCACGAGCAGCAGGGCAGCCAATGCAATCGCGGCACGACGCATGCGCATGGCGCTCAGCGGTTGCCGCCGCGATGCCCGCCCGGGCCGCGGCTGCCGCCGGGACGGGGGCCGTTGGGCCGCGGGCCATTGGGCCGCGGGCCGTTCGGGCGCTTGGCGCCGGGGCGCGGGCCGCGCGGGCGGTCATGGGGGCTGGCAGCGGGATTGGCGTGGTCGGACGGGAACACCGGCGCATTGCCCGGATGGCCATAGGGCTTGGCCGGGCGGTTCTGGCCCTGGCCGGGGGGGCGCGGGTTGGCGTTGCGGCCGCGCGCGCCGGGCTTGTTGCCGTAGGGCTTCTTCGGGCCGCGGCCGTCTGCGTTGCGGTGGCCGCTGGGCCCGGTGTCGACGCCGTCGGGCACGTACCAGGTGCGGAACGCGGCGGGATTGCCTTCGGGAAGCGGGTTGGCACCCTTCTGCTTGCGCTGCTTGAACGGCTTCTGCGACTGCTTGGCCGCGGCTTCGCCGCTGACCGTCAGGCCGCCGTGCGGCTTGCGCCCGCGGCTGCCGCGGCCGCGGTCCTCGCGCACGTGGTCGAAGCGGCGCAGTTCGCGACCCTCGTCGGCGGTGGTGTGGCCGCCGACGTAGCCGTTCGAACGGTGCTGTCCGCCCACCTGCACGGTCGACTTGCTCGCCTTGCGCTGGCCGATGACCGGCTGCAGCGTCAATGCGGGCGGCGGGCCTTCCTCGAGCTTCAGCTCGCGGCGCAGGGCCTCGACCTTCTCGTCGGTCAGTTCCTGCGAGTGCCCGCGCAGCAGCGGCTGCGGCAGTTCGACCGAACCGTAGCGGATGCGCTTCAGGCGCGAGACCTGGCAGCCCTGCGACTCCCACAGCCGGCGCACCTCGCGGTTGCGGCCTTCCTTGACCAGCACCTGGAACCATTCGTTGGAATCGGTGCCGCCGATGCGCTTGATCTCGTCGAACTTCGCCGGGCCGTCGTCCAGCGCCACGCCGCGGCGCAGGCGGTCGACGATCTTCTCCGACACGGTCTCCTCGCCCTCGGGTGCGCGCACGCGGCAGACGTATTCGCGCTCGACCTCGAACGAGGGATGCATCATCGCGTTGGCCAGCTCGCCGTCGGTGGTGAGCAGCAGCAGGCCGGTGGTGTTGATGTCCAGGCGGCCGACCGCGATCCAGCGTGCGCCCTTGAGCGCGGGCAGGGATTCGAAGATGGTCGGGCGGCCCTCGGGGTCCTCGCGCGTGGTGACCTCGCCCTCGGGCTTGTTGTAGATCAGCACGCGGGACGGATCGGTCAGCGCGCTGGCGACGAAGACCTTGCCATCGAGTCCGACGCGGTCGCCGCCCTTGATGCTCATGCCGGTCTGCGCCACCTCGCCGTTGACCTTGACCAGGCCGTCGGCGATGCGCTGTTCGAGTGCGCGGCGCGAGCCCAGGCCCGCCTGCGCCAGGACCTTGTGCAGGCGTTCTTCCAGGCGCGGGGTGCCCGCGGTGTGTTCGGTGCCGCGCTTGAGGGACAGCTTGCGGCCGTTGCTGGGGGAATCACTCATGTCGTACTCCGGTGCTGTCGCCTTCGACGGCGAGGGCCTCTGTGTTCGTGTCGTCTTGCGACGGTTCGGGGTGGGATCGGGGGGTGTCGGAGGCGGGCGTTGCCGGCTCGCCTGGCTCGGCGTTGCCGGCGGGCTGTTCGCCGGCGTCGCCGGCATCGTCTACGTCGCTGGCGTCATTGGGGTCGTCGGTCGCGTCGGCACGGGCGGCGTCCGCTTCGGCGCCGTTTTCGTCGTCACCGACGGCGGTTTCCGGCAGTGCCGGGTCGTCGGCAGGGGCGGGGGCGTCTTCAGCCTCGCCCTCGTTGCCGGCCTGAGTTGTATCGGCGTTCCCGGCGCCCACGTCGCCGACCGGCATCGCCTCGCCGGGCTTGCCGTCGAACTGCAACTGCGGGTCGAGTTCGCCGAAGTCCTTCAGCTCCGACAGCGGCGGCAGCTCGTCCAGGCGCTTGAGGCCGAAGTAGTCGAGGAAGCCCTTGGTGGTGCCGAGCAGTTCCGGCCGGCCGGGGATGTCGCGATGGCCGACGACGCGGATCCATTCGCGCTCTTCCAGCGCCTTGATGATGTTGCTGTTGACGGACACGCCGCGGACCTGCTCGATCTCGCCACGTGTGATGGGCTGGCGATAGGCGATCAGGGCCAGGGTCTCCAGCGTGGCGCGGGTGTAGCGGGTCTGGCGCTCAGTCCACAGCCGCGCCACCCAGGCGTGCACGTCGGCCTTGACCTGGTAGCGCCAGCCCGAGGCGACCTCGATCAGTTCGATGCCGCGTTCGGCGCAGTCGGCCTGGAGCTCTTGCAGCGCCTGCGTGACGCTGCCTTCGGGGGCGGGCTCGTCCAGCGGGAACAGGCCGTGCAACTGCACGACGGTCAGCGGCTGGTTGGCGGCCAGCAGGGCCGCCTCGACGATGCGTTTGATCAATTGTGGGTCCATGCGGTCATTCATTTGCAGTGGTGTCCGCCGTCATGCCGGCGGGGCGGGCGTCGGGGCCGCACGGGGCGGGCCTTGGCCGGTTGCGTCTGCCCGGCGTCGTGCCGGGCCGGTTTGCGTTGCGCGCGCCGTCAATCCTGCGGTTGTCCGTCGTCGTTGGCCGCGCCGTCGTCCTCGTCGAACTCGCTCGACAGTTCCAGCGCGGCGGTATCGCCGTCGCGGGTCGCCAGCGACTTGAGGTAGATCGGGCCGAGCGCGACTTCCTGCACGATGTCCAGCAGGCGTTCCTTGGCCAGTTCCAGGATCGACAGGAACGTGACCACCACGCCGAGCCGGCCCTCGCGCGCCTCGAACAGCGATTCGAAGCGGTGGAAGCTGCCGTCCTCGAGTCGCGTCAGCAGTTCGCCCATGCGCTGGCGCACGCTGAGGGCGTCGCGCTTGATCGCGTGGCCGGTGAACAGCTCGGCGCGCTTGAGCACGTCGTGCAGCGCCAGCAGCATCTCGCGCAGGTCGACCGGCGGCGGCAGCCGCACCGCGGCGCGGTCGGGCACGAAGGCCGCGGCCGGCGTGGTGTCGCGGTCCAGGCGGGGCAGGGCGTCGATGTCCTCGGCGGCCTGCTTGAAGCGCTCGTACTCCTGCAGGCGCCGGACCAGGTCGGCGCGCGGGTCGTCCTCCAGCGCCTCGTCCTCGGTCGAGCGCGGCAGCAGCATCCGCGACTTGATCTCGGCCAGGATCGCGGCCATCACCAGGTACTCGGCGGCCAGCTCGAAGCGCAACTCCTGCATCACGCTGATGTAATCGACGTACTGGCGGGTGATCTCGGCGACCGGGATGTCGAGGATTTCCAGGTTCTGGCGCCGGATCAGGTATAGCAGCAGGTCCAGCGGACCCTCGAAGGCATCGAGGATGACCTCCAGCGCATCCGGCGGGATGTACAGGTCCTGCGGGATCTGCAGCACGGCCTGGCCATGCACCACCGCCAGCGGCATTTCCTGCTGCTGCGGATGCAAGATCGCCTGGCTTTGCACAGACGCGGCGGACGCGGTGTCTTCGGTCATGCGGTTCGCAGCCCCCTTGGGCCACATGATGGGCTTTGGCGCGCGACGGCATCGCGGCCGGTTTGCAGCATTGCGGCGACACGGATCGCCAGTACGAAGCGGACAGCCGGACGCCATGTGCGACGCGCGCCGCGCGAGGGTTGCGGCGAGGGCCGGTGGAAGGTCGTCGGACTGGACCGGGTGGGGACAGCGGATGGGCGTCTGGCGACGTGCCGCTGCGGGGACCGGTCGGTGGAACTGGAGTTCAGGGTACGGGCTCGATCAAACGGTGTCCAGCATGTGCCTGAACGCCGGCAGCTACAATTCCGGCCCTCTTCCATGACGCGCCGGGGAAAGGACCAGCATGTGGTACGCAATCGAAGGCCATGACGGCGACAACGTGCTGGACCAGCGCCGGCAGGCCCGCCCCGGACACCTGGCCCGCCTGACCGCCCTGCGCGACGCGGGCCGCCTGCTGCTCGCAGGCCCGTGCCCGGCCATCGACGCGCTCGACCCGGGACCGGCCGGCTTCAGCGGCAGCATCGTGATCGCGCAGTTCGCGTCGCTGGAAGAAGCGAAGGCCTGGGCCGATGCCGATCCCTACGTTGCCGCCGGCGTGTACGCGCGGGTCGACGTGCGCCCGTTCAACCCGGTCCTGCCATGACCAGCCTTCCCGGGTCATTGCCGCGCGAGCAGCGCGTCGCCGCGATCCGCACGGCGCTGGAGGCGGCGTTCGCGCCGACCGTGCTCGAGGTCCGCGACGACAGCCATCGCCACGCCGGCCATGCCGGCGCACGCGACGGGCGCGGGCACTTCGACGTGGAGATCGTCAGCGCGGCCTTCGCCGGGCTGTCGCCCCTGGCCCGGCACCGCGCCGTCTACGCCGCGCTGGGCACGTTGATGACGACCGACATCCACGCCCTGTCGATCCGCGCCGGCACGCCCGACCGGGCCTGACGGTCTGCGCCGGCGGGTGCTGCGACGCAGCATCCGCCGCCCGCTTCCGGAGGCGCCCGGGCACTCTGGAACGCGACATGCCGGATGCTTCCCGGCGGCTTTGCATCGACCCATGTAAACGTTTACAGTCCGCCGCAGTCGGCCGGTCGCGGGAGGATGGGTGAGCGTCACGATCAAAGACGTCGCAAGGGAGGCGAACGTGTCGGTCGCCACCGTGTCCCGCGCCCTCAACGGGCACGAGAACGTGGCCGAGGCGGTGCGCAAGCGCGTGCTGGCGGTCGCCAGCGAACTGCGCTACAGCCCGCACCACGCCGCGCGCAGCCTCAGCAGCCGCCGCACCCACACCATCGGCGTGGTGCTACCGGACCTGCATGGTGAATTCTTCTCCGAACTGATGCGCGGCATCGACCAGGTGGCCCGCGAGCGCGGCCTGCACCTGCTGGTGTCCAGCTACCACGGCGATCCGGCCGGGCAGGGTGCGGCCCTGCGCGCCATGCGCGGGCGCGTCGACGGCCTGCTGGTCATGTCGCCGTTCGTGGACGACACCGGGGTCGTGCGCGACAACCTCAGCCCGGGGATGCCGGCCGTGCTGATGAACAGCAGCCCGGTCGAGGCAGACGTGCCGGCGGTCAGCGTCGACAACTACGGCGGTGCCCGCGAGATGGTGCGCCACCTGGCCGGCGCCGGCCACCGCCGGATCGCCTTCATCGCCGGCCCCGCGGACAACTTCGATGCCGCCGAACGCCTGCGCGGCTACCGCGACGCGCTGGCGGCCTGCCTGCCCGATGCGCAGCCGTGGATCCTGCAGGGCGATTTCGACGAGGCCTCCGGCCATCGCGCCGGCGGCGAACTGCTGGCCGCCGCGCACCGACCCGATGCGGTCTTTGCCGCCAACGACATGATGGCGCTGGGCTGCCTGTTCGCGCTCAACCATGCCGGCATCCAGGTGCCGGGCGAGATCGCCATCGCCGGCTTCGACGACATCCCGCTGTCGCGCTACGTGTATCCGTCGCTGACCACGATGGGCGTGGACATCACCGAACTCGGCGGCCGTGCGTTGCGCACGCTGCTTGCCACCATCACGCCACCGTCCGGGACCGGCGACGCCCGGACCCACATGGCGCCGCTGGTTCCGCAATTGATGGTGCGCGATTCCAGCGTCGCCGCCACGGGAGGGAACAGGCGCGTGCCCGCCGCCATCGTCGATGCCTGAACGGTGTCCCCGGGCACGTGGACACGACAATCACGGGATTTGCAAAAAGATCACCGCTGGCAGATGTCCCACATTGACCGGCCCTGGGAGGGGAGACGTCATGAAGTCCACGCATCGTTCCACACGCAGATACAACCGCACGCTGCTCGCCTGCGCGCTCGCCGGCTGCATGCTGGTGGCGGCCCCGCAGGTCCTCGCGCAGTCCACCGCCGCAACCATCCGCGGCCACGTCTCCGCCGACTCGGCCCCCGCCGGCGGCGCCACCGTGACCGCCACCAACCTGGCCACCGGACTGACGCGCAGCGTTCAAAGCTCGGCCAGCGGTAGCTACAACCTGGCCGGCCTGCCGCCGGGCGCCTACCGGATCGATGTCACCGCGAACGGACAGGCCCAATCGCGGAACCTGACGCTTGCGGTCGGACAGACCATCACGCTCAACCTGGGCGTCGGCGGCGTCGCGGAAACGGGGCCGGCCGGGGAGGCGACGGACCTGGATGCGGTCGTGGTGACCGCACCGGCGATGGTGGAGACCAAAACCTCCGAAATCGCGACCTACGTGTCGCAGAAGCAGATCGACAGCCTGCCGCAGGACTCGCGCAACTTCCTGGCGTTCGCCGATACCGTGCCGGGGATGCAATTCATCACGTCGCCCAACGGCTCGGAATCGCAGCTGCGCAGCGGCGCCCAGGGCTCGAACAACATCAACGTGTTCATCGACGGCGTCGGCCAGAAGAACTACGTGACCCCGGGTGGCATCACCGGCCAGGACGACAGCCGCGGCAACCCGTTCCCGCAGGCGGCGATCGGCGAGTACAAGGTCATCACGTCCAACTACAAGGCCGAGTACGACCAGATCAGCAGCGCCGCGGTGGTCGCGGTGACCAAGTCGGGCACCAACGAATTCGAAGGCAGCTTCTTCTGGGACCGCACCTCCGATGCCTGGCGCGAGCCGTCGCCGATCGAGGAGGATCGCGGTTTCAAGACCGATGAGGTCACCGAGCAGTACGGCGCGACGTTCAGCGGCCCGATCATCCGCGACAAGCTGCACTTCTTCATGCTGTACGAGGCCAAGGACTACATCGTGCCGCGCGACGTGATGTGGCCCGACGTGTTCGATCCCACGACGCTGCCGCCGGAGCTCTCGGCGTACTACGGACCGCACAACGTGCCGTTCAACGAGAAGCTCTACTTCGGCAAGCTGAGCTTCCAGGCCGGGGATGCCCACCTGTTCGAGCTGAGCCTTCGCTACCGCGACGAGGATTCGATCTCGCCGGGCAGCAGCATCAGCGCGCCCGGATTCTCGACCAACTTCACCAACGACGAGACCCGTGTCGACCTGCGCTACCAGTTCAGCTCGATGGACTGGCTCAACGACGCGCACGTGACGTTCGAGGACGCGGCCTACAAGCCGGTACCGGTCACCGCGGCGCCCGGCTATCGCTACACGATCGTCGACCCCAACAATCCGGCCGTCCTGGACCTGGGCGTGCTCAACATCGGTGGCGGCCCGACGTTCCAGGACAAGGGACAGAAGGGCTGGTCGTTCCAGGACGACCTCACCTACTTCGGCTGGGAGGGGCACACGCTGAAGATGGGCGTGAAGTACAAGAGCGTCGAGCTCAATGCCTTCCAGCAGAACCCGCCCTATCCGCAGTACTACTTCGACGTGAACGAAAGCCTCGAGCAGCCTTACAGGATCGAGTTCACGGCCCCGCTCGCCGACCGCGCGCCGTTCGTGGAATCGAAGAACAAGCAGTTCGGCATCTACATCCAGGACGACTGGGAGGTCACCGACAAGCTGACCCTGAACCTCGGCCTGCGCTGGGACTACGAGGACAATCCGGCCTTCGTCGATTACCGCGTCACCGACGAGCTTGCCGCGGCGCTGCGGGGCTGGACCAACATCCAGAACGCCGGCTACGACATCGAGGATTACATCAGCACCGGTGGCAACCGAGACAACTTCAAGGACGCCTGGCAGCCCAGGTTCGGTTTCTCCTACGACCTGTTCGGCGACCAGGAGCACGTGATCTTCGGCGGCGCCGGACGAGCCTACGACCGCAACATTTTCGACCACATGGCGCGCGAGTACTACGGCGGTGCGTTCACCACCTACAACCTGCTGTTCGACACCCCGCTGCACGAATGCGACGCGGCTGCAAACCAGAGCTGCATCCCCTTCGATCCGTCATTGATGACGCCGGAAGGCGTCGCAGCCTACGTGACCGCCAATCCGCGCAGCGGCGGCGAGGTCAACCTGCTGAGAAACGACCTGAAGACACCGTACTCGGACCAGTTCAGCCTGGGCATGCGCAACCTGGTCAGCCTCTGGGGCCAGGACTGGAATACGTCGGTCACGCTGTCCCACATCCGCAGCCGCGACGGCATCTACTTCCGGCTCGGCAACCGCTGGCCGGACGGCAACTTCCACGAGAACCCGGATGCGACCTGGGGCGGCCAGCCCTGGGGGCAGGCGATCCCCGGATACGGATCGCTGATCCTTGGCGACAACGGCATCGAGTACAACCTCAATTCGCTGCTGGTGTCGATCGACAAGCCATACACGGCGGATTCCGGCTGGGGCTTCAACCTGGCCTACACCTACAGCGACGCCGAGGAGAACCGGACCAACGCGTCCAACGGCGAGACCTATTACTTCGATGGCCCGCGCCTGACCGACCGGTTCTACATGTCCACCGGCGTGCCCAAGCACCGGCTGGTGCTTTCGGGCATCTACGACCTTGGCTGGGACACCACCTTCAGCGGCAAACTGACGCTGGCCACCCCCATGCCGCGCGATGCCACCAACTGCAACGATGCCGTTTCGGATTCGTTCTGCTTCTACGACCCGTACGAGCCGGAGGGCACCATCGGCTACAAGCGGTTCGACGCAGCGCTCGAAAAGCGCTGGGATACCGGATCGGACCTGAGCCTCAGGGTCCGGGCGGACGTCCTGAACGTGTTCAACTGGCGCAACTGGAACCAGTTCGAGGGTTGGCGCGGTGGCCCCGGCGAGCCGCGCAATCCGAACTTCAGCAAGCGCAGCGGCGACGAAATCCTGCTGCCGACGCGCACGTTCAAGCTGTCATTCGGACTGGATTGGTAGTCGATTTCGGGCCGCCCTGGGGCGGCCCGATTCCATGCCGTGCACGAACCGGAAAGAGGTCCTCCCGACGCAATGCGACACCGCAGCGCCACCTTTGTCTTCGTCCTCGTCCCATGCCTGGCGCTGTTGCTGGGCGCTTGCCGGAAGATCGAGGAGCCCGAAAGCCGTCCGGCTCCGCAGCAGCAGGCGGAGCCGGCCGCGCCGGGGGCGCCGCAGATCGAGCTGCCGGCCGAGCAGGAAGCGGACGCCGCCGACAAGCCGCCGGCGCTGCCGCCGCTGTTCACGGACATCGAGAAGCGCACGTTCCAGT
>PJTQ01001003.1_pt1 | contig 10229 bp, 8 predicted proteins | sample 1512231 | NCBI WGS metagenome assembly PJTQ01 (sample SAMN08177688, study PRJNA422409) | Soil metagenome, whole genome shotgun sequencing project. | isolation source: Soil (3) enriched on wood chips | place: USA: Madison | collected 2015-01-15 | reverse complement strand
GGGATTGCCCGTATTTTTAGCCGATGACCCTTTGAGAGCCGTTGTACGCGGAACAGGAATTGCCTTGAAAAATATTGATAAGTTTACATTCTTAATGAAATAATCTCCGCCATGCAATTCATCCTGAATCCTATCATCAAGAATGGATTGTTTCTGTTTTACGTTCTGCTAGCGGTTATTTCATTTGTTTTCACTTTCAGAGAAAAGGTTTACCATAAATCTGTTATGGATAAGACCAGCGTGCAGATAAGCGGTTTTTTTGACAAAAAAATTTCCGGCGCGACTAATTTCATTCATCTAAAAAAAGATAATGAGTCATTGCAACATGAAAATGCCCGGCTTAGAAAAGAAATGGAATTAATGAAAGGCGAAATCTCTGAGTATGATACGGTAAAAAGAACCATCAGTAACCTTGAATTCCATCAGACTTACGGCTTTATTCCTGTTGAGGTAATTAATAATTCTGTCATGAAATCAAACAACATGATTACCATTAACAAAGGTTCGCGTCAAGGTATTGAAAAAGGAATGGGGGTAATTTCGGGCAATGGGGTAATTGGCTATGTGTATAAAACTTCTCCCAATTATGCGCGTGTAATGTCTACACTTAATAAAAATGCAAGAATTACGGCTCAGATCAAAAACAACGAATATTTCGGCACACTTACCTGGGACGGGAACGATCCGCGATACGCACAATTAAATGAAATTCCAAAATACATAGAAGTCAGCAAAGGCGACACCATTGAAACAGATGGCAAGTCCAGCTCACTGCCGGGAGGAATTATGATTGGTACAGTAACAAATTCAAAAATAGATGAGATTTCAGGAGAATTGAACATACAAGTCAGGCTGAAAGAAGATTTCGGTAGGTTACGCTATGCGCAGGTTGTTGTTAATCTTGAAAAAAATGAAATCGAAAAATTAGAAAAAACAGATAGTATAGCGGCAAATGGTCAACCTTAGGTTATTAATCAATATCGTCACCCTTTTTCTTCTTGTTTTATTGCAGGTATTTATCTTCAATAAAATGGTATTTAACCATATTGCCATTCCCTATGTTTACATTATTTTCATCTTGCTTTATCCGCCCCACCGTAACAGGTATATGTTCTTGGTCTTATGTTTTCTTTTGGGATGGGGGGTTGACATATTTGAAAACACGGGCGGAATCAATGCTTTTGCTTGTATAACCATTGGCTTTTTAAGCAAACACATTATCAAAATGGTTTCAGGCACAAGATTTTTTGAAATTGAAGAATTTAATTTTGATGATTTTAATACCGCACAATGGTTTTTCTATATTACCGCTATGGTGCTGATTCATCATTTTCTTCTGTTCTTTTTTGAAAGCTTTTCATTTGCCAATATTCAGGAAATCCTTTTACGAACGCTCTACAGTTCGATATTTACCTTAATCTTTATATTTTTCTATTTAATTTTGTTTAGAAAGAAAGCGGAAAGATGAAGAAGGTTTATGTGATCAGCTTTGTGGTATTTATCATCATCGGACTATTTGTAGGGCGTCTATTTTACCTACAGCTTTCTACCGATCGTTATAAACTGAACGCCATCAACACCTCCATCAAACAAGAAATCATTTTCCCGAATCGGGGTGATATACTGGACAGGAAAGGAAAACTTTTGGTTAGTAATACTTACAGCTATGAGCTAGACGTGGTTCCTGCAATGATCAAAGAAGATTTTGACACAACGGCTTTTTGCAATCTTGCCGGAATTCAGGTAAAGGATTTCGATTTGCGCATGAGTCAAATCAAACAAGAAAAATACTTCAGGGCACTGGCTCCTTATCCTTTGATTAAAAACATTCCACGCGATGACTATGCGCGGATTCAGGAACAGCTCTACCTCTACCCTTCTATGTCAATTGTGAAAAGACCGGAAAGAAAATACCTTGTTCATACTGCCGGAAACATTTTGGGCTATATTAATGAGGCCAATGAAAATTACATCAAAACAGATTCCCTTTATTACAAACCCGGAGATCTGGTAGGTATTTCGGGTGTGGAAAAATCTTATGAAAAAGAGCTTCGCGGAGTAAAAGGAGTAAGAAATTATATTGCCGACCGGCTGATGAAGTCAATCGGGTCTTATAAAGACGGACAATATGACCGGCCTGCCAAAAGCGGTAAAACCATTACATTGACCATTGATTATGTCCTACAGGAATACGCCGAAAAATTACTTCAAAATAAAAGAGGAGCCATTGTAGCCCTTGACCCGAATACCGGTGAAATCCTGGCCATGGCTTCTGCGCCTACTGTTGACCCTAACCTATTCTTAGATTCCAAAGAAAGAAATATCATCCTGACCGATAGTATCTCCAAACCCAATTACGACCGTGTCTCACAAGGAACTTACCCGCCCGGCTCTCCTTTTAAACTGCTTACCGGCTTGGCCGCAATGCAGATGAATGTAATTTCTGACTCCACAACTTATACCTGTAAACACGGGTTCCGTTATGGCCGGCTGCGGATTGCTTGCCACTGCGGACAGTATTACAGACCCATCGCTTTACGGACTGCCATTGCAAAGTCCTGTAATAATTACTTTTCAGAAACCTACCGGGACATCATACAGAAATATCCAAATGATTATGGAAAAGGCCTCGATGAATGGAGAGCCATTATGAATAGCTTCGGCTTGGGAGTTTATCTCAATAATGATTTGGCTGTTGGAAGTTCGGGATTAATTCCTTCGTCGAATTTTTATGACAAGCGGTTTGGTGAGGACTGGACTCCCTATCAAATGATTTTTAACGCCATAGGGCAAGGAGATATAACCTTGACTCCGCTCCAAATAGCAAATTTCACCGCTGCAATTGCCAACAAAGGCTTTTTCTATACACCCCATATTGTAAAAGAAATTGACGGCCAACCTCAAACCGACCCCAATTTTACCGAGCCTAAAAAAACATTGGTTGAGCCTAAATATTTTACCCCTGTCCTTGATGGAATGACGCAAGTATTTACCAATGGTACTGCAGGAGGATACAGGACAAAGTTATTTACACAGGCAGGGAAAACCGGAACAGCTCAAAATCCGCATGGGCAAGACCATTCTTTGTTTACCTTAATCGCACCCGTTGAAAATCCAAAAATCGTGATTGCGGTCATAGTGGAGAATGGGTACTGGGGAGCGAGATGGGCGGCACCTATGGCGACTTTGGTGGCAGAAAAATATTTGACCGACACCATTCAGCGAAAATACCTGGAAGACAGGATGGTGAATGGAAGCTTGGAATCCGAATATAAAAAACAATGGATTGAATACATGAAGAGAAAAGGTTGGTATGTAGAACCCGAAAAAAAAGACAACATTGAGCCAAAGTAGATCACTAAGGGGAATTGATTGGACCACCATAATTATGTGCTTGATGCTCATTTCATTTGGGATAATGAACATCTATAGCGTGGAAGAAGCCAAAGGAATCAGACAATTGATTTTCTTTGGACTTAGTTTTACTTTGATTATCGCACTTATTACGCTTTCTTCAACATCATCCAATTTCTTCGAAATCTACAGCCCACTATTTTATATTGCCGCCATCTTATTATTGATTGCCGTACGGATTTTTGGAAAAGAAGTCAATGGTGCCCGTGCCTGGTTTGATTTCGGATTTGTCAGTTTCCAGCCGGCCGAATTCGCCAAGCTGGCTACCGGATTATTTTTGGCCAATTATATAAGTTCACCTTCACTTGAATTAAAATCAAGAAGCACAATCATTACCGCTTTTGTTATCATCGGGATTCCAATTTTCCTCATCCTTTTACAGCCGGATTTAGGTTCAGTTTTGGTGTTCAGCGCATTTATTGTCGCGTTGTACCGTATTGGCTTTTCTCCCTGGTATATTTTCATTCCGATAATTGGAGGTGTGTTGTTTTTATTTTCCATTACCTATCCGTCTTATTATATTCTTACGGCAATCGGTTTGGTGGTGTCGATTGCAGGGCTTTTTGTTATCGCTTTCACTTATAACAGAAAAACCCTGAAAACCATCATGGGAGTGGAAATAGGTTTGGCTATTTATTTTATTTTGATCATTGGGTTGATGTTTTTTATACCGGGTTTGGGAATGGTGGAAGATGAAACATCCAAACAATTTGTCTCTCCGGAAAATTTATCATTCAATGTTTATTTATATGCAGGGATAGGCTTTGTAATTTCTATTCTCGCGACATTGTCGGTTGCTTATTTTATGATTTACAACAATGCTGATTCACCATTCAAATTGTCAAGTTCGGAATTTGGCTCTAACCTTACCTATGGAACAGCCGCTATTTCAACGGGAATATTCATCATTATAACCGGAATTTCACTTTTTTCTTCTACTATTTACACCAAACTCCCCAAACACCAACAAGAAAGGATTATGGTTTTGTTTGAGGGCGAAGCCAAATACCGTGATACTTCGGGGTATAATTTGCTTTATTCCAAAACGGCAATAGGTTCCGGTGACTTATTGGGGAAAGGATATTTACAGGGAACGGTTAAAATGGGAAAATTTGTCCCTGAACAATCTACTGACTACATTTTTTGTACCGTGGGCGAAGAATGGGGGTTTTTGGGAAGCTCCTTACTGGTCATTTTTTATGGGTTATTTATCCTCAGAATCTATTATTTAGCAGAATCTCAACGAAGTGAATTTTCAAAATTTTTCGGTTATTCCGTCGCTACCATTTTTCTTATTCATTTCTTCATCAACATTGCAATGGTAATGGGATTGTTTCCAACTGTGGGGATTCCGTTGCCTTTCTTTAGTTATGGAGGTAGTTCGCTTTGGGCTTTCATTACACTGGTCACCATTTTCCTGATTTTAAACTACAAAGACAAACAAAGTTTGATTTAAAACAAACACGATGAAATTGTGCACGAGCAGGAAAATAGTTCTGCAAAACCACTGACAAACATTGGTACTCAATTCAATCTTATAATAAATAACGGTCATACGTAAACTTTTTGTAATTTAGTATAAATGAAATTAAGCTGTTTGCTTTTTCTGGGGTTAGCCATGCTTTTTACAATCCAGTCGAAAAGTCAGGATTTTCATTTACCCGAGGGTCGGGAAAAATTCACAATTAACTTTCAGCACATAGGCAACCTGATCATTGTCCCCCTTGAAATCAATGGCTCTACTCCTCTTGATTTTGTAATAGACACGGGTTCTCCTTATACAATTATTACCAATTTAGAAGCTATAAATTATTTCAAATTAAATAAAGGAAATCCCATCAAAATTTCGGGATTAGGTAAAGACACCCAAAAACTGGAGGCTTATCTTTCAAAAAATAATACTTTAACATTAGGTGAAGCTACTTCTAATTCCACCAATATTGTTTTGTTATTTGAGCAAGGGTTTGACCTAAGTACCCGTTTCGGAATCCCTATTTATGGCATAATCGGCCATGACATTTTAAAAGATTTTGTAGTTGAGGTAAATTATTCCCGAAGCCGTATTTCTTTTTATAAACATGATTATTTCTACAAAAAGAAAAAGAAAAAACTAAAAACATTTGACGAGATTCCTATCGAAATCGAAAAAGGCAAACCTTACCTGAACCTAAATTCTGAAATCAATGGCGTGAACTTAAACTTAAAGCTATTGATAGACTCGGGAAGCTGGGATGCCATATGGCTTTTTGAAGACAAAAAAAAGAAAATCATCACGCCTCCCATCTTCATTGAAGATTATTTGGGTTATGGTTTAAATGGTGAAGTCCATGGTAAAAAAGCCCGTATTAACTTTCTTGAAATAGGTTCTTTGAAAATCAAGGAACCCACCACCTCTTTCCCCGACAGCCTTTCGGTTTCCGGCATTACCAAAACCGATCGGAACGGCACCTTGGGCTCAGAAATTTTAAGGAGGTTTACCACAATTTATGACTATAAAAACCGAAAACTTTATCTCAAAAAAAATCGAAAGTATAAAGAAGCATTTCATTACAATATGGCCGGGCTCGAATTGTATCAACCCTACCCCGAACTTCCCTATCTTGAAGTAATTTATGTCCGGGAAAATTCCCCCGCCGCACTTGCAGGAATAAAAAAAGGAGATGCCATACGTTATGTAAATGGTAAAAAAGTGGGTGTATTTCAAACCAATGTGTTTGACAATAGATATTCTGCGTCTAAATCTGATGTAATTGAATTAAGCGGAAGAAAAAAAGAAACCATTTCGCTCCCTGAATTATTGGAATTGTTCAAAACAAGAGTAGGTGAAAAAATTATAATCATCTATACCAGAGGCAATAATGAAAGTGAACGTTCCACTTCTTTTGTACTGGAAAAAGCCATCTGAATGCAATCTAAAACTTTTCTTAAATAACTTTTTCAAATCTTTCTTTTTTCTAACTTGCAGCCTGATGAATGCAAAACAGTTAAAGTACGACAAGGCCTATCTCAGAATGGCCCTCGAATGGGGAAAACTTTCTCATTGTCTGCGCCGTCAGGTTGGTGCAATCATTGTCAAAGACCGTATGATTATTTCCGACGGATACAACGGAACACCTGTTGGGTTTGAAAATTTTTGCGAAGATGAAGAAGGCTATACCAAATGGTACGTGCTGCATGCCGAAGCAAACGCCATCTTGAAAGTGGCTTCCTCAACACAGTCCTGTCGTGGGGCAACACTTTATATAACACTTTCACCCTGCAAAGAATGCAGCAAACTCATCCACCAATCAGGTATCACAAGGGTTGTTTATATGGAAGAATACAAAGACAATTCAGGAATTGAATTTTTGAAAAAAGCGCATGTAGATGTGGTTCAGATAATACAAGAAGATTTATAACAACAAATGAGATTATTCTTCAAAATAGCAAATATTGTACTGATTATCCTGATCATTTTCCTTGCCGGATTTATGGTGGGTAAAAAGTACGATATTGCCATTGATGAAAACGACAATCTGGTTGGGCTCCAATACAGTGCCAACGAACAAAAGATAAGACGCCTTGTTTCTTTAATCGACGATCAGTATGTTGAAAAAGTAAACACCGACAGCCTTGTGGACAATGCCATCAACCAAATCATCAGCCAGCTTGATCCTCATACGACTTATCTAAATAAAGATGCCTTACAACGGGTAACGCAAGAAATGAGCGGTAATTTCAAAGGGTTGGGTATTCAAATACGTCAGATTGATGATACCCTTACCTTAACCCAAATACTTCCGGAAAGTCCGAACTTTGAAAATTTGAGTTTTGGTGATAAAATCCTTAAAATCGATGATGTGAATGTTGTGGGAATGAGCTCAAAAAACGCACAGACACTCATTATGAAAAAGGAATCAGATGAAATTCACCTATCTATCCTCCGACAAAACAATCCCTTGGATATCACAGTCAAAAAAGGTGACGTCCCCATACCCAGTGTGATTGCCCATTTTATGATCAATGAAAATACAGGTTACATCAAACAAATCCGATTTGCTGAACATTCCGCAGAAGAGATACACAGCGCCCTGAAAGAATTAAAATCAAAAGGAATGAAGACCCTGATTTTTGATTTACGCGGAAACCCGGGCGGAATTATGAAAGTCGCGGAACAAATCGCCGACGAATTCCTCAAACAAAAAGAACTAATTGTTTATACACAAGACAAGGAAGAGAAACGAAAGTATATTTATGCTACTTCAAAAGGTATTTTTGAAGATGGAAAAGTATATGTGTTGATTGATGAAGGTTCTGCTTCTGCAAGTGAAATCGTTTCCGGTGCGTTGCAGGAATACGGTAGAGCTACCCTCGTGGGCAGGAGGTCATTTGGAAAAGGGTTGGTTCAAAGAGAAATCAGTCTGGGGGACGGTACGAGAGTGCGATTGACGGTTGCACATTATTACACACCTTCCGGAAGATCAATCCAAAGACCTTATGACAAAGGAAATGAGGTTTATTCGGAAGAAATTTACCGCAGAATTCAAAGCGGCGAGCTTTATTCCAGAGACAGTATTAAAATTAACAAAGAATTGGAATTCACATCTCCCTCCGGTAAAATTGTCTATGGCGGCGGCGGAATTATTCCTGATGAATTTGTCCCTGTAGACAGTATGCGTATGAAGGGCTGGATCCTCCAGAATGCTTATTCGGACAATAACCAGAACTTCATTTTTAAAAAAGTATACGAAAATCGTTATAATCCTTTCTGGCTAAATGAAAAATTATTCCTTAACTTTTATGACATTACACCTATTTGTGATGAATACTTGGGTACCTTGGGAATCAGGCAAGACAATATAACCGAAGCCGAAAGACTTTTGCTGGAGGATTTTCTACGATCCTCAATTGCAGAAACCTTATTTGGCACCAATGCCCTTTATAAAGCATGGTGGCGTGAGGACTCAATGATCAAAAAAGTGCTGGAATTAGAAGAAAAATAATCCGCTGAAGCCACAAGATATATCTTTATCAAAACGGAAAAGATTTAAAAAGCTCCCCCTTTCTTTCTGAAACGCAACTCATTTCTACCTAATATTGAACCAAAATATAGCCGAAAACCCCGTTATTTCGCCTTTTTAACAAAATATTTTAAAAACTAATTTATATTCATAAAAATATTACAAACATTCAAAATGATTTCTTAATTTAGTATCTTTAATTTTAAGAAGTTTAATATTAACATTTTAATTATGAGGAACTATTTATTTTATTTCGCATTCATTTTTGCTTTGGCATCAATAAATGCACAGACTGTGGTTTGGTCTGATAACTTTGATGACACGGATATTGCCGACTGGTCACTTTATGATGAGGACGGCGACGGTTATCAATGGAGTGCGGTTCAGCTAACTGATGCTGGAGGAAGCCCGACGGGAACCCCTATCCTAACATCTGTTTCATGGGCGGGATTTCCTTTAACACCCGATAACTGGGCTGTTTCACCGGCAATTGATTTAACTGACATTACTGAAAATGTTACACTTAAATGGTTTGTTTTCGCATCCGACCCAGATTATAACTTGGAAAATTATGGAGTGTATGTGGCAACATCAAATAATGTGGCCGACTTATTAGCCGGAGGCGAATTATTTTCAGAAGACGTGTTGCCTGCAACATTAACAGAAAGAACACTTGACTTATCAAGTTTTGCAGGTGAAACTATCTACGTAGCCTTTAGACATTATGATGTAACTGATCAGTTCAGAATTGGTATAGACAATGTTTCTGTGGAGGCCGGTGATGATGGCGGAACTGGTGGAGATTGCGACCCTGTAGATGCTCCTTATACTCAGAATTTTGAAACTGCCGTAGCACCAGATATGCCTGAATGTACCAGTGTAGAAAACGCCGGTACCGGAAATAACTGGGAAATAAGCACTATAAGTGAATATGGCTTTACCGATACTCATTTAAGATATAAATGGAATGCATCAGAACCTGCAAATTCATGGTTCTTTACACAAGGAATTAACTTAGAGGCAGGAAATACTTACAAAATCAGCTATGATTACGGAAGCGCCGGATCTGCCTTGTACACGGAAAAAATGAAAGTTGCTTTGGGCTCAACCGCTGAAAGTACAGCAATGGGAACAATATTGGCAGATCACAATAACATTCTTACAGGTGGATTGACAAGTAACGAAGAAGAATTCGAGGTACCTGCAGACGGTGTCTATTATTTCGGATTCAATGCTTATTCAGATGCAAATATGTTCTATTTATTCCTTGACAATATTCACATTGAATTAACAGATGGTACTCCACCAACAGGAGACGGTTGTGATTGGACAGTGATTGTACAAGATGATGACTATTTTGGTGATGAAGTAAGCTGGGAATTAAGAGGCTCAGACGGAACTGTATTATTGTCAGGAGGAGATTATGGAGATGGGTATTATGATGAACAAACTGTAACAGCGGAAGGTCCGCTTGAGTTCTATATCAGTGCAATAGGATTTTTTAGCGACAATGAACCTTCTTACAGTGTTTCAAACGGGACTGAAGTTTTAGTATCTGGCCAATTATTTGGTGGAGATGATGCTACTTACTCAGATTTGAACTGCGGAGACGGCCCACCACCAACCGGCGGTCCATGTGATGAAAAAATCATCATGGAATGTGGTGAAACCTATACAGCAGACTTGGTACCCAATTCAGGAGAATGGGTAAATTATACAGATGTAACCTGGAATTACACAGGCTCTGAGCAGGTATATGAATTCACAGCTCCTGCTACAGGAACCTATGAATTTGAAGTAGACGAAGGAAACTCT
>PJTQ01001001.1_pt1 | contig 10236 bp, 10 predicted proteins | sample 1512231 | NCBI WGS metagenome assembly PJTQ01 (sample SAMN08177688, study PRJNA422409) | Soil metagenome, whole genome shotgun sequencing project. | isolation source: Soil (3) enriched on wood chips | place: USA: Madison | collected 2015-01-15 | reverse complement strand
GATTCCGTCGATGCCGTCCTCAAGGGCCTGATGCCATGACCAGCGAACTGCCGACCAACATTCCCGCCTACCTGGAGCAGCTGCGCCAGGCGCTCGCCGGCGCCGATCCGGCGCTGGTGCAGGATGCGCTGTACGACGCGGAGGAATACCTGCGCTCGGAAATGGCGGACAACCTGGACCAGTCCGAAGCCCAGGTGATCGCCGCGGTCGCGTCCAGCTATGGCGCGCCGGAGGAAGTCGCCGACATCTACCGCGACACCGAGGCCAAGGTGCAGACGGCGCTGCGCGCGCCGCCGCCGCGCCGGCGCAAGTCGGCGGTCGGCCGCTTCTTTGGCGTTGCCGCCGATCCGCGCGCCTATGCGGCGCTGTTCTACATGGTGCTGAGCCTGGCCACCGGCCTGTTCTACTTCATCTGGGTGGTGACGGGTACGTCGCTGTCGGCGGGTTTCTCGGTGTTGATCATCGGCATCCCGTTCCTGATCCTGTTCCTGGGCTCGATCCGGATGTTGTCGCTGCTGGAGGGGCGCATCGTCGAGGTGATGCTGGGAGAACGCATGCCGCGCCGGCCGCTGTACGGCCATCGTGACCGGCCGCTGCTGGAGAGGATCAAGGACATGTTCCTGGATCCGCGCACCTGGAGCACGGTGGTGTACTTCCTGGCGATGCTGCCGCTGGGGATCGCGTATTTCGCCATGGCCGTGGGCCTGGTGAGCCTGTCCCTGTCGTTGACGCTCGCGCCGCTGGCGCTGCTTCCCGGCGTGCACGTCAGCGTGTGGATATTCGGCATCGACATCCCGGCCCAGGCGCCGTGGGTATTTCCCCTGCTGAGCGTGGCAGGCGTGCTGCTGCTGTTCTCGACCCTGCACCTGGCGCGCGGGATCGGCAGGCTGCATGGCCGGTTCGCCAAGCACCTGCTGGTGAAGTGGGCGCAATACACCTGACCCGCCACCGGTGTGCGGGATCCAGGATGTGGAAGCGGGGATGTGGGAAGCCTGGCTGAGTGGAGATTTGGCCAAGTAGGAGCGGCCATGGCCGCGATGGGAGCCGGGCGAAAGGCATCGCGGCCATGGCCGCTCCCACAAGCCCTACCAGGAGCTACCAGGGCCACAAGGCAGCCGGGCCAAGAGGAGATGGGTCAGGCGCGTTTCGTCGGCTTCGCCGCCGCGTGCCGGGCGATGAATTCGCGCACCTGCGGGTAGACCTGCTCGCGCCAGCGGCGGCCGCTGAAGATGCCGTAGTGGCCGGCGCCGTCGACGGTCAGGTGCTCGCGGTCGCGCTCGGCCACGCCGGTACACAGCTTGTGCGCGGCGCGGGTCTGGCCTTCGCCGGAGATGTCGTCGAGTTCGCCTTCGATCGTCATCAGCGCCGTGTCGCGGATCGCAGATGGCCTGACGCGCTCGCCGGCCACGTCCCACAGGCCGCGCGGCAGCAGGTGCTCCTGGAAGGCGATGCGCACGGTATCGAGGTAGAAGCGCGCCGGCATGTCGAGCACGGCGTTGTATTCGTCGTAGAAACGGCGGTGGGCTTCGGCGTCCTCCAGGTCGCCTTTGAGCAGGTCCTGGTAGAAGTCCCAGTGCGATTCGAAATGGCGCTCGGGATTCATCGCCATGAAACCGGCGTGCTGCAGGAAGCCGGGGTAGACGCGGCGCCCGCTGCCCGGATAGTTGGCCGGCACGGTGTGGGTGAGGTTGGTCTCGAACCACCACAGCGGCTTCTGGGTGGCGAGGTTGTTGACCGCGGTGGGGGATTCGCGGGTATCGATCGGGCCGCCCATCATCACCAGCGAACGCGGCGTGGGCTCGCCACGCGCGGCCATCAGGGACACCGCCGCAAGCACCGGCACGGTCGGCTGGCAGACGCTGATCACGTGCAGGTCGCCGGCGCCGATGGTGCGGATGAAATCCTCGATGTAGCCGATGTAGTCGTCGAGCGAGAACGTGCCCTGGTCCTTCGGCACCATGCGTGCGTCGATCCAGTCGGTGACGTAGACCTTGTGGTCGGGCAGCAGGGTGCGCACGGTATCGCGCAGCAGGGTGGCGTGGTGGCCGGACAGCGGCGCCACCACCAGCACGGTGGGATCGGATCGCATGTCCTTGATGTTGGCGACGTCGTCGGTGTAGCGCTTGAAGCGCAGCAGTCGGCAGAAGGGCTTCTCGACGACGACCTTCTCGATCACCGGCACGTCGTGGCCGGAAACCTTGACCGCGTGGATGCCGAACTCGGGCTTTTCGTAGTCCTTGCCGATGCGGTGCAGCAGCTCGTTTCCGGCCGCCAGCCGCGCCGCGCCGGGGATCGTAGACAGCCAGCTGTCGCGGGCGGAGAACATGCGGGCGTTGGCCTCGGCCCAGTAGGTGAAGGGCGCCATCCAGGCGCGGCCGAGTTCGTGCATCTGGTAAAGCAGCATGGGAGAGCCAGGTGACGGTGCTGCGGTGCAGCATAACGGATCGGGCGTCCGGTACGTGAAGGGGCCTGCGTTGAGCCGCAGTGATGGCCCGCCACGATCCCGTCGTCGACCACCTGCTCGAACTGCTGGCGCCGCTGGGCGAACCGGCAGCCAAGCGCATGTTCGGGGTCCGGGGCGTCTACCTGGACGGGCTCATCGTGGCCCTGGTGGCGGACGGGCGGGTCTACCTGAAGGTCGACACGAAGACCCGTGGGGCGTTCGAAGCCGCCGGCTCGGTGCCGTTCGTCTTCCGCAGCAAGCAGCGCACGGTGCCGACCAACTACTGGGCGGTGCCCGGATCGGCGCTGGATTCGAGCGAATCGCTGGCGCCGTGGGTCGGGCTTGCGCTCGAAGCGGCGCGCCGCAAGGCCGCCGAGCCGCCGCGGAAGCCGCGCGCGCCGCGGATGCCGATCAACTGATCTCCAGCGCCGTGGCCACGGCGGCCAGCGGGGGTGATGCCCAGCAATGCGAGCCGAGCGCACGGAAGCCGGCGGCTTCGAAGCGCCCGCGGTAGAACGCCGCGGGCCGCTGCTTGAATTCATGTTCGTCGCCCTCGGCCCCGTCCTCGCGGGCGAAGGTTTCGAGGAAGGCGACGCCGCCGCACAGCGCGGCCAGGCCGGGCAGGCCGCGGTCGAGTTCGCGCGCGGGCAGGTAGTGCAGCACGTCGCTGCACACCAGCAGGTCGACCGGCGGGCAGGGGCGCAGCTGTTCGAAATCGGCGAAGCGTGCGTAGTGCAGGTTGCGGCTGCGGCCGTAGCGGGTGACCGCGTATTGGCTGCTGTCGAAGCCGAGGTAGCGCGCCTTCGGCCGCAGCTTCAGCAGCGGGGCGCGCCAGGCGCCTTCGCCACAGCCCACGTCGAGCACGCTGCGCAGCGGGCGTTCCAGGTGGTATTCGGCGGTGGCGACGGCGAGCGCCACCTTGCGCGCCAGGCGCTGCCGGCCGCCGATGCCGCCACGGCGGTACCAGCGGTCGAAGTATTCACGGTCGTATCGTTTCTCCATCGCGCCATGATGGCGGCTGCGTGGAGGCTTGGGTAGCAGGTGTCCGTGTCTACGGGCTTCCGATCAGCAGTGAGGTCATCGACATCGAGCCGCGCACGTCGTCGTTGAAGAAGGCGATCCCGTCGCCTTCGCGGATGTTCGCCAGGGCGTACAGCAGCGGGATGTAGTGCTCGGGCGTGGGGATCGCCAGCGTGGCGTCCGCCAGCGAGCGCCAGTCGGCGAGTGCGGCGTGACGGCCAGCGCGGACGTGGTCGTTGACGGCGTCGCGGAAGCCGGTCGCCCAGGGCTCGCCGACCGTGGCGTGGTAATCGAACAGGCGCAGGTTGTGGACGATGTTGCCGCTGGCCAGGATCAGCACGCCCTCGTCGCGCAGCGGCACCAGCCGGCGCGCAAGCGCGTAATGCCCGTCGCCGGGGCTGCGGGTGTCGATGCCCAGCTGCACTACCGGGATGTCGGCATCCGGGTACATCGGCAGCAGCACGCTCCAGACGCCGTGGTCGAGTCCGCGTCGCGGGTCGATCCGGGCGTCCGCGTCGCCCAGCAGGTCCGCGGCGCGCTGCGCCAGCGCGTGGTCGCCCGGAGCGCGGTACTGCACGTCGAACAACGCCTGCGGGAAGCCGTAGAAGTCGTGGAGGGTGTCGGGCTGCGCGTTGCCGGTGAGCTTGGGGCCCGCGGTTTCCCAGTGCGCGGAGACGCACAGGACCGCGCGCGGCCGGCGCAGGCGCTGGCCGAGTTCGCGCCAGGTCCGCGACCAGGCGTTGTCCTCGATCGCGTTCATCGGCGAACCGTGGCCGACGAACAGGACCGGCATCGGCAGGCTGGACATGGCGTGCTCCGCATCGGTGACCGTGCGATCCTAGCGCGAGCCCGTGCCATGGAGCCTCACGCCGCATGCAAGCCTACCTGTGGACCAAGACCGCGCACCTGGTGTTCGTGATCGCCTGGATGGCGGCGGTGTTCTACCTGCCGCGGATCCTGGTGAACCTGGCCGAGGCCGGCGACGCGCCCGCGGTGCGCGAGCGCCTGCTGCTGATGGGGCGGCGGCTGTACCGTTTCGGCCACGTGATGTTCGGCCTGGCGCTGCTGCTCGGACTGGTGCTGTGGCTGCATTTCCACATGGCCGGCGGCTGGCTGCATGCCAAGCTGGCGCTGGTGGCCCTGCTGCTGGCGTACTTCATCGCCACCGGGCGCTGGCTCAAGGGCCAGGAGAAGGGGCGCGCGCTGCCGTCGTCGAAGACGCTGCGCTGGTTCAACGAGCTACCGGTGCTGCTGCTGGTCGGCGTGGTCTACCTGGTGCTGGCGAAGCCGTTCTGACCGCGGTTGTGGTTGGTGACCGCCGCCTCCGCCCTCCAATCACCAATCACTGCCTCACTGCATGAACCACCCATGGCTGACCACCAGGCTCTGCCCGGTCAGCGCGTTGGTTTCGAACGCGGCCAGGGTGAGCGCGACGCTGGCGACGTCGTCGACGGTGGTGAACTCGCCGTCCACGGTGTCCTTGAGCATGACGTCCTTCACCACCTCGTCCTCGCTGATGCCCAGTTCCTTCGCCTGCTCCGGGATCTGCCTGTCGACCAGCGGCGTGCGTACGAAACCCGGGCAGATCACGTTGGCGCGGATGCCGTGCCCGCCGCCCTCCTTCGCCACGGTGCGGCACAGCCCGAGCAGGCCGTGCTTGGCGGTGACGTAGGGGGCCTTGAGCTTCGAGGCCAGGTGCGAATGCACCGAGCCCATGTAGATGATCGCGCCGCCTTCGCCGCGGGCCTGCATGTCCTTCATGCATTCGCGGGTGGTGAGGAAGGCGCCGTCGAGGTGGATGGCCAACATCTTCTTCCAGTCGGCGAAGCTGAAGTCGGTGACGCGGTTGACGATCTGGATCCCGGCGTTGGACACCAGCACGTCGATCTTGCCGTAATGGGCGATGGCCTTCGCCACGCCATCGACCACCTGGCCTTCGTCGGTGACGTCCATCGCCACCGCCAGCGCGTCGCCGCCGGCCGCGCGGATCGCGCCAGCGACCGCCTCGGCGGCGTCGGGCCTGAGGTCGGCCACCACCACCTTGCCGCCGTGGGCCGCGTAGACCTCGGCGATGCGCTTGCCCAGGCCGCTGGCGGCGCCGGTGACCAGGCAGACCTTGTCGTCGAGTCGGTTCATGGGCGGGTTCTCGCTGTGGGTTCGATGTGGGGATTGCAGGCGCCGGAGCCGCAGCGTTCCCGCGTTCGCGGGAACGACTACCGGGGTCGCGACCAGCCTAGCGCGCCGTGACGGCCGGCGGCCATCGCCCTTCCGGTCAATGCGCGGCCGGCACGAAGTCGTCGATCGCCGGCAGCTCCACCGGCACGCCGTCGGCGTTGCAGGTGCCGGCGCTGCACAGGCGCTCGCGCAGCCTGGGCGTGGCCTGCACGATGAAGTGGTAGATCACGTTCTGCTCCACGGTGCCGCGCACCGCGTCGCTGCCGGGGCCGTGCGCCCAGATGCCAACGTCCTCGCCGCCGTGGCTCTCGCTGGGCAGCGGCACGGTGGACTCCTGCATGTAATCGGGGTCCGTGGTATCGACGTTGGTCAGGTCGGGACGGCCTGTCGCCGGTTGGTAGCCCTTGCCCATGTGCGGGAAGCGCTTGCTGCCGGCCGGCTGTGCATTGCTGGCACCGGTGTAGCCGGGACCGTTGGCGTAGCCGAGCGTGGTGTAGGGCAGGCCGGTGCCGTCCTTCGCCAGCGCGCCGGGCTTGCCGTCGAAGCTGCTCCTGCCGCGCACCTTGCCCAGGATCGGGTTGCCACGCACCGGGTAGCCGACGAAGTTGAGCGTGTGCGAATGGTCGGCGGTGACGAGGATGAGCGTGTCGTCGGCGGACGTGGCGTCGATCGCCGCCTGCACCGCGCGCGACAGGGAGATGGTCTCGTCGAGCGCGCGGAAGGCGTTGCCGAAGTGGTTGGCCATGTCGATGCGCGCGCCCTCGACCAGCAGCACGTAGCCGTCGGGGCTGCGCGAGAGGGTGCGGATCGCGGCGCGGGTCATCTCGGCCAGGTCCGGTTCGCCCTGCGGCGAGGTGTCGCGATCGTGGTCGAATTCCATGTGGTCGCGGTTGAACAGCCCGAAAAGGCGCGGCGCGTCGGCGGCATCGCGCAGCTGCCGGGTGTTGCGGACATAGGCGCCACCGGGATGCGCCGCAAGCCATTCGGCCGGCAGGTCGCGGCCATCGGCGCGCTTGCCGGCGTCGGCCGGATCGGCCGAGGTCCGGGGCATGAACTGGGCACGTCCGCCACCGAGCGCGACCACGGGGCCACCGAAGGGCGTCTCGACGAACTGCCGGGCGATATCGTGGCACCCGGCCTGCACGGCCTCGGCCGGCATGGCACTGTCGTTTTCCCAGCCGCGCGTGGGCACGTGGGCGTAGGTCGCCGCCGGCGTGGCGTGGGTCAGGCGCGCCGTGCTGACGATGCCGGTGGCCATGCCTGCGCTCTGGGCCAGTTCCAGCCAGGTCAGGTTGCGGTTGCGCAGGCTGCCGGCACAGTCGTCGCTGTGCGAGGCGGGGCCGACCGAGATCGCACCCATGAAGGTCTTCACCCCGGTGGCGATCGCGCTCATGGTGCCGGCCGAATCCGGCGTCTGCGCGTCGGTGTTGTAGGTCTTGCTCAGCGCGGTGGCGGGAAAGGTTTCCCAGGCCAGCTGGTTGTCTTCGCCCGGGCCGCCCTTGCGCTGGCCGTCGAGGATGCGCGCCGCGGCGACGGTGGTCAGGCTCATGCCGTCGCCCAGGAACACGATCACGTTCTTCGCCTGCCCGCGCATCGCGCCGTTGGCCGCCGCACGCGCGGCGCCGCTGCGGTACCACCAGGCGGCGGTTTCGCCCTGCGGATGCGCCACCGCGGGGACCTCGACCGGCGCGATGGAGCCGGCCACCTCGCCCGCTTGCGGGGTGTCGCGGACATTGCCGCTGCAGGCGGCGAGCAGGGTGGCGAGGCAGGCGAGTGGAAACACGCGCATTCGTTGGCTCCGGTGGAGTGGGACCGCGCATTATGCCGCGCCGCGCAAGCGCGGCTGCACGGCGTGGCGCACCCGGGGCGGTGGTCGCCGTTGGCATTGCATTCAGCGCCGGCGCCCGTCATGCGCGTCCGCGGGCGCCGGGCGGCGGCGAAGCTGGGGCAAACCCCAGCTGTCGCCACGCGGGGCCTGTTTCGTAGCATCTGGTCTGCCCGAACGCACGAGACGATTGCAGATGACCACCATCGAACAGAAGGCGACCGAGGTCCTGGATACCGGCTATCGCTGGCTGATCGCGGACAACTACGAGCAGCGCATGGATTTCTTCGCGCAGGAGCTGGAGAAGCTCAGCCCTGCCGACCGCGCGGCGCTGTTCGACGAGATCCTCGAGCAGGACCCCGGTGCGCTGCGTTCGTGGCTGACGGTCGACCGGCTCAACCTGCTGGTGGCCGAGGGGATGATCTCGGCCCACGAGCGCGATGCGATCTTCGACGCGTTCGGCGAAGCCTATGTCAACGGCAGCATCGACTTCGAGCAGGCTCGGGACTTCGTCAACATCCAGGGAGACGCCGTCGGCCCGCTCGCGAACGACGACAACATCAACGCGCTGCTGGCCACGCTGACCGGCGCCAACGGCCCCAACTCCACGGCTTTCATCGAGAAGTTCAGCCGCGAGTTCCTCCAGGCGCACGTGCTGGTGGAGAACATGCCCGAGCCGGGCAAGCGCGCGCAGTGGGCATCGATGCTGCTCAATGCGCTGGAACAGTCGGGCGGGACCGCGTCGGTGCAGAGCGTGCTGAGCGGGCTGAGCACCGAGCAGCGCAACCAGCTGCGCGACGCGATCTCCGAGTTCGGCATCGTCCGCGATTCGGCGAACAACCCGGGCAACGTGCGCGATGCGATGGCGATCCTGATCGACACCGTGTCCGCGCATGGCTCGCGCACGGACGTCGTGGACATGGTGCGCTACATCAGCGCGCATTCGGGCGGCAATGGCCCCGACAACCACTACTTCAGCTACGACAACAAGCCCTTCGACGAACGGGCCGAAGCGCTGTCGGGCCTGTTCCTGGCGCATTCGGACGAGATCCTCAACGACCTGACGGTGCCCGACCCCACCCAGACCGCGGGGTCCACCAACGACCGCAACACGCGCGTGGGCGCAAACCTGGTGGCACTGTCCAACCTGATGCGGATGACGGGACTGAACCCGGACAACAGCCAGTCGCAGCAGGTCATGCAGCGCATCGGGGAATTCACCAGCGAGAACATCCGCCTGGGCAACATGGCCGAAAGCTCCGATGTCAACGGCGATGGCGTCATCGATGGCCTGGACAAGAAGGCCGTCGATGCCGGCGAAGGCCGGACCGCGATGATCGCCGCGGCGATGCAGGACGCGGTGAGCTCGGGCTACGTCGACCTGCGCGAGGACCAGGCGGCACGCGACGCCTTCATGGGCTTCGTGCTCGACCTGGCGATTTCCGCGATCCCCGTGGCCGGGAAATTCGCCTCCGGCACCATCACCGAACTGGTGTCCGATGCGCTGGGCGGCCTGAGCGAGGATGTCCGCGAAAAGATTACGCAGAAGCTCACCGAACTGGGCACCAGCGCACTGACCGATGCGCAGGGCAGGCTGACCAAGGAGGCCAAGCAGGCGATCATCGATGCCCTGCCCGAGGACTACAGCTACCTGGAAGGGATCAAGGGCGAGTCCAACGAATTCATCGAGAGCGTGATCCTGAGTACGTCGAACTTCCCCTACGACTTCACCGAGGCGGTCAGCGACTATCGCACCTACATGGACCAGGCCCGCAGCGGCGGTTAGCCTGCCTGCGCAGTGACGCAAGCCGAGTCGCGACAAGGGGCCCTTCGACGCGCCCCTTGTTTGTTTTGCCGGTAGACCAGGCCGGTCAGGCGCGCGAATAGCGCCAGGATTGCATGCGGCCGTCGCGATAGGGCATGACGCCGTGGAACGGGCGCGGGTCGGCATCGAACACCAGTGGCAGGAATTCGCGGTCGCCCTCCCACATCGGCAGTTCGTGCAGGCGGTCGATGGCGACCCATTCCAGGGCGCCTTCCGGGTTGCGGTCCAGCGGGGTGCCGGTGAACGCGGTCACCACGAACACGAAGCCCAGCCAGTCCTCGCCGTGCTTGCCGAATCCGGGCCAGCTGATCGTGCCGCGCAGCGACAGCGTGGTGCATTCGATGCCCGCTTCCTCGGCGATCTCGCGGCGCATGCCGGCGAGTACGTCCTCGTCGGGCTCGACCTTGCCGCCCAGGCCGTTGTACTTGCCCAGGTGGTGGTCGTCGGCGCGCGCGTTGCGGTGGAGCATCAGCACCTGGCGGCCGTCGGGCGAGAGCACGTAGCCCAGGGTGGCGACGATCGGGGTGTAGGGCATCAGCGTCCGTCCCCGCGCTGCGTCTCCAGCTGTGCATCGAGCGCGCGTTCGGACTTGTCGGCGTACTCGCGGCAGGTCAGCGGGGTGCCGTCGCCTTCGCGCGTGCCGGCGTCGGCGTGCGGGACCAGCAGCCGGTCGCAGGGCAGGGCGCGCACCACGTCGAAGCTGTGGCGGTAGTCGTCGACGATGCGTGGATAGCGCGGGTTGTCGAGCAGCCGGTAGCCGGGGGCGCTGAGGCTGTCGGCGTAGGCGATGCGCAGCGCCTGCCCGTCGCGGGCGTCGGTCCAGGTCCAGGCCATGCTGCCGGGCGTGTGGCCGGGCATGAAGTGCACGGTGAAGGCGATGCCGCCGAGTTCGACCGATTCGCCGTCGTGGACGATACGGTCGGCGTGCACCGGCGGGTAGAGGATCTC
>PJTQ01000999.1_pt1 | contig 10255 bp, 5 predicted proteins | sample 1512231 | NCBI WGS metagenome assembly PJTQ01 (sample SAMN08177688, study PRJNA422409) | Soil metagenome, whole genome shotgun sequencing project. | isolation source: Soil (3) enriched on wood chips | place: USA: Madison | collected 2015-01-15 | reverse complement strand
GCGCCCGGCGTCTGTCGCCAGTAGTAGCCCATCTCCCACGCGGCCGCGCTGCGCGGCATCGCTTCCAGCCTGCAATCCACGCCATCGAAGGCGATGCGCTCCATCGACGGCACCAGCGTCACGATGGATTCCACAAGCAGCATCCGTCCCGCATCGCGTTGCAGGCACAGGGCATCGACAATGCGCCCCAGCGAAACGTCCTGGTGGGCGGCGGCCGCCTTGAGCTTCTGCTGCACCTGCCCCACCAGCACCTGTAGCGATTGCCGCGGATCGACCCGGACCCGGAGCGGAAGCGTGTTGTCGGTGTCGCCCACCAGTCGCGCACCGCCCCCCCGCGCCGCACCGGCGAACGGAATGCCGCAGACCAGGTCGGTCTGCCCGGTCAGGCGATGCAGGAGCGCGAAGTACGCGGCGAGCAGCAGCGCGAAGCGGGTGGCCGATTGCTGCCGGGACACGCGACGCAGCGCCTGCCAGAGTTCCGGGTCCACGTCGACATTGAAGCTGGAAGCCGCGAAGCCGATCCGGGCGGTGCGGGGCCGGTCCGTGGGCAGGCGCAGGGGCTCGGGCAGGTCACTGAACTCCCCGAGCCAGTACGCCAGGCAACCCCGGCCGACCGGGCCATCGCGGCGCTCGCGCTCGGCGCGCGCGAAGCCGGCCCACGAATCGGCGGCCGGGATGCGCGCGCGCTGCGTCGGCGTGGTGGCGTTGTAATGCGCGGCGAGATCCCGCAGGACGATGCGCAGCGACCAGCCGTCGAACACCAGGTGGTGAGCGGCCATGAACAGGCGGTGCTGTCCGGGAGCCAATCGGTACAGGCAAGCGCGTACCAGCGGCGCCACCTCGGGATCGAACGGCGTCGACCGCTCGCATTCGCATTGGGCTGCATACGCGGCAAGCGGATCGGCGGACCCGGACAGATCCGCATACCGCACCCGCAACCGATGCGCGGGCTCGTACACCTGCATCCGCCCATCGGCTTCGAAGCGCACCCCGAACGCCTGGTGCCGCGCCACGACCTCATCCAGCGCAGCCTGCAGCCGCGGCACATCGAGCGTCCCTTCGAAGATCAGTTCGACGGCCTCGACGAATGCCAGCGAGGCCTCGGCGCTGTACCTGCTCCCCAGCCACTTCTCCGCCTGCGCGTCGGTCAGCGGAAAGCGGATGCCCCCCCTGGCACCCTGCTGCATCATCGTCTCCCAAACGACACGCCACCCCGAAAACGGCCATTCGCTTCGCCAGCCGCCACGCCCCCTTCACACGCCCGTCACGCGCCTCGACACATTAAAAGAAGTCGCCACAGGGACTGGCGCAGGCGCCATTCCCCTTCTCACCCGGCCTGCCTGAAGCCGTTTCCGGCCCACTGTAGCAACCAGCACAGGGGGCGGGAAGCGTGAACTCGATCTAAATTCATGTATTTTTGGCGGGAAAATTCGTGACCAGCTCCGCAAACCACATAAAAACGTCGACTACACTTCGAACCGGACAGCAGGGGGCTCCGTCCGTATCCCACGCCAGAACCACCAGCGGCCAACAGGAGCCGTTTCGATGACCCATACCCGATTACGATTACCCTTGTCCGGCAGCCTTTTCGCGCTCGGACTTTCCGCACTGATCCTCGCCATCATCCCCACCGCCGCGAGCGCCCAGTCGCTCGGGCTCTGCAACTCCTTCTATTCCAGTGGCTACACCCTGACCGAGGGCAAGGTGAATCCCCCCCTGGTCGCCATGTCCAAGCCCGCCAAGGGCGCCGTGTTCGAGGAGCCGAACTTCGGGACCTGCATGGTCCGGGCCACCGACCACGCAAAGGAAGGGTTGCCATCCTTCGCGCGCAACGACTATTCGCGCCGACAGGCGTTCAACGCCAACAACACCTATTTCATCGTCTACGCGCTCAACGGCGCCTGGCATCTGTACAACGCCAATACGCTGGCCCATGTCCGCCAGTTGGGACCGGCATCCGGGCAACGCATGGCCGGTGACGCCGAACCGCAGTGGCATCCCACCGACCCGAACATCCTTTATTACGTACCGACCAACGGCGGCACCAAGCTGCTGAAGCTTGACGTGCGCAACAACGCGTCCTCGGTCGCCGCGGATTTCGCCGGCAAGCTGCCCTCATGGGGTTCGGCGGCCCGCCACATCTGGACGAAATCCGAAGGTTCGCCCTCGGCCGATGGCCGGTACTGGGGCTTCCAGGTCGAAAACAACAACTTCGGACTGCTCGGCTACATGGTCTGGGACCTGCAGCAGAATCGCCTGGTCGGCAGCATGCAGAGCAGCAGCCGCCCCGACCACTCCAGCATGTCGGCTTCCGGGCGCTGGTTCATCACCTCGTCCGACTCGACCGGCACCCTGGCATGGTCGCCCGACTTCAAGACCAAGAAGAAGCTGCTCAACAAGAGCGAGCATTCCGACCTCGCACTGGGCCCGAACGGCGAGGACTACTTCGTCTCGATCGACTACCAGAGCAACGCCGGCGACGTTTTCTTCGTCGACATCGACGCCTGCCCCGGCGTCCCGGCCTCCGCGTCGAATGCGCCGCTGTGTCCGCGGACGGTCCTGTTCCCGACCTATTCGAACGGATCGGCCACGGCGCTGCACGTCTCCGGCAAGGGCATGAACAAGCCGGGCTGGGCGGTGATCAGCACTTACGGCACGTCCGCATCGAGGAACGGCGCCTGGCCCTGGTACACCAACAAGATCTTCGCGGTCGAGCTGAAGGCCAACCCGCGGGTTTATCCGCTGGCCTATACCCGCAACGCCGGAGGCAGCTACTGGGCCGAGCCGCACGCATCGGTCAGCCGCGATTTCACCCGCATCATCGTCAACAGCAACTGGGGCGCGAGGGGCGACGATATCGACGCCTACATCATCCACATCCCCGCGACCGCGCTGCCCGGCGGCGCCGCCACGCCACCGCCACCGCCGCCGCCTCCTTCCCCTCCGCACATGACGACCGGCGGCGTGCTGCCGCCGCTGGAAGCCCCGGGCAACAACGTGGCCGCTTCCGGACAGGCGAACGCCTCGCTTCCGGCCATCACCGGCCCCGCGAGCGACAGCGGCGCCGATGCCAGGCCTTCGTCCACGGGCGGAAAGGCGTTCGACAACCACCGGGCGCGGATCGCGATCACCCCGCCGGCAGTTCTGTTCCTCCGTCGCTCGCTGTCCTTCCTGCGCTCGGTGCAGGCCGGCATGCCGCTTGACGCAGGCAGCGCCGCCTATCTGGCCCCCCTGCCGTTGCTGGTCATGCCCGGCATCGGCTGGCCGCTGCATCTCAACCGGATCGGCCTGTCGACCCTGCGCTCTTCGTTCGATTCAAGGCGCCAGCCGGACTGACCCTGCGCTGCAACGGAAGCGGCGCGTCGATGCAGAGCGCGCATCCGTATCGAAACGAAGCCGATCAGCCTTCCACTCTTCCCTTTCCCGCAACCGGGGAGGGAAGAGATGGAGACCCGAACGACCCGCCGGCGGCGCCTTCAGGGCGATCCGGCCCCATCGGCATCGACCACTCGCATCCGCGACCCTGCACCCGGGGGACGGCCATGCGCATCGAGCGCTTCGAATCCCCCCCATGCATTGTAGGTATGGCAGCCGTCCAGGCCCGGCATCGCGTCCAGTTCCAGCGTTGCCATCGGACGCTCGCGGTAGCGTTCGGGCGTCAGTTCCATGACTTCGTTGAAGACAACGGCTGCACCGTAGATCGGCACGCAGCACTGCGCCGGGCGTACCAGCCTGCCCGCGTGCCGGAACAGGCGGCCGGCCGGCCGCGACATGCGGGCGTCGGACAGGATCGGGTTGGCCGGATGCGGACGGTAAGGACCGGCCAGCGCGTCTGAGGTAAACAGGAACAATTCGTCGGACAAGCCGCCACCACTTTCCGAAATGTTCGCGAACAGGTACCACGTCCCCTCGTGGTGGTGCAGCGTGGGATCGACGCACTCGCGGCCTTCGATCAGGTCGGCGGCGCGGCGCCATCGCAGCGGAAACGCCTCGGCGGCGTAGAGACTGACCCGGTTCGCCTCGCAGGACTCGACCGTCATGTACCACGTCCCCTCCCACTGGAACACCTGCGGGTAGGACAGGTGCCCGTCCTCGTCCAGCACCACCCCGCTGCGCACCGCGATACCGTCTTCCAGCAACTCCAGGCAGATGATGATGCCCTTGTTGCGGGCATCGACGAGCTCTTCGATGAACAGGAAACGCCGCCCCCCGACCACGACCGGATACGGATCGGCCCAATAATCATTCCCGGGCGCCACCAGGCTGACATGCTTGCCGATCCGGGGCGCTGCCGGATCCAGCGCCGGTCCCTCCGTAGGCAACAAAAGGAACCAGGGGAGGCGCGCGCGGAGCCTTCGCCCGCGCCACTGCAGGAAGTGCTTGACGGCCATCAGGAACGAACGCAGCCCCAATCCGCCGTGCAACTCGAAGGAAGGCGGGGAGACGCGCAACGAGCGCACTTCTCCGCGTTCGGTGACCAAGGGCGATGCCTGGAACCGACGCAGGACCCGCAACAGCAGCGCGGGCAGCTTGGCGAACGCAAGGTCGCGCTGCTGGCTGAAGGACATGGCGCTGGTGGCCCCGTGCGAGGTGACCAGCGTCTCCCCGACCGGGGTTGCCTCGGCTTCCGACACCAGGTGCAGCGACAGCTCGGTGGCATTGTCTCCCTGCAGGATGGGGGCGAGGAGCGCCAGCCCCGCGCGATGGGGTTCGGTGATGTCCGGGTCCAGGACCCAGCAGCCGTGTCGCGCCAGCGTCGACAGCGCCGGCGCCAGCCCGGGCGCGCCGTGCAGCAGGACGAGATCGACATGCAGGTCGCGGACACGGGCAAGCAGGGCGCCGGCGTCCGCGTGCACGGCCGCGTCTCCGCCGTCACCCTTCGCGTCCAGCGACACCGCCGATAGCGGTCCGGTGGGCCTGCGTCCGGTCACGCGGGCCAGCAGCCGGAACATCACGCGCTCCAGGCCCAGGAACAACTTCAGGTCGAAAGGCATCGACCGGCGATGATGCGGGGTCGCACCCGCCTGCAGCACGACCTCCAGGTCGACGGACCTGCTTGCACGCGACTCCGAGACGAACACCGACAGCCATTCGGGGACGAGCGAAGGCGTCACCAACACGACACGCAGGGGAGCGGACGATTCCGATGTGCTTGCATACAAGGGGGTTCGGTGCATTGCGCCCCGAACGCCATCATGCCGTCCCATCATGCATCCCCATCCGCCACCCCCCGGTGCGCATGCCGACCATGTCCTGCCGTGCACCCAACGCCCGTATCGACGGCGCCGGCATCCCCTGGTCGATCCCGCCTGCCTGCCGTGAGTCCAGCCGGTCCAGCGATAATCCGCAGTGTACAGGCGCCGGACCCGGCGGCAAGCGCGCAAATCACCACAGCCCGACTCCGTACAGCCCGGTACGGCATGGCGGGAACCGCGGCTGGTAGGATGTCTGCGCCGCTGCGGCATGGCCACGGCGATGGCAGAGTCGAATCATGGGGCTGGATTTCTCGCAACTGTATTCGCTGCTCGGCCTCGAGCCCAACTGCTCGCTCGAGGAACTGAAGCATGTCTATCGAAAACGTGTCGCGGAACTGCATCCGGACAGGAACTCGCCGGACGCCTCGAATACGGAAGGAAACGACCAGCTCGCCACGCTGATTCGGTTGTACAGGATGGCGGTCCAATTCCACGAGCTGCACGGTCGCCTGCCAGGAAGTACCGCCACCGAAGCCGCCATGTCCCGGCAAGGTTCCGCCGCATCCCGGACCAGGGCGTCGCCGCCGGTGCTTCCACGGACGCGCCATGCCACCCCCGAATCGACCCCGATCCCCGCAGGCCACTGGTGGCTGCTGCTTGGGCTCGCATGCCTGATCGGCTATCTCGTGTTTTCCGCCTTTCCCGGGAAGGACTCCACGTCCGCATCCTCGCCGGCGAGCGGCATGCATCCGTCGACCGCCCCCGACACCACCGGGCATGGCAGGGGCCCGGCCCTGGTCTTGGCAGGCATGGACGCCGACGCCGTACTGTCGATCCAGGGCGCGCCTTCGCGGATCAGCGGCGACGTCTGGGAGTACGGCCCCTCGTGGCTGCGGTTCGAGGACGGACGCCTGGTCGAGTGGCACAGCTCACCGCTGTACCGGCTGAAGACATCCACGCCCCGGAGTGCGCCGGAACAGTGAACGCCTCCGCGCGCGGAGGCTCAGCGCGCGCCGCGCCGGAACAGCACCACCTCGACGGTCTGCAACAAGATCATGAAGTCGAAGATCAGGCCGTGGTTCTTGACGTAGAACAGGTCGAACTTCAGCTTCTCGCGCGCGTCCTGCACCGATGCGCCGTACGGGTAACGCAGCTGCGCCCAGCCGGTCAGTCCCGGCTTCACCGAATGACGCACGCTGTAATAGCGGATCTGTTCGTTGAGCTGCTCCACGAACTGCGGCCGCTCCGGCCGCGGGCCGACGAAGCTCATGTCGCCTGCCAGGACGTTGAACAGCTGCGGCAGTTCGTCCAGCCGTGTCATGCGGATGAAGCGCCCGACGCGCGTGGTGCGGTCGTCGTTGCTGGTCGCCCAGCGCGCGACGCCGTCCTTCTCGGCGTCGGTCCGCATGCTGCGGAACTTCGCCAGGCTGAAGGTCCGCCCGTCCTCGCCCACGCGCACCTGCCGGTACAGGATCGGCCCGCCGGACTCCAGCCACACGCACGCGGCGACGACCAGCATCACCGGCCACGCCACGAGCAGCAGGACCAGCGCCGCGGCAAGGTCGAAGGCGCGCTTGCTCAGGCGTCGCGGGAAGGAATGATCGAACCCGCCGGAGAACACCAGAGACGAAGGGTCGACGACTTCGAGCTTGATCAGCCCCGCCTCGCGTTCGAAGAACATGGGCAGGTCGACCACCGAGATGCCATGCTGTGCGCAGCGCAGGATTTGCTCCATCGGCAGCCCGCCGCGGCGCTCGTCGGGGGCCACCACGATCTCATGGGCGTTGAGGCGCCGCGCGAGTTCGTGCAGGGGTTCGGCCGAACTCACCAGCAGATCTTCCGCAACCACTTTCGCCTGCCCGGGGATAGGCAGGAAACCGACGATGGCGAACGCCTTGCGGTCGCTGCGGCGGCGCAGCCGGCTGTTGATCAGGTCGGCGGTGTTGCCCGCGCCGAGGATCAGGATACGGCGCTTGAACGCTTCGACACCGAACAGGCTGTAGACGAGCAGCCGCAGCGCGCAAATGACGGCGAAACCGATCACCAGCGCGATCACGAGCACGCCGCGGCCGATGTAGGTCTGCGGCACGGCGTAGTAGAGCACCAGCAACCCGACGCCGCCGAACGCGAACGCCAGCGCGATGCGCAGCATGAGGTCGACGCGGTTGTGGCGGACGTGCGGCTGGTACAGGCCGAATGCCGCCATCGCGCCGGTGACGAATGCCGCGACAAGCAGCGTACGCACCGGCGCGGATTCCACGAACATGCCGCGGCTCACGGGGTCGTCGATGAACCGCAACCAGACCGCGGCGGTGACCGCCAGCAGCATCGCCAGCAGTTCCAGGAGCCAGAGCATGCGGACCGTTCGATCGGCCCGGCCAGAGAATGCCGAAATCATGTACATCGCTCCCGACGACATGAATCCGGGACGCGTCCGTCGCCCGCCCCCTGTCGCCATCTGTCCCGATCATCCATGCGTCCTGCACGGATCCTCCGCCGGCGGCCAACGCCTCCAGCTGGTAATGGATACGCGGTCGGCGGCCGGCAGCGGCCACGGCCGCGCGCCTGCACGTCGCCCTCTTCATCTTCCCGCGATGCAGCGCCCGCAAGCCGGGCTCAGGCGTCGGCGATCGGGACGGCGCGATCCGCCCATCCCGCGATCGTGTCGACCATCCGGCGTCGGTCCCGCGCCGCGAACAGGATGTGGTCCAGTTCGGGATGGAACTCCAGGCGCAGCCGCGCGTGTCCCCGCAGCCTGCCGAACGTGGCATCGACCTGCCGCGGATGCAGCAGGTAGTCGGTCACGCCGCCGGTATAGAAGCCGAACACGTGCACGCCGCGGTCAAGCGCCTCCCCGAGCCGCGCGCGGAATTCCGTCGGCGACGGCCACTCCCGGTAGTCCTCGACCGAAGGCGCGGCCGCCTTGCCCGAGAAACCACGGCGCAGTCGTCGCGCCAGCTTCCCGAACAGGCCCAGCGGCCTGCGCATCAGCATCCACACCCTGCCCAGGCGGTACCAGCCGCCCTTGACCGCCATCGGATCGATCAGGATCAGGCCGCGGACCCGCGCGTCCAGGGTCGCCATTCGCCAGCCAAGATCGGCCGCACTGCAGATCCCGCCAACCAGGAACGCGCCGGCGCCGGTCCGCGCCGACAGCGCATCGAGCGCCTGCACCGCCATCGCCGCCGCCCCACCCTTCATCCCGGCGTCGCCGATGCCGGGCAGGTCGAAGCGGAAGACGTCGAAACCCAATGCCGCCAGCCGCCGTGCGAGGTCCACGTGCAGCCGCAGCGGCCCGGGGCGGTGGATGAGGCCGGCGTTGAACAGCACGACGGTTGCGCCGCGCGCCGGCGCCTGTGCGCGGGTGAGGATGCCAAAACCGCCTTCACCGAAGGTGAGCACTTCTTCCATGTCAGGCCCCCCCATGTGATTCGGCCACCAGCGCTTCGACCGCGCCGTTCGCGGCGCGCAGCGGGATCAGGCCGTGCAGTTCGAGCTGCCCGGTCCAGTCGGTGAGCGCGTCCGGCAGGTCGATGCGGGTGGCGCCCGGCGCAATCGCGCCGCTGGCCATGGACGATGCCAGCACGACCACTTGCAGCTGGTCCACGGGTGCGCCGGAGTCCAATGCCAGCAGCTCCTCGCCGAACGTCGGCGCCAGGGAAAAGCCCATCAGCTCGCCGGGATCCGCAGGCGGGCCCTTGCGCGCAAATGGATAGCGCGTGGACGAGGTGCGCTCCGCGGCATCGAGCGCAGCAAGGTCGCGCAGGTACGCGGCGGCATCGAGCACCGGTTGCCACAGCCAGAGCGACGCAGCGCCCAGCCGCTCGGCTTGCGCGCTCGCGAACAGTGCCGAAGCACGGATGCCCATCAGGGTCAGCGGCACGTCACCCGCACGTTCGCGCAGGGCCTGGGCCGCGAGCACGATGTCCGAGCCGGCGCGCGCAGGATGGAACTCCTCGCTGCCTCCGGCGGAATCGCCGGTGCCGAAATAGTCGAAACGCAGGCAGGCCAGGCCCGATGCCGCCAGCTGGTCGGCGATGCCCGCGAAGAAGCGGTAGCTGCGCACTTGCTCGTGCAGCAACGGCGGGCACATCAGCACGCAGGCACGTGGCTTGGCCCGCGGGGCGTGGTACACGCCGAACAGCCGCCGCGCCGTCGGGCCGAAATGGAAGGCTTCGGGCGCCGCGCTGCCGACATGCGCCGGCGCGCCTGCATTGACGTGATCTGCCGCCGGCACAGGCGCAGCGCCCCCCCGGCGCTGCGCTGGCACGCCGGCGTCGGTATCCGCGTTCGCATCCGGGTCCTGCACGTGCCCTCTCGTGTCCGTCGCGGGCCCGATGTCCTGCGGCAAGGCGTCCGCGATCTGCGCCAGCGTGGACGAGGCCAGCATCAGCAGGTTCAGCCGTACGCCCGTTTCGCGCTGCACGCGGTTGGCCATCTTTACCGCGAGCATCGAATGCCCGCCAAGGTCGAAGAAGTTGTCGTCGGGAGCGGCGTCGACGCCCAGCGCGGCCGACCAGACGCCGGCCAGGTAGCGGACGGCGGCGGGCTGGCCGGTGAACGCGGATGCCGCCTGCCTGCGCACCACCGGCGCGGGCAGTCGCTTGCGGTCGACCTTGCCGTTGGGCAGCAGCGGGAGCGCATCGAGCACGACCAGGTGCTGCGGCACCATGTACGCGGGCAAGGTCGAGCGCAGCCGCTCGAACACGATTCTTTCATCGACGGGCACGCCGGGCGCCGCAACGACGTAGCCGACCAGGCGCACGTCGCCCGGATGGTCCTCGCGCGTGGTCACTACCGCACGCGCCACGCATTCCTCGGCCTCGAGCCGGGTTTCGATCTCGCCCAGCTCGATGCGGTGGCCACGGACTTTCACCTGGAAATCGATGCGCCCCTGATGCTCGATCACGCCATCGCGCCGCCAGCGCCCGCGGTCGCCCGTCCTGTACAGGCGCGGCGGCAGGCCGACGCCATGGTCGCGCGGTGAGATGCGATCGCTGAAGAACTTCTCGGCGGTCAACTCCGGCCGTCCCAGGTATCCCTCGACCACGCCCGCACCG
>PJTQ01000994.1_pt1 | contig 10334 bp, 10 predicted proteins | sample 1512231 | NCBI WGS metagenome assembly PJTQ01 (sample SAMN08177688, study PRJNA422409) | Soil metagenome, whole genome shotgun sequencing project. | isolation source: Soil (3) enriched on wood chips | place: USA: Madison | collected 2015-01-15 | reverse complement strand
CACCAGTGACGAGGAGCAGTCGTGGGCACGGCGCGATCCCATCGCCCGCATGCGTGCGTACCTCGAGGGCCGGGGCGCGTCTGCGGCGTTCTTCGACGGGGTGGATGCCGAGGCCGCGGCGTATGCGGATGACGTGCGCGTGCGCACCAACGAACTCGGCACGATCCCGGCCGAGTCGATGTTCGCGCATGTGTACAGCGACCCGCACCCGCTCGTCGACGAGCAGCGGACCTGGCTGGCCGAGTACGAGGCATCCTTCGAGGGGGGCCAGGCATGAGCGAGACGATGCCCTTCGCGAAGGCGCTGGGTGCAGGCCTGCGCGCCGCGATGGCCGCCGACGATCACGTCCTGATGATGGGCGAGGACATCGGGCGCCTCGGTGGTGTGTTCCGCGTGACCGAGGGGCTCCAGGCCGAGTTCGGCGAGCGCCGGGTGCTGGACACCCCGCTGGCCGAGTCCGGGATCGTCGGCACGGCGATCGGCCTGGCGATGGCCGGCTTCCGGCCCGTGTGCGAGATCCAGTTCGACGGGTTCGTGTTCCCCGCCTTCGACCAGATCACGACCCAGCTCGCCAAGCTCACGAACCGGCACGAGGGCGCGATCCAGATGCCCGTCGTCATCCGCATCCCCTACGGCGGGCACATCGGCGCCGTCGAGCACCACCAGGAGAGCCCCGAGGCCTACTTCGCGCACACTCCCGGCCTGCGGGTCGTGTCGCCGTCGACGCCGAACGACGCGTACTGGATGATCCAGGACGCGATCACCTCGCCCGACCCCGTCATCTTCCTCGAACCCAAGGCGAAGTACTGGATGAAGGGCGAGGTCGACACGGCCGAGCGCGCCGCGTCACTGCACGCTTCGCGGGTCGTGCGCCGCGGCACCGACGTCACCCTCGTCGGCCACGGCGCCATGGTCACGACGCTGCTGCAGGCGGCGGCCTTGGCCGAGGGCGAGGGCACCTCGTGCGAGGTCGTCGACCTGCGTTCGCTCTCGCCGATCGACTACGGGCCGGTGCTCGACTCCGTGCGCCGCACGGGCCGCATGGTCTACGCGCAGGAGGCGCCCGGCTTCGCTTCGGTGGGCTCGGAGGTCGCCGCGACCGTCATGGAGAAGGCGTTCTTCGCGCTCGAAGCGCCGGTGCTGCGCGTGTCGGGCTTCGACGTGCCGTTCCCGCCCGCGAAGCTCGAGGGACAGTTCCTGCCCGACGCCGACCGCATCCTCGAGGCCGTCGACCGCGCCCTCGCCTACTGATGTCGTACTCTCGGTCGTTGAGCGAGCGGAGCGAGACGAAACGCAGCTTCGTCTCGTCGCTTTGCTCCTCGCTCAACGACCGGCGCTTTCTAAGGGGATCGAAATGAGCACCCAGACCTTCCACTTGCCGGACGTGGGCGAAGGCCTCACCGAGGCCGAGATCGTCCAGTGGCGCGTCGCCGCGGGCGACACCGTGGCCGTCAACGACGTCCTCGTCGAGATCGAGACGGCCAAGTCGCTCGTCGAGCTGCCCTCGCCGTTCGCCGGGACCGTCGGCGAGCTGCTCGCCGCCGAGGGCGACACCGTCACCGTCGGTGCGCCGATCATCACGATCGCCGGGGCAGCGAGCGAGCCGGACGCGGCCTCCGGGCTGTCCGAGCACGGCGAGAAGAAGCCCGCCGAGCCCGAGCCGGGCGGATCCGTGCTCGTCGGCTACGGCACCGGCGACGCGGTGACGTCGCGCCGCCGCAAGCCCGAGGGCCGCACCGAGGCCGTGCGTGCGTCGGTCGGCGTGGTGGCCAAGCCCCCGGTGCGCAAGCTGGCGCGCGACCTCGGCGTCGATCTCGCCCAGGTGACCCCGTCCGGTCCGGCAGGAGAGGTCACGCGCGACGACGTCGTCCAGCACGCCTCGCAGGCCAGCGTCTTCCGCAACCTCGCGACACCCGACCGCCCCGAGGAGCGCGAGCTCACGATTCCCGTGGCGCCCGAGGTCGCGGCATCCGTCATCGCCCCGCCCGTGCCCGGCGCGGCGATGGCCGGGGATCGCCCGGCGGCGCCCGCGCTCGTCGAGGGCCGCGAGGAGGCGATCCCGGTCAAGGGCGTGCGCAAGGCCGTCGCGAGCGGGATGGTGCTCTCGGCGTACACCGCGCCGCACGTGTCGGTGTGGACCGACGTCGACGCGACGCGCACGATGGAGCTCGTCAAGCGGCTGAAGACCTCGCCCGACTTCGCGGACATCCGCGTCTCGCCGCTGCTGATCATGGCCCGCGCCGTCGTGTGGGCCGTGCGCCGCACGCCGATGGTCAACGCCGCGTGGATCGACAAGGAGGACGGCTCCGCCGAGATCCGCGTGCGCAACTACGTGAACCTCGGGATCGCCGCGGCCACGCCGCGCGGGCTGCTCGTCCCCAACATCAAGGATGCGCAGGACCTCAACATGCGCGGGCTCGCGCGGTCGCTCGAGAAGCTCACGTTCACGGCGCGCGAGGGCAAGACCTCGCCGGCTGACCAGCAGGGCGGCACGATCACGATCACGAACATCGGTGTGTTCGGGATGGATGCGGGGACACCCATCATCAACCCGGGGGAGTCTGGGATCGTGGCGATGGGCACGATCCGGCAGAAGCCGTGGGTCGTCGACGGCGAGGTGCGCCCGCGGTTCGTGACGACCGTCGCCGGGTCGTTCGACCACCGTGTGATCGACGGCGACGGCATGAGCCGCTTCGTCGCCGACGTCGCGTCGGTGCTCGAGGAGCCCGCCCTCCTCCTCGATTGACCGCCGCCGAGGTCGCATCTCTCTCGCCGAGGTCGTATCTCCGTTGCCGAGGTCGTATCTCTCTCGCCGAGGTCGTATCTCTCTCGCCGAGGTCGTATCTCCGTGACATGCGATCTCGACGCGGGAGATGCGATCTCGATGGTTTGAGAATGATTATCAATAGGATTAAAGTGGAGGCATGACCTCCCGCAGCTTCACTGTCGCCGCGCTCGCCGCCTCCGCCCTCGTCCTCGCCGGGTGCGCGTCCCCGGGAGCGAACACCGAGGACGACGGCACATTGCACGTCGTCGCCTCCACCAGCGTCTACGGCGACATCGCGGCCGCGATCGGGGGCGATCTCATCGAGGTCACCTCCATCGTCACGTCACTCTCGCAGGACCCGCACTCCTACGAGACCTCGGCGCGCGACCAGCTCACCATCTCGCGCGCGGACCTCATCATCCGCAACGGCGGCGGCTACGACGCGTTCGTCGACGCCCTCATCGAGGCGAGCGGGACGGATGCCGGCATCCTCACCGCCGTCGAGTTCACCCACGACTACCCCGGCAGCGCCGGCCACGACCACGACGATCACGACGACGACGCCGCCGAAGACCACGCCGACGACCACGACGATCACGACCACGACCACGAGGACCACGACGGCCACGACCACATCGAAGGGTTCAACGAGCACGTCTGGTACGACCCGCACACGATCGCGCACCTCGCGGAGGACATCGCGCACGAGCTCGGCGAGCTCGACCCCGCCGGCGCCGCGACCTACGAGGCGAACGCCGCGGCGTTCCTCGCGGGGATCGAGGAGATCGAGGCCGCGCTCGACGAGATCGCCGCGCAGCACGAGGGCGCGCAGGTGTTCGTCACCGAGCCCGTCCCGGTGTACCTGATCACCGCCGCGGGGCTCGTCGACGCGACGCCGCCGGCCTTCAGCGAAGCCGTCGAGGAGGGACAGGACGTCCCGCCCGCGACCCTGCTCGAGGCCATGCGGGCGCTGACGTCGGGCGAGATCCGCACGGTCATCGCCAACGCGCAGACCGGCGGCGCCGAGACGACGCAGGTGATCGAGACGGCGCGGGAACACGGCATCCCGGTGCTGGAGTTCACCGAGCTCGTGCCCGAGGGTGAGACGTACCTGACCTGGATGCGGCAGAACGCGGCCGATCTGGCGAGTACGCTGACCCGGTGAGCTCGTCCGACACCCCCGCAGCTGCGGCACCGCTGCTGCAGATCCGCGGTGCGGCGCTGCGGCGGGACGACCGGGAGCTGTGGAGCGGACTCGACCTCGACGTCGCGCCCGGCGAGCTGATCGCCGTCCTCGGTCCGAGCGGCTCGGGCAAGACGACGCTCATGCGCGCGATCCTCGGCCTCACCCCGCTCAGCGAGGGATCGATCGCGGTGCTCGGCGAACCCGTCCGCGCGGACGGTCCCGGCATCCTCGGCATGACGTCCCTCGGCACCCGTCGCGGCAGCCGGCGCATCGGGTACCTGCCCCAGGCGCGCCCGCTGCCCCGCGACACGTCCATGCGCGGCCGCGACCTCGTCGCGCTCGGCGTCGACGGCCACCGCTTCGGCCTGCCGATTCCGCGGCGCGGCGACCGGGCCCGCGTCGCCGCGCTGATCGACGCCGTCGGGGCGACCGCGTTCGCCGACCGGCCGGTGGGCGAGCTGTCCGGCGGTGAGCAGCAGCGGCTGCGGGTCGGCCAGGCGCTCGCCGACGACCCCCGGCTGCTCCTGTGCGACGAACCGCTCACGAGCCTGGACCTCGCCAACCAGCAGGCCGTCGTCGGGCTCATCGACCGGCATCGCAAGACCGGCGCCGGCGTGCTCCTGGTCACCCACGACATCAACCCCGTGCTCGGCAAGGTCGATCGCATCCTCTACATCGCGAACGGCCGCTTCACGCTCGGCAAGCCGAAGGACGTCCTGACCTCGCCTGTCCTGACCGACCTGTACGGCGCTCCGGTCTTCGTGCTGCGCGCCGGTGACCGGCTGGTCGTCGTCGGCGCGCCCGATGCCGAGGCCTCGCACCACCACCACGATCACGAGGAGCACGCGTGAACTGGCAGGACGCCTGGGACGCCATGTTCGGCGGGCTGCCCGACTACGCCGAGATCCTCGCCCTCGTGTCGAACTCGGTCTGGGCGGGCGCGGTGCTGGGCCTGGTGGGCGGCCTGATCGGCGTGTTCGTGATCCAGCGCGACATGGCCTTCGCGGTGCACGGCATCAGCGAACTGTCCTTCGCCGGCGCTGCGGCGGCGCTGCTGGTCGGCGCCGACGTCGTCACCGGATCGATCCTCGGCTCGCTCGTCGCCGCCGGGCTCATCGGCTGGCTGGGCGCCCGCGCGCGCGAGCGCAACTCGGTCGTCGGCGTGCTGATGTCCTTCGGCCTGGGTCTGGGCATCCTTTTCCTGTCGCTCTACGACGGGCGCAGCGCGAACCGGTTCAGCCTGCTGACCGGCCAGATCGTCTCGGTGCAGACCGGCCAGCTCGGCTGGCTCATCGGCATCTCGTCGTTCGTGCTCATCGCGCTCGTGCTGATCTGGCGCCCGCTGCGATTCGACTCGCTCGACCCGCAGGCCGCCGCCGCGCGCGGCGTGCCCACGGTGGGGATCTCGCTCGGCTTCATGCTCCTGCTCGGCCTCGCGGTCGCCGCCGCCGTCCACATCATCGGCGCGCTGCTGGTGATGGCGCTGCTCGTGACGCCCGCCGCCGCCGCGATGCGCGTGGCCGCCGGGCCGGTCGCGGTGCCCGTGCTCTCGGCGACGTTCGGCGTGACGGCGGCGGTCGGCGGCATCCTGCTCGCGGTCATGGGCACCCTCCCGGTCAGCCCGTACATCACGACGATCTCGTTCGCGATCTACCTGGTCTGCCGCATCATCGGCGCGCGGCGCGGCCGCGTCGTACGGGTGCGGGATGCCGGTGCGCCCGCGTCTCCTGCTCTCCGGACCCTCTGACCCCCCGAGGGTAGACTCCGAGGCATGGCCCAGCGGAACACCTGGCAGCGCGAGCGCGTGCGCACGGCGCTCGCCGACGCCCAGGGTTTCGTGAGCGCGCAGGACCTGCACGCGAACCTTCGCGAGGCGAACACCGGCATCGGCCTGGCCACCGTCTACCGGGCGCTCGCGACCCTCGCCGCCGCGGGCGAGGCCGACCAGCTGCAGAGCCCCGAGGGCGAGGCGATCTACCGCGCCTGCACGAGCGCGGGCCATCACCACCACCTCATCTGCCGCCGCTGCGGGACCACCGTCGAGATCCAGGCGACCGACGTCGAGACGTGGGCGCGCCGGACGGCCGCCGCCCACGGCTTCACCGAGGCCGAGCACGTCGTGGACATCTTCGGCGTCTGCGCCGCGTGCACGGCCATCGCCGCCGCAGCCGGCGTCGCGGAGGACCGTGCCGACTGAGACCCGCACGGCGCCGACGCGTAGCGCGGTCGCGATCGGGGTGGGGATGCTGGTGGTCGCGGCCCTCGTCGCGCTCGCCTTCCTGTCGCCGGCGCCCGAGCTGCCCACGCGCGCGCAGGACGGGCTGACCCTCGCGCTGAGCGTCTTGATCGAGGCGCTGCCGTTCGTCGTTCTCGGCGTCGTGCTGTCGATCGTCGTGCAGGTGTGGGTGCCGCCCGGGGTCATCGAGCGCTGGATGCCACGCAACCCCTGGGGGCGCCGTGCCGTGCTCTCGCTGCTCGGCATGTTCATCCCCGTGTGCGAGTGCGGCAACGTGCCGTTCGCGCGGGGACTCATGATGCGCGGATTCGGCGTGGCCGAGACGATGACCTTCCTCATCGCCGCGCCCATCGTGAACCCGATCGTGATCATCACGACCCACCAGGCGTTCGGCCTGGACGACGGCATCCTCATCGCGCGTCTGCTCGGCGGGTACGCGGTCGCGAATCTGATCGGCTGGCTGTACTCCCGGCATCCCGATCCGGATGGCCTGGTCACCGATCGCTTCCGCGCGGCGTGCGTGATCGCCGAGACCGAGTCGGGCGGTCGCGGACGCCGCAGCCTCGCCCAGTTCGTCGTCGAGTTGCGCGCCGTCATGCCCGCGCTCGTGATCGGGTCGGCGCTGGCCGGCGCCGTGCAGGTGCTCATCCCGCGCGAGACGCTGCTGGCGATCGGCTCGGACCCGGCGCTGTCGATCGCCGCCATGATCGCGCTCGCGATGATCGTGTCGATCTGCTCGAACGTCGACGCGTTCTTCGCGCTCTCGTTCGCGTCGACGTTCACGCCGGGGTCGCTCGTGGCGTTCCTGCTCGTCGGCCCGCTCGTCGACGTCAAGATGCTCGCGCTGCTGCGCACGACCTTCCGCACGCGGGTGCTCGCCGGGCTGGTCGTGATCGTCGTGCTGTTCGCCGCCGCTGTCGGAGCGGTGGTGAACCTCCTTGTCTGATCCGGTGGTGAAAGTGGTGCGCCGAGGCGCGGGGCGGCCAAGGGGCCGATCGCCGGTTCTCGGATCGCTGGCCGTCCGGCTGCTGGGGGTCGGGCTGGCCGCCGCGATCGCCGCCGTGACCGTCGCGCTCGCGCTGACGGGGCGGCTCAGCCTCTACATCAACCCCGACTCGACGTGGTTCACCGTGTCGATGGCGGTGGTGGCGCTCGCCGGCACCGCCGCGAGCTTCGCATTGCCGCTCGGCGCCGAGGCCGACCACGGGCACGACCACGGGCACGGGCATGCGCACGGCCGCGGCGACGATGACGATCACGCGCACGGCGACGCTCTTGACGACGCGTACACCCCGGTGGCGTCTCGCACGCGATCCCGCGGGATGCCGGGTCGCACGCGCCCGGGGGGAGGCCTCGCCGTGGCCGGGGGCATCGCGGTGGCCACCGGCGGCGTGCTGGCGACCGGGGTCGTCGGGGCGATGCTCCTCGTCCCGCCCGCGACCCTGTCCGCCGAGCTGGCGATGTCGCGCGACACGGGCGCCGCACCGCTGTTCCAGGGCGCCGACGTCGTCGCCCTGGCGGCGACGGGAGACACGGCGTCGTTCGGCGTGGGCGAATGGGCGAGCGTGTTCGCGACCGCCACCAACCCCGAGGCGTTCGAGGGCCAGCAGATCACCCTGACGGGGTTCGTCACGCCCGCCGGCGGCGGGTTCGGGCTCACGCGACTCGTCATCACGCACTGCGTCATCGACGCGCAGGCGGCGAGCATCCCCGTCGGGTCCGGCGACGTGCCCGCCACGGGCGAGTGGGTGACGGTGACGGGCATCATCCGGGATGTCGAGGGAAGCCTGCGCGTCCAGGCCTCGGCGGTCGAGGTGGTGCCGCAGCCGGAGGACCCGTATGAATACTGAGGTCCCCGCGCGCGCTGAGGTTCCCGTGCGCGGCCGGGGCTCCTCGCGTTCGCAGCCGCCGACCCGCCGTGGCCGCGCGCAGCGTCGCCGTGGCCGCGCGTTCGCGATCGGCTTCGCGACCGTCGTCGGCGTGCTCGCCGTCGTCGCACTCGGCGGTGCGGCGCTCACCTCGGCGCTCGGGCCCCGTGTCACGGACGTGCAGGTGGACGCGGGCGCGGCGGCCACGGCATCCGGTTCTCGCCTCATCATCACGACGACCCAGTCGTTGGCCGAAGTCGCCGCCGAGCAGGTCACGGTGACGCCGGCGACCGACTTCAGCGTCGACACGTCGGGACGCAGCGTCGGGATCCGCTTCACGCTGCCGCTGTGGGACGAGACCGAGTACACCGTGCGGATCGAGGGAGTACGGGGGATCGGCGGCGGCCCGGACGCGACCATCGAGGAGTCGTTCACGACGCCCGCGCTCGAGGTGTTCCTGCTGCAGCGCGGCGCCGAGGGCGACAAGATCTTCCGCACCGATCTGACCGGCGAGGCCGCCGTGCCGGTGTTCGAGCACGCGCGCATCGAGGACTTCCGCGCGACGGCCGGGCACCTCGTCGTGGCCACCGTCGACGACGCGGAGCGGTCGCAGCTGATCGTCACGGACCTCGACGGCGAGGGCGCGCGCGCACTGACCCTGCCCGGCGAGGGTTCGATCACCAACCTGCAGAGCGCGGACCGCGGCAACACGATCGGATTCCTCTTCACGGATGCCGGGATCTCGGCCGACGGCGGTCGCGAGAGCATGCTCTACACGGCGTCGCCGGCCGCCCCGGACGCGGAGCCCGTGGCGGTCGAGCGGGTCGGCGGCGAGTCCCGGGTCGAGGACTGGCGGTTCGTGCCGGGCACCGACGGCATCCTGATGTTCACGTTCGACGGGGCGCTGACCCTCGTCGCGCCGAGCGGGGAGCCGGTCGCCCTCGGCAATGCGATCGCGATCCACGGGGTGGCGCGCGGGAACGCGGTCGCGGTGATCGAGCGGGCGGACGGTCCGGTCGCGATCGAACTGGCGACGGCAGAAGAGGTCGCGCTGCCGGCGACCGATCCCGCGCTCGGGCAGACGTGGGACGTCACCCCCCTGCCGGGTGCGGGCGGCGCGAGCCTGCGCGCGGTGACGGAGTTCGACGGCTTCGAGGTCGTGTCGACATCGGTGCTCCTCGTCGACGGGGACGGGGCCGCGCGCCCGGTGTTCGCGGTGGCGAGCGGCGATGCCCTTCTGCAGACGTGCGTCTCGCCGAGCGGCCGGTACGCCGCGTTCCTGGTTGCGCCGAGCATCGTCGACAACCCCTACGACGGCTATCAGCTCCCGCTCCCGCAGCGGGTCGAGACGCACCTCGTCGCCCTCGCGGACGGCGCCGAGCTCGTCGCCCTGAGCGGCTTTGACATCTCCTGGTGCCAGCACGGGCCGCGTCCGTGAGTGCGCGGGTGCCCGCGACGCGCGACCTCCTGTCGGGTCTGCCGCTCGAGGTCGCGCCGCGGCTGCTGGGTGGCGTGCTGCGCGTGCGCGTGCTCTCGGAGGGTGCGGGCGGTGGCGCGGGCGATGGTGGTGGCGCTGGTGATGGTGCGGGTGCGGGCGGTGGTGGGGATGGCGCCGGCGGCGATGGGGACGGCGATGGCGCGGTGACGGTGGCGGTGCGGATCACCGAGGTCGAGGCCTACCACGGCGCGGGGACCGGAGCGGTGCCCGATCCCGGGTCGCACGCGCGGATGGGGCGCACGGCGCGCAACGCGACGATGTGGGGCGAGCCGGGGCACCTGTACGTGTATCTCAGTCACGGGATCCACTCGTGCGTGAACGTCGTGTGCGGGCCGGAGGGGCTGGCCGGGGGAGTGCTGCTGCGCGCGGGCGAGGTCATCGAGGGGCGGGATGCCGCGATGCGGCGCCGTCCGGCCGCACGGAGTGCGCGGGACCTGGCGCGCGGGCCGGGGCGGCTGGGCGATGCCGTGGGGCTGCGGCATCCGCGGCACGACGGGATCGACGCGGTGACGGGCGCCGAGCAGGCCGGTGCCGCGGCGCGGCTGTGGCTGCCCGCCGCGCCCGTGCCCGAGGTGGCGACCGGTCCGCGTGTGGGAGTGGCCGGCGTCGCCGGGACCGACGCGTTCCCGTGGCGCTTCTGGATCGCGGGCGACCCGACTGTCTCGCCGTTCCGCTGGGGCCGCGGCGCCCGCCCCGAGTGACCCCGAGGTCGTATCTCTGTCGTCGAGGTCGTATCTCTGTCGTCGAGGTCGTATCTCTGTCGTCGAGGTCGTATCTCT
>PJTQ01000989.1_pt1 | contig 10405 bp, 8 predicted proteins | sample 1512231 | NCBI WGS metagenome assembly PJTQ01 (sample SAMN08177688, study PRJNA422409) | Soil metagenome, whole genome shotgun sequencing project. | isolation source: Soil (3) enriched on wood chips | place: USA: Madison | collected 2015-01-15 | reverse complement strand
CTTCCTGTTCGGCTGCCCGCTGTGGGGCGTCAACGTCGCGCTGGCCCGCAACGGCCGCATCGTGGCCGGCGTCACCCACCTGCCGATCCTCGACGAGTTCTACGTCGCCGAGCTCGGCGGCGGCGCCTGGTGCAACGGCCGGCGCATCCACGTCTCCACGCGCGGACGGCTGATCGAGGCGGTGCTCGCCTGCGGCATCCCGTTCGCCGGCAAGCCCGACCATCCGCTGTTCGCGCGCGAGATGGCCCTGCTCAGCGAAGCCACCGCCGGCATCCGCCGCACCGGCGCATGTTCGGTGGACATGGCCTGGGTGGCCGCCGGGCGCTGGGACGCCTACTGGGAGCGCGCGCTGATGGCCTGGGACATGGCGCCGGGCGTGATCCTGGTGCAGGAGGCCGGCGGCGTGGCCACCGGCGTCGACGGCGGGCCGCTCGATTTGCACGGCGGCCACGTCTGCGTGTCCAACGGGGTGGTCCAGGCGCCGCTGGTGGACGCGCTCAACAGCATCCTCGACCAACCGGAGCATTGACCATGCATCGACGCGGCTTCATCCAGGCGGGAGGACTGACCGCGCTGCTGGCCGCGGTGCCGCGCGCGTTCGCGCGCGTGGTGGGTTATCCGCGCGCGCTGCAGGGGCCGATGGTGGGCGCCCCCGGGCCGAACCACTTCACCGTGTGGACGCGCGCAAGCGGGTTGTTCGACGTGACCCTGGAATATTCCACCGACCGCGACTTCACCACGGTCATCGAGGGGCCGACGGCAACGGCCGACGCCGACAGCGAAGGCTGCGTGGTGCTGCGCGCCGAGGGCCTGCAGCCCGATACCGACTACTGGTACCGGCTGCGCTACGCCGGCGAGCACGACCGCCACCAGCCGCTGCCGCACCGCACCCGCACCGCGCCCGCGGGGCCGGCGGACTTCCGGGTCGCGTTCGGCTCCTGCTGCCGGATCCAGTTCGACCAGGAGCAGCGGATCTGGAACGCGGTGCGCGCGCTGGAGCCGGACATGTTCCTGTGGCTGGGCGACAACATCTACGCCGACAGCGACCAGGCGAACGCGCTGGTCGACCTGTACGCGCGCGGCCGCACGGTCGAGCGGCTCGAGCCGCTGCTGCGCTCGGTGCCGCAGCTGGCCACCTGGGACGACCACGACTTCGGCTACAACGATTCGGACGGACGCAGCACGTCCAAGGCGCAGTCGCTGCGCGTGTTCCGCAGCTTCTGGGCCAATCCGTCCTATGGCGAGCCCGACAACCCCGGCACCTACTTCCGGCAGCACTACGGCGGGGTCGATTTCTTCGTCCTCGACGGCCGGTACCACCGCGATCCCACCGACCAGGTCGACGATGCCGGCAAGACCATGCTCGGCGCCGCGCAGAAGGCCTGGCTCAAGCGCGAGCTCAAGGCCAGCACGGCGCCGTTCAAGGTGCTGGCGATCGGTGGCGGCTGGTCGTGCGCGGAGAACGAGGAAGGCGGCGATTCCTGGGCCGTGTACCTGACCGAGCGCACCGAGATCTTCGACTTCATCCGCGACGAGGGCATCGGCGGGGTGGTCTGCATCTCGGGCGACTCGCACATGGGCGAGCTCAACTGCATCCCGCGCTCGCAGCAGGGTGGCTACGACATCTACGATTTCTGTTCTTCGCCGCTGGCGCAGATGCCCGCCGCCAAGAACACCCGCCAGGCACCCGAGGTGCGCGTGCGCGACACGTGGACGCGTTCGGTGAACGTCGGGCTGATGCGCTTCGACATGACCGGCGACACGCCGCGGCTGACCTACACCCTGCACGACGTGATGGGCGAGCCGGTGTGGGAACCGCTGGTGCTCACGCCCGACGACCTGCGCAACGGCGCGCGCACCTGGGACAGCAAGTCCGACCCGCTGGAGCTCGAGCGCCTGGAGCGCTTCCGCCAGGGCGGCGGCTATTACGGGTTCGACCCGCCGCAGGGCTGGCCTAGCCGCCCACACTACGACGGATCGTCAGACTGACCACGCCCGGCGTGCGCCGGCTGCGGGTCTCGACTTCCCCGATCGCGCCGCCGGCGCGGGTGCCGTCGTACTTCTCGCGGCGCTCGGAAAAGCTGCGTCCGAACAGGTCGGTGGCCTCCGCGCGCAGCCGCCAGTGCTCGCCGATACGGCGCTCGGCGAACAGCGTCCAGCCGGTGGCCTCGGATTCGCGGGTGATGCGGTCGTAGCGGTACTTGGTCTTGCGCTCGCCGATATGCTCCACCAGCACGCCCCAGTTCGCGCGCAGCGCGGGCAGTTCCTGGGAGAATTCGATCTCGCCCTCGACCGGCTCTTCGTCGGAGATGCCGCGGCCGCGGCCGGTGACCGGATCGGTCACGCGACTGGCGCGCCACAGCAGGGTGGAGCGGATGCGGCCGCCGGTGACGCCCCAGGCGTCGAGCGGCGCGGCCAGGTCCAGCGACAGCGTGTCGCGGCGGCCGCGGCCGATGTTGCCCGGCGCGTCGAACACGTCGTCGTCGGTGACCACCAGCACCCGGTCCACCGCGTCCTCGATCCGGTCGTGCGTCCAGCCCAGGGTCAGCGCCGCGTCCTTGCCGAAGCGGTGCTCCCAGGACAGCGTGGCGCGCCAGGTCTTGTCCGGCTCCAGTTCGGCGTTGCCGGCGCTGACCACGCCGCCGTCGAGCGACGCCGAGGCGACGAAGTCGTTGAAGTCCAGCTGTCCGACCTCGCGCGCGAGCGAGAAGCGCCATTCGTCCGATTCACCCGCGTTCCAGCGCAGCGCAAGCCGCGGCTTGGCATAGGTGAAGCCGCGCTGCAGCGGGCTGTCGCCGGACTGCGCGATGTCCGAGCGTTCGATCCGGAGGCCCGGTTCGATCGTCCAGTCCTGCGTAGGGTTCCAGGTGGCGCCGAGCGTGGCCTCGCCGCGCCGCTCGCGGATCCGCACGTCCGAGCCGGGCAGCGGGACGTCGACGCCGCCTTCCTGCACCCGGCTGTTGCCGTCGAGGACGTTGTAGGCGCCTTCCAGCGCGGCGTTGAACGAGAGCGCGTCCGAGCGCGCATGGGTCAGTGCGATCCGCGCGATCGTCTCGCCGCTGTCGGTATCGCCCTCGAAGCGCTCGTCGTCATCGCCCGCTTGCGAGTGCTCGCGTTCCTCCAGCCAGCCGCGCTGCACGCTGGCCATGGCCTCGAGCGTGGTGCGGCCCTGGAACTGGCGCACGAAGCGCATGCCGACCTCGGCCTCGCGGTACCGCTCGCGCTCGCCGATGCGCTCGGCATCGTCGACGGCCGAGGCGCCGATGCGCGTGGTGGTGCGCGCATCCTCGCCGCGCAGCGCGCCGGTCAGCGACAGGCGGCCGGATGCGAGCGGCTGGCGCCAGCTCACGGCGGCTTCCTGCTCGCCCTCGACGGCGCGCGTGTCCAGCGACCGGCGCCACGTGTCCGCGCCCTCCCGGGTGCGGATGCTGCCGCGGCCGGTGTCGTCGTCGATCTCGCGTACCGACTTGAACGACACGTCCAACGCGGTGTCGCCGCGGCGGCGGCCGTATTCGAACTTGGCCCGCGGTTCCGGCGCGCCGTCGGTGGCGGCGGAGAGCCCGGTTTCGATCGCCCACTCGGTGCTCGCGTCGTCGCGGCGGACCACGTTGGCCAGCAGCGCGTACCCGCCCATGTCGATGCCGGGCATGCCGGCGTGGATGAGCTCGATGCGCGCCACCGCGCGCGCCGGGATGCGCTTGAGCAGCGCGGCGGTGTCCTCGCGCTTGCTGGTCGGGCGCGCGCCGTCGAACAGCACGTTGCCGGCGGCGCCGGCGTAGCCGCGCACGTCGGCGTCGGACTCGACGATGGTGAAGCCGGGCAGCCGCAGCACCATGTCGTAGGCGTTGGCCGGCGCGACGTCGTCGAAGTAGTCGGCGGCGTAGACCGTGCGCGAACGCGAGTCGCTTGCCGATTGCGCGGCGGCGGGGGGGCAGGCGCCGGCGGCGAGCAGGCAGGCGTACAACAGCGCGTGGTGGTGTTCCCGCCGCATGGTCATGTCTGGTTCCCCGGAAGTCGCTGCAAGGCTAGACTCGACGCGCTGACAGCACGGCCACGGCGGCTGTCAGGTTGCTGTCAGGAGGGGTCTCGCATGCTGCCCGCCATGGATATCCAGACCGGTTCTTCGCGCATCCGCCCGCTCCTGCTGCCGTTGCTCCTCGGCATCGTGGCGATCCTTCCCGTGTCCGCCGTGCTGGCGGGCAAGAGCGACCACATCGAGGCCCGCGAGCTGCTCCGCCGCGGCGAGATCGTGCCGCTGGCGCAGATCCTCGAGGTCGTGGCCCATCGCGTGCCGGGCGACGTCATCGAGGTCGAACTCGAGCGCGACGACGGCGTCTGGGAGTACGAGGTCAAGGTGCTCACTGCCACCGGCCGCGTGCGCAAGCTCAAGCTCGATGCGCGTAACGGCGCGGTGCTCAAGATCAAGGATGATTGATGCGTTGCCTGGTCGTCGAGGACGAGCCCGATATCCGCGCCGATCTGGCGCGCGCGCTCGAGGCGGCCGGATTCGTGGTGGACGCCGCCGCCGATGGCGAATCAGCCTGGTACCAGGGTGACGTCGAGGACTACGACGCGGTCATCCTCGACCTCGGCCTGCCGCAGCTCGACGGCCTGACCGTGCTGCGGCGCTGGCGTTCGGCCGGGCGTACGTTCCCGGTGATCGTGGTGTCCGCGCGCGGCGACTGGACCGAGAAGGTCGAGGGCATCGAGGCCGGGGCGGACGACTACCTGTCCAAGCCGTTCCAGATGGGCGAACTGGTCGCGCGCGTGCGCGGGCTGGTGCGGCGCGGCGCCGGCAAGCTTTCGCCGGTGATCGAGATCGGCCGGCTGCGCCTGGACACGGTGCGCATGAGCGCCTCGTTCGACGGCGCGCCGGCGCGGATCTCGCCGCTCGAATTCCGCCTGCTCGACTACCTGGCCCACCAGCCCGGGCGCGCGGTGCCCGCCGGCGAGCTGGCCGAACACCTGTACGGCGCCACCGAAAGCGGCGACGCGAACGCGATCGAGGCGATCGTGGCGCGCCTGCGGCGCAAGTTCGGCAGCGCGGTCATCACCACCCGGCGCGGCTTCGGCTACCTGCTGGAACAGGACCGATGATCGCCCGCTCGCTGCGCTGGCGCCTGCTGCTGGCCGCGGCGGCGGCGATCCTGATGGCGCTGGCGATCGCGTGGGCGTTCATGACACTGCTGTTCGGACGGCACCTGGAGCGCCAGCTCGAAGCCGAGATGACGCGCGGCGCGCTGGTGCTGGTGGCCGGCCTGGAGCTGTCGCCCGCGGGCGTGCCGGCACTCACCGCGCAGCCGGTGGATCCGCGCCTGGACAAGCCCGCCGGCGGCTACTACTGGCAGGTATCCGCGCGCGACGGCACGTTGCGTTCGCGCTCGCTGTGGGATGCGGCGCTGCCGGTGCCCGCCGACGTCCCCGCCGATGCGTGGCGGATGCGTCGCGCATCCGGGCCTTTCGGGCATCCGGTGGCGGTGCTCGAACGCCGCCTGGTCATCGAGTCCGACCAGGCCCCGGTGGTGGTGCAACTGGCGCAGGACACCGCGCCGCTGACCACGGCGCGCGCCGGTTTCGCGCGCGAGCTGGCGGTGTTCCTGGCGGTGCTGTGGGCGGTGCTGTCGGCGGCTGCCTGGCTGCAGGTCACGCTGGGACTGCTGCCGCTGGGGCGGATCCGCGGCGACCTGGTGAAGCTGGAGAGCGATGCCGATGCGCGCCTGCCGCCGGCGCGCCTGCGCGAGATCCAGCCGCTGGTGCAGGCGATCAATTCGCTGGCCGACGCGCGCGCCGGCGAACTCGAGCTTGCGCGCCGCCGCGCCGCCGACCTGGCGCACGGCCTGAAGACGCCGCTGGCCGCGCTGGCCGCGCAGAGCCGGCGGGCGCGCGAGGCCGGTGCGGACGCCGCCGCCGACGGCATGGATCGCGCCATCGCCGCGATCGGCCGCGTGGTCGACGCCGAGCTGGCGCGGATGCGGCTGGCGCGGGTGGGGCGCGTGCCCGGCGCCAGCGCGGGCGTGCGCGCGGTGGTCGAGCGGCTGGTCAACGTGCTCGAGCACACCGAACCGGGCGGCCAACTCGCCTTCGCCATCGACATCCCGGCCGGACTGCAGCTGGCGATGCAGGAAGAGCACCTGTCGGAGGTGGTCGGCGCGGTGCTCGAGAACGCGGTGAAGTACGCCCGCCGCCAGGTGCGGATCACCGGTGCGGCGGGGCCGGAATGGACCAGCCTGTGCATCGAGGACGACGGCGCCGGCATCCCCCCGGCGCTGCTAGAGCAGGCCCTGGTGCGCGGGCGCCGGCTGGACGAGGCGGGCGGCAGCGGCCTGGGCCTTTCGATCGCGCGCGAGCTGGTCGAGGCCAGCCACGGCCGCATCGCCCTGGACGCCTCGCCGCTGGGCGGTCTGCGGGTGCGTTTCGCCTGGGGCGCCGGCAGCGGGAACTGAACGTGCCGGCGGCTGCCTTCACGGCATCTCCACTCCAAAAACGGCAGCCTTCACAAACCTGAAGACTGTACTTCCCCACGACAACTTTCACCGGAGCAGGCATGCGCGGATCAACGGAACCGGGCGGGCTCGTCCTCATCGTCGAGGACAACCGCAACATCTCGGAAATGGTGGGCGAATACCTCGAAGGCCGCGGCTTCGAGGTCGATTACGCCTCCGACGGCCTGGATGGCTATCGCCTGGCGGCGGAAAACACCTACGACGTGATCGTGCTCGACCTGATGCTGCCGCGGCTGGACGGCATCGAGGTCTGCAAGCGCCTGCGCGAGGAGGCGCGCAAGTCCACGCCGGTGCTGATGCTGACCGCGCGCGACACCCTCGACGAGAAGCTCACCGGCCTGGGCGCCGGCGCCGACGACTACCTGACCAAGCCGTTCGCGATCCAGGAACTCGAGGCCCGCCTGCGCGCGCTGATCCGGCGCGAGCGCCGGCAGGTCGGCTCGGAAGTGCTCAAGGTCGCCGACCTGGTGCTGGATCCCGCTTCGCTGCGCGCCACCCGCGGCGGCAACGAGCTGCAGCTTTCACCGATCGGGCTGAAGCTGCTCACGATCCTGATGCGCGAGTCGCCGCGGGTGGTCAACCGGCAGGAGATCGAGCGCGAGATCTGGGGCAACAGCCTGCCCGACTCGGACACCCTGCGCAGCCACCTGTACAACCTGCGCAAGACCATCGACAAGCCGTTCGACAAGCCGCTGCTGCATACCGTGCAGAGCGCCGGCTACCGGATCGCCGACATCGAGCAGCCGCCGACCTGACGCCGGCGGAGGCCGTTTCCCGCCATGCCGCAGGGCCTGCCGCGCAAGCTTCGCCACGCCTTCATCCTGCAGGTGGTGCTGGCCAGCGTCGTCGTGGTCGTTGGCGCGTTGGCCACCGGCAGCATCGTCAAGGACGTGCTGACCGACCAGCAGCTGCGCAATGAAGTCGAGGCATTCTGGAACGGGCGTGCGCAGGATCCTGCGCATCCGCTGCCGCATACCTCGACGATGCGCGGTTATTTCGTCCCCCCCGGACAGTCGCAGGACCGGGTCCCCGCGGAACTGCGCGGGTTCGGCACCGGGATCGCCCCGCTGGCCGGTGGCAACAGCAAGCTCATCATCGACGACCGGCAGCAGGGCCGGCTGTACCTGGTGATGTCGTTCGACCTGCTCGACACGGTGATCCGGCGCGCCGGGCTGGCCTCGGTCCTGCTGGCGCTGCTGGCCATCTACCTGACCACGTGGCTGACCTACCGGGCGTCCAGGCGCATGGTGGCGCCGGTGAGCTGGCTGGCGCGGCAGGTGGCGCACTGGGATCCGAGCGATCCGGACATGCAGTCGATCGCACCCGGGCAGATGCCCGGCGAGGACGGCGGCGAAGTCCGCCAGCTCACCGGCGCGCTGCGCAGGTTGACCCGGCGTACCCGCGAACTGGTCGTGCGCGAGCGCGACTTCACCCGCGATGCGAGCCACGAACTGCGCACGCCGCTGACCGTGATCCGCGTGGCCACCGACATGATGCTTGCCGACCCCGGGATCCCGCAGCGCGCGCAGCGCACCCTGCTGCGGATGCAGGGCGCCGGGCGCGACATGGAGGCGATCATCGACGCCTTCCTGATCCTCGCCCGGGCCAACGTGCACGCGCCGCTGACCGAGGATTTCGACGTCGCGCTGGTGGTCGACGAGGAGGTCGAGAAAGTGCGTCCGCTGCTGGCGGGCAAGCCAGTGGAACTGGAAGTGGTCGCCACGGCGTCGCCCCGCGTGCACGCCTCGCCGCGGGTGCTCGCGGTGATGCTCGGTCAACTGCTCGACAACGCCTGCGTGTTCACCGAGCGCGGGCGCATCGAGCTGCGGCTGGAGGCCGGTCGGCTCGTGATCACCGACACCGGCATCGGCATGGCGCCTGACGTGCTGCGCAAGGTCTGGGATCCGTTCTACCGCGCCAACCGGGTCGACCCGACAGGCAAGGGCATGGGGTTGCCGATCGTGCGCCGGCTGGGCGAACGCTTCCACTGGCCGGTCACCCTGGAAAGCACGCAGGGAGTCGGTACGGTCGTGTCCATCGAGTTCGCCCGCGACGTCATCGACTGACGCTACCTGAAGCCTGCCCTGTCAGGGAGCCGGCTGCCGCCGCGCACTGTCAACCAGTCACCCGCCCGGGCGTTGTTTGGCATCGACGCCCCCACCTCGCGAACCGCACGCATGAGCAAACCCCGCAGCAAGCCGACCCCCTCCCGCAACAGGCGCCGCCTGCTGGCCGGCGCGATCGTGGCCGCGCTGGTGCTGCTTGCCGCCTGGTACTGGACGTCCCACCGCGCGGCGGCCGACGAAGGTGCATGGCGCACGACCCCCGTGGAAAGCGGCGACATCCGCGTCGCGATCTCCGCCACCGGCACGCTGAGCGCGATCTCCACGGTCACCATCGGCAGCCAGGTGTCCGGCCAGGTCACCGACGTGCTGGTCGACTTCAACGACAAGGTGGTGAAGGACCAGGTGATCGCGCGCATCGACGCGAGCACCTACGAGGCCCAGATCAACCAGGGCAACGCCCAGGTCGCCAGCGCCCGCGCGTCGCTGCGGCAGGCGCAGGCGACGCTGGCCAACGCCGAGGCCGACTACCGCCGCAAGTCCGAACTGGGCGCGCAGCAACTGGTCGCCAAAAGCGACATCGACCTGGCCCGCGCCGCGCGCGACCAGGCGCGCGCGCAGGTCAATTCGGCGCAGGCGCAGATCCGCCAGCAGACCGCGTCGACCGAGACCAGCCGCATCAACCTGGGCCGCACCGTGATCCGCTCGCCGGTGGACGGGGTGGTGCTCACCCGCACCATCGAGCCCGGCCAGACCGTGGCCGCCAGCCTGCAGGCGCCGGAGCTGTTCACCATCGCCGAGGACCTGTCGAAGATGAAGATCGAGCTGGCCGTCGACGAATCCGACATCGGCCAGGTCAAGGCCGGGCAGGCGGTGTCGTTCACCGCCGATGCCTTCCCCGACCGCCAGTTCCGCGGCGTGGTCGAGCAGGTGCGGCTGTCGGCCACGACCACCAACAACGTGGTCACCTATCCGGTGGTGGTGACCGTCGACAACGCCGACGGCACCCTGCTGCCGGGCCTGACGGTCAACGCCGAAATCGAGGTCAGCAAGCGCGACGGCATCCTCAAGGTCGCCAATGCGGCGCTGCGCTACAAGCCCACCGATGACGCGGCCGCGGGCGCGGCGCCGCAAGCCGGTGCGGTAGGCGGCAGCGGCGGCGGGGTCTCCGACGACCTCGCCCGCAGCGCGGCGGCGCTGGGACTCGATGCCACGCAGCAGGCCGCGTTCGATGCCGCGATCGCGGCGATCGGGCAGCGCCAGGCCGCGCGCAGGACGACACCGCAGCAGCAGGGCAACAGCCTGTTCGGTGGCCGTGGCGGGGGCTCGAGGGCCGGCGGTGCCGGCGGCGCACTGCAGGCGCAGCTGCGGCAGCGCATGCTGGAGCGTTACCAGCAGGATTTCGCCGGCTTTCGCGCCACGCTCGATGACGCCGGGCGCGCGCAGTGGGATGCCGCGGTGTCGGCGCTGGTCGGCGCGCGCCGCGCGCCGCTGTACAAGCTGGTCGCCAACCGGCCGCAGATGGTGATGGTGCGCATCGGCGCCAGCGACGGCACCAGCACCGAGGTGTCGGGCAACATCAAGGCCGGCGACCTGGTGATCACCGGCGAGCGCCGCCAGCCGTGAGCGCATCGGCAGCCCCGGCCGCGGTGATCGAGACCTACGGGCTCGGCAAGGTCTACTCGCCCGGCACGCAGGCCGAGGTGGTGGCGCTGCGCGAGGCCGCAGCCGCTGCGGGCGACTGGAATCTGGCCGGCTGCACCCTGGTGGTGACGCTGGAGCCGTGCGCGATGTGCGCCGGGGCGATCCTGGCCGCGCATGCAAGCACCCTGGTCTACG
>PJTQ01000987.1_pt1 | contig 10413 bp, 7 predicted proteins | sample 1512231 | NCBI WGS metagenome assembly PJTQ01 (sample SAMN08177688, study PRJNA422409) | Soil metagenome, whole genome shotgun sequencing project. | isolation source: Soil (3) enriched on wood chips | place: USA: Madison | collected 2015-01-15 | reverse complement strand
TCATCATCTCGCCGACCAGGCGGAGACCGTGCTGATGCGGCTGGCGCATGGCAGCGGCATCGAGGGGCTCGCCGGGATGCGCGAGGTCAGCTTCGTCGAGGGCTGCAAGGTCTGCCGGCCGCTGCTCGGCGTGCGGCCCGAGGCGCTGCGGGCGGTCGTCGCCGCCGCCGGCCTCGCGCCCGCCGCCGATCCGGGCAATGACGATCCGGCCTATGAGCGCGTGCGCTGGCGGCAGGTTCAGGGCCAGCTCGACGGCATGGGCCTGACGATCGAGCGGCTCGGCGTCTTCGCCCGGCGCATGGACGAGGCGGCGGCGCTGATCGGCGAGGATGCCGACGCCGTCTATCCGCAGCTCGTGACGCCGCGCGAGGCGACGCATTTCGAGCTGGAGCACGGCCGGTTCGCGGCGCTCAACCCGCTCGTCGCGGTGACGCTGCTGGGGCAGGTCCTCGAGCTCGTGTCGGGCAACCGCCAATCGCCGCCGCTGGGCGCGCTCGAGCTCCTGCAGGCGCGGCTGCAGCGCTTCGAGCCGATGAAGCCGACGACGCTGCATGGCTGCATCGTCTCGGCCGGGCGCGACATCATCACCGTCCGGAAGGAAGGCCCGCGCCGCGCGCGCCGCGACACGGCGGCCAGTTCGGCGGCATCCGGTTAACCGCGCTCTGGCCGGAAAATGGACTCGGCGGGCGTTTGCGCGCACCCTGCCGCCTTGTAACACCCTCGTACGGGGCTTATCTTTGCCCGAATTCCCGGCTCTCCTCCCCCTCCCGGCCGGTCATCCAGGACAGGATTGATGAACGTCAATTTCCGCAACTTCGCCATCTGGCTCATCATACTCTTCATGTTGATGGGCCTGTTTTCGGTGTTCCAATCCTCGACCATCAACCGGTCCGTGACCGACAAGAGCTATTCGGAGTTCGTCCGCGACGTCGATGCCGGCAACGTGACGACCGTCGTCATCGTCGACGACGTGATCCAGGGCACGCTGTCCAATGGCGGCCGCTTCGAAACGATCATCCCGCCCAATACCGACGTCGTCTCGCGGCTCGAGGCGCGGGGCGTGCAGATCACCGCCAAGGCGCCGGATTCCTCGCCCTTCTGGTCGATCCTGCTGTCCAGCTGGCTGCCCTTCCTCGTCATCATCGGGGTGTGGTTCTTCTTCATCCGCCAGATGCAGGGGGGCGGACGCGGGGGTGCCATGGGCTTCGGCAAGTCGCGCGCCAAGCTGCTCACCGAGACGCATGGCAAGGTGACGTTCGAGGATGTCGCGGGCGTCGACGAGGCCAAGCAGGATCTCGAGGAGATCGTCGAGTTCCTCAAGGACCCCGGCAAGTTCCAGCGGCTCGGCGGGCGCATCCCGCGCGGCGTGCTGCTTGTCGGCCCGCCGGGCACCGGCAAGACGCTCATCGCGCGCGCCGTCGCCGGCGAGGCGAACGTGCCGTTCTTCACGATTTCGGGATCGGACTTCGTCGAGATGTTCGTGGGCGTCGGCGCCAGCCGCGTGCGCGACATGTTCGAGCAGGCCAAGAAGAACGCGCCCTGCATAATCTTCATCGACGAGATCGACGCGGTCGGCCGGCATCGCGGCGCGGGCCTCGGCGGCGGCAATGACGAGCGCGAGCAGACGCTGAACCAGCTGCTCGTCGAGATGGACGGGTTCGAGGCGAACGAGGGCGTCATCCTCATCGCCGCGACCAACCGGCCCGACGTGCTCGACCCGGCGCTGCTGCGTCCCGGCCGTTTCGACCGCCAGGTCGTCGTGCCGAACCCCGACGTGCAGGGCCGCGAGCGCATCCTCAAGGTGCACGTCCGCAAGGTGCCGCTGGCGCCCGACGTGGACCTCAAGGTGCTGGCGCGCGGCACGCCCGGTTTCTCCGGCGCCGACCTCATGAACCTCGTCAACGAAGGCGCTCTCTTGGCGGCGCGGCGCAACAAGCGCTTCGTCACCATGGCCGAGTTCGAGGACGCCAAGGACAAGCTGATGATGGGCGCCGAGCGGCGCACGCTCAGCCTGACCGAGGAGGACAAGAAGCTCACCGCCTATCACGAGGCCGGCCACGCGCTGCTGGCGATCAAGATGGAAGCGTCCGATCCGATCCACAAGGCGACGATCATTCCGCGCGGCCGGGCCCTCGGCATGGTGATGCGGCTGCCCGAGCGCGACCAGGTGTCGCTGACGCGGCGCAAGGCCTATGCCGACCTCGCCGTCGCCATGGGCGGGCGCGTCGCCGAGGAGGAGATCTTCGGCTACGAGAAGGTCACCTCCGGCGCCTCCGCCGACATCAAGATGGCGACGGGGCTGGCGCGTGCCATGGCGACTGAATGGGGCATGTCCGACAAGCTCGGCCCGCTGCTCTACGGCGACAACCAGGACGAGGTGTTCCTCGGCCGCTCGATGATGCAGCGTCAGGTCCATATGTCGGACGAGACGCAGCAGATCGTCGACGCCGAGGTGAAGCGCTTCGTCGAGGAAGGCTACCAGACGGCGCAGAAGGTCATCCGCGAGAATATCGACGATCTGCATGCCATCGCGCAGGCGCTCATCGAGTACGAGACGCTGACCGGCGACGAGATTCGCAACCTGCTCGACGGGCAGATGCCGGTGCGCGACAGCGAGACCGACGCGATGCCGAAGTCGACGGGCGTTCCCTCGGCCGGCAAGGCGCCGCCGCGCAAGCGCCCCGACGCCGAACCCGACGCCGCCCCGGAACCGCAGCCGGGCGGCTGATCGCTCATCAGGGCCGCCCTCCGGGGCGGCCCTTTTGCTTTATGCCCCCGGCCCGAGGTGACCGGCCGGCGCGCCGGCAAAGGCCTGGGCCGCAAGGGGTTTGCGGCCATGTCGCGCCGACTTATCCCCGTAGGTTCCGGCGCGGCCTATACTGCTCGCATCTCCCCGCACGGACGGGTCCGGCCGACGAACGGGGTGGGGAGACAGGCAGGAGGCCGGCGCTCGTCGCGTCGGTCGCCCTCGGCAGCGCCCACAGCGCCGGCTACGGCCGGCCCGGATGCCGTCGGGGACCTGTCGTCCGCGAGACGCCTGCGTCTCAACTCTAAAATACCCTCGAGGCGTTGGCGTCTCGCGGCCCCGTCCATCCCTCCAGCCGGAGGCCGCCCGGGCCGATGGAGGCGATTTCGCGCCTTGCGAACAAAGCGTGAATGAGGCCCACTTGAACCATGTCCCGCTGGAGCTGATTCGCCCGTGCTTGCCGAGATCGACTATCTGCATCGTCTCAATCCCGAGCAGCGGCGGGCCGTCGAGCATGGCGTCGGCGGCGAGGCGGCAGGCGGGCCGCTGCTGGTCATCGCCGGGGCCGGCTCGGGCAAGACCAACACGCTCGCCCATCGCGTCGCCCACCTCATCGTCAACGGCGCCGATCCGCGCCGCATCCTGCTGATGACGTTCTCGCGCCGCGCCGCCGCCGAGATGACGCGGCGGGTCGGGCGCATCGCCGGCGACGTGATGGGCGCCTCGGCCGGCGCGGTCACCGAAGCGCTGGGCTGGGCCGGCACGTTCCACGGCATCGGCGCGCGGCTGTTGCGCGACTATGCGCCGCGCCTCGGGCTATATCCGCAATTCACCATCCACGATCGCGAGGATTCGGCCGACCTCATGAACATCGTGCGCCACGATCTGGGGCTGCACGAAAGCAAGGCGCGGTTCCCGGCCAAGGCGACCTGCCTCGCCATCTATTCGCGCACCGTGAATGCCACGGCCGGGCTCGGCGACGTGCTGGCCGAGGCGTTTCCGTGGGCGGCGATGTGGGAGGCCGAGCTCAACGCGCTCTTTGCCCACTACGTCGCGGCCAAGCAGGACCAGAACGTCATGGATTACGACGACCTGCTGCTCTACTGGGCGACGATGCTGCAGGCGCCGGCGCTGGCCGCCGAGGTGGGCGGGCAGTTCGACCATATCCTCGTCGACGAATACCAGGACACGAACCGGCTGCAGGCGTCGATCCTGATGACGCTCAGGCCCGGCGGGCAGGGCCTCACCGTCGTCGGCGACGACGCGCAGGCGATCTACTCGTTCCGGGCCGCGACGGTGCGCAACATCCTCGACTTTCCGGCCAGTTTCACGCCCGCGGCGGAGGTGGTGACGCTCGAGCGCAACTACCGCTCGAGCGCGCCCATCCTCGCCGCCGCCAATGCGGTGATCGCCGAGGCGCCGGAACGCTTCACCAAGGCGCTGTGGACCGACCGGGCGGCGGCGGCGAAGCCGTGCCTCGCCACGGTGCGCGACGAGACGGGCCAGGCGCTCTATGTCGTCGAGCAGGTGCTCGCGGCGCGCGAGGCCGGGCTGCGCCTCAAGGACCAGGCGGTGCTGTTCCGCACCTCGCACCATTCGGGGCCGCTCGAGATCGAGCTGGTGCGGCGCAACATCCCGTTCGTCAAATATGGCGGGCTCAAATTCCTCGACGCGGCGCATGTCAAGGACGTGCTGGCGCTGCTGCGCTGGGCCGAGAACCCGCGCGACCGCGTGGCCGGCTTTCGCGTGCTGCAACTCTTGCCCGGCATCGGCCCGGGGACGGCCGGCCGCCTCCTCGATGCGCTGGAGGCGGCACCGCGCGCCTTCGAGGCGCTCGGCGCGCTGCCCGCCCCGGCCCGGGCCGAGGGCTGGGCCGGCTTCGTCGCGGCGGCCATGGCGGTGGCAGAGGCGCGCCAGTGGCCCGCTGCCTTTTCGCTGGCGCGGGCCTGGTACGAGCCGGTGCTCGAGCGCCGGCATGACGATGCGCCCGTGCGCCTGCTCGACCTGCTGCAGCTCGAACAGATCGCGGCGGGCTTTCCGAGCCGCGAGCGCTTCCTGACCGAGCTGACGCTCGACCCGCCGGACGCCACCTCGGATCTCAGCGGCGCCGGGCCGAAGGACGAGGACTATCTCATCCTGTCCACCATCCATTCCGCCAAGGGGCAGGAGTGGCGGGCGGTGCATGTGCTCAACGTCGTCGACGGCTGCATTCCGTCGGACCTCGGCACCGGCAGCACGCATGAGCTCGAGGAGGAGCGGCGGCTGCTCTATGTCGCCATGACCCGCGCGCGCGACGCGCTGCACCTCGTCGTGCCGCAGCGCTTCTTCGTGACGCAGCAGGCACGCAACGGCGACAGGCATCTTTACGCGCAGCGCACGCGCTTCATCACGCGCGCCATGCTCGACCTCTACGAGGACATGCTGTGGCCGCCGCTGCCGCCGCTGTCCGACGCGCGCATCGCCGCGGCCGCACCGGCGATCGACCTGCGGGCGCAGATGCGCGGGATGTGGGCGAAGTGATGCGGCGGTCCGGCCTAGTGGTTGACCAGCGCCGCGGCGCGGCCGAGCGGGCCGATACCCGCGCTCTGGTAGACGATGACGTTCTTCTCGCCGGGCTCGGCGATCTGCACCTCGGCGCGCCGGCCCTCCCTGGCGAAGGTGCTGGCGAGGGTGATCGCCTCGAGCTCGGCGCCCTGGCGGCTGAGGAAGGGGCCTTTCGACTTGCCGTTGAGGTCGATCCACCACTTGTTGCGGGCGAAGATGACGATGAAGATGGCCGTTGTCATGACGCAGTTCCCTGTAGCGCCGCTCTATACCGATACTCCAACGGGCGCACGCCGGAACGGCTTTCCGCCGTCATGCTTAAAACGCGCCAAGCTTTCGGTGAGAAATGACCCGATCGCCCGTTCCCATCTCCCTGGCGCAGGCAAGGCGGATCTGGCTCCACGCCCAGCGGCTCGATACGCGCGAGCCGTTCGGCGCCGGCCCGGAGGCGACGCGGGCGGCGATCGAGCATCTGGGCTATGTGCAGATCGACACGATCAACGTCATCGAGCGGTCGCACCACCACATCCTGTTCACCCGCATTCCCGGCTACCGCCGCGCCGACCTGCATCGCGCGCAGGCCACGGACAGGACGGTGTTCGAATACTGGACGCACGCGCTGGCCTATGTGCCGCTGCGCGATTTCCGCTTCTTCGTGCCGGCCATGAGGGCGCACCGGACCGACCCCGCGCAATGGGCCGCCGGCGTGCCCGATGCCGAGGCGCGCCGCGTGGTGCGCATGATCCGGCGCGACGGGCCGGTGTCGATCCGCGACATCGAGGACGACGAGCTCGTCGACAAGACGCATCCCTGGGCGAGCCGCAAGCCGTCGAAGGCGGCGTTGCAGCGCGCCTTCTACGACGGCCGGCTGACCATCGGCGAGCGGCAGGGCATGGTGAAGACCTACGAGCTGATGGAACGCCATTTCGGCTGGCGCGCGCTGCCGCGGGGCGCGACGGCGGGACAGGTCGCCGAATACCGGCTCGACCGGGCGCTGCGGGCGCAGGGGCTCGTCAGCGGGCCGTCGGTGATGCACCCCTGGCTGCGGCTGTCGCCCGCTATCGCGAAGATCGTCGAGCGGCGCGTGCGTCGCAAGGAGCTCGTCGCGCTGCGCGTCGCGGGCAGCGATCTGCCGCACTGGGCCACGCCGGAGGTGCTGGAGGCGGCGCTGCCGCCGGCGGAGCCGCTCGTCCATATCCTGTCGCCCTTCGATCCGCTGGTCATCCAGCGGGCGCGGCTCAAGCTGGTCTTCGGCTACGAGCATGTGTTCGAGGCCTATGTGCCCAAGGCGAAGCGGCGCTTCGGCTATTTCACGCTGCCGGTGCTCGTCGGCGACGAGGTGGTGGCGGCGCTGGACCTCAAGACCGACAGGGCGGCGGGGCAACTGCTCGTCCAGGCGTGGCACTGGCTCGGCGCAGGGCGTCCGCGAGCGCACAAGCGCCTGATCGAGGAGGAACTCGGGCGCTTCGAGCGCTTCCAGCTCGCGCCCTGAAACGCAAGACGGCGCCCCGTGGGGCGCCGCCGCGGTGTTCGGGTGTCGTGCCGCTGCCTAGTGGAAGCGGTAGCGTACGGTGCCGCGCACCTCGTGCAGCGTATTGTCGTGCAGGTAGAAGGTATCGCCCGGCACGTAGTTGGAGATGGTGGGCATGTAGACCATGCGGTAGCCGAGATCGGCGACCCAGCTGCCCGCGTCGTAGGAGACGCCGGCCATGGCCGCCGCGGCGGGCGTCCAGCCGCCACCGTCGGTGGTGGGGCCGGGCGTGATGTGCGTCTTGTAGAAGGCCGCACCGGCGCCGAGGCCGGCATAGGCCCCGAAACCGCCTTCGGCCGACGCGCCGCCGGAGATCGGGAAATCGTAATAGGCGTTGGCGAGGGCGATGCCGGCGCGCAGGTGCAGCGTGTCGGTGCCGTCGGTCAGCCCGTCATTCTGCAGATAGTCGATGGTGCCATCGACGCGCAGCCCGGTGCCGGTCTCGTAGCCGAAGCCGGCGCCGACCGAATAGCCGTAGCCCGGCGCGGTGGGCAGGTTGATGCAGGCGCCGCAGCCGGGGGGCACGTGCTCCTGCGTCCACAGCAGGTTCGCCGCGGCGCTGCCGCGCAGATAGAAGCTGCCGCCGAGACCGTAGTCGACCTCGGGAATTTCGATGTCGGGATAGTAGGGCATGTCCGCCGCCCGGGCGGGAGCGCCAATGAGGGCGCCGAGCGCAACCAGAAGCGCTGCAAGCAGAATACGCATTTCACACAGTCCTTGTGTTCGCCACGACGACACCCGTCGATCGGCAAGCACTGTGGCCGCATTTTATTAAAGTGCGCTTAACCCTAAGGCTTAACCCTAATATCGCGTCAACAGCGGGCGAGTATTGGCCGCGGGGGCGGACAGTAACCTTTCGTTAAAGGCTCAGGCCACCTGCCGGATGGTCGTCGCGATCTGCTCGACGACGGCATCGACGAGGCCCGCATCGTCGCTCTCGGCCATGACGCGGATCATCTGCTCGGTGCCGCTTTCGCGGATAACGAGGCGGCCCTGCTTGCCGAGCCGGTCGCGGCTTTCGGCGATGGCCTGCACGACCAGCTTGTTGTCGAGCGGCTTGCCGACCTTGAAGCGTACATTCGTCAGCCGCTGCGGCACCTTGTCGAAGCGCTGGCAGACCTCGGAGACGCGCAGCCCCGCCTCCTTGACGACGGAGAGCAGCTGCAGGGCGGCGACGAGGCCGTCGCCCGTGGTGGTGAAATCGGACAGGATGATGTGGCCCGACTGCTCGCCGCCGACGTTGAAACCGTTGGCGCGCATGCTCTCGAGCACGTAGCGGTCGCCGACCTGGGTGCGGTTGAGCTCGAGCCCCAGGGTCTCGAGATAGCGCTCGAGCCCGAGATTGCTCATCACCGTGGCGACGATGCCGTTGCCCCGCAGGTTGCCGCGGGCGTGCCACGACTGGGCAATCACGGCCATGAGCTGGTCGCCGTCGACGACCTCGCCATATTCGTCGACGATGATGACGCGGTCGGCATCGCCGTCGAGTGCGATGCCGATATCGGCGCGCACTTCCTTGACCTTGGCCTGGATCGCGGCGGTGGCGGTGGAGCCGACCTCGTCGTTGATGTTGAAGCCGTTGGGCTCGACGCCGATGGGCACGACCTCGGCTCCGAGTTCCCACAGCGCCACCGGGGCGACCTTGTAGGCGGCGCCGTTGGCGCAATCGATGACGACGCGCAGGCCCGTCAGGTCGATGTTCTTGGGCAGCGTGCGCTTGGCGAATTCGATGTAGCGCGTCTGCGCCGCCTCGTCGCGATGGGCCCGGCCGATGTCGCGGCCCCGGGACAGCTGCCCGAAGATGTCGCCGTCCATCAGGTCCTCGATCTGCGACTCGACCTCGTCGGAGAGCTTGTAGCCGTCGGGGCGGAAGAGCTTGATGCCGTTGTCCTCGAACGGGTTGTGCGAAGCCGAGATCATGACGCCGAGATCGGCCCGCAGCGAACGGGTCAGCATGGCGACGGCCGGCGTCGGCATGGGGCCGAGGAAATAGACGTCCATGCCCACGGCGGTGAAGCCGGCGGCGAGCGCGTTCTCGATCATGTAGCCGGAGCGGCGCGTATCCTTGCCGATGACGACGCGGTTGCGATGGTCGCCGCGCACGAATTTGAGGCCCGCGGCCATGCCGACCCGCATCGCCAGGTCAGGCGTCAGCTTCTGGCCGTTGGCGAGGCCCCGGATGCCATCCGTCCCGAAATATTTCCGCGCCATCAACAGTGCTCCCCGCAAGAATGACCCAGTCTACCCCAGATAGGCCCGCCACGGAATCGCCGGCTCGTTTTGCGTTAATGCAAGCTGGCGGCGAACAGAAGGCGAATCGGGCCGATCATAAGGCGGTTCCAAGGCGCCAATGCGGGAGAGGATGGAATGATGCGGCTTGTCGGTTTTCTGCTGGTGGCGGCCTTTGCCGTACCGGCCTTCGCCCAGGGCACGACGATCGACGGCACGGCGGTGGCGTTCGAGCAGGTGGGCGCGGGGTTCACGCGGCCGGTGGACATCGCGCCGCTGCCCGGCGACGGCCGGCTGCTGGTGGTCGAGAAGACGGGGACCATCCGGTTTCTCGAGGATGGCGGGCCGGGCGGGGTGTTTCTCGACCTCTCGGATCGCGTGAGCACGGGCAACGAGCAGGGTCTTCTGGGGCTCGCCTTCGATCCGGATTTCGCAGCGAATGGCCGACTATATGTCGATTTCACCGACGGGAACGGCGACACGCAGATCGTCTCCTACGTCGCGTCGGACGGGGCGGTCGATCCGGACTCGGCCACGACCCTGATCGGCATCGAGCAGCCCGAGTCCAATCACAATGGCGGCTGGATCGCCTTCGGCCCGGACGGCATGCTCTACATCGCCATGGGCGATGGCGGGGGCGGCGGCGACCGGCACGGCGCGATCGGCAACGGGCAGGACACGGACGTGCTGCTGGGCAAGATCCTGCGCATCGATCCCAATGGCGGCGACCCCTATGCCATTCCGCCGGACAATCCCTTCGCGGCGGGCGGCGGGGCGCCGGAAGTGTTCCTCCATGGCGTGCGCAATCCGTGGCGGAACGCCTTCGACGGCGACACGCTCTACATCGCCGATGTGGGGCAGAACGCCTGGGAGGAAATCAACGCGCTGCCGCTGGCCGAGGCGGCGGGCGCCAATTTCGGCTGGCGCACCATGGAGGGGCGCGAATGCTATCCGGCCGGCGCCATGTGCGTGCAGGGCGGCATGGTGATGCCCATCCACGTCTATTCGCACGACGCGGGCTGCTCGATCACCGGCGGGCTCGTCTATCGCGGTGCGGCGCTGCCGGCGCTGGCGGGGCGCTATTTCTTCGCCGATTACTGCGCCGGCGTCGTCGAATCCCTGCGCTACGCGTCCGGCGCGGCGACGGACCTCGTCAGCACCGGAGGCGATGTGGGGAGCCTCGGCAACATCACCTCCTTCGGTGCCGATGCCGATGGCGAACTGCTGGTTCTGACCGACGACGGACTGGTGTTCCGGATGGTGGCCGGCTAAGGCGTCCGCCGGAACACACCAACCGGAGTTTGTCGTGAGCATCGGAATCGTGGGCGCCGGCGCCGTCGGCTCGGCCATCGCCACCGTGCTG
>PJTQ01000986.1_pt1 | contig 10485 bp, 10 predicted proteins | sample 1512231 | NCBI WGS metagenome assembly PJTQ01 (sample SAMN08177688, study PRJNA422409) | Soil metagenome, whole genome shotgun sequencing project. | isolation source: Soil (3) enriched on wood chips | place: USA: Madison | collected 2015-01-15 | reverse complement strand
TAAATACTACTACCAAAACATATCTCTTATGAAAAATTCATATTTCTTCTCTACCACAAATGATGCCAAAGCTAAATGTCTTAATCACAAGTTTATAAATTAACGTATAGAAACAATACGTAGGTGTTTTTCCGTTAAAGAAAATATTACTAAATATCTTTCTTTTCCAAAAATCATATCACCTATTTATTATCAACTTTTAAAACCAATAGTTTTCATTTTACTGGAAGCCCGATTTCCTACGGCAAAACGTAATACTATTAAATGTCATCTATGTTTTTGCTGTTCAGTTTATTCATTGTGATTTGCTGAGACACAATGAAGGAACTGATGGTCAAATCACTAAACTGATGTTGTCAAAACAATTAAAATATAACACTAATCATTTGAACGTGGGGTATTGGATCGCTACAACGGTGTGCTTGGTTTGGTGCTCCTGTCTTTCGGCTCAGGTGGCATTTGACTACAATCGTACTGCCGCCGGCGAGTTTACGGCCAGCTCTCCCGGGCTGGGAGTGGGTTATCCGGGTTCTTTTAGGCAGATTGGCGGAAGCCGTTGGGTCGACCCGACGCTGACCATCCGGACAAACATCACCGAACTGGCTACAACCACAGTGAATGTGGGTGTGGAGCAATTTTTCGAAAACCGGTTTAGTATTGTTCTTCCGGTCAGTTACAACCCCTGGACATTCGCGGAAAACAGGAAAATCAAGCACTTGGCCATCCAACCTGAGTTCCGGGTCTGGTTTGGCGAAACATTCCGCGGTTCTTTCATCAATGTACAATCTTTTGTGGGCCTACAACTACACTACTTATATTACAATACCGGGGGCATCAATATCCCGTTTGGGATGTTTCCTGACCCGAAAAGCACCCGCTATGAAGGGCAGGGGGCCGGCGGAGGGCTGACTTATGCCAACCAATTCGGTTTGGGCGGCAGGTGGCGCGGGGAGATCGGCACTACGCTGGTCTTCTCATACCTCTGGTATGATAGCTATGAATGCAAGACGTGCGGCGCGTTCAAGGGATCCGGCACGCGTAGATATGTGGGGCCCGGTAAGTCGGCTTTATCCATCGTATATCTTACTGCTATTTATGCACTTTACTAATTCATAATAAGTTTCACCAGATCAAACAATTAATTTTTTCACACACTTAAAATTTAAGCTTTCTATTTATGAAAATCAAACAGTTTGTTGCCTTTGCGCTGATTGGATTGGCACTTGGGGCTTGTAAAAGACCGGGAGGGGAAGACCCGGACGTAGTAGAACCGGAAGGAAAGTTGGTTAAGGCCAGGTTGGCCATTTCCGTTCCGAAAAGTATTCGGACGTATGCTCCGGGTGCTACTGACCAATACGCTGCGCCAGAAGAAATCTATGCAGATCACATAGACGTGTTTATCTATGAAAATGGTGGAAGTTATGCTGTCGATCATCATCATTTTACTCGTACCGCTAACCCTGACTTTACTTCATCAACACCTGCCAATGATGGCGAGTTTAAAAACCCCAGTGATGGCGCCACTTTTGTAACAGGTGAGTTTGATGTAAAGGAAGGCGACAAGCTAGTATATGTTGGTATAAACTTGCCGGATTTGATTGTGGATCGGTTAAGAACGGGATACTATGTCAATGAAATATTTGAAGATAGCGACCTGCTTTCGAAGTTGTTATCCGGCATTCCAGGTGGTGGTGGATCATCTAACTTATCGTTCTTCTCCTCCACCAGAGGTACAAACGTAACGTTCGCTTCAGCCGATGTGGTGGATGACTTTACTTTTGAGGTAACGGTGAATAGGCTGGTAGCCAAAGTAGTTGTAACGACAGCAGGGGGCGCAACAAGTATTGCGTTCAATGATGTAAGCGGTGGTACCATCACCAATTTTCAGTTTGCTATTGGTCAGCTCAATAATCAGATGTTCGTGGCACCTCTTCTTGGTACGCCAGGTGAAGATCCAAATCATGCAGATAACACCATACTCTCTGTTGGAGCTCCTAGTCCCAATACGACACGTATCTTACAAGCGGTAAATACAGGTGATTATAAGGATATAAATGGCCCACTTGTTGCGGGAAACGGTGACTTCCAAAGCTCAGCTACATACGTCCAATATGCTACGGAAAACACGTCGGCATCACATCGGCATCAGGATGTCACCTATGTAAGTGTTAAAGCACAATTTATACCACACTTTTTGGGTGCAGACCCCATTACCGGTGATGCTTCGACTTATTTCGCTGGCCCAGCCCTCGCAGATCTATATGCTGTATTTACAGGCGATAATACAGATGGCGAAGACGCACTCGGAGCCCGTTATTTTGACAATCTCAACGATGCCCGCGAGTTTGTAACGGGTCCATATTTTACAACTGATGTTGCGGGACACGCTATTGCCGCTAGTACCGATCCTACTCATGAAGTCGATGCTGTTCAGGGTGAATCCGACCACTATATATTTCACTATGCGAATAGCGAGTGTTATTACCGGATTTATCTAAATCCCACTGGAAATTCCGGAGCCACCGGTCTATATGATGTTCTTCGTAATACCGTCTATGTAGCTAACATTACTGGGGTGAATTACATCGGTACGACCGACCCCAACGCGATACCCGGTGGTTATGAGGATGGCTCTCTCAGCGAGGCAACTGTTACGGGAGAGGCTTCGGGAACTTACAGAGGTACGCCGATTTACCCAGGGGATTGGTTTCCCAATACATTCGCAGGGACACCGATATTTCCCGAGAATCCGATTACCGTAACTCCTGTGGTAACCGGACTTAACGTAGAAATTTCCATTGAAGATTGGGACTGGGATGAAGGTGAATATGAGTTGAATTAATCATTCAGCGGAGGCCTTACTTTATGAAGGCCTCCGCTAAATGAATCAATATACGCGACAGAGATTATCCATGAAGGCTGCCCACAATTTTAGGCTGTACGTTTGTATGCTGTCATTGATGTTAGCGAGCTGTATCAAAGAAGATTTAGCGATTTGCTTACCCCAGCCTATCCGAGTTGCTCTTACCTTCGTCGCGTCCGCCGAGTGTGCGGAAGAACCGGTCACTCCTGCCGATATAAATCATTTGACCGTGTTTCTGTTCGATCAGGATGGGCGATTCGTACAGCAAGTGGATACCGTACAATCGGGCACCAGTTATCAGATAGAACTATCGTTAGTACCCGCCCACTACCGGTTCGTAGCCGTGGCGGGATACGATGAAGACCAGTTGATGGGTTTACCATTTGTACCCGGAGTGACACACATAACGGATGCAGCGGTAACGAGCTATCTCGAACAGCGGGACGGCTCATTATCATCGGCCGAGCAAGTACTTTATCTGGGAAACGATACACTTACCGTGCTACCCGAAACCCCGGGGCAAGAGCTTGCAATGACTGTAGTGCAGCAGACGAAAACACTGAACGTCATGGTGGATGGAATCGCCAATAGCCAATACCAAATCGCGCTTGTTGGGAACGCCGCACAGTACACGTTTGAAATGGAACAAGTTTACCTCACTGGCAGCCCCGTGACCTACATACCACTTCGGGAAGAAAATGGCCACTATGAAGGGACGACGTTGATCAATTGGCCGTTGAAAGACGAAGGCGATCATACACGGCTGCAGATCATCGATCCAACTACAGGTAGGAGATTGCTCGATGAAATTTTCCTAGAATTATTGGAACATGTACCGGGAATCGACTTGGAGTGTTCTACCGGTTTTGACGTTGAAATCCAATATCGGGTCAATACGGGATTGGTTATCTATATCGAGAACTGGAAAGTTTATGATGATGGCTATATACTGATATAATGCTCGTCAAGCGACATAATGACAAATTCATAAGCCTAAAGTGGTTATCAGCAAGTATATACTTGTTGTTTACGTTGTTCCAAGCTTGCCATAAGGGAGACATGGAGATACCACTGGATGATAATGAAGAAGTGACGATCACCTTCTCTGCAACGCTGCCAAAAATGTTGGGGGGTTTGAAAACCTATGCCTTTAATGACGTCGAGGAGACGGAATTGAAAGACGTGGATGTATTGATCTACCTAGCCGACGGCAGTGATTGGAAGTTCCATTACCGGACAGTTGGAAAAATCGGCTCAGTAAGCCCTACAGGCAACGGCGGTGGTACGGTTGAAATTGAAGTGAAGTTGTGGAAAACGCAAGTGAACTCTCGGTTGGTTATTTTGGCCAATGCCCGCCAGCAGTTGAATGCTTATCCCTTTGTCGCTGGCGAGTTGTTAACCGTTTTGCAAGAGAATTTGGTGTATGAACTCGGCGAGGGGGAAAGATGGTTGGCTAACTTAGATGGAGCTACAGATAGCTACATGCCGTTACCCATGTGGGCCGAGTATACGATTGCCGACGGTATAAATGAAGGTACAACAATTTTGCCAGGACACATTACGCTATTGCAGAGCCTAGCACGGGTGGATATCGTGGCCGAAGCGGTTGCCGCTGATTTTACACTTGATCGGGTATACGTGTTCAATAGTAATCGCAACGGATTGATTGTCCCCGGTGTGAACCCTACTCATCCAAGTCTACCTTTGGTATTACTTAGGAATGATAATGACGTTTTGGACTACGAGGTCATCACCGGCAATAAATTAGAAGGAGAAATTTACCTCTTTGAAGCCGATGCTGGGACTGGAAATGGAATATTTCCTCCCGACCCTGACGCTACGGCATTGGTGATAGAGGGACGTTTTGATGGTAACACTACTCCTTACTTCTACCGGATAGATTTTAAGGATGTAGGTAATACGACGTTGATCCCCCTATTACGTAACTATCAGTACAGAGTAAATATTACGACTGCGAATTACGCGGGAGGAGGAGAAACAAATAAAGAAGAAGCTTTCGGAGCAGCGTCGTTAAATCGCATTTCTTTCGCTCCTCATGGCGGATTTGCCAAACATCCTGAAGCGACGCGAGATCCGTTTGCCGTGCGCACTGAGGACATTAGCTACACTATCTCGGCCATCGATGAAAACAAGTAGTCAATCATGACGAATTATCCACCATACCGGTTGCTTCTCAGTAGGGCTTTTATCGGCTTACTGTTGACATCATCCCTCTGGGGTTGCGGTAAAGAGCATCCCATTGAGCCAGCGCCCGACCTTCCCAACCGAACCATACTGTATTTTTTAGGAGCTGACAATAATCTACAAGTGGAAGCCGACGAGAAGACCGAGGCCTTGCGCCTCGGTTTTCCAGGAGGTAACAACCGGCTTGTCATCTATAGAGACAGTGAGGACGAAGTGCCACAGCTGTTGGAAGTATACCCCGATATGACCGGCGAGAACAAAATCCGTACGGTAAAGACTTATCCTGAGCAGAACAGTGCAGCGGGAGAAACGCTACAACTGCTGTTGGCTGACATAACGCAATTATTTACCGCTGATTCCTACGGACTTATCCTTTTTTCACACGCATCGGGCTGGCTGCCCGGAGGCACGCTCACACGACCGGAATCCGCATTGCTGCAAATGGGGGTAACACCCATAAACACCTATACCGTAGTCATGGACGGCACCAGTGAGCTTGATCTCAAGGAATTCGCCGAAGTGATTCCCGATCGCTTTTTCGCTTTTATCGCATTTGAATCCTGCTTCATGGCAGGTATAGAAGTACTTTACGAATTGAAAGATAAAACGGATTATATCCTATCCTCATCGGCCGAAATCGTATCGCCAGGATTCACACCGGTATATCCGGAAGCATTGCCGCTGTTGTTCAAGCCGGCCGCCGACCTAGCGGGCTTTGCCCGGGCTTTTTTTGATTTCTGGAACGGCCAGAGCGGCGATTACCGCTCGGCTACGGTCACCGTGGCTAAAACCGCGGGACTACCGTCACTAGCTACATGGATACAACAATATGCCACGACGGAGGTACCACTAGAAGACGTGTCCGAAATACAGCATTTCGACCGCTATCGCAGTCATCGACTGTTTTTCGATTTCGGAAGCTATTACCAGCGAAAGGTTGAGCTAGTAACCGAAAATCAATTGAATAATTTGTTGAATGATATCGTGGTGTATAAGGCTGCCACTCCATCATTTATCCCCGGCCAACTTGGATTTGAAATCACCCGTCACAGTGGCATAACAACGTATATTCCACAGGATCGATTTCCGAAACTCAATGAAAGATATCGAGAGCTTGCTTGGTATGAACATATCCAACCTCGCCCTTAATCATCAGATTATAACCAGATACATGGAAGATAGAATGTATTCAAATGCCATTGCTCAGTATGTCAATGCGAAATCGACAACGAGGAAGGGACTTCGAGTACTGATCGCCTTCCTCGAAACCATGAGGCAGCTAGCTGATAAACCCTTTCACATATTGCTTGGTGAGTTCTTCCTTGGGGTACAGCAGTACTTCTTCGGAGGGGCCGAACTCAATGATCTCACCCATGTACACAAAGATGATGTAATCTGAAATCCGACGTGCTTGCCGTAGGATATGGGTGACCAATACGATGGTATACTGTTCCTTTAATCTTACGAAAAGGTCTTCTATTTTATGGGTGGATATCGGGTCGAGCGCCGATGTGGATTCGTCACCCAGTATGATCTCCGGCTTCACCGCCAGCCCCCTCGCCAAACACAGCCGTTGCTGCTGGCCGATGGAGAGTTTAGCTGCCGGGGTATGTAAACGGTCTTTAACCTCGTTCCAAAGGCTGGTGTCTTTCAATTGCTTTTCAACAATACCATCTAACTCGCTTTTTTTCCGTATGCCATGTATCCTGGGGCCATATGCTACGTTATCGTAGATAGACATGGGAAGCGGATAGGGGCGTTGGGAAAGCAATCCCATCTTTTTGCGGATGTGGGTTACTTCGGCATGGGGCGCACAGATGTCTTCGTCGCCCACCAATACGCTGCCCGATACTGTTACATTGGCCGTATCATCCAATAGCCGATTGAATGTTTTCAGGAGCGTCGTCTTTCCGCACCCCGAGGGTCCGATGATAGAAGTTACGCTTTTGTCGGGGATACTGATGTTGATGTTCTTGAGGATATGGTTTCCATCGATATGTACATTCAGGTTCCTGACACTGATAAGTGGATGTTGCGTCATGTTTATATTTTATGCTTATTCTGTTTGGCTGCTAGGAAATGTGATAGAAGTACGACAACTAAGATAATGATGGTGAGGATGAGCGCAGATGCGTAAGCCCGACCCTGTACTTCGGGGATTGGGCTTCCCAATTGGAAGAATATGGCTAATGGGAGGGTAGCAGCGGGCTCATCGATGTATTTCGGAATGTTGTCGCTAAACCCGGCGGTGAACAGCACGGAGGCTACATCACCGATGCCCCTTCCGAATGCCAGCAGGACAGCTGTATAGATACCCGGCCTAATCTGTTTGAGAATGACTTTGGCTGCTTCCCAACGCGTAGCCCCAAGCGATAGAGCGGCATGTTTCAATTCTTTCGGTACCGTGGAAATCACTTCGTCCAATGTGCGCACCAATATGGGAATGATCAACAGCGTGACGGCGATCACACCGCCCAACAGAGAAGCCCTCACGCCCAGCCAAACCATGATGCTAAACGCAAATGCACCATATACAATAGACGGAATGCCAAATAATACGTCATAAGCCAACTTGGCCGATTTACTCAACAAACTACCGCTTTTCAGGTAGACATTGAGGTAAATTGATATCGGAATGCTAATTAGCAGCCCCAACATAGTAGCTCCACCCGCGAGATAAAGCGAACCTACGATGGCGTTCAGCACGCCCCCTTCCTTACCGATGTAAAATCCCCCCTGTGGTATTTTTGAAACCATGTCCCATGTGAGGTATGGCACCCCTTTTACGACGATGGTGCCGACGATGAGAAACAGACTGGAACTGACCAATATGCAGGCAGATATCATTAGTCCTTTAAAAATCGTCTCTTCGGTCTTTCGCTTTTTAATGCCCATCAGGAAATGTATTTATGCTCTATGCGATTGAGGATAACCCGCGAAACCAAATTAAACAGGAAGATGATGACAAACAGCAACAAGGCGGCAAACATCAACGCAGAATCATACAACGGTATCGACATCATTTCGCCAAAATTATTAGCGATGAGTGCCGGTAGGGGATATCCCGCATCAAAAATGGACGTCGGGGCTACCGGAACGTTCCCACATACCATCAGCACCGCGATGGTCTCGCCAAACGCCCTTGAAACCGCTAAAACCGTAGCTGCAACAATACCCGGCAGTGCGCGCTTGAGGACCACCTTTTTAATCGTTTCCCATTTGGTCGCCCCCAAAGACAGGGACGCATCCTTCAATTCCTTTGGAATGGTACGCAATACTTCCGAAACAATACTCACCAGAATGGGAAATGTCATCACGGCCAACACCACGCCTCCCGTTAGTACCGTATATCCACTGGAGTATTCGATGAACTGCGGAGCCAGGTATTCGCGCACAATCGGCACCACGAAGAAAATACCCCATACCCCGTAGATAACTGGCGGGATGCCGGCGAGGATGTTTACCAGGGGTAACATGATCTTGCGGATGCCCGGCTTAGCATACTCGGCCAGGTAAATAGCCGTCAGTAAGCAGAGCGGGAGCGCCACCGCGATGGCAATCAGGGTGACCCACAACGTGCCCATGATAAACGGATAGAACCCAAACTGGCCCTTGGAAGGGGCCCATTCACTGGCACTGAACAGGGAAAACAACGTATGCCCCTCAAACAAAGGAGCTGCCCGCCAATACAGCCCAATTCCTATCAAAAATACAAAGGAGACCGATGCTATCGAAAGGATGAGCATCACATTGGCAATCAATTTGTCTTTTATTATCCTGATATTCAAATCAATTAAGTTTAGTACGTTCCTCTTCTAGCCACTGGTCATGTAGTGGGATGTATCCGTTCTCCAATAGGATGGATTGCGATTCTTGGGTCAATACGAATTTGATGAACGCGGTGACTACCATATCCTGTGGTTTGCCCTTCAGTAGAAACGACAGGTTTCGCGATGGGGGAGAAGGAAAGCGACCTTGGGCCACTGCCTGGGTAAGGCTGTCTATGCTATTGTAGAAATTCTCTTCGGGCCCGATAGCCCCATCATTGTTCAAATCAATGGGGACTACGTGGAGCCCCGGGGCTTGCTGTCTCGTTTTGAGATCGTATACGTAGTTGATGTTGCTAAACCCGATGGCCAATGGGTTTTTCTGTATGGCCTGAACAATACCGGGGTCTCCGAAAATACCTACCCCCTTGAGGTCTTCCTGGGATTTCCCCAGGTAGGATGCCCATGTCTCCGCGGCACCTGCAGCGTCCGAACGGACATAGATATGCAGGTCGTCCGCAGTGAATGAAGGTGCCACTTGATTCCATTTGGAGATCCCGCCGTCTATAAAAATCCGCTTAAATTCATCCTGCGTGATACCTCGTTGCTGGATGGTATTGAGGTTTGGGTTTTGGCTGCTGATCGTGGCTACCACCGCATCCTTGGCAACATGGATGACATACGCCCCTTGGTCATATTCCTGTTGATGGACCTCTCTTGATACCAACCCGATATCAACCATCCCTGTAAGCGCATCGGCGATACCCTTCCCAGCCCCCCCTGCGGAAATGTTGAAACGTACATTAGGATGGATCGCTTTAAACTCCTCACTCCATAATACCGTGAGGGGATAAAGCGCGAATGCGCCCGATATGCTAATCGTTCCCTGCAATCCATTTTTCTCATCCCAGCTAGATGAATTTTTCGGGGCGCACCCCCATTGGAATACACACAAGAACATGAATGCGATGCATGATTTTCTGATGGGCTCCTTTTTTCCGATAGCCCAATTGTTAATGAAACGCTCCAACGTAATCGCCATGTCCGTCGTAAATATTTGAAGGCGCAAATATATATATAAAATAGGTAGACTTTATGTTCTTTGAAAAGTTGTCTGCTATTTTTTTACTTTTTTATTCGTCGCCACCGTATTTTTACATTAGTTAATGCATTGTATATCAACATATTGAATATCTTACTTTACAATTTTACCTTTTAACACTACTATTTCTATATACTTTAGGTATATTTGCAGACATGAAAGAAGTGATCAAGTTACCGATGCATTGTTGCCGCATAAATAGGTAAGTGGCGGATGTTACGCAACGTGTCAGATACACTGTTAGAAAACATATAATCGCCTCCGCAAACAATAGTAAGGAGGTTTTTTTATTACTAATATAGCTAAACAACATCCATGCAGAGTTTTAGGACTGAACTGGAAAATCCGGTCGTGGAAAAAGAAATCATCGAACTTGAACGCAAGATCAGGGCGTACAGGGATGGCTCTCTCTCGGAAGATAAATTCAAAAGCTTGCGTTTGGCGCGTGGAATTTATGGCCAGCGGCAACCTGGCGTCCAGATGGTACGTATCAAGTTGCCATTTGGCAAAGCGACGTTCAAGCAATTGCTCCGTATATCGGATATCTC
>PJTQ01000985.1_pt1 | contig 10500 bp, 9 predicted proteins | sample 1512231 | NCBI WGS metagenome assembly PJTQ01 (sample SAMN08177688, study PRJNA422409) | Soil metagenome, whole genome shotgun sequencing project. | isolation source: Soil (3) enriched on wood chips | place: USA: Madison | collected 2015-01-15 | reverse complement strand
TGTTCACTTCCCTGGCGTGCTGCACGTAGTTGAGCCCGACCCCGTAGATCGAACGCGGATCGAGCGGTGCGAGCAGGCGGACCTCGTCGACATGCGTTGGCGCACCATGCGGGCTCAGTCCGTCGAACAATCCGCCCAGCACGGGCTGGATGCCGCCGTCATCGGCCAGAATGCCGTGCCGGACCGTGCCGTCGGAATAGCGGACAATACGCATGGAAGCTTCCTCCTGATCATTTCTTCCTTCGGGCGTGTGACCCGATACCCGCATCTATCACGCAATCGTTCGCGCCACAATTACCGCGAGCTCTAGGCTCCGCTTGAAGAAGTTCATGGCAGTTGACGCGAACGTTCGCGTAACCTAACGTCCGGGAAGCAGCATTTGCTGCCTGCGTAAGGGGAGGGGAGTTTCCATGGCCGAGCGTCGGGTCGGGATCATCATGAACGGCGTGACCGGCCGTATGGGGGGCAATCAGCATCTGCGCATGTCGATCGCGGCCATCCGCAAGGATGGCGGCGTGCCGTTGCAGGACGGCAGCCGCGTCATGCCGGATCCCATTCTCGTCGGCCGCGATGCCGAAAAGATCAGCCGGCTTGCGGCTGTGCACGGGATCGAGAAGTGGACGACCGATCTCGATGCGGTGCTCGCGGACGAGAGCTACGAGGTCTATTTCGACGGCGTCACCACCAAGGCGCGCCCGGGCAACCTCAAGAAGGCCATCGCGGCGGGCAAGCACATCTACACCGAAAAGCCGACGGCCGAGTCGATGGACAAGGCGCTGGAGCTCTATCGCCTCGCCAGCGCCAAGGGGATCAAGCACGGCGTCGTCGCCGACAAGCTGTGGGCGCCGGGCATGGCCAAGCTGCGTATGCTCAAGGAGACCGGCTTTTTCGGCCGGGTGCTGATGGTGCGCATCGAGGGCTGCTACTGGGTCTTCGAGGGCGACCAGCAGCCGGCGCAACGACCGAGCTGGAACTATCGCAAGGCCGATGGCGGTGGCATGATCCTCGATATGCAGCCGCATTATTCGTACATGCTCGAGGCGATGGGCGGACGCCCCCTCGATGTCGTGTGCCATGCGGACACGCTTGTTCACAAGCGCTGGGATGAACGCGGCCAGCCCTATGCCGCCGATGCCGACGACTCGCTCATGTCGATCTCGCGCCTCGCCGACGGCGCCATGGCGCAGATCATGAGTTCATGGTGCGTGCGCGTGAAGAAGGAAGACATCATCGTCATGCAGGTCGACGGCACGGACGGCTCGGCGATTGCCGGCCTCGCCGGCTGCTGGACGCAGCGGCGGGAGAACACGCCGCGCGGCGCCTGGAGCCTCGATGTCGCCGAACCCGTGGATTTTTACCGCGACTGGCAGCGCGTTCCCGAAACGGCGCCGTACAAGAACGCCTTTCGAATCCAGTGGGAGCTGTTCCTCAAGCACCTGCAGGGCGAGGGCGAGTTCCCCTGGAATCTCAAGGCCGGCGCCGAGGGCGTGCAGTTCGCCGAGGCCAGCACGCAGAGCTGGCAGGAGCGGCGCTGGGTCGACCTTCCAGCCGTCTCGGCCTGACCGCCATGCGGGATTTCTCGGCCGATCAGCGCTGGCTTTCGATCAATACGGCAACCGTGCGGGCGCAGGGCGACCTGCTGGCGATCGTCGAGAGCTGCAAGCGCCACGGCATACGCGGCCTGTCGCCGTGGCGCGACCAGGTGGCGGCGGTGGGGCTGAAGCACGCGGCCAGCGCGATACGGGCCGGCGCGTTCGAGCTTTCGGGCTATTGCCGGGGCGGCTTCCTTACCAGCGACCGCGCGCATCATCGCGAGGCGATGGACGACAACTACCGGGCCGTCGACGAGGCGGCGGAACTGGAGGCAGCCTGCCTGGTGCTCGTCGTCGGCAGCCTGCCGCAGTTTTCGCGGCCCGGCAGCGCGGCCAGCAAGGATCTCGATGCCGCCCGCCAGCAGATGGAGGAAAACGTCGCCCTGCTGCTCGACTATGCGCGCAAGGCACGGGTGCCGCTGGCGATCGAGCCCCTGCACCCCATGTATGCTGCCGACCGCGCCTGCGTGAACACGATGCGGCAGGCGCTCGACATCTGCGATCGCCTCGACCCCGAGAGCGACGGCAGCATCGGGGTGGCGCTCGATGTCTATCACACCTGGTGGGACCCCGAGTTGCACCGGCAGATCGAGCGCGCCGGGGCCGCGCGCCTGCTGGCCTTCCACGTCTGCGACTGGCTGGTGCCGACCACCGATCTGCTCAACGACCGGGGCATGATGGGCGACGGCATTATCGACATTCCGAAGATCCGCGGCTGGGTCGAGGCCCAGGGCTTTGCCGGCTATGCCGAGGTGGAGATCTTTTCGAATGCGTGGTGGCAGCGCCCGCTCGACGAGGTGCTCTCGACCTGCGTCGCACGGCACCAGACAAGCGTGTGAGGCCGGCATGAAGGCAGTCCTCCATCACGATCTCGGCCCCGGCATTACGCGGCTCGTCGGCGCCGTCGACCCGTCTGTGGCGCGGATCGTCGTCGTCGGGAGCACGGACGCTGAAGGCCTGGCGCGCGAACTGGCTGATGCCGAGGTGCTGCTGCATGTGCTCGCGCCGGTCACGGCGGCGCTGATGGCGCAGGCGCCGGCGCTCCGGCTCGTCCAGAAGATCGGCATCGGCATTGACGCCATCGACCGGGAGGCGGCCGAGGCGCGCGGCATTGCCGTGTGCAACATGCCCGGCACCAATACACAGGCCGTGGTCGAGCTCGTCATCACGCTGCTGATGGCCTGCCTGCGGCGGGTGGTGGTCGTCGATACCGAGACGCGCGCCGGGCGCGGCTGGCCGCTGCGCGCCGACCTGCTGGACGGGATCGGCGAGGTGAGTGGCAAGACGGTCGGGCTCATCGGCTATGGTGCCGTGGGACGGCGCCTGCGCCCCGTGCTCGAGGCGCTCGGCGCGACGGTCGTCGCCAGTGATCCCTATGCGACGGATACGGGCATCGCCATGCTGTCGGTGGACGCGCTGCTTGAAACCTCCGATGTCGTCTCCCTGCATGTTCCGCTCACCGCGGAGACGACCGGGCTGCTCGATGCGCGCCGCATCGGCCTGATGAAGCGCGGGGCCATCGTCATCAACACGGCCCGTGGTCCGCTCATCGACGAGGCGGCGCTCGTCGAGGCGTTGCGCGGCGGCAAGCTGGCGGCGGCCGGCCTCGACGTTTTCCCGCGCGAGCCGGCGCCCGCCGACAGTGCGCTGTTCGCCCTGCCCAATGTCGTGATGACGCCGCATATCGCCTGGCTGACCGAAGGGACATGGCAGCGCAGCCTCGGCGTCGTCGTCGAGAACTGCCGACGTCTCGCGGCTCATGCGCCACTGCTGCATCGGGTGGTGTGAGATGGCTGCGGAGGAGGACACCGGCTGGCTCGAGGACCTCGCCGACACGCTGGTCGCGCGCGGTCTCCTCGCGGCGCGCGGCGGCATGCGCTTCGAGCGGCTGACGGGTGGCGTCTCCTCCGACATCTGGGCCCTGCACGGACCTGACCGGGTGGTGGTGGTCAAGCGCGCCCTGGCGCAGTTGCGGGTGGCGCAGGAATGGCATGCGCCGGTCGCGCGCAACGCGGCCGAGGCCGCCTGGCTGCGCGTCGTGCATGAGATCGCCCCGGATGTCGCGCCGGAGGTGCTCCATCACGACGCGGCGGCCGGTCTCTTCGTCATGCGCTACATACGGCCGGACGAGGCGCCGGTGTGGAAGGCGGAGCTTCTCGCGGGACGCTGCGATGCGGGTTTCGCCGCCGCGGTGGGGCGCTGCATCGGACAAATCCATATGGCGACGGCCGGCCGCGCCGACATCGCCGCGGGCTTTGCGAACGACGCCTCCTTTCACGAGCTGCGCATCGCGCCCTATCTCGAAGCGACCGCCACGCGTCATCCCGAGGTGGCCGATCGCCTGCTGGCGATTGCGCAGGCAACGGCCGCGACGCGCGAGTGCCTCATTCACGGCGACGTCAGTCCCAAGAACATCCTTGTCGGCGCGCGCGGGCCGATCCTGCTCGATGCGGAATGCGCCACCTATGGGGATCCGGTCTTCGATCTTTCCTTCTGCCTCAACCATCTGCTGTTGAAGGCGGTCCTCTCCGATCCGCAGCCGCTGCGCCGTGCGTTCGAAGCGCTGGCCGACGCCTATTTCGAGGTGGTGACCCTGGCGCCGCGCGAGGGGCTCGAAGCGCGCGCCGCCGCGCTGCTGCCGGGGCTGCTTCTCGCCCGCGTCGATGGCAAGTCGCCCGTCGAATACATTGCCACCGACAGGCAGCGCGACCTCGTGCGCACCGTCGCCCTTCACTTCCTGCGCACGCCGACACGGCGTCTCAGCGAGATCTTCGCTCTCTGGGAGCAGACCCTGAGAGACCGAAGAGAATGACCAGGATCGATATCATCAAGGCCCGTTCCGTCTGGGATTCTCGCGGCCGGCCGACGGTCGAAGCGGAAGTCCGGCTCACCGACGGCGCCGTCGGGCGGGGCATCGCGCCGGCCGGCGTGTCGGTGGGCACGGGCGAGGCCGTCGATCTGCGCGATGGCGGCGAGCGCCTGGGCGGGCTGGGCGTCAACACGGCGGTCAACACTGTGATGACGGTCATCGCGGACCGCCTGCGTGGGTTCGACGCGTCCGACCAGCGCGGCGTCGATGCCGCCATGCTCGATCTCGACCGCACGCCGCACAAGTCGCGGCTGGGCGGCAATGCGCTGGTCGCGACGTCGATGGCAGTGCTGCACGCCGCCGCCGCATCGGCAGGCGAGCCGCTGTACCGCTACGTCGCGCGCGGTGCCGCAATGAGCGTGCCGCTGCCGCAGATCCAGATTTTCGGCGGCGGGGCGCATGCCGGGCGCCGCGTGGACGTGCAGGACTTCATGGTCATCTGCCCCAATGCCGGCAGCGTTGCCGAGGCGCTGCGCCGTACCGCCGAAGTCTATCGCGTGGCGGGGCGCCGGCTGGCCGATGCCGGCAACCAGTTCGGGGTGGCCGACGAGGGGGGCTGGTGGCCGGCCTTCGCCACCAATGAGGAGGCGCTCGACGCGCTGCTCGCGGCCATCGAGGGCGCCGGCTTCACGCCCGGCGAAGACGTGTCGATCGCGCTCGACATCGCGGCGTCCGAGTTCGGTGCCAAGGGTCTCTATACGCTCGGCCTCGAGCAGCGCTCGCTCGATTCCGATGGGCTGGCCGAGCTGCTGCTGCGCTGGATCGAGCGCTATCCGGTGCTGTCGGTCGAGGATCCGTTCGCCGAGGACGATCCCGAGGCGTTCCGGCGCTTCTCGGCCGCGGTCGGCGGCCGCGTGCAGGTCGTCGGCGACGACCTGCTGGTAACGAACGCCGCGCGCGTCGAGGCTGCGGCGCGCGACGGGCTCGCAAGCTGCGTGCTGGTCAAGCCGAACCAGGCCGGCACCGTCAGCGAGACGCTGGCGGCCGTCGAGGCAGCCCGCCGGAATGGCATGGCAACGATCATCTCCGCCCGCTCGGGCGAGACGGAGGATGTCACGATCGCGCATCTGGCGACTGGCTGGAACGCCGGCCAGATCAAGGTGGGCTCCATGGCGCGCAGCGAGCGCACGGCAAAGTGGAACGAGCTCATCCGGATCGAGGAAGATCTCGCGGGCATTGCCGGGTTCGCCGGCTGGTCGGGATTGGGCATCGCACGGTCGGCGCCGGCGGAGGGCACGCGGCATGGCTAGCTTCACATTCTCCGACGATGAGCTGCATCTGCCCAAGGGCGCCTGGGCGCGGGCAACGCGCCAGGTTCTGCGCCGCGGTGGCCAGCCTGTCTTGGGTCTCACCCAGGGCCGCCAGCGCAGCTATGTCTATCCGCTCTACACGCCGGCGGGATTTGCCGTGACGTCAGAGAGCCCGGCCGACCATCCGCATCACAACTCGTTCTGGATCGCCGCCGACCACGTCCATGCCCGCATGCCGGTCGATGGCGGCAAGTATGAGGAGTACACCTATAATTTCTATGTCGACGAGACCTTTCAGGGGCGTGCTCCGGGGCGGCTGATCGCCATCGACGCACGTTTCGAGCCGCAAGGTGCGGACGCCTGCACGATCGTGCAGACCATCGAGTGGCGCGGACCGGTCGAATGGGCGGCGCCGCAGGGCCGGCTCATCGGCCTCGAGACCCGCCGGCTGGCGCTCAGCGCCGGCGACGGGCACTATGTCATCGATGTGGACTCCAACCTGACTGGCGGCGATTTCGATTTCTCGCTGGGTCCGACGCGGCATGCCTATTTCAACATGCGCGTCGCCGACTCGATGACCGCCCTCAACGGCGGCAGCATAATCGACAGCCGCGGGCATGCCGGCGGCGAGGCCATTACCGGGGTCGGCGCGCAATGGGTGCGCTACGAAGGCCCGGTGGGCGGCGGCAATGTCGCCGGCATCGCCGTCTTCCCGCACCCGGACGACCATGCCGACCTCTCCTGGTTCGTGACCGACTGGGGCGTCGTTACAGTCGGCCCGTTCCGGTTGACGGGCGCGCTCGTCACGCGCGGCGACGCGCTCCGCTCCCGCTACCGCGTTCTCGTCTATGACGGTAGCCAGTCCGGCGCATCGATCGGCGCCCTGTTCCGCGCCTATTGCGGGGACAGCGCATGACCTGCCGTGGCGCGACGCATCAATGCCGGGAACGTCCGGGGCAGGCCGGGCGGCGCCATCATGCCGTCCGTTCAGACCGGAACGTCTTCGGGAACGAGATCGCGCGTATGCGCGGGAAGCACGGTGTCGGAGAAGTAGTCGGGGGAGGCGGCCGCGATCCGCGGCAGGGCAATGAGGATTTCACGCAGATGCCGGCGCATGGCCGCGCGTGCCGCATCGGGGTCGCGTTGCGCGATGGCGGCGGCCACCAGCTTGTGCTGGGCGATCAGGCGGGGCAGCGGCGAGGTGCTGGGCAGCGACAGGCGCCGCACCCTGTCGGTCTGGAAGCGGGCCGTCTCCACCGTGCGCCACGCGAAATCGCAGGCCACGATGTCGGCGATGGCGCTGTGGAAGGCGGCGTCGCGCGTTTCGAACAGCGCCAGGTCCTGCGTGTCGGCGGCCGCCTGTTGCGCCTCGACCAGCGCCGCGAGCGCGGCGATGTCGTCCGGTCCGGCAAGGCGCGCGGCGCTCGCGGCGATGTCGCTCTCGATCGCCTCGCGCACGAGCCGGGCATTGGCCACCTGGCGCACCGAGATCTTCGTCACATAGGTGCCGCGGCTGGGCAGGATTTCGACGAGCTCCAGTTCTGCGAGCTTGATGAAGGCCTCGCGGACGGGCTGGCGCGAGACGCCGAAGCGGCCCGCGATCTCCTTTTCGGAGAGCGCTTCACCCGGCTTGAGCCGGGTCTGGACAATCGCGTCGCGCAGCGCGGCAAACAATTGCGGGGTAATGGGGTCCTTAAGGCGAAGCTCGACTTTCATCTGCCTGTCCAGCGCTCAAGTAAAAACTTGTTATCGTCGTCATCGACTGTATCATACCGGTATGGTGCCATACCACAAATGAGGAGCGAGGGCGGCACCAGTCTTCGTGCACTTGTTCTGGGAGGAGCAAAGAAATGGATATCCGTTCCACACGCCTGCCGGCAGTAACCCGGCGTCTGTTCATGAAGGCCGGTGCCGCGACACTCGCGCTGCCGGCGCTCGGCAAGCAGGCGTTCGCGCAGGACAAATTCGTGATGAAGATCGCGCATACCGAGGGCATCGGGACGCCGATCACCGACGCCTTCGACCAGTGGGCCGCGGTCCTCAACGAGCGGAGTGGCGGGCGTATCGACGCCCAGCACTTCCCGGCCGCCCAACTCGGCGGCCTGGCCGAGGCGCTCGAGGGCAGCCGCATCGGCACCATCCAGGTGACGACGGCCGGTCCGGACTCCGAGGAAGCCATCGCGCCGGAAATCGCCGCCTTGGGCGGGGCGCCGGGCTTCATCTACAAGAGCGAGGAGCATGTCGACGCCGTCCTGCAGGGCGAACTGGGCCAGAAGGCCTCGGATATCGCCCGCGCCAAGACCGGCGTGGAATTCGTCGCCTATGGCGAAACCGGCTTCCGCCACATCCTCGCGGATTCGCCCATCACCTCGCTCGAGGCGCTGCGGGGCGTGAAGATCCGGGTTCCGCAGCTCAATATCTGGGTGAGCTTCTGGGAACTGCTCGGCGCCGCGCCGACGCCGCTGCCCTATGACCAGCAGTACGAGGCGCTGTCGACCGGGCTCATCGATGCCATCGACTCCGACGTCTTTTCGGTCGAAGGCTTCAAATTCTACGAGCAGGCCAAGCACCTCACGCTCACCGGCCACTGGTTCCTGCCCAAGGCGGTGCGCGTCAACGCCGCGTGGCTCGACAGCCTGCCGCAGGATCTGCAGGACCTCGTGCGCGGCTCGGCCAAGGAGGTGTTCGCCGAGCAGCGGGCCACCAACCGCGCCAATGCCGCCGCGACGCTCGAGACCCTCAAGGGGCACGGCGTCGAGGTGACCCAGCTGCCGGCCGAGGAGCTTGCCAAGATGGAGGCGCAGACCGCGCCGCTGTTCGACGAGTTCGGCTCGAAGAGCCCCGAAACCGCGGAAATGATCGCGGCCATCCGCGCACTCGCCTGAGGGGCAGCTCATGGACGTCCACGCCGAAGTGGGTGCTGCCCCGGATGGGGCAGCGCCGGATGCGGTGCCGGCTGGCTTCGCGCGACTTGTCGACAGGGTGGGCGAGACGATCTGCGTCGCCCTGATGCTGGCCGCGCTGCTCGTCGCCATCCTGCAGGTCGTCCTGCGCTACCTCTTCCACTCCGGCCTGCCATGGGCCGAAGAGGTCGCCATCTGGAGCTTCTGCTGGGCCGTCTTCATCGGCATGGGCATCGCGACAGGGCGTGAGGCCCATATCGCCATCGACACCCTGCCCAAGGCCCTGCCGCCACGCGGCAGGGCCGCGCTCGCCTTCTTCAATCAGGCGATCATCGCCGCCTCGAGCTTCATGCTCATTATCCACGGCGCCGAGTATGTGATGAAGGCCATCGCGGCCTCGCCGGCGCTGCAATGGCCGATGCGCTACTTCTTCCTTGCCGTGCCGGTGGGCGGCCTGCTCAACCTCTTCTTTCTCGCCTGGCCCAAGCCGGGCCGCACGCTGGCGCGCGGCATCGGGGTCATCGGCGCGGGCTTCGCCGTCTATCTCGCGATCCGCTATGGCGCCGGATACGTCTATGGCGAGAGCAGCAGCGCGCTGGTCCTCAATATCGTCGGCCTCGTGCTGATCATTCTGGGCGCGCCGGTTGCCTTCGCCATGGCCTTCGGGGCCTTCGCCGCCTTTGCGCCCTTCGCCCAGATCCTGCTCGTCACCATCTCGCAGAACATGGCCGCCTCGCTCAGCTCGTTCACGCTGCTGGCCATCCCGTTCTTCATTCTGGCGGCGGCGGTGATGAGCGCCGGCGGCATCACGCCACGCCTCGTCGATGTCGCGGTGAAGCTCGTCGGCCACTTCCGCGGCGGGCTCGGCCAGGCCAATGTCGTCACCAACGCGCTGATCGCCGGCATTTCCGGATCGTCGACAGCCGATGCCTCGACCGTCGCCAAGCTGATGATCCCGGAGATGTCCAAGCGCGGCTACGACCGGCCGTTCAGCGCGGCGCTCACGGCCTCCGGGGCGACTCTCGCCAACATGCTGCCGCCCAGCCTCGGGCTCATCGTCTATGCGGCGCTGGCCTCCGTCTCGGTCGGCGCGCTGTTCGTCGCGACAATCGTGCCCGGGCTGATGATCGCCGCGGCGCTGATGCTGACGGTCTATGTCATGTCGCTGATCCGCGGCTATGGCGGCGATACGCCGAAGGCGTCGGCGCGGGAGCGCCTGACGTCGCTCTGGCTCGCGGTGCCGGCGCTGCTGCTGCCGCTCATCATCGTCATGGGCGTGCGCCTCGGCATCTTCACGGCCACCGAAGCCGGGGCCATCGCCTTCTTCTATTCCATCCTGTGCGGGCTGTTCGTCTACCGCAAGCTCAGCCTCTCGAACTTCATCGCCGCGATCCGCGAGTCGGTGCTCGATACCGTCGTCATCGTCGTCATCATCGCGGCGGCGGCGCCCTTCGCCTGGGTTCTCGCCTATGAGCAGGTGCCGCAGAAGATCGCGCAGTCGATGAGCGTGCTCATCGACAATCCATGGCTGCTGATGCTGGTGCTGAACATCTTCATGCTCCTCGTCGGCCTGTTCATGGAGATGATCGCGTCGCTGGTGATCCTGGTGCCCATTCTCGTGCCGCTCGTCGTGGCGGCGGGGATTGATCCGAACTATGTCGGCATCATCATCGTGCTCAACATGGTGATCGGCGCGCTGACCCCGCCGCTCGGGGTGCTGCTGTTCACCACGGCGCGCGTCGGGGGCGCCGACCAGGGCAAGACGGTCGTCGCCGCGGTGCCCTTCGTGATGGTGCTGATCGTCGTGATGATGATCATCGCCTATGTGCCGGCCGTGACAATGGTGCCGGTACAGTGGTTCGGCCCCTAGCTGACGGAGGCGGGAT
>PJTQ01000982.1_pt1 | contig 10536 bp, 8 predicted proteins | sample 1512231 | NCBI WGS metagenome assembly PJTQ01 (sample SAMN08177688, study PRJNA422409) | Soil metagenome, whole genome shotgun sequencing project. | isolation source: Soil (3) enriched on wood chips | place: USA: Madison | collected 2015-01-15 | reverse complement strand
TACGGGAAAGTATTCACTTATCACAATGGTGCAGATTCTTACTATGCTGCCAGAGGATTTAGGGGGATTTTAAAAGTTTAATCAAACTACTCATTTTGATCTGTCTTGGTTCGGGCTCTTAACAAAATCATTAATAAATTGTTGATAGTTTTTCCTGTTATTTAACATTCATTAATTTAAAAATCAGTCAATTTATCATTCGAAATACTGACGAATGAAAAAGAAAATATTTGTACTCGATACATCTGTCATTATTTATGACCATAAGTCGATCATGAATTTTGCGGAACATGATATTGTGATTCCCATAACCGTGCTGGAAGAACTCGACACCTTTAAAAAAGGAAATGATACCAAAAATTTTGAAGCCAGAGAATTTATACGATTTTTAGACAAAAATTCTAAAGATCATCTCATCCAGGATTGGATTCCTTTGCCGGGAGACGAAAAAGGAAAATTTAAAATTGTGATGGAAACCAACGGAATCACCACAAGCGCCACAAAAGTGTACGGCTCTGACTCCATGGACAATAAAATCCTTAATTCTTGTCTCATCGTCCAAAAAGACGAACCCAAAAGACAAATCATTCTAGTGACAAAAGATGTCAACCTCCGGCTAAAAGCCAAAGCGCTTGGTGTAAGAGCTGAAGATTATGAAACCGGTAAGGTTCAGATTGTTGACAACCTTCCCACCGGAATCATTACTTATACAGATTTTGACCAGGAAATCATTGACAGTCTTTACCGAGATTACGCAGTTCCATTGGAAGCGTTTGCAAGCAAAATGGAAATTCACCCCAATGCTTACTATATATTACAAGGTGATAAATCTTCTGCCCTGGCCTATTACAATCCATTTGAACAACAATTGGAAAGAGTGAACAAACAAACCTGCTTCAATATAAAACCCAGAAATGCCGAACAAGCGTTTGCCATCCATTGCATTCTGAAAAAAGAAATCAAACTTGTAGCATTACATGGTGTTGCCGGAACCGGAAAAACACTGATTGCGCTGGCCGGGGCATTGGCGCAGAAAAAAGAATACAAACAAATTTATCTGGCAAGGCCAATCGTTCCTTTAAGCAATAAAGACATCGGGTATCTGCCCGGTGACATCAAATCCAAAATTGATCCTTACATGCAACCATTATGGGATAACCTGAAGTTTATTCAATATCAATTTGACGAACACGATAAAGAATATAAACAGATTAACTTAATGGTAGAACAGGAAAAATTGCTGATTACACCATTGGCCTACATCCGCGGCCGAAGTTTATCTGACGTAATCTTTATTGTAGATGAAGCACAAAACCTGACTCCGCACGAAATCAAAACCATCATTACAAGGGCGGGAGAAAACACTAAATTCATTTTTACAGGCGACATCAAACAAATCGACACCCCTTATTTGGACGAGCAATCCAACGGATTGTCTTATTTGGTGGACCGTGTTCAGGGACAGAAATTATTTGCCCACATTCAGTTGATTAAGGGTGAAAGAAGCGAACTGGCCAATCTGGCGAATGATTTGCTTTAAAGATTGTTAATCTGATTGTTGAAAAAATATGATTAACAGACCGCATAATTTTGGTTAAGTTATCAGATACTTCTATATTTGCGCGTTAAAAATTTCTTAATAAGACACGAATTATGCGAGGAAAATGGCTCATAGCAGGTATTGCAATTATCTTAGGAATCCTTTCTGTAAGGCAGTTAAGTTACACTTGGTACACAAACAAAATTGAATCGGAAGCTTCAAAACTAGCCAAAGATGATGCCCATGAACAATTGATTATAGACAGTCTGGCAAACGATACACTTAATCTTGGAATTATCAAGTACAATTACCGTGATGCAAAAGACAAAGAAATAAAACTCGGATTGGACTTGAAAGGAGGAATCAGTGTGATTCTACAAGTTCAGGTTCGTGATCTTTTGGAAAATCTGGCTGACCATAATGAAAATCCGATTTTCGTGGAAGCTTTGAATTCAGCTGATATCAAACAAAGGTCTCAGGGTAACCGTGCTTATGTTGATATTTTCTTTGATGAATTTGAACGATTAAGAACAGAAAAAAATCAACCTAATTTAAAATATTCATCAGCCGAAATTTTTGGAAATCGTCAAAATGCAAATTTGGTTAAGTTCAATGCAAGCGATGATGAAGTCAAAGAGAAAATCAAAGACGATATTGATAAGAAAATCGCGACTGCTTATGAGGTAATTTCATCTCGTATCAACCGTTTTGGAGTCGCAGAACCTATTATCCAACGTTTAGGAGGAGCAGCAGACGGGCGCATTTTGGTAGAAATGCCGGGAGAAAAAAATAAAGACAGGGTAAAAAACTTGTTACAAAGTACCGCCAAACTTGAATTCTGGAAAGTTGAAGCAAATAATCCTCAAGTAACCGGTTATTTTTCTTCTTTAAATCCTCAATCATTAGGAATTAAAACCGATAAAGAAAATTTACAGGGAATCATCCAGCCTGCTATGGAAGGTAACTCTTTGTTTTCTGTGGCGTTAAAAGACACAGCCATCATCAATGACATATTGACTTCAAAAAACCTGAAAGCCAATATGCCTTCGAGCATAAGAAATTTTAAATATTTCTGGGCCAATAAACCGGTACAAAGCAGAGATTCCAACGTAAATGGCAACTTTCTTTCTCTGTATGCCTTGAGCGGTGATCAAAATAATGCACCGTTGCTTCCGGGCGATGTGATTGACGAAGCGGTAGGTGAAAGAAATGCAGGTTCTATTTCCAACCAGCCCATTGTCACCATGAGAATGAATTCCGAAGGAGCTCAGAAGTGGTCTAAGATTACAGAAGAAAATGTTGGAAATTCTATTGCCATTGTTTTGGATAACATGGTTTATTCTGCTCCGAATATCAACGAGAAAATCGCGGGAGGAAGTTCTCAGATTTCAGGAAATTTCACATTAGAAGAAGCCAAAGATTTAGCTAACATATTACAAGCCGGTAGCTTACCCGCATCTTCAAAAATTGTTCAGTTAGAAGAAGTTGGACCTTCATTGGGGCAGGAAGCGATTAACAGTTCAGTAATTGCCTTTGCCGCTGTATTTTTATTGATTCTTATATGGATGATTTTCTATTACAACAGAGCAGGTATTTACGCAGACATAGCGGTAACCATCAACACCTTATTCCTTTTGGGATTAATGGTCGGATTGTTTGGCGCTACCCTTTCCTTGCCAGGTATAGCGGGTATCATCCTTACGCTGGCCATTGCGATTGACGCAAACATTATTATTAATGAAAGGGTAAAAGACGAATTGGATCATCACGGGAAAAGTCTGAAAGAAGCAGTTTCCATTGCTTACTCTTGGAAAGGAGCTATTTCAGCGATTGTCGATTCACACGTCACATCAATTATTACAGCAGCTATCTTATACATATTTGGTAAAGGGCCGGTTCAGGGATTTGCCATTACCTTATTAATCGGGTTGTTCTGTTCATTGTTTACCGCAATTTTCCTTACAAAAATATTTGTGGACAAAAGACTGGAAGAAGGCAAACCAATGCCGTTCTATACCAAGCTAACACAAAACTGGTTCCAGGGACTGAATATTGACTTTATGTCTAAAAGAAAAATGTTCTACATCATTTCAATTGTAATATCATTGGTATGTGTTGCCGTGATTTTCACAAGAGGATTTGACATGGGAGTTGATTTTGAAGGAGGTCGAACTTATACTGTTCGTTTTGAAAAGCCTATTGATGCAAATCAGGTAAGGGTAAATCTTGAAAAAACTTTGACAGATGATGAAGGGAATTCTTCTGCGCCAACCGTCAAAATTTTCGGTCCGTCCAATCAGGTTAAAATCACAACCAAGCTAAAGGCCAATGAAGAATCAACAGCAGTAGATGAAGAGATCAAACGAAAAGTATACGAAGGAGTAAAAACTTTGCTTCCGGAAGGAATGACTTATGAGCAATTTTCAGCAGATAAAACACCCATTGGAATTATGTCTGTTGTAAAAGTGGGACCAAGCATAGCCGATGACACAACAAGAGCATCTGTCATTGCCGTTGTTCTCGCCTTGATTGCAGTAGGAATTTATATCCTCATCCGTTTCAAATGGCAGTTTGGTGTGGGAATCATTGCCGGTGCCTTGCATGACGTGATTGTCATCTTAGGTTTGTTTGCAGCTTTGCATGGAATTCTACCGTTTAACCTGGAAATTGACCAGGCCTTTATCGCGGCCATCTTAACGGTAATTGGTTATTCCATCAATGACTCGGTGATTATCTTTGACCGTATCCGTGAATATTTAGGTTTGTATCCTCGTATGCCATTCGCAGAATTAATCAATAAAGCGACAAACAATACGCTTTCAAGAACCTTGAACACCTCCATCAGTATGTTACTTGTAGTTGTCATCATCTTTATTTTTGGTGGGGAAACCATCAAAGGATTTATGTTTGCAATGATCATTGGAGTTGTAGTAGGTACTTATTCGTCTATCTACATTTCCTCACAGGTAATGTATGATTTGACAAAAGGCAAAATCAAGCACGATCAGGATTTAATGAATTAACAATCCTAATAAAATATTAAATTAGAAACTCCGAAGCTTATTTCGGAGTTTTTTATTTTTAAGTTAATTATCTTTGTCAGATGAATTTTTCAATTATGCTTCCTGCTTTTATCAGTTTTGAGGAAATTACCGTTATCCTTATCCTGTCAGTAATCATATTCGGGCCAAAGAAAATCCCTGAAATTGCACGTGGTTTGGGAGAGGGTGTGAGAGCTATGAAGAAAGCAACGGAAGACATTAAACGTGAAATCATGAACCCGGTAGATGAAATCAATCCGGTAAAAAATATTCAGGACACTATACAAAAATCAAAAGATGAATTGACTGAATCTGTTACCAATCTGCCCAATCCGAAAAAAGAAATTGAAGAAACACTGGACGATGTTGTAGGGCCAATAAAACGGAAATAAGACGTGCAGGAAATCATTCAATTAGATAAAGACGTTTTTTTATATCTGAACAACCTCGGAAACTCGTCTTGGGATGAATTCTGGAAGTTCGTATCTTATAAATTCAGTTGGATTCCGTTTTATGCTTTTCTCTTGTTCCTGATTTGGAAAAATTTCGGATGGAAAAAAACCTTGGTCATTCTTCTTCTCACTGCCCTGATGATCATTGCTGCAGATCAGTTGACCAATCTATTAAAAGACAATATAAAAAGATTAAGACCCTGCTTTACCCAAGATCTTGAAGGATTAATGAGACCCATTGGTTGTGAAAGAAGCGGCCAATATGGTTTTACTTCCGCCCATTCTGCAAATCATTTTGCACTCGCCATATTTTTGGGATTGATATTTAAATCCCAGATCAAATGGTTTATATACTTCTTAATGATTTGGGCAGGAGTCGTAGCTTACAGCCGAATCTATTTAGGCGTTCATTTTCCTCTTGATATAATTTGTGGAAGTATAATTGGAATTTTATTTGGATGGCTGAGCTTTAAATTCTACAATTGGATTTTACTCAGGCATGAATCCTTTTTCCTTCAGAAATAACCGGTTCCGTTAAGAAACTTTCTTTTTTTTCTTAAACCTTTTTTTGAGTATTTTCAGCACATCTCGAAGCCCAAAACCACGGGCGTGTAAAGCCATAAGGTAATAAAAGAAAACATCTGCTGCTTCCTCAAGAAAATTCTCATCACTCCCCTGTTCCGAAGCAATCACCATTTCTACAGACTCCTCTCCCATCTTCTTGGCAATCTGGGAGGTTCCGCGTTGATAATATCTCTTGATTTTATCATCCGGAGAATCGGGGCGTTTGCCATTCTCAATTTTTTCTTCCATTTTTTTTAGGAAGGGAAAATCTTTTGAATACTCAGTCTTTTTAGGTGTTTCCATCTATCTTTTCTGAACCGTAAAAATATCAAAAAAAATCTTTCAAAAAATTTATTTCTTTAGTTTATTTCCTAATTAATCTTATCAAAAAGAATCTTAGTCTTTCTGTAGAAGCTCTCCCGGGATTAATTTCATTGTGAGCGTTGTCTCTAGCAGTACTTTACAATGTTGTTTTTATATTTCTTCCCTGATTTTTCTATCGCTTCTTTTTTTATGGATCAAAATTCTCTCATTGGACGAAACGTCCATTTTTTCTTTGGTTTCCCAACCAAAAACTTTAAAGGAATATTCATGCTTATCCAGAAGATAATCATAAGGGCCTTTAGGCGAAATCAATTTCACCAATACCGGAGCCATTTCAAGGGAAATAAATACACCCATAATAAATAATGAGGCCAATCCAAGTATTTTATTGTTCTTGCTTAATTCATTCAAAGCCTGCATTCTCGCGGCAAATCCTGTATAATTATCTTCTGTGGGCCTGGCCGCCTCCAATTCTTTTTGCTTCTGAATTGCCAACGCGTCTACTTCCTTGTCGAGTTCATCCAAACGCGGTTTCATTTGTGCCATGTAAGCATCCAATTCCGCTTTTTTCGCATTTTTGATTTCCTCTTTTCGTTTTGCATTTGGCCCGTAACCTACTTTACCGGTTGTTGTTTCGGTTGGGGTTCCTACTACTTCTTTTTCCAATTCGGAAGACACCAGGTTATATTCGCTCCGAAGAGAATTAATCCTCGTATAAATCTCATTTCGTTCATTAGAAAAATTTCCCGAAAGTTGTACATATCTTTTATTAACAGAATCTTGTAAAACGGTTTTATTCCGGTTGATGATTACATTTAACTGCTTGTCTATTTCCTTCTCAAAAATTCTTAACTCCAATGGTTTGGAAATAACGATACCAAGCAAAGCTGCCAGAATAATCCTCGGAGTTGCAGCAAAAAACTGACGGAAAAAGTTTCCCGACTTCCGCATAGAAGCCACAATGAAACGGTCAAGATTGAAAATCATCAATCCCCACAAAATTCCAAATCCGGAGGCTGCCCAAATATTATCAAATACTGAATAAAGTGCATAACCAGAAGACAAACTGGCCAAAATCGCTGTAAACAAAATCACACCTCCAATTCCTGCATGTTTGTTGATTTCCGTTGGTGTTTTTTCCAATAGCTTTATGCTGCTTCCGGAACAAATGATAAGAAATCTTGAAATCCAATTCATATTATAAAAGGTACTTTGTTTTACCTAATAACGAAAAATTGTGCCAAATGGTATATTAAACAAGATTTTCTTTGATCAAAGCTTGTTCTAAATAATGCTTTTATAAATCGATCTCTTTGAACAATTCTGATAAAGGGATTTCCAATGCAGATGAAAGTAAGTAAATTGTCACAATATTGGAAGTGACTCTCCCCTTCTCTATTTTGTATATGTATTGTCTATCCTTTCCTACTAACTGGGCTAAATCAGATTGGCTTAGCCGCCTATGTTTACGGACTTTCTTTATTCTTTCACCTAGTTTTGCGGGAATACGTTCACGAATTTCTCGCATTTTATCTTCAGATATTATCATTCAGACAAAATGAACCATAAAATACTACAAAAAAGAAACCTTTAAGTACTACATAATCATAAAAAAAAGTAAAATTTTATTTGCATTTAAAAAATTTTAAAATAGTTTTGTGATATCTTAATTAACTTAAATTATGAAAAATCATTCTACTAGCAAATGCATTATTCTTGTATTTACAATATTTATAGCACCTTATATTTATTCACAGAAAATAGAGTGGCAACAAGTACTGGGCGGTGTCCACAGCGAGTATTTGTATGATGTGAAAGCTACGCCGGATTACGGATTTTTATTAGCAGGATCTTCATTTTCAGAAGACTCAGGCAATAAATCAGGTAAGGGTCGGGGTGACCTGGATTACTTTCTCTGGAAGATGGATGAGTCCGGTAGAATGGAATGGCAGAAGACTTTTGGCGGTTCGGGTAGTGATTACCTGTACAGTGTGGGACTGACAAATGACGGCGGATTTATACTGGGCGGTTCTTCGGCTTCTTTCGGCTCCGCTCGGGAACCGGAAGTTGAAAATAATGGAGATAAGAAAGACCCGGGCTTCGGCAATATGGATTTCTGGATATTGAAGCTCGACCCGTCAGGGGAAGAAGAATGGCAGGTAACACTGGGAGGAATAGGCAACGACCAGCTGCAAAGTATACAGCAGACACCGGACGGGGGTTACATCATAGGAGGGAGCTCAGATTCTTCGTCTATTGTCGATGAAGAAGGAAAGATTATCGGGACCAAATCGGAAGAGTCCAGAGGTGGCTTTGATTACTGGGTGGTAAAATTATCTGCTCAGGGAGAAATCGAATGGGAAAAGACATTGGGCGGAATGTTCTCGGATGAACTCAAAAGCATCGTCATTACCGGCACTTCGACTCCGCTCAGTGACCAAGGTTACCTGGTAGGCGGAACATCCAATTCTATCGTATCGGCAGACAAGACGGCTCAAAACATTGGGATGGGAGATTTCTGGGTCATTAAGCTCAATGAAAAGGGACAGGAACAATGGCAGCAAACCTACGGTGGAGAAGGCGATGAAAGCCTTGCACAAATTCTCGAAACCGAAAACGGATATTTACTTGCAGGAAGTTCCAATTCGAAAACATCGGAAAATAAAAAGTCGGATAGTGTAAACGGTACGGACTTCTGGGTGTTGGAAATTGACAAAGCGGGAGAAACCCTTTGGGACAATACGTATGATGTGGGTCAATGGGATATGCTGGTCAATGTGACGAGAGCGGAAGAGAATTCCTTTCTTCTGGGCGGTTATGCTTCCAGTGAGACGTTAGGAAAGAGAGTGGACAACAAGGGAATCAATGATTATGTCGCCATCAAGATCAACCAAAGAGGCGAAATGCTTTGGAGCAAAACGATTGGCGGAAACGGTACCGACCAGCTGAAAGGACTGACTCAAACAAGAGACGGCGGTTATATCCTTGCCGGAAATTCCGATTCGAAGAAATCAGATGACAAAGACCAAGCAAGCATTGGTGGAAATGATTATTGGGTGGTCAAATTAGGCAATGAGAAGAAAGAGGCGGAAGAAAGACAGCTTATCGAAATTTATCCGAATCCTACGATTCAATACACGAACATCCTCATCTCACAGGAATTTACAGAAGCAGAAGTTCAGGTTTTCAATCTGAACGGACAGAAGCTCCAACAAAAGAATCTTCCGTATCGTTCGACTCCGGTGGATTTACAATCCTATCCGCCGGGAGTGTATATCTTTAAAATTACCGTGGATGGGGTCGTAAGTGATGTGAAAGTGATGAAGAAGGGGAATAAGTAAATAAATATGATATCTGTATAAAAAAATAATAAAATGAAAAAAATACTATTACTTTCTTTCCTTACAATGGTCTCAAGTTTACTATCTCAAGAATATATTTCTGTAAATCCTCCTGAAAATTATGGTTTTAGTTCAGGAAATCAATTATTTTCTTCTCCTGATGTAAATGCTTTTCAAAAGTATCATTTTCAGGATGTTAATTTATATACTGGAAAAACAAAAATTGTTATCCCAATATTTGAAATAAAAACAGGAAAAATATCATTACCAATATCATTGACATATAATAGCGGAGGTATTAAAATTGATGACATTTCGTCAAATGTTGGAGCTGGATGGAATCTAAATGCTGGCGGAAATGTTATCAGAATAATAAAAGATATTGATGATAATAAAATGAAAATAGGGAAGTATGCAGAACCGAATTGGGATTATGGAGTAGAGTGTTATAAATATGTTTCTGTAAAAGGATTTTTCCGTAACTTTTCTCTTGAACCTGGTGGAAACTGTGGCGTCTCAACTGGGTATAATCTTTGGGCAAAGGAAGATGCTTCTCCAGACTTATTTATAGCTAATGCACCTGGATTAAACACCAAATTCTATATAAAGAAGGAAGAAGTCGGTTATTCTATTAAATTTCTTGATGGTAATGGCAACAAGGCTACAACATATAGAGATAACTTTGATTTTACAACATTTGGGTTTAATAATAATGACATAAAAGGATTAGAAGCAATTGATGAGCTTCTTGATGGTCATGAAAACGGCTATATGATAAAAGAGATTGTTGAGCCCGTTGATTATAAAGAATTTATGATTAAAAATCTAAATGGCATTGAGTACAAATTTACAGATGTAGATGCAGTCGAATCTATATCAAATTATGTCTCACAGGGTTGGCTTTCACCAATAGAAATGATTTCTCTCCCATTAGATTTAATCGAGGCAGGTAGACGGCTTTACAATTCAAACATTTCTGCTTGGAATTTAACACAGATAAAGGATTTTAATAATAATAAAATAAATTTTATCTACGAAAAATATGAGAAGCCGACAATTAATGTCACAAAAAATCATACAGATGATGCATTAAGATATGATGCAAATCCAAATACATCTTTATTTAATAATGATGTATGTAAATATGGTCATATTCCAAACTTTCAATCTGAAACACTAAATATTGATGAAATAAATCTCAAAAATCAATATTTTTATTCTATTTCACCTCAAACTAACCGTATTTCTAAAATAGAATGGGAAGGAGGAAGTAT
>PJTQ01000979.1_pt1 | contig 10562 bp, 5 predicted proteins | sample 1512231 | NCBI WGS metagenome assembly PJTQ01 (sample SAMN08177688, study PRJNA422409) | Soil metagenome, whole genome shotgun sequencing project. | isolation source: Soil (3) enriched on wood chips | place: USA: Madison | collected 2015-01-15 | reverse complement strand
CGCCGAGCTGGCGCACCTCGCTGGCGACCACGTCCATGCCGACGCCGCGGCCGGCCAGGCGGCTGACCTCGTCGACGGTGGAGAAGCCCGGTTCGAAGATCAGCGCGTCAAGCTCGCTGTTGGCCAGCACCGCGTCGGCGCGGATCAGGCCGCGCTCCTCGCCGCGGCGGCGGATCGCGTCGCGATCCAGGCCGCGGCCGTCGTCGCCGATCTCCAGCACGACTTCCGAACCCTCGCGGCGCACCGCGATGCGGACGGTGCCTTCCTCGCCCTTGTTCGCCTTGCGGCGCTGCTGCGGCGTTTCCAGGCCGTGCGCGACCGCGTTGCGCAGCATGTGCTCCAGCGGCGCGGTCATGTGCTCGAGCACGTTGCGGTCGAGCTCGCCCTGGGCGCCGTCGAGCTTGAGCTGCACCTGCTTGCCGGTCTCGCTGGCGGCCTGGCGGACCACGCGGCGCAGGCGCGGCACCAGCGCGTCGAACGGCACCATGCGGGTGCGCATCAGGCCCTGTTGCAGGTCCGAACTCACGCGCGACTGCTGCAGCAGCAGGGTTTCGTACTGGCGGGTCAGGTCGTCGAGCGTGCCCTGCAGGCTCGACATGTCGGCCGCGGACTCGCCCAGCGCGCGCGAGAGCTGCTGCAGGGTGGAGAAGCGGTCGAGCTCGAGCGGGTCGAAGGTGGCATCGACGGTTTCATGCTCGCGCTGGTAGCGGGCGATGATCTGCGCTTCGGTCTCGATGTCCAGGCGCCGCAGCTGGTCGCGCAGACGCATGTTGGTCTGCTCCATCTCGCCCATGGCGCTGCGGAACGCGCCCAGCTGCTGCTCCAGGCGCGCGCGGTAGATCGCGACTTCACCCGCGTAGTTGACCAGCTGGTCGAGCAGGTCGGCGCGGATACGCACCTGCTCCTGCGGCGCGCGCACGCTGATGTCGTCGTCGTCCGTGGCCGGGGTGTCGCCGATCGGCGCGGACAGCGGCTTGAGCGCGACGACCGGGGCCGGCACACGCGGTTCCGCTGCTGCCGACGCGGCATCTGTTGCGTCGGCGGCATGCGGGGCGGGCTTGCCCAGCGCGCGGGCGTTGAACGCCTCGATCAGCCCCTCGGAGCCGCTGATCGCGCGCCGTGCGCCGACGCGGGTGACCATCGCGTGCAGGCGGTCGAAGCCGCGTTCGAGCAGCGGGATGCCGTCCTGGCCGAGCTCGCCGCGCAATTCGACGACGGCCTCGAGCAGCGACTCCATGGCGTGACCAAGCTCGCCCACGGCCATGATGCCGGCCATGCGCGCGCCGCCCTTGATGGTGTGCAGGTCGCGCTGCAGGCCGACCAGGGTTTCGCGCTCGGTGGGGTTGTCGCGCAGTTGCGCCAGCAGGCCGTCGGAGTGGTCGAGCAGGTCACTGGCCTCCTCGACGAAGATGTCGACCAGCTCCGGGTCGAGTTCGCCCAGATCGAAGGCGGCGTCGGGATCCTCGTCGGTCGCCGCCGTGCCCCGGGGCAACGACGCGGTGTCGGTCGTCGCGGTCTCCGGCACGGCCTCTTCCGCGGCCGGGATCTTCTCGACCGCGGCGCGGGCGGCTTCCAGCCGTTCGGTCTCCGCCTGCTCGGCGGCCGCGCGTTCGGCTTCGAGGTGTTCGGCTGCGACACGCTCCGCTTCAACACGTTCGGCTTCGAGGCGCTCGACTTCGGCACGCGCCGCTTCAACACGTTCGGCTTCGAGGCGTTCGGCTTCGGCACGCTCCGCTTCGACGCGTTCGGTTTCGAGGCGCTCGGCTTCGACACGCTCCGCTTCGGCGCGTTCGGCTTCGAAGCGCGCCGCTTCGGCCTGCTCCTCGGCCAGTCGGGCCTCTTCAAAGTGGCGTTCGGCTTCGAGGCGTTCGGCCTCGATGCGATCGATCTCCGCGCGCTCGGCCGCGAGGCGTTCGGCGTCGGTACGCTCGGCTTCGGCGCGCTCTGCCTCGAGACGTTCTGCCTCAAGACGTTCGGCCTCGACACGTTTTGCCTCGACACGTTCGGCCTCAAGACGCTCGGCTTCGACGCGCTCGGCTTCGAGACGCTCGACTTCGGCGCGCTCGGCTTCGAGGCGCTCGGCTTCGAGGCGCTCGGCTTCGAGGCGCTCGGCTTCGAGGCGCTCGGTTTCGACACGCTCCGCTTCGACACGCTCCGCTTCGGCGCGCTCGACTTCGAGGCGCTCGGCTTCGAGGCGTTCTGCCTCGAGACGCTCGACTTCGAGACGCTCAGCTTCCAGACGCTCGGTTTCAACACGCTCGGCTTCGAGACGTTCGGCTTCGATGCGCTCTGCCTCGACGCGCTCTGCCTCGATGCGCTCGGCCTCGCGCGCGGCATCCTGCGCAACCGTGGGATCGACCGTGGCCTGGTCCCCGTACTCGCTGAGGTCGTTGGCGGTCAGCTGGGCACCGGCGTCGACCACGTCGGCCGGCTCGACCGGGTCAGGCACGGTCGACGGCTCCACCGGCGCTGCCGCTTCCGGCAGGCTGTCGCGCAGCGCGGCCAGTCGCGCTGCGAGCGCAGCACAGACCGGCACCTGTGGCGACGGTGCATGCAGTGCGGTCACGGTGCCGCGGATCAGTTCGGCCAGCTCGCCCATGGCGGCGACGCCATCGCCGCTGGCATCTTCGCGCACGGCCAGCAGGCGCCGGATATAGGCCTCGGCGGGACTCAGTGCCTCGGTGATCGCAGGCACTTCGGTCATCGCAAAGGCGCCGTTCATCGTGTGCACCGAGCGCAGCAGCGCGTCGCTGGCGGGCGTCGGCGCGGCGCGCGCCTGCGACAGCCACTGGTCGACGGTGGCCAGGTGACCGGCCACTTCGGCGTCGAGGATCTCGAGCAGCAGCGCATCCACCGACGCCGGCAGCGTGCCCTCGCCTTCGACTGCCGCTGCCGCAGCCTCGGCTTCGGCTTCGAGGCCGGGCCCCGCGTCGGCAGCACCGGCTTCGACGGTCGCGGCTGCCGGGGGGGCAGGCGCCAGGAATGCCTCTTCGCCCTCGGCGATGCGGTCGGCGAGCGCCTGCATGCCTTCCAGATCGGCGTGGACGGCAGCGGTGCCCTGCAGCGCGGCGAGCAACTGCGGCAGCGTATAGAAGGCCTGGTCGACCATCGCCACCACCGCCGGGCTGGCCTCGCGCGTGCCGTCGAGCACGCGGTTAAGCATGTTCTCGACCTTCCAGCTGAACTCGCCCAGCGTGCGCGCGCCGACCAGCCGGCCGCTGCCCTTGAGGGTGTGGAACACGCGCCGGATCGGGCGCAGGCGTTCGAGGTCCTCGGGCTTGTCGCGCCAGACCGGGAGCATCTGGTCGAGGTTGTCGATCTCCTCGCCGAACTCCTCGAGGAAGACCTCGCGGATCTCGTCGTCGATCTCGTCTCCGGTGGTCTCGAAGCCGCCTGCGAAGGCCGCAACCCCGGCGGTCGCCGCCGCCCTGGCGGCCTCCCCGTGCGAATCGCGCGCCTGGTCGATGCTCCGATCGATGAAGGCGGCCACGTTGCGGTCGATATCGTCGGCCAGTGCCTGTTCGCCCTGCGTGGAGGCCGCGTCATCCTGCGTTTCCACCACGGCGTCCGCCGCCTGCACGTCCGGCAGCGGCCAGTAGCCCAGCGACTCGAGGCTGCCGCGGGCGATGTCGAGGATGCCCTCGCGGTTGAAGCGATTCTCGCGCAGCGCCTCGAGGTAGTACTCGAGGCTGGCCAGCGCATCGGCGAACGTGTCGAGCTGGCGGCCGTTGGGCACGCGCTTGCGGCCGAGCAGCTCGACCTCGGTGTACATGCGCACGCCGGCCAGGTACGCGGCGGCCTGCGGCAGCTCCAGCATCGCCATGGCGCCGGCGACTTCCTGCAGCAGGCGCGGCACTTCGACCAGTTCGGCGTGGTCCCAGCTGGTCTCGACGAAGGCGACGAAGGCCTGGCGCGCATCGGCGAAGTTGGCGATCGCCTCGCGGGCGATGACTTCGATCACCTTGCGCGATTCGTTCGAGAACAGGTCGTCCTGGTTGCCCTCGGCGCCGGCGTCGCTGTCGCCCAGGCGCGCGACCTGGTCGTCGAGCGTCGCGTCGACGTAGAGCAGCGCGCCGGCGACGTCGAGCAGCGCGCCCTCGTCGGCGACGCGGTCGCCGCGGACGATGGCGTCCATCGCGTCGCGCTGCTGCTGGACGACATTGCGCGCCACGCCCAGGCCAAGCATGCCCAGGGTGTCGGCGACGCGGCCCAGCGCCTCGACCTGCGGCTGCAGGGCGGTGACGTTGGAGGCGTTGGTGCGCAGGTGCAGGTCGAGCACGTCCTTGACCCGCAGCAGGTCTTCCTTCACCGCGGCCGAGACGGTATCGAGCAGCGCGCGGTTGCGCCCGCTCAGGCTGCCCTGGGCGTGGCTGATCTCGCTTTCGGTGGGCTGCGCGGCGTCGAGGTCGAAGGTGTCGCGCAGCTCCTGCAGGGCCGGATGGCGGCCGTCACTGTGGGCGACGTGGTAGAGCAGCTGGCGCGTGGGTTCGAGCGTGGTCTCCGGGCGCGGGATGCCGAAGCCGTCGTCCTCGAACTGCCGGCGCGCCTCGCGCTGCACGCTGGCGAAGGCCTGGTGCAGGCCGGCGGACGGCTTGATTGCGCCGTCGCGCAGCGCGGTGGCGACCGAACCGGCGACCCACAGCATGCGCCGCGTCTCGTCCTGCTCGGTGCGCACGAACAGCGCGTCGATGGCGGCGCCGATGTCGCCGGCATCCTTCGGCGCGCCGTCCTGCGGCCAATCCGCGATGGCGGCCGACAGGCGCTCGAGCAGCGGCAGGACCTCCGCGTTGCGGGCACGGCCGGTGGCCGCGGGCACGTTCGAAGGCAGCGGCCGGGCGAGGTCGGGCGCGAACAGCACGCTCTCGCTCAACCCCGCCTCGCCGCGCGCTGCGCGCAGTTCGTTGAGCAGCGGCAGCAGGACGATCGGGATGTCCTTGTGGCCGCTTTGCAGGCGCTCCAGGTAATCGGGCAGCAGGACCACGCCGCGCATCAGGGTCGCGCAGGCGGCGTCGCGTTCGACGATCTCGCCGTGCTGCAGCGCCTGGGCCAGGCGCTCCATCTCCTCGGTGACCATCGCCGGCGCGTACAGCTCGACCATGCGCAGCGTGCCCTGCACCTGGTGCAGGTAGCTGGCGCAGAAGCGCATGCGGCTGGTGTCGGCCGGATCGTCGACGAAGCCCTCGATCTCGATCCGCGCCTGGCGCAGCGTCTCGTCGAGCTCCGGCTTGACCCAGCCCAGCGTGGTGTAGTCGATCGCGTCGCGCAGCGCAGTCATCGGGCATTCCCTTGTGGGAGCGGCCATGGCCGCGATCGGCGGGCATCGCGGCCATGGCCGCTCCCACGGAACGCGCAGCTTCGAAGATGACGGATACCGGTCATGCCCTCGATCGTCCTGGCGCTCAGGCCGGCAGCTTGAAGTCGGCGACCGAACGGCGCAGGTCGGCGGCCAGCTGGGCCAGGTTGCCGATCGACTCGGCGGTCTGGTTGGCGCCCTGCGAGGTCTGCGCGGTGATCGACTGGATCGTGTTCATCGTCGAGGTGATGTTGGTCGCCGCCGCGGACTGCTGCTGCGAGGCGCTGGAAATGCCTTCGATGAGTTCGGCCAGGCTGGTCGACACGTTCTCGATCTCGCCCAGCGCGGTCCCGGCGTCCTCGGCCAGGCGCGCACCGGCGACCACCTCGGAGGTCGTCTGCTCCATCGAACTGACCGCCTCGTTGGTATCGGACTGGATCGCCTGCACCAGGGTCTCGATGCGCTTGGTCGCGTTGGACGCGCGTTCGGCGAGGCGCTGCACCTCGTCCGCCACCACCGCGAAGCCGCGGCCCGCCTCGCCCGCCGACGCCGCCTGGATGGCCGCGTTCAGCGCCAGGATGTTGGTCTGCTCGGAGATGTCGTTGATCAGTTCGACGATCGAGCCGATCTCCTGCGACGATTCGCCCAGGCGCTTGATGCGCTTGGAGGTTTCCTGGATCTGGTCGCGGATCGAGTCCATGCCGGCGATCGTCTCGCGCACCACGCCGGCGCCCTTGGTCGCGATCTGCACCGAGCGCTGGGCCACGTCGGCCGACTCGGCGGAGTTGCGCGACACCTGGTTGATGCTCTGCGCCATCTCGTTGATGCGGTCGGAGGCGGAGTTGATCTCCTGCGCCTGGTGCTCGGCGGCCTCGGCCAGGTGCATGGCGGTGGCCTGCGTCTCCTGCGCGCTGGAGGCGACCTGCACCGAGGTGTCGTTGATCGTCTGCACCAGGCTGCGCAGCTGCTCGACGGCGAAGTTGATGGAGTCGGCGATCGCCCCGGTCATGTCCTCGGTCACGGTCGCCTTCACGGTCAGGTCGCCTTCGGCGAGCGAGCCCATCTCGTCCAGCAGGCGCATGATCGCCTCCTGGTTGCGGTTGTTGAGCTCCATCGTGGTTTCGTAGCGCTGCCGCTGCGCGCGGTTGATGCTGACGATCAGGCCGACGATGGCGATGATGGCCAGCGCGCCGAAGATGATGCTGATCCAGATGTTGCCGAGCAGGCTCTTGTCGCGCAGCGAGCCGAAGGCGGTGAAGGCCTGGAACAGGTCGCGGCTGTCGGACAGCAGCTTGTCCGAACCGCTGGTGAGCGATGCGGCGGCGTTCTGCGCGCTGAACAGCTTCTGCGAGCTGCCCAGGATCGCGTCGAGATCCTCCTTCATCGTCGTCCACTGCTCGGTGGCCTGGTTGAGCGCGGCCACGGCGTTGGAGTTGGACAGCGCCTGGACGTTCATCCCCTCGTCGCCGGCCTTCAGGCCGGCCAGCACCTGCTCGAACACGTTGGCATCGCGCGCCAGCGCCTGGCCCGCGACCGCAGCGCCGGCGCCGCCGGCGCGCACTTCGGTGACGCGGCGGGCGAGGTTGCCGGCCAGCACGTTCTGGCGCAGCGCGATGTAGATCTGCGAGGAGGCCGAACCGCTCGACGACATCGCGCGCACCACCTCGTCCAGCTGCGCCTGCAGCTGCGGGATGGCCTGGGTGAAGCGGTCGGCGTTGCCGGCAAGGGCCAGCACCGCGGCTTCGCTTGCGATCACGTCGTCGGCGTTCTTGGCCAGCGGCGCCCAGGTCTGGCTGACCTTGGCGATCGGCCCCGACACGCCGGTGGTGCTGCCGAAGTTGCTGTTGAGCCCGGAAATGTCCGAATCGACCTCGGCCTTGGTGGCCTTGAACGCGTCGAACGCCTCCTTGTTGCCCTCGACCGCCTCGCGGCCCTGGTTGGCCAGGCGCTGCGAGTTGAGCTGCAGGTTCGAGGCCGAGGTACTCGCGCCGCCCAGCCGCGCCGCCTTCCACGTCGCATAGCCGGTGTTGGCACCGAACACGACCAGTGAAATCGCCAGCACGATCAGCCAGAAGTTGGTACCGATGTTGCGGCCCTTGCCGGCAACGGTGTCTACAGTGCTCATGATGTGACCTCGGGATACTGCGGTGCGTGCGTTGTCATGCGGCGATCAGGCCGCGGCTTGTCGGAATTCGGGGGTGCGGGCCAGCCGGTCCAGGCTGAAGATGCCCCATGCGTGGCCGGCGTGGCGATAGCCGCGGTCCACGAAGTGGGCGTAGCGTCCTTCGGCCAGGGCGCTGTCGGGGAATTCATCGGCGGCAAGCGCCTGCTCCTCGAGGAACGAGCGCTGGCCGAACAGTTCGTCGATGGTCACCGCCACGTCGCCGCCGGGCTGGCGCACGATCAGCACGCGCTGGCCCTCGTGCAGCACCGTGCGCTCGCCCTCGAGAAACTGCTTGAGGTCGACGGTGGGCAGCAGGTTGCCGCGGATGTTGGCCACGCCCAGCATCCACGGCTGCGAGCCGGGGACCGGCGTGACCTGCGGCATCGGCAGGATCTCGACCACCTCGTCGAAACCCGACGCCAGCCGCCGCTGGCCGATGCGGTAGCCGACGCCGCGCCACAGGCCCGGCGCGTCGAGCTGCTCCGGCAGGCCGGCGACGTGCGCCAGGCTCTGGCGTTCGTATTCGGCGAGGATCGCGAACGGATCGGGCGGTGCGGCGTCCGGCGTGCGGTCGTGATGGCGACGGCGGCTCATCGTCAGCCGCCGATCAACTCGTTGATGCGGGCCACCAGCGCGCCCTCGTCCGGCGGCTTGACGATGTAGCCGCGCGCGCCCTGGCGCATGCCCCAGGCCTTGTCGGTCTCCATGCCCTTGGTGCTGACGATCAGCACCGGGATGTTGCTGGTGGCGCTGTCGCGCGAGAGCGCACGGGTGGCCTGGAAGCCGTTCATGCCCGGCAGCACCACGTCCATCAGCACCAGGTCGGGCAACTCGCGCTTGCAGACTTCGATGCCGTCCTCTGCGCTGGCCGACGCCAGCACCTGGTGGCCGTTGCGCTCCAGCAACTGGGTCAGCACCGCCGTGTCGGTCGGCGAATCCTCGATCAGCAGAATTCTTGCCATTGGTTGCCCTACCCCCCGGTCAGGCGTTGTTGACGTGCTTGCGGATGGCGTCGAGGAGTTCCTCGCGCGTGAATGGTTTGGTGACGTACTGCTCGGAACCGACGATGCGCCCGCGCGCCTTGTCGAACAGGCCATCCTTGGAGGACAGCATGATCACCGGCGTCTGCTTGAACATCTGGTTGTTCTTGATCAGCGCGCAGGTCTGGTAGCCGTCCAGGCGCGGCATCATGATGTCGACGAAGATGATCTGCGGCTTCTGGTCGGCGATCTTGGCCAGTGCCTCGAAGCCGTCGGTCGCGGTCGTGACCTCGGCGCCCTCGCGCTTGAGCAGGGTCTCGGCGGTGCGGCGGATGGTTTTCGAGTCGTCGATCACCATCACCCGCAGGCCCCCGAGGCTGCCGGCGCGACTGTCGTCTTGCGTCATCTTCGTATTCCCCCATGCGCGGCGCTTCGTGAATGCCGGCGCCGCTGCAAACCGTCTTATATCCCAGTCGGCCGCCACACTGTCAAGCATTCGCCGCGGCACGACGAAGCTAAATGCCACGCAGTCCGCAACATCGACCGGAACGCCTGTTAACATTTGTCAGAATCTGCCGCGGAACGCTGGAAATGCCTCTCGACGTCATTGTCGTGATGGACCCGATCGGGTCGATCACGATCGCCAAGGACTCCACGTTCGCGATGCTGCTGGAAGCCCAGCGCCGCGGCCACCGGCTGCACTATGTCATACCCGGCGGATTGTCGATGCGCGGCGGCGAGGCCGTGGCGCTGGTGGCGCCCTTGTCGGTGCGCGACGACCCGCGTGACTGGTTCGAACTGGGGCAGCCGTCACACCGCACCCCGGGGCCGGGCGACGTGGTCCTGATGCGCAAGGATCCCCCGGTCGACGCCGACTTCATCCACGACACCCAGCTGCTGGGCTTCATGCAGCGCCAGGGCGCCCTGGTGGTCAACGACCCGCAGGGCCTGCGCGACTTCAACGAAAAGCTCGCCGCGCTGGAATTCCCGCAGTGCTGCCCGCCGACCCTGGTCAGCCGCGAGGCGGCCGCGCTCAAGGCGTTCGTTGCCGAGCACGGCGACGCGGTGCTCAAGCCGCTCGACGGCATGGGCGGGCGCTCGATCTTCCGCGCCCGCGCCGGCGAGTCCAACCTCAACGTCATCCTCGAGACGCTCACCGACGGCGGCCGCCACCTGGCGATGGCCCAGCGCTACCTGCCCGAGATCACCGACGGCGACAAGCGCATCCTGCTGGTCGACGGCGAGCCGGTGGACTACTGCCTGGCGCGGATCCCGCAGGGCGACGAATTCCGCGGCAACCTCGCCGCCGGCGGCCGCGGCGAGGGCCGGCCGCTGACCGAGCGCGACCGCTGGATCGCCGCCCAGGTCGGCCCGCGGATGCGCGAACGCGGGATGCGCTTCGTCGGCCTGGACGTGATCGGCGACTGGCTGACCGAGGTCAACGTCACCAGTCCCACCTGCATCCGCGAGCTGGATGCGCAGTTCGGGCTCAACATCGCGGGGATGCTGTTCGACGCGATCGAGGGCGCGTAGTGGACAGGGCGGTTCTTTGCCACGGATCAACGCGGATCAACGCGGATAGAGCGGAAAGGAATTGTTCGCGGGTGCTTCGTGGCGGTCGGCCGCCGCGATACGCCGGTGGTTCGCTTGCCACGCATTTTTGCGTTTATCCGCGTTCATCCGCGTTGATCCGTGGCCAGATGCTTCTCCTGCAGCCGGACACGTGAACGCAACCGCCGCTCCCCCGCCCGTCATCGGCGACCGCCAGCGCCTGGGCGCGACGATGGTGCTGTCGCTGCTGCTGCACGCGATGCTGATCCTCGGCGTCGGCTTCGCGCTCAACGACGCCGCGCCGGTGCTGCCGACGCTGGACGTGATCCTGACCCAGACCGCCACCGAACTGACCCCGAAGCAGGCCGATTTCCTCGCCCAGGCCAACAACCAGGGCGGCGGCGAGCACGAGAAGACCAACCGCCCGCGCGACACCCAGGCCGGGGTGGTGGCGCAGGCCGAATCGGGCGTGGCGCCGCGGCCGATGCGCGCGCAGTCGCCGTCGCCGCAACCGCCGCCGGAGGCGCGCGTGGTCAGCAGCGCGCTTGCCGAACAGCCGATGCCGACGCCCGAT
>PJTQ01000978.1_pt1 | contig 10566 bp, 5 predicted proteins | sample 1512231 | NCBI WGS metagenome assembly PJTQ01 (sample SAMN08177688, study PRJNA422409) | Soil metagenome, whole genome shotgun sequencing project. | isolation source: Soil (3) enriched on wood chips | place: USA: Madison | collected 2015-01-15 | reverse complement strand
CTTCTGCCCGCTCCGGTCATCCCGAGCGCAGCGAGGGACCTGCTTGACGAAGCGATCGGAAAAAGCAGATCCCTCGCTGCGCTCGGGATGACAGACCAAAAGGCAGGCCGCAAGCTTCCCCGGTCCCCAGTCCCCGGTCCCCATCCTGAAAAGCTCGCGGCTGAAACCGCCCCACAAAAAAGGCAAAAGCGCGGCCGCGTCAGCGCCGGCGCGGCGCCGTCCGCGCATGGCGCACGAAGCGCCGCAGCAGCCGCCGCGCGTGCGGTGCGGCGGCCACTTCGGCGATCAGCTGTTTCGCGGAGCGTCCTTCCTGCGCCAGCGCCTCGGCGCGGGCCTGCAGGTAGCCGCGCATGTGCACGGTGCCGAACTCGGGATGGAACTGCACGCCCCAGGCCGCCTCGCCCCAGCGGAAGGCGTTGCAGGGGTCCAGTGCCGAGCGTGCCAGCACGATGGCGCCGCCGGGTGCGCGCAGCACGCTCTGCAGGTGGGTGGACTGGGCGGAAAAGCGGTCGGGCAGCCCGGCGAACAGCGGGTCGTCCGCGGCTGCCGGCAGCAGGTCGACGGTGGCCGTGCCCATCTCGCGCCCGTTCGGGTTGTCGCCGACCTCGCCACCCAGCGCGTGCGCCAGCAGCTGGTGGCCGTAGCAGATGCCGAACAGCGGCACGCCGGCGTGCGCGGCGGCACGCAGCCAGGCGGCGGTGGCCTCGCTCCAGTCACGGCGCTCGGTGACCATCGCCCCGGAGCCGGTGACGATCACGCCGGCCAGCCCGACGTGCGGGGGCAGCGCGGCGCCGTGCTCGACGTCGCACACGAGCGTTTCGCCGCGTGCCAGCCCGGCGGCGCTGCGGATCCAGTGCGGGAAGCCGCCGTGGCGGCGCATCGAGGCCACCGGCTGGCCGGTTTCGACGATCAGGAAGCAGGGGTCGGAGGCGGCGTGCATGACGCCGATTATCGCCGTTCGCGCGCGCTGCGTCGCCGGGCGCGACCACCCCGCCCGCTATACTGGCCGGCCTTTCTTGCGACCCACGGCGATGCAGGGACCGACCTTCCAGCAGCTCATCCAGAAGCTCAATGCCTACTGGGCCGCGCAGGGCTGCGTGCTGGTGCAGCCGCTCGACCTGGAGGTCGGCGCGGGCACCTTCCACCCGGCCACGTTCCTGCGCTCGCTCGGCCCGGAGCCGTGGAACGCCGCCTACGTGCAGCCCTGCCGCCGCCCCACCGACGGTCGCTACGGCGAGAACCCCAACCGCCTGCAGCGCTACTACCAGTACCAGGTGGTGATGAAGCCCTCGCCCGACAACATCGTCGAGCTGTACTTCGACTCGCTGAAAGAGCTGGGCATCGACCCGCTGGTGCACGACCTGCGCCTGGTCGAGGACAACTGGGAGTCGCCCACGCTCGGCGCCTGGGGCCTGGGCTGGGAGGTCTGGCTCAACGGCATGGAGGTCACCCAGTTCACCTACTTCCAGCAGGCCGGCGGGCTGGAATGCCGGCCGGTGCTGGGCGAGATCACCTACGGCCTGGAACGGCTGTGCATGTACCTGCAGAACGTCGACGACGTGTTCGACCTGGTGTGGACGCACGGACCGGACGGCGCGCCGGTGACCTACCGCGACGTCTACCACCAGAACGAAGTCGAGCAGAGCGCGTACAACTTCGAGCATGCCGACGTGGCCGAGCTGTTCCACCGCTTCGACGCCTGCGAGGCCGAGGCCCTGCGGCTGGTCGAACTCGGCCTGCCGCTGCCGGCCTACGAGCAGGTGATGAAGGCCTCGCACAGCTTCAACCTGCTCGACGCGCGCCGCGCGATCTCCGTCACCGAGCGCCAGCGCACCATCCTGCGCGTGCGCCGGCTGTCGCAGGCGGTGGCCGAAAGCTACCTGGCGCAGCGCGAGAAGCTCGGGTTCCCGGGGTTGAAGAAAACCGCCGAGGCGGCGTGAGACCACACTCCCTCCCCTTTAAGGGGAGGGCTGGGGAGGGGATGGGGTTCCGGCGCGCCGCGGCGCCGTGACGGAAACCCATCCCCACCTAAATCCTCCCCTTGAAGGGGAGGACTTCAAGGCAAGGCGTCCTCCACATTGAAGGGAGGACTCACGGCAAGAGGCTTTCGATGTCCGATACCACATCCCTGCTCATCGAACTGGGCACCGAGGAACTCCCGGTCAAGGCGCTGCCCGGGCTGGCGCAGGCGCTGCTCGATGGCGTCGTCGACGCGCTCGGCAAGCGCGGCATCGCCGTCGAGCGGGGTGAGGCGAAGCCGCTGTACACGCCGCGCCGGCTGGCGGTGCTGCTGCCGGCGGTGGCGGTCGAGCAGCCCGAACAGGCCTCGGAAGTTCTTGGCCCCTACCTCAACATCGCGCTCGACGCCGACGGCCAGCCCACGCGCGCGCTGCAAGGCTTCGCGGCCAAGGCCGGCGTGGAATGGACGGCGCTCGAGCGCACTACCGACAACAAGGGCGAGCGCTTCGTGCACCGCTCGGTGAAGCCGGGCGTGGCCACGCGTGCGCTGCTGCCCGGGATCCTGCGCGAGGCGGTCGCGGCGATGCCGATCCCCAAGCCGATGCGCTGGGGCGACCACGACCACGCCTTCGCGCGTCCGCTGCACTGGCTGGTGCTGCTGCTGGGCGAGGACGTGGTGGAAGGCGAGCTGTTCGGCATCCAGGCCGACCGCATGAGCCGTGGCCACCGCTTCATGCACGACAAGCCGGTGTGGATCGGGCGCGCCGGGGACTACGTCGACGCGCTGCGCGGGGCGAAGGTGCTGGTCGATCCCGATGAGCGCCGCGCGCGCATCGTGGCCGAGGTCGAAGCGGCGGCGAAGCAGGCCGGCGGCAGCGCGCGGATCGACGCCGACAACCTGGCGCAGGTGAACTGCCTGGTCGAATGGCCGGCGGCGGTGGCGTGCTCGTTCGAACCCGGCTTCCTCGCCGTGCCGCACGAAGCCCTCATCACCACGATGGAGGCCAACCAGAAGTTCTTCCCGGTGCTCGGCGAAGGCGGCCGCCTGTGCGAACGCTTCATCGGCATCGCCAACGTCGAATCGAAGGACCCGGCCGAGATCCGCAAGGGCTACGAGCGCGTGATCCGCCCGCGCTTCGCTGACGCGCAGTTCTTCTTCGTCGAGGACATGAAGCAGGGGCTGGCGTCGATGAACACCGGCCTGCAGTCGGTCACCTACCAGACGAAGCTGGGCACGGTCGCTGACAAGGTCGCGCGCGTGGCCGCGCTGGCCGAGGCGATCGCACCGCAAGTAGGCGTCGACCCGGCGCTGGCGAAACGTGCCGCGGCGCTGTCGAAGGCCGACCTGCAGTCGCGCATGGTCAACGAGTTCCCCGAGCTGCAGGGCATTGCCGGCCGCTACTACGCGATGCAGGACGCCGCGCTCGACGCCCTGTCGCACGACGACCGGCTGGCCCTTGCCAACGCGATCGACGAAGCGTGGCAGCCGCGGTATTCGGCCGACGACATCGCCCTGTCGCCTTTGGGCAAGGTACTGGCGATCGCCGAGCGGCTGGATACGCTGGCCGGCGGCTTCGCCGCGGGGCTCAAGCCGACCGGCAACAAGGATCCGTTTGCGCTGCGGCGCAATGCGCTGGGGCTGGCGCGGACAATTATCGAAAGTGGATTCGATCTGCCGACATTCCAGTTGATTGAATCCGCCCTGACGCTTCAACCTCTCCAGCCCAGCGGAGACTCGAACACCGAATCCGCACATCTTGAGCTTTGCGAGTTCATCCTCGACCGACTGCGAGGCTATTACGCCGACAAGGGAGTACCTACCCATCACTTCAATGCGGTTGAGTACAAGGCGCTACACCCGCTCAACGTCAGTATGTCGCTGTACGACTTCGACCGCCGCATCGACGCCATCGGCACCTTCGCCGCGCTGCCCGAGGCCGAGGCGCTGGCCGCGGCCAACAAGCGCATCAACAACATCCTCAAGAAGGCCGGCGACGACGTACCCGCCACGGTCGATCCGGCGCTGCTCAAGGAGCCGGCCGAGGCCGCGCTGGCCGAAGCGGTCGAGGCGGTGTACGCCGAAACCGGCCACGCACTGGCGCACGGCGACTACGTCGACGCCCTCGCGCACCTGGCGCGGCTGCGGCCGCAGGTCGACGCGTTCTTCGACGGCGTGATGGTGAACGTCGACGACGCGCCGCTGCGCAACAACCGACTCGCGCTGCTGCGGCGGCTGTCCGAACGGCTGGGCAGCGTCGCGGCGATCGAACACCTGTCGGGCTGAGCGCGAGCCCCGTTGCCATTGCTGTTGTAGGAGCGGCGGAAGCCGCGAGGCTTTACCGGTAAAGCCATCGCGGCTTCCGCCGCTCCTACAACACCCGGCCATCCCGGGCGCCGCCGCTCCTACAACACCCGGCCATCCCGGGCGCCACCGCTCCTACAACACCCGCCATCCCGGGCGCCACTCCCACGAGGCCGTCGCCCGTGATCCACCCGTTAATCGTCTTTTGACGCACGCCGGGTATGCTCACCGCATGCCTCCGGCCTTCCCCCGCACCGCCGCCGCAGCCCTGCTCCTGTTCGCCTGCGGCGCGGCCGGCGCGGCGACCGTGCGCAGCGTGGAGATCCACGGCCTCGACGAGCCGATGACCGAGAACGTGCGGGTCTCGCTGTCGCTGGTCGACGCGATCGGCAAGGACCTCGCCGGCCGGCGCCTGGCCTACCTGGTGCGCGCGGCCGACGACGAAACCCGCGAGGCACTAGAGCCGTTCGGCTACTACTCGCCGCAGATCACGGTCGAGCGCAACCGCGGCGACGGTGGCCTGGACGTGGTGATCACGGTCGATGCGGGCGAGGCGGTGCGGGTGCGCGATGCCGACATCGCCATCCTCGGTGCCGGCGGCCGCGACCGCTACCTCAGGCGCGACCTGGGCGCGTTCAAGCCCAACACCGGCGACGTCTTCAACCACGCGCTGTACGAGGCCAGCAAGACCCGCATCACCCGGCGCCTGGCCGAGCGCGGTTACTTCGACGCCGACTTCGCCGCGCACCGGGTCGAGGTGACGCGCGCCGACCATGCCGCCGACATCGAGCTGGTCTGGACCAGCGGCGACCGCTACGACATGGGCCGGGTGGATTTCGAGCAGACGCCCAGGCGCATCGTGCGCGAGCGCCTGTTGCGCAAGCTGATCTACTGGGAAGAAGGCCAGTACTACCACCAGGGGCGCCTGGACCGCCTGCGCGAGTCGCTGGTGGCGCTGGACTACTTCAGCCGCATCGACATCCAACCCCGGCCCGATGCAGCGGTGGACGGCCAGGTACCGGTGCAGGTCACGCTTACCCCGGCCAAGCGCGACGTCTACACCGCGGGCCTGAGCTACGGCACCGAGAGCGGGCCAGGCGTGCGCCTGGGGCTGGAACGCCGCTACGTCAACACCCGCGGGCACAAGGCGCTGGCGCAGCTGGACTACGCGCAGAAGCGCAAGACCCTGACCCTGCAGTACCGCATCCCGGCGTTCGCCTGGCTCGACGGCTGGTACACCGCCAGCCTGCAGTTCGCCGACGAGCAGACCGACTACATCGACACGCGCCGGGTGGAATTCGTGGCCAGCCGCAGCGGCCAGTACAACCGGCACCTGAACCTGGTCGCCTCGCTGCACGTGCTGCGCGAGCGCTGGGCCTACGTGGCCGAGGACGACGGCGACCCCGACACGCCCGCGCAGTACCGCTACGCCACGTTCACCTACCCGTCCCTGACCGCCGAGTACGTGGACGTGGACAGCAAGCTGTTCCCGCGTCGCGGCATCGGCGGCTCGCTGACCCTGCGCGCCGGCGTCGAGGGCGCCGGTTCCGACGCCAGCTTCACCCAGCTGCATGCGCGTGCGAGCTGGTTCAAGGGCCTGGGCGAGCGCAACCGGCTGATCGTGCGCGGCGAGATCGGCCACACCTTCACCGACGCGCTGACCGCGATGCCGCCCTCGCTGCGCTTCTATGCCGGCGGCGACCGCAGCATCCGCGGCTACGAATGGCGCGAGGTCGGCCCGCGCATCGGCGACTTCTCGATCGGCGCCAAGAACGTGGTCACCACCAGCGCGGAGTTCGAGCGCTACTTCACCGAGAGCTGGGGCGGCGCGGTGTTCGTCGACAGCGGCAGCGCCTTCGACGGCACCGACCCCGACTGGCACACCGGCGTGGGCGTGGGCGTGCGCTGGCGCTCGCCGGTGGGGCCGCTGCGCTTCGACATCGCACGCGGGCTCGACCATCCCGACTCGCCGTTCACCATCGGCCTGAGCATCGGGGCGGAGTTCTGACATGGCGCCCGGTTTCCGCCGCCGCATCGACCCCGACCTCACGCCCGAGCAGCGCGAGGCGCGCATCGCCGAGCTGCGCGCGCGCCGCCGCGCGCGGGCGAAAGTGCTGGCGCGGCGCAGCGCGTTCACCGCCGCGGGGCTGGTGCTGCTGGCCGCGGTGCTGGCCTGGTGGCTGCTGTCCACGCTGGGCGGGCGCGACTTCCTGCTCGCCCAGGTCAAGGCGCGGCTGCCGGCCGGGGTCGAACTGTCCTGGTCCAGCGCGGAAGGCCCGGCCCGCGGACCGATGACGCTGCACGACGTGCGCTTCGTGCAGAAGACCTGCCCGCAGGAAGGCGGCGAACCGGTGCCCTACGGGCAGTGCGCGAAACCGGGCACGCTGACCTTCACCGCGCGCCGGATCGTGATCGACCCCGACATCCGCCCGCTGCTGGGCAGGCTGCTGCGGCTGGACACGATGATCGTCGAGGGTGCCACGCTCGATTTGCCGAAGACCGACTCGCCGTTCGAGCTGCCCACCTGGCCCGAGGTGCTGCCCGACATCACCCCGCCGCTGGGACTGCAGGCCGATGCGATCCAGGTCGATGGCTTCCGCGTCTCGCAGGAGGGCGAGCACCTGATCGACATCCGCCGCGTGCGCGGCGGACTCGATGCGCGCGAGCAGCAGCTGCACCTGGAGCACATCGTGGTCGAGAGCGACCGCGGCCGCTTCACCGCGCACGGCGACTACGTGCCGCGCGACGACTACCGCATGGACCTGGCCGCGACCGCGCTGATCCCGGTCCCCGCCAGCGCCGCGTCGCCGCTGCGCCGGGCGCCGCTGCAGGTGGGGCTGATCGCGCGCGGCGACCTGCAGCGCATGCAGATCGGCATCGGCGGCGCGCTGCCCGGCCCGGTGCGCGCCACCTTGTCGCTGTCCGGTGGGGACAGGCCCGCGTGGCAGCTGCGCGCGCGCGCCGACAAGGTCGACACCGCCCTGCTTGCCGGTGCGGACGCGCCCGGCCAGGCGCCGCTGTCCCTGCAGCTGCAGGCGGACGGCAGCGGCGGCCGCGCAACGCTGCAGGGCAGCTTCGAGCAGGGCGACCTGCGCGCCACCGTGCGGCCTTCGAAGCTGGTGCTGGAAGACCAGGTGCTGGCGTTCGAACCGCTGGTGCTGGAGATCTTCGACGGCACGATCACCGCGCACGGGCGCGGCGACTTCGGCGACCCGGACCAGGCCACGTTCCGCTACGCGCTCAATGCACGCGGCCTGCAGTTCGGCGGCGCACCGGCCGACCCGGTCGCCGGCGCGCAGGCCACGCCGGTGATCGCGGTCGACGCCGACCTGGGCCTGGCCGGCACCACCGCCGCCTGGGCCGTGGTCGGCAAGGCCGACGTCAGCCGCGACGGCGAGCGTGCCGCGGTGGTGCTCGACGGCCGCGGCCGCGCCGGTGGCATGGCGCTCAGGTCGCTGCGGGCAACGACCCCGACCGGCACCTTCGATGCCCGCGGCGACATCGCCTGGGACCCGGCGACCCGCTGGAAGCTCGATGCCACCCTCGACGGCTTCGACCCCGGCTACTTCGTCGCCGGCTGGGACGGCGACATCGACGGCACGCTGGCCACGCAGGGCCGCATGCTCGACGAAGGCGGCCTCGACGCCACCCTCACCGTGCCCTCGCTCAGCGGCACGCTGCGCGGGCGCACGCTCGACGGCAAGGCCGATGTCACCGCGCGCGGCGAAACGTACTCGGGCACCGTCAGTCTCGCCCTGGACCGCGGCCGCATCGACGTCGAAGGCACCGCCGGCACCGCGCCGCGCCTGCACTGGGACGCGAAGGCCACGCTCGACGGCTTCGACCCGGGCTTCTTCGTCGATGCCTGGGACGGCGCGGTCGACGCCAACATCGCCAGCAAGGGCGGCGCGCGCGAGGACGGCGGCTACGACGCCACCGTCGACATTCCCCACATCGGCGGCCGGCTGCGCGGGCGCGCGCTCGACGGCCACGCCCGCGCGGAACTGAAGGCACTGGCCAGCAGCACGGTGCAGCCGGTCTACTCGGGCGAGGTCGCGCTGAGCGCGGGCAGCAGCCGCATCGACGCCGAAGGCCGGATCGCGAACGTGATGGCGGTCGACGCGCGCCTGTCGCCCCTGCACCTGGCCGACCTGCTGCCCGACGCCGCCGGCACCCTGCGCGGCACGCTGCGGCTGGCCGGCCCGCGCGATGCACCCGATGTCGAAGTCGACCTCAGCGGCAGCGAGCTGGCGTACGGCGATTACGCGGTCGCGTCGCTGCTCGCCCAGGGCCGCCTGCCGTGGCGCCGCGGCGACGGCGCGCTGGCGCTGACCGCGCAGGGCGTGGCCGCCGGCATCGCACTGGACAGCGTGCGGGTCGACGCCAGCGGCGCGGTCGAGCGCCTGCAGCTCGATGCGCAGGCGCGCGGCGAGATCGGCGCGCTCGACCTGTCGGCCAGCGCCGAAAAGAACGGTGCGAACTGGCAGGGCACGCTGGCCTCGCTGCAGCTGGCACCGGCCGAAGGCGCCGCCTGGCGGCTGCAGTCCCCGGCGCGCTACGCGCAGCGAGGCCGCAACTGGACGCTGTCGCAAAGCTGCTTCGCCGCCACCGACGGCGGCGCCCTGTGCGCCAGCGCGGACTGGCCGCAGCGCGGGCTTGCCGTCGAGGGCCACGGCCTGCCGCTGTCGCTGGCCGAACCCTACCTGCCCGATCGCGGCGACGGCCGTCCCTGGGTGCTGCGCGGCGAGATCGCACTCGACGGCAGCCTGCGCCCGGCCGGCAACGCCTGGCAGGGCAGCCTCAACGTCACCTCCGCCGACGGCGGCCTGCGCATGAGCCGGCGCGCGCGCCGCGACGTGATCGGCTACACCAACCTCCGCCTCGAGGCCGACTTCGATCCGCAGCGCATCGAGGCCACGCTCGCCAGCACATTCAACGGCGACGGCCGCATCGACGCGCGCATGGCCACCGGCTGGGATGCCGACGCGCCGCTGGCCGGCACCCTGGACATCAACACCGACGAGCTGACTTGGCTGGAGCTGTTTTCGCAGGACATCGTCGAACCCGTCGGCAAGCTCGAGGGCCACGTCACCCTCGCCGGCACGCGGGCCGAACCGGCGCTCGGCGGGCAGGCGCAGCTGACCGGCTTCGGCGCCGAGTTGCCGGCGCTGGGCATCCTGCTCGACAGCGGCAACGTGCGCCTGGACGCGCTGGCCGACGGCACCGCGCAAATCCGCGGCAGCGTGCGCTCGGCGCCGCCGGACAGCGCCTCCGAGGCCGGGATCCTGCACATCGACGGCAGCCTGGGCTGGCACGGCGACGACACCCCGCTGGTGCTGCGCCTGCACGGCGACGAGGTGCTGGTGTCCAACACCCGCGACCTGCGCGCCACCGCCAGCCCCGACCTCACCGTGCGCTACGCCGCGCGCGAACCGCTCAACGTCACCGGCAAGGTCACCGTGCCCAGCGCACTGATCGACCTGGAGCGCCTGGACCAGGGCGTCTCGGCCTCGCCGGACGTGGTGGTGCTCGACCCGGTCGATCCCGAGCAGGGCCCGGCCGCGCCGCTGGAGCTCGACCTGACCCTGGTCATGGGCGACGACGTCAAGCTCAGGGGCTTCGGCCTGGACGGCACCCTCGGCGGCGACCTGCGCGTGCGCGCCGTGCCCGGGCGCGAGATGACCGCCACCGGCAACCTCGAGGTCGGCGGCCGCTACGCCGCCTACGGCCAGAAGCTGCAGATCGACCGTGGTCACCTGGTCTGGTCCAACAGCCCCGTCTCCGACCCGCTCCTCGACATCCGCGCGGTCCGCAAGATCGAGGCGCAGTCGATCACCGCCGGCATCGACGTCACCGGCCGCGCCTCCTCGCCCCAGGCCCAGGTCTGGACCGACCCGGCGACCAACGACTCCGAGGCACTGTCGTACCTCGCCCTGGGCCGCTCCACCTCCAACCTGTCCAGCGACGAGAACAAGCAGCTCAACGCCGCCACCGCCGCGCTCAACGCCGGCGGCAGCCTGCTGGCCGGCCAGGTCGGCAGCAAGATCGGCCTCGACGACGCCGGCGTGATGGAGTCGCGCGCGCTGGGCGGCAGCGTGCTGGGCGTGGGCAAGCAGCTCTCGCCGCGCCTGTACGTGGGTTTCGGCGTCTCGCTGCTGGGCACCGGCCAGGTGCTCACGCTCAAGTACCTGCTGAAGAAGGGCTTCGACGTCGAGATCGAGTCGAGCAGCGTGGAGAACCGCGGCTCGGTGAACTGGCGCAAGGAGAAGTAGGGAGCTGGGGCTGGGGCTGGGGCTGGGGCTGGG
>PJTQ01000977.1_pt1 | contig 10580 bp, 8 predicted proteins | sample 1512231 | NCBI WGS metagenome assembly PJTQ01 (sample SAMN08177688, study PRJNA422409) | Soil metagenome, whole genome shotgun sequencing project. | isolation source: Soil (3) enriched on wood chips | place: USA: Madison | collected 2015-01-15 | reverse complement strand
TCCCTGTTGAGCTGTGTAGAGAGCAAGGGCATCTGTGCCTTGCTTTTCCGAGGCGGCAAATATTGCTTGCGACTCACGGTCTGCACGTTCAATATCGCCGTCAAGGATTGAGCGCAAGCAACTAAACCAGAGTGCAGGATTGGTCGGGTTCTTTTCGATTCTTGGAGAAGCAGTGTGATGTTGGTTGATAACTTCTGCATCAATTGAGTTAATCTCGCCAAGCTCGAGATGCGCAACCAGTAGCAGAATGTCAGCGGCGGGGAAAAGCGCTTCCAAGCCATGTTCAGTTGCAATGCGAATTATTGTTTTAGCTGCAGAAAGTCTCTCTCTGGCATATTCAGGTGCGGGATGCGCGAAGCCCCAGGCGAGCAGACCGTACGCTTTCGCTTCGTCACTTCCTACAAGGTGCACTAAATCTTCTACACGATTAGATAATTCCTCGGCTAGTGAAAGATCAATCTGCACGGCTGCAATTACCTGATTGGTGAGTATTTGCAGTTTTTTAAAGTGTTCTTCTTCGTTCAATTCGGCGATCGCATCATTGCTCCTCGCTAAATATTCAATTGCGGCAGTTTTAGAAATGTGGAGAGGAAGACCCTCAAAATCCATATATTCAACACCCCTTTAAACCAGAAATCAGGAAGCCGTTCCTGATTAGGTCGCTGAAGCGACAGTCCTCATGCTAGCAATCAAAGGACTCAGTGGCTAATATCTGCTGCTTAGCCGATCGCACGCAGATGCGTTGGAGTTGCAGCTACTCGGTGTTCCGCATATTCAGAATGGCGGTCTAGCCAAGTGACTACGTATGGACATACTGGAACCACACGCATCCCCTGTGAGATTGCGTCCTCCACTGCTGCTTTCACAAGAATAGAAGCAAGCCCCTGGCCGGAGTATTCTTTTGAAACTTCAGTGTGATAGAAAACGCGCTCGGTGACTTCGCTACCTGTTACATCAACGATGCTTTCCTCACCGATAACTAAATTACTTGCACCATCTTCTCCGCGATCAAGCAGGACGTAGCGAGACTCGTCATTACGAAACTCAACTACAAAACGATCATCAGTCATTTCTTCACCTCAATATTGTTATTACTAATTTGTTCAAATTATTACTTATCCGCGTGGTTTCAATCTGGCATTGGGCATTGGTGGTGCGGGAAGCGGGCCCGCCTGACCTTCAGGAAAGTCACCATATAGTGTGCGCTTTTCATCATCAGCTGAGGTCATTTCATCGAACCCTAACTCGGCTTGATAGCGCCTTCGGTATTCAACAATCTCATCGTGGCTACGGCCAATAAAGTTCCACCACATGACAATCTCTTCACCAAGTGGCACACCCCCTATAAGCATCAACCGACTAGGCTCACTGCCAGCAACAATTTCAATTTGTTCAGAACCGGTCGGAATATATGCGAGGGAGCGGTGTGGGGTATCTTTCCCGTTCACAGTCACACCGGTGTTTTCTGCCAGCACCGCGTATTCAAAATCGGGGCGTGCATCCAGCGTGAGCTTTGCTCCGGGTGCTAAGGAAATTTCTGCGCCAAGTAGCTCAGGAGTGAGGGTATCTACTGGAGATTTTGAACCTAAAAGTTCACCGATGAAAACTCTTGCGCTGCCACCGTCAAAATGGACAGGTTCGGGACGGTAATGCACGAACTGGTTTTCAGCGAAGCGTGTAGAGTCTGGGAGCGCATACCAGAGCTGCACCCCGTGGAGAATATCAGTTTCTTCGGTACTAATCTCCTGATGGGTTATGCCACGCCCTGCGATCATCAAATTCAGACTTCCGGGCTCTACTCGTGCTTTATTTCCCCCGGAATCTAGGTGATCAATCGCACCGCTAAAAAGCCATGACACAGTAGCTAAACCGGTGTGTGGATGCCTGGGAACAATCATCCCGCCCGTTTCAGCAACATCATCAGGTCCATAGTGATCGAGAAAACACCAAGCACCGACAAGTGACCGGTGTCTTTGCGGAAGAGTGCGATTCACGGTCATCGCGCGGATACCGCCAAGCGGAACTTGTCGCGATTCAAGCACTTCAACAGTGGTGCACGGTTCATCTGAACCTAGAACCACAACTTTTGGATGAGCGTCAAGGTTCGTCATGTCATCACCTTACCGCAGTGCCGGTTAAGAAGTAGCGCGGATAACAGTGAGAATAAACACACTGTCCTCCAACGCTTTGAGCGAATGGCGCTCTGGTGGGATTGTAATTAGATCACCCTGTACCAAGTCCCACGATCTGTCTTTGCCAAATAGGCGCACCTTACCGGTGAGTAACTGCAAAGTTGCTTCTGGGGGACTATCATGTTCTGAAAGTTCAGCACCCGCAAGTATTGCGAGCATGGTATGCCGAAGTACTGTTTCACGAGAACCGTAGATTGTTTCCGCAGCTCTTTGAGAATGCGCGGTGCGAGCTGCGAGCAATAGTTTCTCCTGCTCCGCTGATAGATCTACCGGAACAATGTCATTCGTAGCCTTTTTCTGTGCATCAGAAGTCATAGTATCGTCCTAATCTCACGCTTAGTCTATCGCGACGCGAGATTTAGAGGCCGGATGAATTTAATTTGGAGCCTATTAAATGTTTATGTCCCGCCTTGTGCGGGACATAAACATTTTGTGGAGCCTAGGGGACTCGAACCCCTGACATCCTGCTTGCAAAGCAGGCGCTCTACCAACTGAGCTAAGGCCCCGAATATTCGGGAGATGAATTTCTTCATCGTGGGGCTACCAGGACTTGAACCTGGGACCTCTTCATTATCAGTGAAGCGCTCTAACCACCTGAGCTATAGCCCCGAAGTCCAGATAAGAATCTATCTTAAAAGGACCCTAAAATTCAAATCTACTGATTGCTGAACCCAACAAGAATACCACCTGTTAGCTTTGCTGTCAGGTTGTAAATGATTGAGCCGATTCCGGAAAGAGCGGTAAAGACAACAATCAATAACCCTCCGAAAATAATCGAGTACATTAGAACGTTCTGGAAGCTAAGTAGATCTAGGATTCCACCGCCAATTGCACCCTCTGAAGATAGGAATTCTCCCAGCATCTCGTCAAGTTTTTCAAAAATTCCGAGAGTGGTTAGTAGTCCCCAAAGTAGGACCACAACAACTACTAGAACTACTGCTGCAATAATGGAAAGCACAAAGCCAAGCTTGATAGCTGACCAGAAGTCAACGTAAACCAAACGCAAACGGACCTGCTTGCCGCCCTTAGGTGCCTTATCGGCTAGTTTGTCGGCGACGGTACTCATTTAGTTTCCTTCCGATTCTGTTTCTGTTTCTGTTTCTTGTGATTCTAAGTTTCGTTCCCTGTTTTGCGCTACTGCCAGAACCTTGTCGTCTTCTGCCATTCGTGCAAAAATCTTCCCCATAGTATCGCGCCCAGATGGGCTAACCTCGGAAATTGGTGAACGTACTACTTTACCGCTTTCAAGAACTACTAAAGCTTCGTCTTCCTGTGAAACTACTATCGCACCCACGAAACTTCCGCGTTCGTCATTAGTCTTAGCTACTCGCACGCCCTTGCCGCCACGGTTCTGCACCCGGTATTCAGAAATTGGAGAGCTCTTGGCATAGCCACCGTCAGTCATTGTGAAAACAAACATGTCTTCTGCGTCGGATGCAGGAATCACCGCAGCAGATAGCAGGGAGCCACCAGCCACATCCATTCCCTTCACACCACTTGTGGCGCGGCCCATCGGGCGGAGGGCTGTGTCGTTTGCTTCGAAACGAAGCGACATACCCTTTCTACTGACAAGCAGAATGTGATCGTCGGACCCGCAGAGTAGAGCGGAAATAACGGCGTCATCGTCTGCAAGATTAATCGCGATAATACCTCCGGAACGGTTGGTGTCATACTGGCTAAGCGCAGTCTTTTTCACCAAACCCTTCTCCGTAACAAGCACAAGATATGGGGCAACCTCGTAGTTTGGGATGTCCACAATCTGCGCAATTGTCTCGTCTGGTTGCAGAGGCAAAAGGTTAGCAAGGTGCTGGCCCTTAGCGTCACGCCCTGCTTCCATAACCTCGTAGGCCTTGGCTCGGTATACCCGCCCCTTGCTACTGAAGAACAGCAACCAGTGGTGGGTAGTGGTCACAAAGAAATGCTCGACAATATCATCTGCTCTTAGAGTCGCGCCCTTTACACCCTTGCCGCCGCGATGCTGTGAGCGGTAGTTATCACTCCTGGTGCGCTTGATATAGCCGTCGCGTGTTACGGTTAGGACCATTTCTTCTTCCGGAATCAGGTCTTCTTCGTTTACATCTCCGTCATATCCGAGCAGGATGCGAGTGCGGCGGTCGTCTCCGAATTTGTCGACAATTCCAGTCAGTTCGGTAGAAATAATTTCCCGTTGCAGTGTCTCACTAGCAATAATTGCTTGGAATTCCTTGATCTGTTCTTCAATTGATGCCGCTTCATCCAGAATCTTCTGGCGTTCAAGAGCAGCCAACCTACGAAGCTGAAGTTCAAGAATCGCATTGGCTTGAAGTTCATCAACATCAAGAAGTTTAATAAGACCTTTACGCGCCTCATCGACATCAGGGCTTCTCCTAATAAGGGCAATGACCTCATCAAGATTTTCTAGAGCTTTCAAGTATCCGCGCAAAATGTGTGCACGAGCTTCAGCCTCTGCCAGGCGGTGCTTGGTGCGACGCACAATTACTTCAATCTGGTGGTTTATCCACTCCATCAGGAAAGCGTCAAGGCTGAGAGTGCGTGGCACCCCATCAACAATGGCGAGCATATTGGCGCCAAAGTTTTCTTGAAGCTGAGTCTGCTTATAAAGGTTGTTGAGAACCACCTTGGCGATTGCGTCACGTTTCAGCACAATCACTAGTCGTTGACCGGTGCGACCACTGGTTTCGTCACGAATATCTGCAATGCCTTGTAGTTTGCCTTCCTTAACCAGTTCTGCGATACGCATAGCTAGGTTGTCAGGGTTGACCTGATATGGAAGTTCGGTAACCACTAGGCAAATGCGCCCCTGAATTTCTTCAGTCTCGACGACTGCGCGCATCGTAATTGATCCGCGACCTGTGCGGTAAGCCTGCTGGATACCTTTAGTACCGAGGATGGTCGCCCCGGTTGGGAAGTCCGGCCCGTGAACTTTCTCCATCGCCTTTTCGAGAATTTCTTCCTGAGTGGCGTTAGGGTTTTGCAGAATCCAAAGGGCAGCATCCGCGACTTCGCGCAGGTTGTGTGGCGGGATGTTTGTTGCCATACCAACTGCGATGCCAACCGACCCGTTTACCAATAGGTTCGGGAATCTGGCCGGAAGAACTACCGGCTCGCGGGTGCGTCCATCGTAGTTTGGTTCAAAGTCAACCGTGTTTTCGTTAATGTCCCGAACAAGTTCCATGGCAAGTGGAGCCATCTTGGTCTCGGTATAACGTGGGGCGGCTGCGCCGTCATTTCCCGGGGAACCAAAGTTTCCCTGCCCTAGAGCAAGGGGGTAGCGCAAACTCCATGGCTGCACCATACGAACCAGAGTGTCATAAATGGCGGAGTCACCGTGAGGGTGGAACTGTGCCATCACATCACCGACGACTCGAGCGCTCTTAGAGAAGGCGCGATCTGGACGGAAACCACCGTCAAACATTGCGTAGATTACTCGGCGGTGCACCGGCTTCATGCCGTCACGGACATCCGGGAGCGCACGTCCGACAATAACGCTCATCGCGTAGTCAAGGTAGGAGCGTTTCATCTCGGCTTGGAGATCGATTTGCTCAATCTTGCCGTGATTGTGTTCACCTTTATCTGTGGTCACTGCACTCTCAGTAGTTTCGATATCGTTTTCTGTCTCTGGGGTTTCTGGAGTTTCATCGTTAGATGTCAAGGAAGCGCACATCCTTTGCGTTGCGTTGGATGAATGAACGACGATCTTCTACATCGTCACCCATCAGTGTGGAGAAAATTTCGTCAGCCGCCACAGCGTCTTCAAGGGTTACCTGGAGAAGTGTGCGGGTCTCTGGGTTCATTGTGGTTTCCCAAAGTTCCTCGTAGTTCATCTCACCAAGACCCTTATAGCGCTGAACGCCGTTTTCTTTAGGAAGTTTGCGGCCATGAGCTTGACCCTGCTCAATCCGAATGTCACGTTCCTCGTCTGAGTAAACGAATTCGTGGTCTGCACCAGACCACTTGATCCGATAGAGCGGAGGCTGGGCCAGATATACGTAGCCGAGTTCAATCAGCGGACGCATATATCTAAACAGCAGCGTCAATAGCAGGGTAGTGATGTGCTGGCCGTCCACGTCTGCATCAGCCATCAATACGATTTTGTGATAGCGGACTTTAGTTGGGTCGAAGTCTTCACCTATACCTCCGCCGAAGGCGGTGATCATTTCTTGAATTTCTTTGTTGCCAAGTGCACGATCTAATCGAGCTTTTTCAACGTTCAAGATTTTTCCGCGAAGAGGCAAAATTGCTTGGGTTACCGGGTTACGTCCCTGAACTGCCGATCCACCAGCGGAGTCTCCCTCTACTAGGAAAATCTCACTAATTTGTGGGTCGCGACTTTGGCAGTCGCGAAGCTTTCCGGGCATCCCCACCGATTCAAGTAGTCCCTTGCGGCGAGTGGCCTCTCTTGCTTTACGGGCCGCGATTCGAGCAGCCGCTGCTTGCAAGGATTTTTTAATGATGTCTTTAGCAGGATTTGGATTGCGATCGAGCCAGTCACCCAGGTGCTCATTGACTACGCGCTGCACAAAAGCCTTAGCTTCGGTGTTTCCTAGCTTGGTTTTGGTTTGTCCTTCAAACTGTGGCTCGCCAAGTTTGATGCTAATAACGGCGGTCAACCCTTCACGAATATCTTCACCGGAAAGGTTTTCGTCTTTTTCTTTCAGGATGCCTTTATCGCGAGCGTATTTATTAATCAGTGTTGTCAGTGCGGTGCGGAAACCTTCTTCATGGGTTCCACCCTCGTGAGTATTGATAGTGTTTGCGTAAGTGTGGACACTTTCGGTGTATGCGGTGGTCCACTGCATAGAAACTTCTACCGATAACTTCTTTTCGGTGTCCTCGGATTCGAAGCCAATAATTTCTTCGTTAACTACTTCAACCTTCTTTATTTTGTTGAGGTATTCAACATAGTCAGTTAAACCACGGTCATATTTGTAGTTGACAGGTTTTGGAGCACCTTCACGTGAGTCGCTAAGACTAATTGCCAAGCCCTTATTAAGAAAAGCCATCTGCTGAAAACGAACACGTAGGGTCTCAAAGTCAAAATTGATGGTTTCAAAAATTTCATCATTCGGCCAGAAAGTAATTATCGTTCCGGTCTCATCCGTTTTTTCACCCTTGGCAAGCGGAGCATTCGGCACCCCGTCTTTGAAAGACATGGACCAGACAAATCCCTGTCGCTTCACTTCCACTTCAAGTCTGTGGCTGAGAGCGTTAACAACCGATGAACCAACACCGTGTAAACCACCCGAGACGGCGTATCCGCCCCCGCCGAATTTTCCGCCGGCGTGAAGTTTAGTGAGCACCAGCTCAACTGTGGAGATTTTTTCAACAGGATGATCGTCTACCGGAATACCGCGACCGTTATCTACCACGGTCACCGAGTTATCAGCATTTATGGTGACTTGGATAGTGTCGCAGTAGCCAGCGAGTGCTTCATCGACTGCGTTGTCGACGATTTCATATACCAAATGATGTAATCCGCGAGGGCCGGTTGAACCTATATACATACCGGGGCGTTTACGAACAGCCTCTAATCCTTCAAGTACCTGAATATCGCTCGCATCATAATGTTGTTGTTCTTCTTCTTTAGCCACTAAAACTCCCTAACGATAAAAGCCTTTTTTCGCGATTTACGGCACTAGGCGGTGCAGTTACAATACCGACCCTATTCTATCAATTTTGAGTCGCCCTGGCGAGTGATTAGATACCTTTTTGGGGATAATTTACCCGTAAGTGTCGCGGGGGCCGCGGCCAGGCACGGTTCTTGAGCCATGATTCCAGTTTGGTGCCTCGGGACCAACAAATCTAATTTCTGAAAGTCGCACACTTGGAAAGTGGCTCTCTATATTGTTAATGATTTTAATATGCTCTAGTTTGAGCTGAGTTGCCCATGCAGTTGATTCACACTTAACTAGAAGTTTTCCTGAATTCAACGAAATCGGTTTTGCTTTGGCTGCTATTTGCGCTCCAACAATTTCTGGCCAGGCTGCGAATATTCCCGCCTCTTCCAGCTGTGCATCCCATCCATGATTAGTACTGACCATTTTAATGATGTCGCCTGCAGCTACCGGATCTCGCCCTTTTCCATATGCCTTCTTTGTGTTACGGGTTCCAGTTAGTTCTTTGAGTCCCGTGGTGCCAATCTCGGTTTCTTCAAAATCTGGATCTTCTCGTTTGTTTCCAAAAAGTTTTCGGAAGCGCTTATATATCGAGGTGGTTTCTTTCATTTAATTCGACCAGCTTCGATTTCGACAATTGTTCCACGTAGAACATTTGGCACATCCTCCGGATCGGCTGTTGTTATAAGTACCTGTTCAAAGTCTTTAATTGACTCGGCAAGTTGCTCCCTGCGCGAGGAATCAAGTTCAGCAAAGACATCATCAAGTATTAGTACCGGATCCCCTAGTGGTCCATCTTTTAAAAGTTTTGCCGCAGCTAGTCGAAGGCTTATTGCCATAGACCAAGATTCACCGTGGCTGGAATGGGTTTTCGCCGGTAACGAGTTTATGGAGAGTAACACATCGTCTCGGTGCGGCCCAGCGAGTGTCACTCCTCGCTCTATTTCCTGGTTCGCCTTGCTAACTAAGGCGTTACTCAATAAATCCGCAATTTCTTGAAGTGTCGGTAATTCTTCTTCAGAAAATTCACCGTTATTAGCGATGTCTGAGGTATACATAATTCCGGCACTGTGATCGCCACCAGCGATGTCCATATAACTCTGTATTAAATATGGTTGTAGTTGTTTTATGAGCTGTAGTCGATATTCAATAATTTTGGAACCGAGCAAAATGATTTTTTCGGTCCAGATATCTAAAGTATGATTTTCACTATTTCCACGAATGGTTTTTAATAAAGAGTTTCGTTGCCTGATAGCACGTTCATAATCAGTGAGTGTTGATAAATAGCTCGGGAAAACTTTAGAAGAAAGTACGTCTAAATAATTGCGCCTGTCTGCAGGATCACCTTTCACCAAAGCCAAATCCTCCGGGGCGAAAACCACTGTGGTAATTGCTGTTACCAAGTCCTTAAGTTTTGCAGGGTGTGATCCGAGCATCACAGATGTTGGCTTATTTCTATTAAGTTGCGCTGCAATGGTCAGAGATCTTTCTCCCTGCCGACATTGGATGCGCAAAACCGCTTCCTCGGCACCCACTTTAATAAGCGGGTCGGTTCCTGAAACCCTGTGACTTGAGGCATTCGATGCCCAAACAACACTCTCGATAAGGTTCGTTTTACCCTGGCCGTTTTTTCCAAGTAGCACGGTAAATCCCGAATCTAAATCAAGGCTGGCATTTTCGTAGTTTCGAAAATTTGTCAGGTCAATCTTGCTTATCCGCATTTATAAACCTTGCGGGGTCACCCCTTAGCGAAGCAACATTTTTGGTTGCAACAGGTAACGATAGTTGGTTACATCGTTTGAGCTCTGAGCAGTAATTAGAACCGGACCAGATTTGTTAGGATTTTCAGTCTTGGTGAAAGCAATTTTTGTAAATTCTGCATGCACTGCTCCGAGTCCGTCGAGTAAGAACTGAGGTTTCAAAGAAACGACAGTGTTCTCGCCGACTAACTGGACATCAAGCATTTCAGTTGCTTGGGCTAATTCACCACTTGACGCATCTAGTTCAACTGAGTTGTTTTCGAAAGTGAATTTAAGAGCGGCGTCTCTCTCAAGAACGGTTTGAACCCGGCGTGTAGCTGCAATCAAGTCTTGAGTATTTACAACTGCGTAGTGTTCTGTGTCTTCTGGGAAAAGTCTTTTTACCGGCGGGAAGTTTCCGGAAATAAGTCTTGAAGTCACCGCTTTATTGTCAGAAACGAATGCAATGTATTGACGATCTTCTTCACCGGCAATAATGACTTCAACAGTTCCTGCTGCGCTAAAACTTTTACCAACTTCTTGAATTGTTCTAAATGGGACCAGAGCAGTTGCGCCATCTAGATTTTCGCCATCCCAGTCAATTTCTCTAACAGCTGCCCGATATCTGTCGGTTGCGATCAGGTTAAGTTTGTTGCCCGCGAAATCAAGTTGAACACCAGTAATTACTGGAGTTACATCATCGCGGGATGCGGCGATAGTTACCTGGCTTATAGCATCGGAGAATTCTTCAGTTTTTACGAGTCCGCGACGACCCTCAATTTCTGGAAGCTTAGGATATTCCTCGAGTGGCATGGTTTGGAGCACAAACTTTGCGGCGCCCGAGTGAACTGTAACTTTGTTACCGTCAAGGGTTACAGTAACTGTTTCTTCAGGCAATTTGCTGGCGATGTCTGAAAGCATCCGACCAGAAACTAAGACTCTGCCTTCGGAATCTACCGCAGCGTCGATTGTGTTTCTTGCAGATACTTCGTAATCGAATGACGAAAGTGTCAAAGAAGATCCAGCTGCGTTGA
>PJTQ01000971.1_pt1 | contig 10618 bp, 11 predicted proteins | sample 1512231 | NCBI WGS metagenome assembly PJTQ01 (sample SAMN08177688, study PRJNA422409) | Soil metagenome, whole genome shotgun sequencing project. | isolation source: Soil (3) enriched on wood chips | place: USA: Madison | collected 2015-01-15 | reverse complement strand
TGACCCGCGCGCCTGGGACGACCAGCACGCGCCCGGCACGTACTTCCGCTACACCAACCTCAACTTCCCGCTGGTGGCGCAGGCGATGGAGCGCGCCACCGGCGAACGCTTCGACAAGCTGATGGACCGCCTGGTGCTGCGGCCGCTCGGTGTCGAGGGCTGTTTCAACTGGGATACCTGCAGCGATGCCGCCCTGGCGCGCGCAGTGGTGATCTACGACGGCGACGGCGCGCCCAACAAGGACGACCTGCACGGCGCGCGCGCCGACTGCCCGGTGATCGAAGCCGAAGACGGCAGCTGCGACCTGTCACGGTGGCGCCCCGGCGCGAACGGTGCGCTGTTCTCGCCGCAGGGCGGCCTGCGGATCTCCGCCAACGGGCTGGCCCGTGTCGGACGCATGCTGTTGAACGAAGGCGAACTCGACGGCGTGCGCCTGCTCACGCCCGAATCCGTGCGCGCGCTCGCCACACCGCTATGGCAGTACGCACCCGGCGACGGCCTCACCTACGAGGAGGACACCGACGACCTGGGCAACGGCTTCTTCTGCCGCTACGGCATGGCGATGCAGACGCTCGCAACGCCGGTGGAAGGCTGCCGCGACGACCCGTTCGGCGACGGCGTGGCGCGCGTCGGGCATTCGGGGTCGGCCTACGGGTTGCAGTCCGGGCTGTGGCTCGACCGCGAAAGCGGCACCGGCGTGGCGTGGTTCCTCACCGGCATGCCCGGCGAACGGCTGGGTGGGCGCTCTGCATTCAGCGCGGAGGAAGAAGAACTGGCGCAGGAGACCGCGACGACGCGGGAACGCCAGGGCGACTGACCTTCAGCCGTCCAACACGGCGCCGTGGCATGGTCGCCGCATGTTTCCGGTGCATCCACGACAGGAAGGCGCGGTCGCGTGAAGACGGCGTACGACGCCCAGGCAAGCGCTGCGACGCCGACCTGATGGCCAGCCGGAACACCGCGCTTCGCCACGGCGGATCGTCGCCAGGCAAACGCGGATTTCGCGATCAGGCCGCAGGCGGACGTTCCTCGCGCCCGTCCGGATACACCGCGAACCGCTCGGCAAGGGCGCCGTGCGTCGGTGCCGGGGTCGGGAACGGCCAGCGCCCGAAGCGGGTGCGTTCGAAGTCCGCGAACGCCTGCCGGATCTCCGCCTCCGTATTCATCACGAACGGACCGTGGGTGGCGACCGGCTCGCCGATCGGGCGCGCCTGCAGCATCACCACCACGACCGCGTCGCCGCCGGCATTGGCCAGCGTCACCGGGGCGTCCGGGCGCACGTCGATGACGTGGCGGCCTTCCAGTTCCCGTCCCTCCACGCGCACGCGTTCGCCCGCGATCACGTGCAGCACGCGCATGCCGTCGCCGTGCGCCGCCGCGGGCACGTCCCACGCCGTCCCCGGCGGCACGGTGGCCATCCAGATGGCGAATCCCGAACGCGGATCGGAAGCCCACGAATCCGGCGGTGGCGGCAATGCCGGCACCCCGTCCAGTTCGCCCGCGATCACCTGCACGTCCACGCCGTTGTCCAGGCGCACGTGCGGCATCGCCTCCGCCCAGAACATGCTGAAGTGCGGCGGCGACATCTTGTTCGACGCCGGCAGGTTCAGCCAGATCTGCATCAGGCTCAGCGGGTTGTCGCGCCCGGTGTGCAGCAGCGGGAACATCTCCGAATGCAGCACGCCCGCGCCGGCGGTCAGCCACTGCACGTCGCCCTGGCCATAGCGGGCGCGGCCACCGACCGAGTCGGCATGGTCCACGTAACCCTGCGGCACGATGGTGATGGTCTCGAATCCGCGGTGCGGATGCGCCGGGAAGCCCGGCACCGGCCCGCCGTGGTACATGCTCCAGCCGTCCTTGCCGCTGAAATCCGAACCGCGGTCGCGGCCCCCGGTGCCAGACACCGGCGCCAACGCGCCATCACCACGCGGATAGTGGTCCAGGTGGTGCGCCATCATCAGGAATGGATCAGCGCCCCGCCAGGACGAACCCAGCGGTGCGGTGGCGCGGACAACGGGTGCTCCGGGCATGCCGGCCTCCAGTGCGAAGAGTGCGACAGGTCTTCGTTTGGGATGCGCTGGCGCGATCGCAAGGCGTCGACAGGCGGTCCGGCGGGACGATGCGTTCCACCCCGGCGCGGCGCGCATGAACAGGGGGCTTGGCCAGCGCCGAAGATGCGCGCCGGCGACAGGAAGGCACGCCCCGCGCGACGCCTACATCATGTTCCCGATGATGATGAGCAGGACGGTGCCGACGATGGTCGCCACCGAAAAGACGGTGCCCAGCACGGCGAAGACCTTCTTGCGATCCTTCTGGACCAGTCCGCCGATCCCGAGTCCGACCGCCACCAGGTCGACGATCATCAATCCGATCATGAGAAGCCCGAGAAGCACGGCTGAAAGCGAGCTTTCATCGATGCCTCCGGGAGTGGAGACCTCCATCATCCCCGCGACGACGAAGGCCGCGAACATCGCGATACCAACGAGCGTGGCGATGACGAATGACGCGATGCCAAGTCCGGAATGCTTATGCCCCTGCTCCACGATGCCCCCTTGTCGATCCCCGAGAATTCCTTGGGCAGCCCGCCATCCCGCGAGGCGGAACTCACCGCCACGCACCTTCCGGTAGCCGGCGTCGAGCGCATGGTGCCCTGGCCAACGATCCTAACCGCAAGCGGTCCGGCTGCACACGCGCTTTCTTGCCGGGGACGGTGGTGGGGCATATCTTGACCCGCTGCCGGATCGGCAGCCACGGGCGAGGTGCGCAATGGGCACGAACGCAAACCTGACGGAATCAACCCGGCCGTTCGGCATGCCAATGGCCGGCATCGCCGTCGATGGGACGCGGAGGGCGCCATGACCGCGGACTGGACCCGGCGCGGAATCCTGGGCGCGATGGCCGCGGGTGCCGCGTGCGCGCTGGCGCCGTTCGGATCGGGCGCGCGCCCGGCGTCTTCGCAGCCGCGCGGCCTGCTGCTGCGCGACGTGCTGCTCGTCGACGGCAGCGGCAAGCCGGGCCGGCGCACCGACGTGCTCGTGCGCGGCGACCGCATCGAGCGCATCGACCGGATATCCGACGGGCAGGCGCGCGGCCTGCGCGTGATCGATGGCGGCGGCCGCGTGCTGGCGCCGGGCTTCATCGACCTGCACACGCACGGCGACCCGCTCGAGGGGGCCTACACGCAGTACCTCGCGATGGGGGTGACCACGGTGCTGCTCGGCCAGGACGGCGGCAGCCCGTCACTGCCCGGCGCGCGCCATGCGGCGGACAGCCTGCCGGCCTGGATGGATGCCGTGGAGCGCGCCACGCCGGACATCAACGTCGCCACCCTCTCCGGCCACGGCGCACTGCGCCGCCGCGCCGGCATCGACGACGGGACGCGCACGCCGTCGGATGCGCAGTTGGCGCGGATGCAGGCGATCCTCGCCAACGACCTGCATCGCGGCGCATTCGGCATGTCCACCGGGCTGGAGTACGTGCCCGGCCGCTACGCGCAGATGCGCGAACTCGCCAGCCTCGGCCCGGTGATCGCACGCGCCAACGGCGTGGCGATGAGCCACATGCGCAACGAGGACGCCAGCGACGTGCGCGACTCCATCCGCGAGCTGGTCACCGCCAGCGGGCCGGCGCGCGCCCACGTCTCGCACCTGAAGATGGTGTACGGCAAGGGCGCGGCCATGGCGGAGGAGCTGCTGGCCTTCATGCAGACGCTGCGCGGTCCGAAGCAGCCGCTGACCGCCGACGCCTATCCCTACGAGGCCAGCTACACGGGCGTCGCGATCCTGTTCCCGGAATGGGCGCTGCCCCCGACCGACTACGCCCAGGTGCGGGCGGCACGCGGCGACGAACTGCGCGCCTACCTGCAGCAGCGCATGGCGCAGCGCAACGGCCCCGACGCGCTGCTGTTCGGCACCGGGCCGCATGCCGGCAGGACGCTGGCGCAGGTGGCGGCCGAACGCGACATGCCCTTCCCCGACGTCCTGCTCGACATCGGCCCCGGCGGCGGCCAGGCCGCGCACTTCGTGATGGACCGCGCGCTGCAGGACCGCCTGCTGCTCGACCCGCACGTTGCACTGGGCAGCGACGGCTCGCCCGGCGGCAGCCATCCGCGCTCGGCCGGCACCTTCGCCCGGTTCATCGAGGCACTGGTGGTGCGCGAGCCACGGCTGCCGCTGGAGGACGCGGTACGCAAGGCAACGTCCCTGCCCGCCTCGATCCTCGGCCTCGTCGATCGCGGCACCGTCCGCACCGGTGCCAGCGCCGACCTGGTGCTGTTCGACCCGGCCAGGGTCCATGCGCGCGCCGATTACGTGAATCCGACCGCCCGCGCCGAAGGCTTCGACCTCGTGGTGGTGAACGGCCAGCCGGCGCTCGAAGCCGGCGAACCCGCCACGCGCGCCGGACGCCTGCTGCGCCATGCCGCCCCTGCCCCGTAGGGCGGGCGCAAGCCCGCCTCCCGGTTGGATGCGTTGCAGCGGCTGAGTTCGCTGCGGCGGGCCGGGGCGCACCCTACTTGAGTGGACCGGACGTTCCGCGGCGGGCCAAGTCCCGCCCTACGAGTGGGCGCTGGTGTCGACCGCCGCGGCGGGATCGGCGCGCAGTTCGCCCAGCGGCGGGATGACCAGGGTGGTGTATTCCTCGTAGCGCGCCACGGGCAGGTCGCGCAGGGCAAGGCGATCGGCGCGCGGGGTTTCGATCGGCAGCCGTGCCGCCTCGTAAAGGATCACCTCGTGCTCCGGCGGATACCAGCGCAGCAGCTTGTCGACCAGCGCCTGCAGCCCGTCGCGCTCGGCCTGCAGGCGGCTGCACGACAGGTCGCCGGCCAGCGCCACCTGCCACAACAGCACCAGGCCGGCAGGGTCGGGCTTGCGGTCGTAGACCATGAAGTGCGTGGCCTCCATCGACTGCACGCCGCGATGGCCGGGATCGATGCCCAGGTCCGCATACAGGCAAGCTTCGGCGGAGATGCCCGGTTCCATGCGCGCCGGGATGCCTTCGTCGCGGGCCTTGCGCACCACCCGGTGCGGCACGTCGGCGAACACGCCCGGATGGCCGTAGAACACCGCGCACACCCGCTTGCCGGCGCGGACCTGCGCCATGATCGCCTCGTCGATCTCGCGGTAGGTCTGGCGGCGATCCTTGCCGGGGGCATAGTGGGCGCCGAGGTTGACCACGTCGGGGCGCAGGCCGTGGATCATCGCCAGCGCGAACGGGTCGGCCAGGCAGAACACCACCTGCGCCTCGCGGATCTCGGACAGGCAGCGCTCGCTGGCGTGGCGGCCGAACTGGATGCCGCTGCCGACCACCACCAGGCCCGCCGCCGACGCCGGTGCGGCGGCGGCATCGTCGCGCGCGCGCACCACGCGGTCGCGTCCCTCGTGCTTGGCCCGGTACAGGGCCTGGTCGGCCTCGTGGATCAGCTGCTCCAGCGTGCCCGCGTGCCCGTCGGCCTGGCAGATCCCGGCGCTGATGTTGAAGCGGAACGTCTGCCCGAACACCGTGATCGGCTCGATCAGGTCGCGCAAGCGCTGCAGCATCGCCTCGGCCTGCGCCGCGTCGGCATCGAGCAGCAACGTGAACTCGTCGCCGCCGCTGCGCCCGACGATGCCGCGCCCGGCGACCGCCTGCTTGATCCATTCGCCCAGCCGCCGCAGCGCCTCGTCGCCGGCGGCGTGGCCGTGGTGGTCGTTGACCTGCTTGAACAGATCGATGTCGGCGACGATCGCGGTGAACGGCTGTCCGGTCTCGCGCGCCCGGGCGAACGCCGCTTCGCCCAGCTTGCGCACCTGCTGGTAGTTGTACAGGCGGGTCAGGCTGTCGTGCTCGGATTGCCAGCGGTATCGCCGGCGCTGGCGGAACGAACGGCCCAGCAGCACCGACAACAGGACCGCGATGACCAGCAGGGCCGCGATGCCCAGCACCAGCAACCACTGCCAGCGCTTGTTCGCGGTGGCCTGTACCGCGGCCAGTGCCTTCTCGGTCTCGAGCAGGGTGATCTGCTGTTCCTTCAGCTGGGTGTCGAACTGCACCTGCAGGTACGCCAGCCGGCGCTCGCGGGAAACGACCTCGGCCGCTTCCGAAACGGCCATCGCCTGCCGCGTGTGCGCGAGCGCGGCGGCGATGTCGCCGCGCCGTTCGGCCAGCCTGGCCAGGAGTCGCTCGGTCTCGGCGATGGCCAGGTCCGATTTCTGTTCCCGGTAGTACTGCAGCGTGTCGTCCAGCATCGCCTGGGCCTGGCCGAGCTGCCGGTCCGATGCGATCAGGCTTCCGGCGATGACGAGCTTGGCGCTGTAGACACCCACCGTGTAACCCACGGCCTCGAACTCTGCGAGCGCCTCGCGCCCCCAGCGCAGCGCCTCGGCGTGGCGCCCCTGGGCGGCCGCCATCTTGCCGACGCCGTACTTGCCGTTGGCCACGAAGATCGGGTCCCGCGCCCGGACACAGGCATCGATCTGGCGATGGCGCCATTCCTCCGCCTCGCTGAAATGGCCGGCGTGGTCCTCGGCCAGCGCCACGTCGCTCAGCGCCAGGCACAGCGCACGCGGGTCGTCTCCCGACTCGACGATGTGCAGGGCCTGCAGCGCCAGTTCCCGCGCCCGCCCGGTCTCGCCGACCAGCGTATGCAGGTAGCTGGCGGCACCGAGCAGGCTGGCCGATTCCGCCGGCGTGTCGTGCAGGTACTTCAGGCCGTCATTGAGCAGGTCGAACGCCAGCGGCCAGTCTTCGAGGTTGGCGGCGACGCCGGTGGTCGTGGTGTAGACGCGTACGCGGAACGGGACCGGCAGGTCCTCCTGCTTCAACAGTTCCACCAGTCCCTTCAGCGCGGCGGGCTGGTCGCCGGCGAGCGCGCGGTTCCGCAAGCGGACGAACTCGATGCGATGTTGCTGCAGCGGCGTGAGCGCATCGTGCTGCGAGGCAAGGGCGGCGATCCTGGCGTCCGATTTGCTCCAGTGCGCCGTGACCGCGAGCTGCTCGATCTCCTGCACCCGCGCTTCCAGCGCGGCATCCGGCACGGTTGCTGCGCCGGAAGCGAGCGCCGGCGCGCAGGCGAAGGCCAGCAACAGCAATGCAGTCACCATCGGCCGGAACATGGGAAGACGCCTGCGCCGTAACGACTACTTGTCGTAGGCCTTGATGGTGTGGTTGGTCGCGAACTGGCCGTCCTGCAGGCCGGTAAGTTGCTTGATCGCGCCGTAATCCTTGCTGGCCATCGCCTTGTGCTCCTGATCGGACAAACCGGCGCGCCGAAGCACACCATCCGGGTCCTTGTCGTACTCCGTCGCCAACGCGGCATCGCTGCCGAGTTTCCTCATCAGTTCGAGCAGTTTCGACACGTCGTCATTCCCCTGGCAAGCAGTCGGGCATCGGCACTGCACACCACGATCGAGCGGTGCGCGGCGGTCTCGTGGCAATCGTCCTGACGGGCATGCGCGCCCCATCGACCCCGCCGTGAAGCAGGCCGACATTAACATAGCCAAACCCCGCCTTCGCCCACCGAACGTACCCACACCCGGGCGCCGGGCGGCCCGGTGCCCCGGCGATGCGCCGCAAGCCACCCTGCAGCCTTCTGAGCGCCTTACGGCAGCAGGCCCGTCCAGGCCGGGGTGGAAAATTTCTCATGCGCACGGGCATGCGCACGCGCCAGCTCGTCCGCATTCAGGACATCGGGCACCAGGCCACCATGGTGGCCGGCGAAGGTGTCGACCATGCGCGCGATCACCGCCTCGCGCGCCAGGCCCGTCTGCCGGCGCAGCGGATCCACGCGCTTGGCGGCGCTCGCCGTGCCCTTGTCGGACAGCTTCTCGCGCCCCACGCGCAGCACCTCGAGCATCTTCAGCGCGTCGATGTCGTAGGCCATGGTCACGTGGTGCAGCACCGCGCCGCCGCGCCTGGCCTGCGCCGCGCCGGCGATCTTGCCCACGTCCGAGGCGATGTCGTTCAGCGGCTGGTACCAGGCCCGGATCCCCAGCGTGCCGAGCGCGGCAATCACCCATTCGTCCATGAATGCGTAGGCCTGTTCGAACGACATGCCTTCCACCAGCGTCTCCGGCGCGACGATCGAATAGGTGATGGTATTGCCCGGCTCGATGAACATCGCGCCGCCGCCGCTGACCCGGCGCACCACCTCGATGCCATGCCGGTGCGCGGCGACCGCGTCCACTTCGTTGCGCAGCGACTGGAATCGCCCGAGCACTACCGCCGGCCCTGCCCACTCCCAGATCCGCAGCGTCGGCGGCCGCCGGCCGGCGGCGACGTCGTCGAGCATCAGATCGTCCAGCGCCATGTGCAACGCAGGCGCCTGCGGCGGCGCATGCACCAGGTGCCAGGCGTGGTCGTGCCAGCCACTGCGGCTCAAAGCGCGCCTCCCGCTTCGTGATCCTCGATGTCCATGCCAAGCGCGCGCCGAACCGCCACCGCGACGCCTTCGGGCGTGATGCCGAACAGTCGCGTGCCAGGCCCGAGTGCGCCCCGTACGGCGGACGCGAGCGTCTCCCCGTCGGCGCCGACCGGCAGCCCTTCGAGCGCGGCATCGATGGCGTCCAGCGCCTCGGGCGGCTCGAGGAAGAAGTCGCCGCTCACCTGTACGCGCGCCAGGCGCCCGTCGACGACGGCCACGTCCGCCACCACCAGCTTGCCGCCCGGAATCTTGTATTCGCCGTGCATTGCCTGCCAGCTTCGCCGATATCGCCGCCGGACGCTACGCGCAGTGGCCGCAGCAGGTGCTTCCGCCGCTGATGTGCACGTCTTTTTCGAGGGGCGTTGCCGTGCAGCCCAGGTCCTGCAGCACGTCGCGCACCTGTGCGGCGGTGGCGGTTGACATCACCTCGAGACGGCCGCGCGCGGCATCGAGCGCGATGCGCGCGTCGGGATCGAGCGGGCGCAGGGCGGCTGCCAGCTGGTTTGCGTCGAGGTCGGACGCGGACAATTCGAACTGCATCGGGATTTCCTTTGGGTGAAGGGGCCGGCACGCGCCGGCCACAGAGCGTGCGGCAAGGCATCTCCCCTGCTCTTGACCTCGGTCAACCGGCGGCCGATTCCCCGCCACGAACCGGGGTTCTCACTAGCCAAGCACGCCGCAAAGCCAATAATGGTGCATTCCCCACACGGAGCATGCGCGAATGAACACCCCTGCCCTCCTTCTCGCCGCCGCCTGCACCCTGGCCCTGGCCGCGTGCGGCGGCCAGTCGCCCGACACCGCCGGCACGCCCGTCGCGCAGCCCGCGCCGGAAGCCGCGGACACGGCGGCCGGGGAGCCGACGCCCGCCGCCGGGCCCGCGGACGCGACACCCGCTCCCGCGGCGGCCCCAGCGGCCAGCGACAAGCCCGCGGCCGTGGTCACCGATTGCGCGACCACGATCGAAGGCAACGACGCCATGCAGTTCAACGTCGGTTCGATCACCGTCCCCGCCTCGTGCAGCGAATTCACGATCACGCTCGAGCACACCGGCCAGATGCCCGTCGTCGCGATGGGCCACAACGTGGTGATCGCCGCTGCCGCCAACATGCAGGCAGTGGCCGCCGAGGGCCTGGGCGCGGGCGCCGATGCCGGCTACGTCAAGCCCGGGGACACCCGCGTCATCGCGCATACCGGAATGATCGGCGGCGGCGAAACCACGTCGGTCAGCTTCCCCGTCGACAAGTTGCAGGGCGGTGGCCCGTACGGGTTCTTCTGCAGCTTCCCGGGCCACCTCTCGCTCATGCAGGGCACGATCGCAGTCGAGTAGGCACGGACACGGGTCGGGCACCGGCAGGTCATCGGGCCTGTCGGCGCCCGCCGCACGAATGCATGGCACGATCGATTCCCATCGAACTCAACCCATCGACCACGATCGAGATCGACGGCGTCTTCGTGGCCCGGGGACTCGAACTCGCACCGGACCGGTTCCGGCAGCTGATGGAAGACCGCAAGATCACCGTGCTGTGCGAACGCGGCGTCGGCGAGGACTCAGGCCTGTACCGCGCGAGCTTCTACCACGACGGCAGGCGCGTGCGCCTGGTGGTGGACGCGAACGGGCGCCGCGTCGCCTGACTGCGCACGCTCCATGTTGCACATCGAATGCATCGGAGGCTGCGACCATGGGCCGGGCGACCCCGGCGCCGGGTACAACACCATCGCGGACAACCGAATCGCCGGCACGTTCACCGCAATCGGCCTGGGCCTGGGCGGCGAGGACTACCTGGTCTACAAGAACGAGATCGACCGCCACCAGATCAGGGACGCCCTCCACGGCGTGGGATTGCGGACCGACACCAACGGCAACATCGGCCGGGGCAACACGTTCGAGCGCGTCAACGTGCCGGTGCTGGATGCCGGCTGATCGAACGACGTGCGCTGACCGCTTGAGCCGGCCGGCGACGCATTCGAGCTCGTGGAAAAGCGGGGCGGGACACCCGATTTCGTCAGAACGGACGGGCAAGACAAGCCCGCCCCCTCTTATCTCCCCTCCGCACTATGCGGACTGGAACACCGGCTCCAGCATCCGGAAACTGCCGGCGTCCGCATCCAGTTCCACCCTGCCGCCGACGGGCACGATGAACTGCTTGCGGATGTGCCCGATCATCGCGCCGCGGTAGGCGGGGATGCCCAGCGGCTTGATGTGGTCGTCGAAGATCTGGT